>Ga0209517_10007016_pt1 | contig 13665 bp, 12 predicted proteins | sample PeaSoiMetSII2010_FD_187695 | JGI IMG/M metagenome (GOLD analysis project Ga0209517, IMG submission 187695) | Peat soil microbial communities from Weissenstadt, Germany - SII-2010 (SPAdes) (version 2) | ecosystem: Environmental > Terrestrial > Soil > Wetlands > Peat | place: Germany...
CAGTGTGCTCGCTGGACCGAAAATGAATCCGCGGGACACCAGCGGATGCAGCCAAAACCCTTCCCAAATCACAAAATCACGGAGACTGGGAGAATCTAAGTCGCGGCGTCCCTTTTTCCGCAGCCTGTTAGGGGGAAGGCGGACTCCCAACCCGGCCCTTGCCGTCTGGGACACCGGAGAGTTTATAGATCCAGTTGCAGATGGCATCGCGCCACACGATGGCTTCCGCGGCCTGGTACTCGAACCGGGCCAGGACGTCGCGGTAGCGTTCTTCATCGACGTGACCCTCGATCGCCTTCCATTGCGAAATAAAATCGCGGGCGCGATCGGCGCCGTCGTAGTGCGAATCGTAGATGTGTTGGACGACCGTTTTCCCCGAATGCAGGACGTAGGTGTAAGGCACGTGGTGAAAAAATAAGAGCAGGTCGTCCGGGCAGTCGGCCAACTTCTCATAAAGCTTTTGGACTGCCGGAGGATATTGACCGATGAATCCTGTGCCGGTCGCGATGGTGCGATCCATGCCAATTCCCAGGTGATCGGCACGGTGCCATTGTCCCCAACCATTTTCCTCGGAGGACTCGGGGCCGGGATCGTAGTGATTGCCGAGAATGTTGGTGAGCGTTCCGGCGCCGAGCGGGCCGGTGTAACTCTCGTAGACGTGCCAGGAGTTGAGCTGCATCGCAGTGATGGTCTTGACTACGAGCGGGTCGCTGCCGAAGGTGAGGCGCGTCCATTCGTCGATAATTTTTTCGGCGCTGAGGTTGGGATCCCACGCCAGGCGGCCGAAGCCGTAGAGATTGGCCATGGCCAGCGGACTGCCCAGCCAGTTTGCATCCATGCCAACGTTGGCGACGCCAACGAAGCCGCCTACGGGGCGATGGAAAATGCGGCCTGCGACCAGATCCTTGACCGGCGTGGGGTTGGCGTCCGCTAGGTTGCCGCCGATGTGCACGTCGTCGATGTGCACGTCGTCGACATGCATATCGAAATCCAGCACTTCTTTCCACATGAGAACAAGGAAGCAGAGCTGGCGCTGCTGTCCGGTATATTCCTGTGTGATCTGCAATTCGATGGATTCACTGGTGTGGCGCAGGCCGGCGAAAAGCGGAGACGCCGGTTCGCGCACCTGGAAATCGATGGGGCCGTTCTTGATTTGAACGATGGCGTTGTCGTCGAAGGCGCCGTCGAGCGGGTGGAAATTGTCGTAGGCGGCTTTGGCGCGATCGTTCTTGAGATCGTGCCAGTCGAGATGGTGGTTGTAGACAAAGGCGCGATAAAAGATCACGCCGCCATGCGGCTTGAGCGCACGCGCAAACACGTTGGCCGCGTCGGCATGGGTTCGGCCGTAGGTGGAGGGGCCGAGGCGGCCCTCGGAATCGGCTTTCACGACGAAGCCTCCGAAATCTGGAATGCGCCGGTAGATCTCGTCGACCTTCTTGCGCCACCACTCGGCGACCCGCGGATCCAGCGGATCAAACGTGTCCAGACCGCCGATGAGTTTGGGGCTGCCCAGATCGACGGCTAGCGAAAGTTGAACACCCCAGAGCCGGAACACGTCCGCGATGCGGCTGACTTGCGCGATGAAACTGTCTTCGAGAATCCCGGGGGCGGCATTCACGTTATTGATGGTGCATCCGTTGATGCCGATCGAGGCCAGCAGGCGGGCGTACTGGCCGGCCCGGGTCAAATCGGTGCGGACTTTTCCATCGGCGAAGAAGATGGAGGGCCCACCGTATCCACGTTCGATGCGGCCGTCGAGGTTGTCCCACTGATTCACCCAGCGGATGGGCGCATAGGGCTGCTGCAGTTCATCCATGTCCGTAATGACGGCTGTAATGTCGGCCGCGGCCATGTTCTCGGCGCGAGCAATCTTGCTCAAGAGCGCGAAGACGCCATACAGAACGCCGCGATCGGTCGCGCCTGCAACGATCAGACATTCAGCTCCGTGAATCTTTGCACTCTTGAGCCAATATCCGTCGGCTCGCGGCTCTTGCGGAGGATGCAGCGCCGGGATCAACGCGCGCAGTTCAGTCAGCGTTCCCAGAATAATGGAATTCTCGGGGGACGAATTGGTTCCCACCCGCAGTGTCCGGCCCAACATTTGCGCCACGCCCTGGACCAGTTCGCGCTGCGCGGTCTTGACTACCACAGAATCGCCGAGCAGCACGGTTTGGGGCGGCAAGCGGCCGAAGCTTTTGGCCGCTTGCGGACTCAACGCGGGATAGCGCAGCCAGGCCTCAGTTCCGGTCTCGGCATTGACAGGACGAGGCAACGCCGCCGCGCAGAAGAACGCTGCGGCCATGAGTGCAACCCGCCCCAATGTTCGTGTCGGCTGGATTGGTTTCATTTCAAGCTGGCTCCTCGAGCATTTGAGTATAAGAGCAGACCAGCCTAAACGATTTGGAATCACATTGCTTTTCGTCTGCCGGAAGCCTACCATTCGCGCTGGAGGGCCCGCCATGACTGCGATTGGCCCGATACTCAACCAGTTCCTGAAAATTGCTGCAATTACCTTCCTGGCCACTTCTGCATTTTCTCAGGCTCCCCTCAAGTATGATCCTGCCACGGAGAGTAAATTCAAGGGCGTAGTGGCGGAGTTGAAATTTGTTCCGCCCTCGGGTGGAAAGCCGGTCGCTTACCTAGTGATGAAGAGCGGCCCAGATTCAATGCAGGTCTTTCTTTGTCCCAAGAAGTTTCTCGACGACATGGGCATCGTGTTCAAGGCGGACGACGAGATCGAAGTCACTGGCTCCAAGGTCAAACAGGATGGCGCCGACCTGATGCTAGCCCGCGAAGTCGTCAAAAGCGGGGACACGGTGACGCTGCGCTTCAAAGACGGCAAACCCGCCTGGTAACGGTCGCCGACCGCATTTCTCCGCTTATCGTAAAGCTATAGGCGCTCGCTTCTCCGTGTGCGTCGGGCTTCCTGATAATCTCAAAGTAGACCCTTCATTCGACATTCAGGAGATTGCCCACCGTTGCCGCCGCTGATTAATGTCCGCAGCATCTCGAAAGCGTTTGGAGCCGATCCGCTATTTCAGAACGTGTCCTTCACCGTTTCCGAGGGAGATCGCATCGGACTGATCGGTCCGAACGGATCGGGCAAGTCGACGCTGCTGCGAATTCTCGCGGGAACCGAAGATACGGACGACGGAGAAATCGCAGTCCGCAAACGCCTTCGCCTGAGTTACGTGGAGCAGGAATCGGAATTCCGGCCCGGCGACACGGTGCGGTCGGTGGTTGACGCGGCATTGAAAAGCTCGGCGGTGCCTGACTCGGAGCGAGGCACTCGCTTTGCGGAGACGCTGGGACGCGCGGGCTTTGTCGACTTGGATGCGGAAGCCGCCTCGCTCTCCGGAGGTTGGCAGAAGCGCCTGGCGATCGTCGAGGCGCTGGTGCAGGGTCCGGACATTCTGCTGCTGGATGAGCCCACAAATCATTTGGACCTGGCCGGGATCGAGTGGCTGGAAGAAGTACTGGAGCAAGCTGCGTTCGCCTGCGTGGTGATCAGTCACGATCGTTATTTTCTGGAAAATGTTGCCACCGAGATGGCGGAACTCAGCCGGATTTATCCCGACGGATTGCTGCGGGTGAAGGGGCGCTACAGCACGTTCCTGGAAAAGAAAGAGGAATTTCTGCACGCGCAGTCGAAGCGGCAAGAGGCGCTGGAGAACCTGGTTCATGCGGAGATCGAATGGCTACGCCGCGGAGCCAAGGCGCGCACCCGAAAGTCGAAGGCCCGCATCGACAAAGCGGGCGAGTTGATGGAGGAACTGGCGGACCTGAACACGCGCACCCGCAGCGGCACGGCGCAAATCGATTTCTCGGCCACCGATCGCAAGACCAAGCGGCTGATCGAACTGCAGAATGTCGCTTACGAAATCGGCGGGCGGCGGCTGTTTGAGGGGCTGAACTTCATCATCACAGCGGGGCTGAGAGTGGGATTGGTCGGCCCGAATGGCAGTGGCAAGACCACGCTGCTGCGGCTCTTGCGCGGAGAAGTAGCCGCAACCGTGGGAGAGATTCGTCGAGCTGAAAAATTACGTATCGTCTATTTCGATCAGCGCCGGGAACTCGATCCGAATGTCACGCTGCGCCGGGCGTTGGCTCCAGAAGGCGATTCGGTCATCTATCAGGATCGCGTGACGCACGTGGCGTCGTGGGCAGCGAAGTTTCTGTTCAAGGGAGAACAGCTGAACCAACCGGTCGAGCGGCTCTCTGGAGGCGAGCGGGCGAGGGTGCTGATTGCCCAACTGATGCTTCAGCCCGCCGACGTTCTTCTGCTGGATGAGCCGACCAACGACCTCGACATCCCAACCCTCGAAATACTCGAGGAAAGCCTGCTCGAGTTTCGCGGGTCGCTGGTGCTGGTGACCCATGACCGTTACATGCTCGACCGGGTCTCAACCGTCGTGCTTGGACTCGATGGTCAGGGTGGGGCAGAGCGATTTGCCGACTACTCGCAATGGGAGACATGGCAGGCGGAGCGCCAGCACGCGCAGCAGACAGGCGCGCGCGACCCAACTCGTGCAATGACGCCCGCGGAGCCGGCAACGTCGTCGAAAAAGAAACTCTCTTACCTGGAAGCCCGCGAATATTCAACCATCGAAGAGCGCGTCGCGGAAGCTGAGCAGGTCTTGGAAGCGAAGCGGTCAGCCGCCGAGGACCCGGCGATCGCGAGCGACAGCGCCCGCCTGATGGCGGCTCACGCGGAACTGGAACAAGCTCAGTCCGAAGTGGACGAGCTGTACGTGCGCTGGGCTGAACTGGAAAAGAAACAGCAGGCCTGATTTGCATCCGGCTAGGAGGCCAGGCAGAAGGCGATGATCGTGTTTCCGCGAGCGGCTGCGTTTTTTCCCAGCTGCGCGAGCAGGCGGGATTCCAGGTCGTCCGGGTCGGGCTTCATTTCGCAGGCGGCAATCTCTTCGACGGACGCTCCTTGAAAGCAGAGTTCGCAAACCCCCAAGCCATCCTCGGTACGCACCGGCGGTCCGAACACGCGGCACGTCATGGGGCGCGATTCGTAAAGTTCACACGCTCCGGTCTGCGGATCGAGCGCGGGGCAAGGTTCATCGTTGGCGAAATCGGCGAACTCTTGCTCAGCCGCTTCACCTTCATGCAACACGCCAGTGAAAGGATCTCCGGGAAACTCCGGCGACAGCCGGGCAACTGACTCACGAGCCCGCTGGCGCACGCGCGCGGCCCTCTGGGGGGCGAGTTGTTCGAGATCGGCGAGGCCGCGCCGCAAGCGTAAAGCATCGAGCTGATTGATGGAGAACACGCCGATGCAGCACTGCGTGCATCCCAAGCGGCAGACCAGCCAAGGTCCGCTGCGGCGGGTGACGTCGGCGAGCGCGGCGTCGACGATCTGAATCAGCTTCCGATCTCGGGATAGCAGGCTGCTGCCCATCGCGTAAGGATATCGCATGCGGAGCACAGTCACATCGTCAGAGTGCGGCGCAGCTTGAGGCGTCGCAACATAACAATCGCCGTCCTGATCTTTACATCTTTACGATGGATTTTTTGCGTTGGACTATCTGGCCACGCTCCTCCAAAGTAGTGGGTACATCCTCTGCAACGTCGCAGACGACCAACCAAACTCTTGCCGTTTGGTTTTTCCACGAATGGCATCCCGGTTTAGACCTCGTTGTCGGAATGAAAGCCTGAGCTTTCAGCTGCAGGGCGGAGTGTTTGAGAATCCTGAGAAGAACGAGGGGGACATGTTGGATAAGAAAGTAGTGAGCCTGCGAACTGTGGCAGAACGAGTGAAGCTGGCGCCGTGCTCGGTTTCTGCCGTTCTAAACAACACGCCTGCCGCATTGGCGATCCCGCAACGGACTAAAGATCGCGTCTTTCGAGCCGCCCGTGAGTTGAATTACCGTCCGAATTTCTGGGCGCGGTCCCTGCGCACCAAACGAACTCGGCTGGTTGCGGTCATCACTCCTGACATTGGGTGCGGTCCGGTTGCCCGTGTCGTGGCTGGCGTGCAGAGTCTGTTGCACCGGCGCGGTTATCTGCTCGCTCTCGGAACTTTTGATTGTGCGTCGGAATGGAATACGATTTCCGTCCAGCTGCAGCAGCGAGGCATTGAAGGCATAATCGCGATTGACGCAATTCTGCCGCAGGACCTGAATCTGCCGGTGGCTTCCGTGGACCTCGAATACATGAATCTTCTGGAACCTCTTGCGGATGAGATGCAGACGTGGCTCGCAGAATGGGGAGCATCCGCAGCTGAGACTGTATTGCGACAGATTGAGAAGCAGACCGTGCCGCGCCGCATGAAGGTTGCGCCCAAACGTCAGAACACATACTTCGATTTGCCGAACGCAGTGGCGGGAGTGGAAGACGCTCGCGAAAGCGCGTGATGAACCTTCGCGCTTAGTCGCGACGCTGAAATAATCGATTAGCTCCAAGCTAAGGCAGCCACGGGATCGACCGTCCGGGCTGTCGCTTTTTTCCCTTTTCAACCCCTGTCGAACCATCCTCCTGCGCGACCGTCAGCACGACCTTCACCCACGGCGAAGCCTGCAAGCGAGATCCCTCGGCTTCGCTCAGGGCAGCTTCTTCCCTCCACCTGAAGCATGGCTCCGGTCAGTACGGGGCCACGGAGCATATGAGGTATAGTACGGTGATGCCGTGGATCGGCGACTCAGAACGAGCCGACTTCACGCGAGTCCCATGAGAACGAAAATGAAATTCATCTGGCTGCGCCCAGCTTTGTTCGCAATGATTCTGTCGAGTATGAATTGCGTTTTGGCCTCATTGGCGGGAGCGCAGGCCGCCACACCACCGGTCCCACCTGCGTGGAAACTGGTTTGGAGCGACGAGTTCAACGGCCCCAATGGTTCAGCAGTCGACGCCTCGAAATGGGTCTCAGAAACTGGCGGAGGAGGCTGGGGCAATAACGAACTGGAGTACTACACTAGCCGCCTGGCCAACGCACGGCAGCAGGATGGCAACCTCGTCATCAGAGTCTTGGCGGAGAAATATGCCGGCGCGGATGGCGTCACCAGAAACTACACGTCCGCGCGCTTGAAGACTCAAGGCAAGTTCTCGCAAACCTACGGGCGCTTCGAAGCCCGCATCAAGATTCCGCGGGGCCAAGGAATCTGGCCAGCCTTCTGGATGATGGGCGAAGACATCGACAAACTCGGCTGGCCCGATGGCGGTGAGATTGACATTATGGAGAACATCGGCAAAGAGCCCACGCTGGTTCACGGCACGATTCACGGTCCGGGATATTCTGGCGAGCACGGGATCAGCGCACCTTACGGCCTTCCCGGCGATGCGCGCTTCGCCGACGACTTTCACATTTACGCCGTCGAATGGGAGCCAGACACGATTCGTTTCTACGTAGATGACCATGCTTACGCGACCCGCACACCCGCCGACCTGCCCAAGGGAACGAAGTGGGTTTACGACCATCCCTTTTTCGTGTTGCTGAACGTCGCGGTGGGCGGAGGATGGCCAGGGGATCCAGACGCGACCACGGTGTTCCCGCAGACCATGCTGGTGGACTATGTGCGCGTCTATGAAAGGACAGCGGCGCAGCATACCGGTGCGGCGCAGCATTAACAGCGTGATAGGGTCGCTTGAGGTCTCAGAGGAAACAAGTGGCTTTTAAATCGGGCCGCCCAGTGTACGCGATCATTCTTGTCGCCCTCTCCACATTGTTCATGGCGGCGACATTCTTTCCGTTTCTGTATTCGATTCTGGTCCCGAACGAGGATATCGAACGATTCGTCGATGCATTAAAGGACAGGGGTGAAGCTCCTCTAGATGCGGACAACGTCGTCGAGCAAACCAAAGCGACCGTCGGATCGCTAACCAGGGCTATTCAGATTGGGGCCTACTTTGAAATGAGCCTGGGGTTTCACCTCAGTGGGTCGCATGCCCCGGAACACACACACGCGTCGCAGACCACATACATCGCGTGGTTCCAGAAAGTTCCCAAGCCGATGCTGGTTTCAGTCACACTCTACGTAAACGATGAAGGGGGAAAAGCCTACGGCCTCAGTGAAGTCGCCCCCCTCACCATGGTGCGTGGATATGGGGTCCCGGTCGCGCTATTTGCAGCATCCCTTTTTCTGGCGCGCAAGCGCAGCCCTCCCGGCGCAACCGCCTGTTGACTCCCACATCGTCCTCTCAGATAAAATCTCAGAACCATTTTGCGTTCGGGGAGTCCGCATGAGCAAGGTACGAATCCTGGTGGGCACACGTAAAGGCGCATTCATTCTTTCCGCAGACGGCAAACGCCAGAACTGGGAGGTCAGCGGCCCGCACTTCGCGGGCTGGGAAATTTATCATCTCAAAGGCTCGCTGGCCGATCCCAACCGCATCTATGCCTCGCAGACCAGCGGCTGGTTCGGACAGATCATGCAGCGCTCCGACGACGGCGGCAAAACCTGGCACCAGCCCGGAACGCCGCCGGGCGCGCCCGCAGCCCCTGGCCCGCCCAAATCCGACAGCAATAAATTTGTTTACGACGTTTCCGCCGAGACCGGCAAGCCGCTCACCACGCATCAGTTTTACGACGGCACGCAGCATCCGTGGGAGTTCAAGCGCGTCTGGCATCTCGAGCCGTCGCTCACCGATCCCAACATCGTGTATGCCGGGGTGGAAGATGCGGCGCTATTCCGCTCGACCGACGGTGGCGAGAACTGGCACGAACTCTCCGGCTTGCGCGGCCACGGCACCGGCCCGAAGTGGCAGCCCGGCGCTGGAGGGATGTGCCTGCACACCATCATTCTCGATCCCAGCAATCCGGCCCGAATGTATATCGCGATTTCCGCTGCGGGCGCGTTCCGCACCGACGACGGGGGCAAGAGCTGGAAGCCCATCAACCAGGGACTTTACTCAAAATACATTCCGAATCCGACCGCCGAGGTGGGTCACTGCGTGCATCACATCGCGATGAACCCGTCGCGTCCGGGAGTGCTGTTCATGCAGAAGCATTGGGACGTCATGCGGTCGGACAACGCCGGCGACCAGTGGAACAAGATCAGCGGAAATCTGCCGACGGATTTCGGATTCGTCATCGACATACACGCGCACGAACCGGAGACGATTTACGTTGTCCCCATCAAGAGCGACAGTGAACATTACGTCCACGAAGGTAAGCTGCGGGTCTATCGCAGCCGCGCCGGCGGGAACGAATGGGAGGCGCTGACGAAAGGCTTGCCGCAAGCGAACTGCTACGTTAACGTCCTGCGCGACGCCATGGCCGTCGACTCGCTCGATGAATGCGGCATTTATTTCGGGACGACAGGCGGCCAGGTGTACGCCTCGGCCGATGCGGGAGAGAGCTGGAATCCCATCGTCCGTGATTTGCCAGCGGTGCTGTCGGTGGAAGTGCAAACGCTGGCGTAAACCCCGGCCGGCGATCGCCGGCAAAGGAGCCTTATGAACTCGAGTCGCCGCTCGTTTATGCAAGAGTTGTTCGTGGCCACGGCAGCGACGGCACAGGAAATGCAGCATCCGACCAAGTCTGGGACTGGCGCTGTGCCCTCCCAACTCGAAGCGCGGGTACGGGCGCTCTGGGAGGCTTTCAAGAACAAAGACAAAGCCACTCTTTCAGCAATGCTGGATGGCGGGTTTCGTCAGTTCGAGGAGGGCCTGAGCGCTTTCGGCGACAAGAAAGCGGAAGTCAACGCCGTGGATGACTTCGAACTCGTCAGCTACACGCTCAGTGACTTTACCGTGAAGTCGATCGGACCGAATGCAGCGTTGGTTACTTACATCGCGCAGTATGAGGGCAAATCCGGTGGCGAAGCCTCAAAGGGGCATAGCGTTTTCGGAGAGGTCTGGATTCGTTCGGGGAATGAATGGAAAGCTCTCTACATGCAAGAGACATACGTGAAATGAAGGCGCTCTTGCTGGGTCTCTTGCGATGAAGGCAACGATTCGCGTCGAGCTTCCGCAACATCTTCGCACGCTGGCGCACGCCGACCGTGAGGTCGAACTCGAGGTCGAGGGTCCGGTCACACAGCGCGCAGTGCTCGACGCACTCGAAGCCCGCTACCCGATGCTGCGCGGGACTATCCGCGATCAGGTCACGCAGCAGCGACGCGCATTCCTGCGCTTCTTCGCCTGCCAGGAAGATCTGTCGCACGAGCCGCCGGATGCGCCGTTGCCCGAGGCGGTTGCGTCGGGGAAAGAGCCGCTCCTGATTGTTGGTGCGATCGCTGGCGGCTAGCAGCGATTCTTGCGCGCTCTCTAGTTATTGTGCCAGTGCATCTGGTATCCCAGATAGCGGACCGCAGCTTCGTGCACGGCGGCGGCGGTGGTGGAGAAATTTGCCGCCACGTGATGCTCGAACCCGTTTTCGCAGATGTAGTGCAGCAATTTCTGCAGCTCGGCAATCTGCACCACGCCCACGCCGCCAAAAGTATTGAGCGCGTCGGTGGTGAACGAGCCTTCGCCGACATAGCCGCGAATCACTCCCGCGGTATCGTCGGTGGAGAAACGCGCAAAGCTCATGGCGCCGGGCTTCACGCGGCCAACGACGGTACCGAACGTATTGTCCTTGCCAACCGTCCCGGCGATGATCTCCTGGAAGTCCATGCGGACGTCCTGGAAGAAATGTTTGGGCAGGTTGCTGCAGTGGAAGCAGACGGCCTTGTTGGGGTCGTCGCCGTAATTATTATTCCAGTCGAGCAAGGCGCTGGGAGTTTGCGACGCCAGCGCCAGGGCGTGCATGCTAAGCGTTCCGCATACGTCAACTTCGCATGCCGCCGGCAGCAGGTTATTGCTCATCATGCTCATGATGGTGCAGGGGACGACACCGAAATATTCTTCCATGGAGGTCCAGCACTGCACGGCACTGATCTTCACGTCGGTCTGCTGCATCCAGTCATCGATGACGAAACCGAGCTTGGCCATTTTGACCAGAGCCGCGTCGGGGACTCCGCTGGTGGTGACGTACTTGTGAATTTCGGCGAGCTTGGCCTGCACTCCGGCGTGATCGTCTTTCAACTTGGCGATGCGGCCAAAGACTTCCGACAGATCGAGGGTCTCGGTGGAAATGCCGTGAGCCTCGAGCAGTTTCTCGCTGTAGCGAACGGTATTGAATGCAGTCGGACGCGCGCCGATGCTGCCCACGCGCAGGTTGCGCAGGCCGTTAGTAACGCGGCAGACTGCGGCGAACCATGCGAGGTCGTGCTGAAAATCTGCTGAGTCGGGACTGACCGTATGCAGCTTAGTCAGCGAATACGGGATCCCGTACTGCCGGAGGTTGTTGCAGGCCGACATCTTTCCGCAGAAACTGTCACGCCGGTGCAGGATGGTCATCTTGGACGCATCGTCGGGCGTAGCCTGAACGAGCACGGGAACGTCGAGGCGGGCGAGGCGCAGGGTGTCGGCAATGGCGCGCTCGTCGCCGAAATTGGGGAGCGAGACGATCACGCCATCCAGGCGATCGCTATTCTTGCGGAACAGCGCCGCACAGCGTTTCGCTTCTTCGTGAGTCTCGACCGCGCCGTGCTTGCTGTCCTCGGGACCAAGTACCACGCAATCGATGCCGGCCAGAGTGAGCGCTTGGATCATCTCTTCGCGTCCGGACTGCGCCAACTGGCCGGGAAAAAATCCCCGGTTGCCGACGATGACGCCCATCGTCATTTTCTTTTCGGACTTCTTGTTAGACATAAGAATCCCTCTTCCTCATATGAATTGATTAAGACTTCCCTGCCATGCGCGCACGTTCACGCGCGGGTGAAAAACGCAGACTGAAAAACAGGCCAAGAATCAGCAACACCGCGCCCCACCAGACGTTGGCGTGCAACTGATAGAGCACAACCTGATGCTCGGGCGGATACGCCAGTTCGTAAATCCCCCTGGCGAAAATAACGGCTCCGTTCACTGCCAGAGATACGCCGATAAAGAACCAAATCGACAACGATCCGCCGGATTTCATGATTTTCCTCCTACCAGAAAATGATTTGCAGGATGACGAACACAATGGCCACGACCGCTCCCCAGAAGATTGGGCTCTGGAACCAGCGGACGTGCTCCTGTTTCGGAATGGGGCTCAGCCCATAGACCAGGTCTTTGAGTTCCTCATCGGATTTCGGCTTGGTCATCAGGCTGACGACGACCGTGACGATCACGCAAATTAACCAGCACCACAGGGCACGAAACATGTTCTGCGCCTGGTCCTGAGCTTTATCCGAAAGGGCAAGATAACGTACCGATGAAGGATCTAGTTTCCCCCAGGTATACATTCCGACCGAGGAGACGGTGCCGGCGAGCAATCCCCAGAAGCCGCCCGCTTTTGTCGCCCGTTTCCAAAGCATGCCGAGAATGACCGTGCCGAACAGCGGCGCAATGAAGAAACTGAACAGAGCCTGGACGTAGTCCATGATGCTCGGGGCGAGCCTGACGAGATACGCGGCGCCGATACTGATTCCGACGCCAATCACCGTGCACCAGCGGCCCATCCTGACTTTGCCTTCGTCGGTAGCGTTCTTGTTGATCAGCGTACCGTAGATGTCATAAGTCCAGACGGTGGAGAATGCGCTCACGTTGCCGGCCATGCCGGACATGAAACCAGCGATCAGCGCGGTAATGCCAAGGCCGAGCAGACCCGGTCCGCAGTAGCGCGCCAACATCAGGGGCAGAACTTCGTCGTAACCGTGCAATCCCTGCGCCTGACCGGCGGGTGACCACGCCAGGTCGGCAGGCACCAGTCGAAGCAGGTTGCCACTGCCATCACGCAGCAATGCGAGACCCAGCAAGCCGGGGAGGATAACGATGAAGGGAACCATCATCTTGAAAGCCGCGCCGATGATGGGGGCGAGTTCGGCGGAGCGCAGATCCTTGGCGGACAAAACGCGCTGCACGACGAGGAAGTCGGTGGTCCAATAGCCCATCGCGATCACAGCGCCCAGTCCGAACACGATGCCGGCCCAATTGATTCCCATCGGGTTATCGCTAAAGTTCCCCAAGGTCGACCACAGGTGGGTGTACGCGCCGGGATTGGCGGCATGTTGCTCGGTCAGATTATGCAGAATCTTCAGCTTGAGTCCGCTCCACCCTCCGGCTTCGATCAGGCCGAGGATCGGTATGAGCAGGGCACCTGCCCAGATGAGAAAAAACTGGAGAACTTCATTGAAGATGGCGGAGCGCAAGCCGCCAAGGGCGACATAGATGGCCACAGTTACCGACGACACGATGATGCTGAAGTTGAGATCCCAGCCCAAAACGACCTTCATCACGACGGCCATGGCGTACATGTTGATGCCGCTCATCAGAACCGTCATCAGCGCGAAGGAAATCGAGGAAAGGGCCTGGCTGTCCTGACCGAAACGCAGCTTCAAGTAACCCGGCACCGAATGGGTCTTGCAGACGTAATAGAACGGCATCATGATCAGCGCCAGGAACAACATCGCGGGGATGGCGCCGATCCAGTACCAGTGCGCGGCGAGGATGCCGTATTTATAAGAGTTGCCGGCCCAGCCCATCAGTTCGAGCGATCCCAGATTCGCCGAGAGGAACGCGAGGCCCGCGACCCACGCCGTCATTTCGCGGCCGGCCATGAAAAAGTCTTCGCCGGTGTTGGCCTGTCCCTTCAGGTAGAGGCCGATGGCCAGCACCAGGACAAAATAGAAAACGATGATGACCAGGTCGACTGGCGAGAGATGCACCAGGGTGGATGAGCTCAGCACCAGC
>Ga0209517_10007020_pt1 | contig 13662 bp, 8 predicted proteins | sample PeaSoiMetSII2010_FD_187695 | JGI IMG/M metagenome (GOLD analysis project Ga0209517, IMG submission 187695) | Peat soil microbial communities from Weissenstadt, Germany - SII-2010 (SPAdes) (version 2) | ecosystem: Environmental > Terrestrial > Soil > Wetlands > Peat | place: Germany: Weissenstadt...
ACCACGTTCACGTTCAACAAGGTCGGCCCCGTTTACGAGAACAGTGAACCCGATCCGATGAATGGGCCTAATCCCAATTACTTGGACTGGATGTGGGGCTCGTTCGACGGCACGACCAATGCCCCCGTTGTTTATCCCAACGGCACCAGCATTCAGAATCTTGTCAGCCAGATCCTGATTCAGATTTATTCAACGCCGTCAACCTTGCCGGATGCCACCAACGGGTTCCCCTACAGCGCGTCGTTTTCCGCCACTGGCGGCGAGGCCCCATACACCTGGTCGTTGGGGGCCGGAACGCAACTGCCGCAGAGTTTGACATTGTCCCCCAACGGGGTAATTTCGGGTAATGTGACTACTAACACCCCCGGCGTATATGTCTTTACGCTTCAATTAAACGATTCTGCAAACCGCGTCGAGTCTTTGAACTATTTCATTACCGTCCACTGAACACCATGGACTATGATTGTCATATGAAACTGGCCTGCCTTCATTTCATGCAGCGGCGATTGGCAAAGGCGCTGCCGCTTTTGGTTGTATTTTGCCTGTTGGCCAACGGGGCTTGGGGCACGGATTCAATATGGAAGAACACAGAGCAGGTCATCTGGACAGGCGCGGGCGCCAGCGGCAATACGGTCCCTTATCCGCCGAACATTGATGCCACGAATTTCTACAACTCCGGCACCATCGAACTGCTGGCTTATCCGCCTCCGTTCATGACCCAGCATACCCTCAACTACACCAATACCAGCAGTGGCTTTATGCTCGGGGAAGTTGGCTGGCGATTTGACTATGGACCGTTGCCGCTGGGCGGGCGCGGTATGGCGGCCAATTTCGTTAACAACGGGACAATTGAGTCGTTGAGCGGCGGCTTGCCCAATCCCATAGCGGAAAGCTCCTGGTACACTTATCCCCAGGGCTATTTGTGGGTGTCGGCGACCAACATCGTCAATAAGAATGGCACCTTGGCCGCGGATGCCGACTGCGAAATCGCTTTGACCGGCACCAACGTGAATTTGAACCGCAGCACGGTGGAAATCGCGCCCATTTCAGGAACTGGCAGCATTGACACCGGCACGAACTTTGCGCCGGATGTCTCCATCTATGACCAGTATTGGGGGACCAACAACATTAATAACATGGACAGTTCGGCCATCTGGAATGGCTCCGTCGCGGCCACCGCGCCTTTCGACGCCACGGAGCCTTGCGAGGTGACGCTTTTTGGGGATCAGTTCGGCTTCGGCCCGTCTGTGGCCGATTCCATCACCAACGCGTTTTATGCGATTGTGATAACCACCAATATAATCGGGTATCCAACAAACGTGATTCCAACAAACGTGGTTGTGATATTGGCCACGAACATCTTCCAACAGGCGGCCTTCGTGTACACCAGCGACCCCAACATCGTCGGCACCATCGGATTTACGCCCGGGCTGAATCCTACAAACCTTTTTGAAACCACCAGCGTGCAACTCGAGTCGCTGGCTTCCGGTGATACGGTGTATGTGCTGGATACTTTCGGATCGGATACCTCCATCCGGGCGCTTCTGCCCAACAACTTCGTCAATCCTTACGCCGCATGCAGCGGCACGACTTACCGTCCGACCAATTATGTTGTGGAGCGGGTTGATTTTAACAGTCTTGGCTCTTCCGGTTTGGGAATACCTCCGGCCAATTTTTTCTACGACACGAGTTGGAGCAATCTTTTGGTCAACGCCACCTATGCCGACTATTCCGCTATAATTGATAATCAGGCTTCGGAACCGCCGGACAATCCCGGGCCTACCAGTTACGCGTCGGTCACCAATTTGCCGGGCAGAATCCACATTTATGCCGATAGTTTGAATTTGAGCAATGCCCAGGTGCGGGCCGAGGGTGAGGTCATAATCCAGGCCAATCATCTGGTCAGCAGCCAAAATGCCCTTATGGACTGTGAAAACCTCAGCTATAATCTCGGCAGTTTCACGAATGGCACGGTGACAGTCACCAACCTCGCCTTGCCGGTGGTCACCCGCTTGAATGGAACCGTTTCCGCGTGGAGCGCCGTGTGGACCAATTACGCGGTCGTGATCCTCACCAATTACTCGCTGGTGGTGTCCAACATCACTTCGGGCACCAATACTACCACCACAACCAACTGGGTGTATTCTCCGTTGACCAACACGATTCAAATCAATTTATACGCTTTGCTGGTGGATGGGAGCGCGCTTTCCTCCACCAAGCCGGTGACGGTATATGATTTGGTCCTGCACGGCACCAACATGGTCATCAATGATTCCATGAGCGTTATTCAAACGTTTCTCCTCGATGGCCAGAGCTTTACGCTCAATGGCAGCCTGACTTTCCCGGGGGTTGCCCCCATCAATCCTGTGACCGGGGCATCGTTTGCCGCCCAGCCGATCCAGAATTGGTTCTACTCGCTCGCGCCAACCCTCCGTTACTTCACCAACAACGGATCGCTCAGCATCCCCAACGAAGCCCACTTTGGGGACGACGGCCCTACAAATTACGCGGTTTTCGTCAACACCGGCACAATTGACGCCTACGTTCAGACGATCAACAGCGACTACTTCGAAAATGACGGAAACTTGAGTACGGTCGGCGGCTTTATCAGCGGCGGGGTTTATGTGACTGCCTCGTCCGGCAAGTTACAAAACGGGAAGATCAGCGCCGGGTCGGACATCCAATTTTTCGCCAATGACCTGAAGTTGACCCAAAGCTCAGTTCAGACCACCAGCGGTGAGTTGGATTTGTATGTCACCAATTCGCTGTCCGACGCCGGCGGTGGCTCCGGCAACACATTGGCGAGCGGCTATGGGTTTGATTTGTGGCTCAAGCCGCCGCTCGGTGATTTGCTGGGGTCCGCCTTCACGACTGTGGTGCCGGCTGGCGACCAGGTGGTGCACAACTGGGCCGCCAATGATTACGGCCCCGTCAATGCCGGCTATACCAACAACGTCGCCCTCGGGAAACTGGTGTTGTCGCCCCAGAGTCTGGCCAGCGGGCCGATCTTTGAGTTCAGCGGCACCACTTCGAGCAATGGTTTGTATGTGGATTTGCTGGATTTGTCCCAGCTTTCCACCAACTTCGCCAGCGTGATACAGATTGACCCGAATCTGGTGATTTACTATGCCGCCGCGAAGCTGGGCTTTACTCCGCCGCCGGCCGGAGCCGGCCTGCCGCCGCAGGAACCGGAGGAATACTTGAACGGCCAGTTTGGCGGGCATCTCCGCTGGGTGACGTTTGCCGGGCCGAACAGTTCGGTGGCCGTAGTCATCAATAGCCAGACCTACGAGGTGAATAAAGCGTTGCGGTTCGCCACCACCATTGATTCCAATGGCAATGGCATTCCCAATTATGCCGACCCGAATCCTTTCAACACGCCCCCATCGGGCGCATATCCACTGGTTGTGATTGAACCAGTCGTGCTGACGGCGTCCCTCGTGCCGCAGCCGGTGGGTCAGTCGTCGCCGCAGATTTCATGGCAGGCGATGCCGGGTGTCACTTATCAGGTCCAGTTCTCTACGAATTTTCCGCCGGTGAATTGGCAGCCGTTGTTGAGCTATACCAGCACCGCCCCGACCAACACCGTGGTCAAGGTTTTGGATACCAACGCGCCGGCCAGCGGTTCCAGGCGGTATTATCGCGTCAGTTACAGTCCATGATGACGGTTTGAGGCATGTGCGAAACCAGTGAAACAACAGGGAACGCATGAGCATGTCGCCGAAAGAGGAACTCATGAAGATTCGATCTTTAATTGCCAGACGGTCGTGGTTCAGAGGAATCGTTGCCGCGGCCGGGGTGGCCTTGTCCCTCCAGTTTGCGGCACCCGGCCGCGCGGCAACAACCCAAGTGGTGCCCGGCCACGTGCCCAAAGCGGTTGCCCGGTTGCAGGCCCTGGGACGTTTGCCGGGCACAAATTCCCTGGACCTGGCTATTGGATTGCCATTTCGTAATCAAGAGGCGCTTAACAATCTGCTCCGCCAGCTTTATGATCCGGCCAGCCCCAATTACCGGCATTTTCTGACCCCGGCCCAATTCACGGCGCAATTTGGACCCACCGAGCAGGATTATCAGCAGGTGGCCGATTTTGCCCGGGCCAACGGCCTGAAGGTGACCGGCACATACCCCAATCGGATGGTGCTCGATGTTCAGGGATCGGTGGCAGACGTCGAAAAGGTCTTTCACGTCGGATTGCATGTTTACCAGCACCCCACGGAAGCCCGGAACTTTTACGCGCCGGATGCCGAGCCATCGCTCAACCTGTCGGTTCCCCTATTGCACATTGACGGCCTGGACAATTTCAACGTGCCGCGACCGCTATTGCAGAGGATGCCGATTAACAACGCGTCGGGCCAGGCACCAGCCCGAGCCGGAAGCGCAACCAATGCCGTATCCTACACCGGTTCCGGCCCGGGCGGCGCCTTCCTGGGACATGATTTCCGGAAAGCTTATATCCCGGATGTCTCGCTGACCGGCTCGGGGCAGACGGTCGCGTTGTTTGAACTGGACGGCTATTACCCCAGCGATATTGCGGCCTATGAGGCCTTGGCCGGGTTGCCGAATGTTCCCCTCCAAAATGAGCTGATAGACGGGTTCAGCGGTTCCCCCGGCGGCAACAACGTTGAAGTGGCGCTGGACATTGATATGGTGGTGGCCATGGCGCCGGGTGTTTCCCAAATTATTGTTTATGAAGGACTCAACAACGGGGATCCAACGATTATTACCCACATGTTGCAGCGCATCCTCAATGACAATTCGGCCGCTCAAATCAGTTCCTCCTGGCTGCTGGAAGACAACCCGACCTGGACCCAGATTTACCAGGAATTCGCCGGGCAAGGGCAGTCGTTCTTCCAGGCTTCCGGCGACAACGATGCGTTTGTCTGGTCAATCGTGGGCCAGCAGCGAACGGATAATCCCTATATCACGCTGGTGGGTGGCACCACTTTGACGACCGCCGGTCCGGGTGGTCCGTGGTCGTCCGAAACAGTCTGGAATTGGGGGGTAGAATTCGGCCCCAGCGAGGATGGCATCGGCAGTGGTGGTGGCATCAGTCCCAACTATACGATTCCGAGCTGGCAGCAGGGCATCAGCATGTCGGCCAACCAGGGCTCCACCACCAACCGGAACATTCCTGACGTCGCCTTGACAGCGGATAATATTTTTATCTTTGCGGATGATGGTCTGCAGGGAAGTGTTGGCGGAACCAGCGCGGCGGCCCCGTTGTGGGCGGGTTTCACCGCTTTGGTCAACCAGCAGGCCGTGGCCGGCGGCAATCCCACTGTCGGCTTTATCAACCCGGCGGTTTGTCTGATCGGCAAGGGGGCCGGCTACGCGAAGGATTTCCGCGACACCAAGACGGGGAATAACACCTGGAGCAGCAGTACGAATCAGTTTTACGCCACCAATGGTTATGACCTTTGCACCGGCTGGGGCACACCGGCCGGCCAGCATTTGATAAATGATCTCGCCGGGCTTCCGCCCCGCCGGGGCTTTCTGCAAATCAGCGTGAGCCCGCCGTCGGGTTCGGCCCTCCTCCAGTCCTCGGCCCAGCCAATCTATGTGACGGTCACCGACGTTTATGCCGTGACCAATGCCACGGTGACCGCGACCATCCCCGGCGTGACCAACCTGACGTTCCTCGACAACGGACAAGCGCCGGATGCGACCGCCGGTGACGGCATCTACAGTGTATTGTTCCAGGTGCCCACGCCGACCAACCCGATTACCATGACCGTGATGGCCAATGCCACCAATGAGCTGGGCATCACCAATGTGATTGCCTACAACATTGTGGCCCCGCCGCCGAATGACAACTTTACCAACGCCACCAAGGCTCCGGCGGCCGGCGCAACGTATCTTGCCAATAACCGGTTTGCCACCCTGGAACCGAACGAACCGCAACATGACAAAGACGCTAATGACGGGGCTTCCCTGTGGTGGGACTGGACTCCCGCCAGCAATACGAACGTGTTCCTGACCACGGCCGGCAGTTTGGTGGATACCGTGCTGGCGGTTTATACCGGCAACACTTTGAAGAGTCTGGTGGCGGTGGCCGCCACCAACAGCGATTTGGCGTTGAACCAGCCGGCCTGGCTCCGGTTCAATGCCCAGGGCGGCACGGCGTATCGCATCGCGGTTGCCAGCGCGAATGCCAGCGTCGTGGGTACTGTTGCGCTGCAAATTGCTCCAGGCGGACAGCCCGACACCAATGCGCCGGTCGTTTCAATTGTCAGTCCGTTGGATGGATTGACCGTCACCAATAGTTTAATTCTGCTCGCCGGCACCGCCTTTGATCCCCAACCTAATGCCAGCGGCGTCAGCCAGGTCTCGATCAGTTCTCAGGGAGTTGTCGTACTGGCATCCGGGACCACCAACTGGACCGGCATCGGGTTTGTGACGCCAGGCTTGAACACCATCCAGGTCACCGCGGTGGACAATTACGGCAATGTGTCCGCACCCGCGACAATCCAGCTTTATTATTACGTTCAGAATCCCGTCAACGATTTCTTTGCCGCCGCGCTGCCGTTGAGCGCGACGCCGCCGGTTCTCCTGGGCTTTGGCGGCAGCGATTCGGTGAGCAATACCAACGCTACGAAGGAACTGGGTGAACCCAACCACGCGGGGAATACCGGCGGGAAATCCGTGTGGTGGTGGTTCCAACCGCCGTCGGATGGCGTTTTGGAACTTGACACAACCAACTCAACCTTCGACACCCTCTTGGGTCTTTATACGGGGTCGGTCGTCTCCAATCTCACCACCATCGCCGATAATGACGATGCCTACCCGGGCGCGCCGGGCGGGTTCAGCCGCATTGATCAGGCGGTGCACTCGAATCTGCTTTATCACATTGCCGTGGACGGCTACGGCGGCGCATCGGGAACGGTCGTTTTAAATTACTTGTTCACGCCGGCGACGCTTTATCATTTGACCGTCAGCAATACCGTGGGCGGCTCCGTGCAGGTGATGGCCACCAACGGGCTTGGCGGGATCATGCTCCTGCCATCGCTCAACGGCGATTTTGTCGGCAACACAACGGTTGAATTGGCGGCGTTTCCGAATGCGAATTACCAGTTCGATATTTGGGATGGCGATTGGCTGTCGCTCGATAATCCGGTGTTTATCGTGGTGAACGGCAACATGAGTGTTACCGGCCACTTCCGTCCGATCGGGGTTAGTGACGGCTTTGAAAGCGGCGACTTGTTGCAACTCCCCTGGGCCACCTTCGGGGATGCGCCGTGGTTTGTAGAAACGAATGTCGTCGAGGCGGGCCAATATGCCGCGCGCTCCGGCGTCATCACCAACAGCCAAAGCAGTACGCTCATCCTGACGACCAACTTCTATGCGGGCACCGGTTCCTTTGGCTACAAGGTCAGCTCGGAAACCAATTTCGACGTGCTCGATTTCTCGGTGGATGGTTTCCTGGTTCAGGAGTGGTCGGGTGAAGCCGGTTGGGCCGACTTTGAGTTCCCGTTGTCTGCCGGCACGCACACCTTGGAGTGGAGCTACATCAAGGATCCGAGCATCAGCGAAGGACTGGATGCTGCCTTCCTGGACAATGTCATCCTGCCGTTGGCGGTCGCCACCAACGGCGCCTCGGTCCCACAACTGCAAATCCAACGCCAGACCGATGGCGTTCCGTTTCTCACGCTGCTGGGCCAGACGAACCAGCAATACGTCGTCCAAACTTCAACGAATTTGTTCAATTGGTCGAATGCTTCAACCAACGTTCTGTTCGGCGGGTACCTGCACATTCAGCTTCCGGGCAGCGCCACCAACAGCATTCAGTTCTACCGCGCCGTCCTCGCTCCGTGATGAGGGCCGCGCTGCTCGTGCCCGGGTGGCGCGCCGGTGCGCGGCCCTGGCCGCCGGCGCATAAATGACTATGAAAGTCTGCGGTCTGACCGGCGGGGCGGGCATGGGCAAATCCACCGCCGCGCAATTCCTTCGCCGTCGCGGCGTGCCGGTGGTGGACACCGACGAACTCGCCCATCAGTTGGTTGGGCCCGGCCAGCCCGCCCTGATGGAAATCCAGACGGTTTTCGGCAAACACATTGTCGCGCCGGATGGCCAACTGCGCCGCGATGAACTGGCGCAAGTTGTTTTCACCGATCCTGCCGCCCGAAAAAAACTCGAAGCCATCCTCCACCCCCGCATCCGCGAACGCTGGCTCGCGCAAATCGAACTCTCGCGCAAGGAGAATCGCGCCCTGGCGGTGGTGGTTATTCCATTGCTCTACGAAACGCAGGTGGAATCCTCTTTTGACAAAATCATCTGCGTCGCCTGTTCCGCCACGGCACAACGCGAACGGCTTTTGGCCCGCGGCTGGACGCCGGAGCAAATCCGGCAGCGCCTCGCCGCCCAGTGGCCGGTTGAACAAAAAATCGCCCGCGCCGATTTCGTCATTTGGACCGAGGGCTCGCTGGATGTCCTCGCGCAACAAATTGACCGGGTTCTCGCCAATCTGTAGCCGCAACCTTCAGGTTGCAGAAGCACGTCTGTCTTGCTGCCCGGCTTTCACTATTGTGCTGTAACAGTCGCAGCTTTACAATTGCTGGCGGACCAAATGCTGGTATCGGCTGTCCAACAAAGGCGCGTACTGTAAAGAGTTAACTGTTGCACAACACTAGCACCCCGTGCCAACCGCGGATGCCCCTCATTCCGCGGATTTCCCCTCCGCCTCAATGTTCCTGCTCCACGTCAGATGAGGGACTTGAGTCGGATTGGAGACGGCGCAAGGATTTTTATTGACATCTCCCACGCCAACTGCTATTTGTGGTGCCTATCCTATGAAGAAGGCAATCTGGCAGGCAGCGCTCTTCCTGACTTTCAGCCTGTTGGCGGCGGCAAACACGGCACAGGCACAACCGTACGTGACGGTCACCGACGATGGTTTCTCGTTTAACCCCGACCCGGTGTACATCGTTGCTGGCATGGCTGTGTATTGGTTTGATGATGGGTCCGGGCCTTACACGATCTACAGCTCCACGGGCGCTTGGACGCCGTTCCAAACTCCGGGTGGGATTTTGTTCGATCAGACGGGAACCTATGACTATTACGACGACGCCGGAGACTTCGGGACCGTTTATGTCTCCGCCAATGTACCCCCGACGGTTGCCATAACTAATCCCACGAACAATGAGGTTTTCAGCCCGCCCGCATCGTTTACTTTCGCGGCTGACGCCTCCGATTCGGATGCCGATGGTCTGTCCGATGTCGAGTTTTACATCGGGACCAATCTGGTGGATGACGTTTTTCTCAGCCCCTTTACCACTGACGTGACCAATTTGGTGGCAGGCAATTACACCTTGACCGCCATCGCCTATGACAACCTTGGCGCGACCGCCACGAATTCGATCAATATTCTGGTGCAAAATCCCGTTCCGATCACGTTGACGGCGCTGAAACTTGCCGCGGGCCGGTTCTCGTTTAATGCCGCCGGATTGACCGCGGGCAAAACCAACATCGTGCAGGTTTCAACCAATCTGGCTTCCGCGGCCAACTGGGTCTCGATTGCCACCAATGTCTCCAGCGCTGCTTCCGAGTCCTTTACCAATGTGGTCAGCGGCGGGCGCGGTTTCTTCCGGCTGCTTCAACTGCCCTGAGCCGGTGACGCATTTTCGGCTTCCGGTAAAAACGGGGGGAATGTCGAACTTGCGTCCACCTTGACTCTCAACCCCTTGTCGCGCCAACTGCAACGACGGCGCGATCAACGCTCAACTTTCAACCATCAACCAGCGCGGCATTGACGCCATGCCTCATCGGCGTACCTCGTTTGTCATGCCAATTTGGATAAAACTCGCTGACTTTGCCTTTCCCCCGGGGCGTGAGCGATACCCTGCCTGGATTGCTTGAACAAACCGGCCACTTGTCGGGTTCAAACCCCTGCTTTCAACTTCTGCACCATGCCGGTTGCAGGCTTCCCCGACCGGTTGCCCTTTTGAAGGCTCACGGCGTGAGCGGGCGAACCGCCTCGACGCGATAGAAGCGCAACGGCGCGTTGGTGTCGCCAAAACCGGCCGTCGTGGTGGAACCGATGGACGGCGAAACCAGTCCCAGGCCGCTGTCCGTCCAAACCGGCGAACTCAGGCTGGGCGTTTTCTGAATGTAATAGTAACGCGTCATCACACTGTTCCAGGTGAGAGAGGCGCTGGTTCCGCCGGACGAAAAACTCTCGGCGGTGATGCGCAAAATGCTGTTGGCGTTGTTCGGATCCGTGCCCGCAAGGTAGTCCTGCCCGATGGTCATGCCTTTGCCGGTTGGATCGGCGTTCGCGTTCTCGTTGGTCGTGCCGAAGTTCAACAGCAGCCAGGCGATGGGCAGGCCGTCGGGGGCGAGTGCGCCGGGTGAGATGGTGTCCGTCTGCACATAAGCCACGGCGTTGCTCAAGGAAATCCAGCCGCAGTTGGCGCTCCAGACATTGCCGCTCATCTGGCCGGTGAGCAGATTGACTTTCGGCTGGCCGTAGGTCTGCTCGAAGGTGATCCAGCCGATGTTCGCTCCGTAAGCATAACCGCTCAAATTGCCGAGGCCGTCGTTGTTCACTCCAAAGTCGCTGGCGGAATTGTTTTGATAATAAATGCCATCGGCGGGGGAACCGCTGCCGAGATTGATCCAGCCGACGTTGGCGGAATAAATGTAGCCGGAACAGACGTAAGCGCCGATGACAACGCCGTTGTTGGTGTCGCCGCGCCAATCCATCCAGCCGACGTTCGCGCCCCAGGCATAGCGGTTGGCGGCGTCAATCGTCGTGGCGGCGGACGCGGTTAAGGATTGAGAGGTGTGGACGGAGAACAGGAAAGCCAGCGTAAGGCCGGCCGGGATTGAATTTCGGATTTTCATAGAATTTTCGGTTACAATTAAAAGGAAAAATTCGCCCACGGATTGGAATTGGTGATGATTCCGTAGGTGGTGATGAGCGGACCAACGATTTGCGAGGCGTTGAAGGAATAGTTGTTCGCGCCGCTGCCAGCGACGGAATTTTGGATGACAATGTTGTTCGTGTAACTCGCCGAGGAGATGATCCCAATCCCGTATCCTCCGGCGCCGGTGCTGGTCACGTGATTGCCTTCGATGCGGTTGTTCGAGCCGAACACAACCAGACTCGTCGTGCCTCCAACGTTCGCCGCGTTGTTTCCAAGGCATCTATTGTCGCGAACCAGGGAATCCGAGCCGGAGACAGTGATGCCGGTTCCGTTGTTGCCACTCACCGTGCAGTTCTCGACGACCGTGTTTCCGTCGCAATACAGCCCGCTGGAATTGCCGGAGATGGTCAGGCGCTCGAAAATCACATTCGTGGTTTGACAAATAACACCAAAGGAACTGGAGCTGGTCCAGCCACTGATGGTGCCATCGCGAATAGTGAGGTTGGGAGAACTGCTAAAAATAAGAATTCCATTTTCGGAATTAGAGGCACCCAACACGGAAAAACCTTTCAAATCCAGCGTGACGTTGTTGGCGGCGACCAGAATTCCGTTTTTGCTACTCACGCCGACGATGTTGGTGGTGAGATAATACGAGCCCGGGGAGCCGATTACGAACAGGTCGGCGGAATCACCCGGCGTGTGCGTGCCATCCACTGGCGTGCGCGGCTCGATTTGCGAGAGCGTAATCATTGTCGGCCCCGGCACACCCGGCGGTGGCGTGAGGCTGCCTTGGGCGAAGCAGGTTGAGAGCGACGCATTAACGGCCGCAAGGAGCAGGAGAGCCAAAAGCCGCGTCCTGGTCCGTTGACCCGCCCTCACTGCGTTTCGGCGCGGCATGGAGTTGAGAGTTGAGACCAGCACGGCGGCTGCCAATAATACTTTAGCCGGCATTGTTTTCATGATTTTGGTTTCTTAATTCTTCCTTCTTCATTCGCTCAATCAGGGCATGTTGTATCGCTGATCGGTTCCGGTGTTGCCGGTGAATTCCGACGTGCCGCTGTTGTTCTGGCCGTAACACCCGTTGGCAACATACGCCTTCAAACCGAGGCCGGTGGAACTATGACCGAATGATCCCACGGCGACGCCGGTGTAAACATACAGTCCTGTGCCGCCAATGCTCTCGCCGTCACAACCAATGGCGGTCCTGACGGCATACAGCCCGGTGCCAGTATTGCTGTTGGCCGTGCAGTTGTTGGCAGTGTTGGCGAACACACCGGTGCCGCTGCCATAGCTCGTGCCCCAGCAGTTTTCCGCGGCAGCCGCATACAACCCGTCGCCGTCGCCATAACTCAGGCCGTAACAGTTGATGGCGGACGTAGCGCTCACACCGGTGCCGGAGGCGCTCGTACCATAACAACCTTGGGCGGACGTGGCGTTCACGCCGTTGCCGGAAGTAGTACTCGTGCCGTAGCAGTTTTGGGCAGTGGCGGCGTCTATGCCGTTGCCGCTGGAACTGGCGCCTTCGCAATTGAGAGCGGTATCCGCGCCCACTCCATCCCCGCTCGAATAATTGTAACCCCTGCAGTTGCTGGCGGTGGAGGCACTCACGCCGGCGCCTCCGACCGCGCTTTCCCCGTAACAATTGTTGGCGTCGAAGGCGGCGATTCCATAATTCCCACAGTTAAGAGCCGCCGAGTCGGAAACGGAATGGGCATAGATGCCGTAGCCTCCGGCCGTGTCAGCCACGCAGGATTGCACCACGGTTGCGCCGTAACCGAGATAAATCCCATTGCCCAGGCACCCGGAAACCGAAACACCGGACACACGCACATTGCGACTCGATCCTGTATAGATGCCGTCGGAGAATCCGCTTCCCCCGTAGGTTCCGGCCTTGTTGGTCACACCACCGCTGATATGGCCATTGTAAATGGCGAGGTTGGTGAGCACGCCGGACGTCATGATGCCTTGTCCGGTATTGGCCGGATCGGTCGAGGAAATCGTGAAGCCGCTCAAATCAAGGGTCACGTCGCTGGCAGCAATGGTAATGCCGTTGCCGGAACTGACCGTCAGGTTGGTCGTCAGATAATACGAGCCGGACGCCGAGATGGTGAACGGCGCGGACGAAATCGGAATGCGCGGCTCGATCTGGTTGAGCGTCAGCATCGTCGGCGCGGGCGCGCCCGGCGGCGTGAGGCTGCCCTGGGCGAAGGCGGTTGAGAGTTGAGGGTTGAAGGTTGAGAGTGCAGCCAGCGCAAGGCTGGTGATGAACAAGCGGTGGGTTTTCATAGGTCAAAATGGCAGCGGTTGAATTTCAAAGTAGTTTGTCGGTGGCTGGAACAGTTTGGTGTCCTCATCCGTGAGTTTCTGCGGCGTGACGGACTGCACCTCGAAGCGGAAACGTTCCGCGCCGTTGTCAAACTTCAAGGTCGCGAGCAGCGGAAATAATTTCTTTGCCGTCAACAATCCTGCCCATTGCTCCTCAATCATGCGCGGCCCGAAACGGTGCGGCTGGTTGCGGACATAATTTTGAAACGGCAGCAACTGGTCCGTCGCCCAGATTTCCATCGTTTCGCCGCGCTGCTTGATTTCATATTGTCCGCAGACGAAATCGAGAAGATTCGTCTTCTGTCCCGTATCGTGAAGTTCGATCTTCTCCATCATGGGTGGCGGCATCATTGGCATCGCGGGCATGGAAGGTGCGCCCGGCAAGGTGGGCGGTTGCATTTGCGGTCCAACTCCCGATGGCAATCCCGACGGAGGAGCGGGCATCGTTGCCGGCCTTGGCAAGGCGGGCATCCCC
>Ga0209517_10007022_pt1 | contig 13660 bp, 17 predicted proteins | sample PeaSoiMetSII2010_FD_187695 | JGI IMG/M metagenome (GOLD analysis project Ga0209517, IMG submission 187695) | Peat soil microbial communities from Weissenstadt, Germany - SII-2010 (SPAdes) (version 2) | ecosystem: Environmental > Terrestrial > Soil > Wetlands > Peat | place: Germany...
CCTGGGCCCAGGCCATAAAGCCCGAGTGTCTGATCGAAATTCGCCGGGTGAGCCTCGATCTTCCAACGCTTGGCCGGATCAAAAAACCCGCCGACTCCGGCCGTCGAATTGACTACAAAGCGCCCGGTCTCAATCCCTGCCGCTTTGAATTTCCCTTGGAGCAGGTTGTTGACGAGGTGGATGGGGTACTTCACGTTGCCAAAAAAACGACCCACGCACGTCCGCGCCGGACGTGGAACGACCTTGTTATAGCCCTTGCCGGCTGGTTTTACGATCCACAAATAAAGCTTATCATTGAAATGAAAAAAGGCACGGTTCATCGGCTGCAACGGATCCTTGATTTTCGGTTGGGCTTTGGCCTGTTGGGTCTCGGAGGCAAATGGGTCCCGAAAGGGCTTCTCGTTCTCGTCGGCGGAGCGCCCGGCCGGAGGCGAGTCCTGCCCCGCCGGGTTTCCAACGCCCAGAGTAGGCCAGAGAAAGACAAACAGACATGCAGCCAGACAAAGCGATTTCATAGTATAAGGCGGTTTCATAGTGTAAGTTCGATGATGAGTTAGGGCGGATTGGAAGCGGCTACGGCGACCGCCTGTGGGATTTTGGCTCGGAGATCAGCTACTAATTTCTCGTAAGACGATTTCGCCAGGATTTCGTCGAATTGGTCCCGATAATTCTTCACCAGGCTCACGCCTTCGAGCAGTACGTCGTAAATCCGCCAGTCCGCGCCGGATTTTTGCAGCCGGTATTCGACGGGATGAACAATCTGGTCCTTCGTGGAGACCTGGGCTTTCACCGACGCATACTCATCGATGATCTTCTCTCCGAGGTATTCAACCTTATCCAGCTCGGCATGATGAGTCTCGAATTTATCTATGAAGGTTTCCTCGAGGAGTCGGCTAAAAAGGCTGACGAACTCCTTTTGTTCGGCCCGCGTGCGCTTGGCCCAGTGACGTCCCAGGCTGCTGCGGGCGACCGTTGCCCAATCGATCCGCTGGTCGAGTTCCTTTCGAATCAACTGCCGCCGCTCGGAGTTGTGGCCCTCGTTTTTGAGACCTGGATCCGCCAGCAGGGCGAGGATCTTGTCGGTGGTGGCACGGACCTGGGCAGTCGGTTCATCAGCGCAGGCGCGCAGGCTGGCGCCCACTGCCACCAACGCCACCAACATGCATCGGAGTGTTTTCATTGTTTTCATAGCTTCCAAAGGGGTAAGTTCACACGTGGATTCACCGAGGCGGCTGGCCTTTGTCGTCCGCTTTGGCCAGATTTCCCTGGATGTATTTGCCAATTAATGCCTCCAGATCCATCGCCGGCTGCGTCTCGCGGATGACACCGCCGGCTTTGATGGTCTTATCCGACGCCCCGGGCGTAAGCTCGATGTATTTTTCCCCAATTAGGCCCTTGGTCTTTATGGAGGCGATGGTGTCGCTTTGCAGCACCACCCCTTGCTGGATCTGCATGCGGACCTTGGCTTCGTAATCCTCAAGCCCGACGGTCTCGACCCGGCCGATTTCGACGCCGGCGATGACAACGGGCGTACCCCGGCGCAAGCCGCTACCATTGCTGAACGCGGCCTGGACTTCGTAGCCGTTCCTGGCGAAGAACTCCTTCCGAGCAAGCTTGATGCTCATCCAGGCCAGACAGCCGATGCCGATGGCCAGGAACAAACCGACGACGAATTCCAAGTAAGCCTTTTTCATGTTAGACCAACTCCTCCGTTCAAGCACGATTGAGCCGATGTTTTTCCGTTTACGAATTGCTGGATTACTGGATTGGTCGAAGCACAAATCCGTTCCGGTGGCTCAACGGCGACAATCCGGCCTTCGTGCAGCATCGCCACTTTTTGCACAATTTCGAAAATCCGGGGAATTTCGTGTGAAACCAGTATCCCGGTGAGCTTGAGGCGCTGGTGCACCGCGCCAAACAGTTCCAGGACGGCTCGCGAGACGACCGGGTCCAAGCCGGTCGTCGGCTCGTCGAAGAGCACTATCTCCGGATCACGCACCAGGGCCCGCGCCAGTGCCACCCGCTTGAGCATGCCCCCGCTGAGTTGCGCCGGGAATTTCTGTTCGGCATCGCGCAGCCCCACCAGTTCGAGTTCTTCCGTGACTTTGCGGCGGATCTCTTTCTCGCCGAGGCTGGTCTTTTCGCGCAGGGGAAACGCCACGTTGTCATAGACGGTCATGGAATCAAACAAGGCCCCGCCCTGGAAAACAAAGCCGAGGCGGCTTCTCAGGGACTCGAGTTCCCCGTTGCTGACCGCAGCGACTTCCTTGCCAGAGACCCAAACTCTGCCGTTATCCGGTTTAAGCAGACTGACCAGGAGTTTCAGCAGCAGGCTCTTGCCGCAGCCGCTCCCTCCGATGAGAGCCATAAACTCTCCCGGCTGAACCTCGAAGGACACCCCGCGGAGTACCTCCTGGCGGCCAAACGATTTCCACACATTTTCGACTCGGATCATGGCCCTCCCTAAAAGACAACCGAAGTCACAACGTAGTCACAGACCAGGATGAGTGCCGAGGCATTGACCACGGCCTGGGTGGTAGCCGCACTGACGCCTTCGGCCCCGAACCGGCTGTGGTATCCTTTGTAGCAACACACCCAGCCGATGAGCAGGCCAAACGCCAGGGCTTTGTACATTCCTCCCAAGATGTCCTTCATCTCGACGTAATTGGTCATCTCCCCAAAATACGTGCCGCCGTTGAGGCCCAGGAGCCGAACGCCGACCAGGTAACCCCCAAGGATGCCGATCACATCAAAGATTACCGTGAGCACCGGCAAGGCCAGGAGCGAAGCGAGCACGTTCGGCACGACCACGTAACGCACCGGGTTGAGGCCCATCAGTTCGAGGGCGTCGATCTGCTCAGTGGTGCGCATGATGCCAAGCTCCGCTGCGATCGCCGAACCGGCCCGCCCGGTGACCATCAGCGCCGTCAGCACGGGGCCCAGTTCGCGAACGAGTGACAATGCGACCATCGGCCCGAGAAGGGCCTCGGAACCCACTCTCCGCAGCGTGGGAAACCCCTGTAAGGCCACCACCATCCCCGTGAAGGTTCCCGTCAGGGCGATCACCAGCATTGATTTCCACCCGATAAACCACGTCTGCCTCAGCACACGCTCACCTTTCACCGGCGGCGTTAGACAATCGAGCAGCGTTCGTCCCAGGAACATCCCGCCCCTCCCTAATCGGCCGGCCTCGGCCATAAGAGCTGCGCCTAGGGTTGTGATCCATCGCGTCATGCGGCTCCGTCCCTTTGTATGACCAGCACTGGACATGGGGCCTGGCGGATCACTCTTTCGGCCAAGCTGCCGAGTAACATATGAGCAAGTCCAGTGCGACCGTGAGTCGCGAGGATGATCAAATCACTTTCCAGTTGCAGCGCCGTTTCCGTGATCCTCTCATCTGGCACACCAACGCTCACGATGGCCTGACGCAACTTTGGAAAATTGAGGCGCTCCGCTTTGCAAAAGTCGGCTAACCTCTCCTTCGCGGCCAGGCTCAGATGATTCAGGTACTCAGCGGAAGGATAGGCAACGTCGGTGAACGCCGTTGCGAGTGGTTCCACGATGTGCAACAGCGTGAGGCCGGCGCCAAAGTGCTCCGCGAAGGAAATCGCGTATCTGAGAGCGATATCCGCATGCTCAGAAAAGTCTGTTGGGACTAGGATCTCGCGAATACCAAATACGGCGGCGCCGCCAGGCTGGCCAGTAATTGTTCTGGTCGAAGCCTGACCCACAGCCGTCTCGGGCGAAAGTGTCATGCACCACGAGCTTCGTGCTGGAGTCTTCATACGGTTTGGATTGATGAAGTAGCCCATCCAGGTTCCTTAATCACTTTGCGTGCCAACCCAGAAACCATCCCGTAAGCCACAGGTTCGCAGGGACTTGCTTCCTCCACCTCGGGCTGGAGACAGAACTCGGCTTTTCGAAGATACGAAAACTCGGGCGGGCCCTAGAGCGGGGGTGTTTTGATTCAATTGGATATGATTTAGGCAGCATTGCTTTCCTTTGCGGGTCGTAAACCAGCGGCCGTTTAGTGCCAAAGTCTGAAAACATGTGTCCATTCCTCCCATAATGCGCCGGAACGCTTCCAAGGTTCGCCAAAATTCCTGTGCCTCACTCGGTGGGCCGTTGCACAAATGGCGTACTGACAGCGGAAACGGTGCATTACTCGTGCGTGGCACGGAAGGTGTTTAGATTGTTAACAACGACTCGCGCCGATCGAAACAATGAAGAAGGTAAAATAGCGTCTCAGTGACCAGGTCTGCTCTCCGCCTGCGACGACACGGGCTGCGCAAGTCGCGGCTGACAAGATGATGCTCCTGACACTTCCGTGGTTGCTGTCCAGGGGTTATTTGGTCTGGCCGAACAGGAGCATGATCCGTGGCCCTTTTGGAGTTGTGATTTGCCACTTTGCTTCCTCGCGGGTTCGTGGAGTTGTCAACCCGTCGCAGGTTTTGTCGTAGCTCGGTTTTCCATCCACCAGGATTACGTAGCGATGCGTGCGGTTACCCTCGATATTATTCAGAATGATCCGCCAGGTTCTGCTTGGCGGATCATAACTCAGGGGGACCTTGCGCCACCCACTGAAAGAGCCAACGACTTCGACCGTGGTTGGTTGCGGCGTTTGCTCGGCCGGAACCGGCCAACGGAATACTTTCGTGAAGCCGGTCCGCTGTTCGTATTGTTCAGCCTCGGGGTCGCGCGGAACTGTCGGTATGATCCTGGCCTCAGGAGGTCTGGCTCTGCCCTTGCTTTCAATGAAGTTGGTGATGCCATTAATCATAAAACTGAAGATTACTTGTACTTGTCCTCGTCTTCACTGTGGGCCGGCGCGTGATTGTGCCCTGGAGCAGAGTAGAGGGAAACCAGCCGAGCGATCATCACGCCGACAAAGAGCGTGCCGGTCATCGCCTCAAGCATGGCCAGCATCCGCGCTGCATCCGCAGCGGGGGTGATATCGCCGTAGCCAAGCGTCGCCAGAGTTGTAAAACTGAAATAGATGGCAGTGAACCCGCTCATCGTAGCCGCCGTTCCCGGATGAGTGCTGAAGGCAAACGCTTTGGGATTAACTTGGGCCACCAACGTGTAGGCCAGCCCCCAGAGCAATCCCAAAATCAGGTAAACCGAAATGCCGGCACAAAGGACATTCGCATCGACCCGTTTGGCCCGAAGAATAAACCCCAACAGCGACGCGATGACGACTCCGAGAAAGGCCACTCCCGGCAGAATGAACGTCAGTGCTGGGCATTGCTGGGGCCAGAGTTGATTCAGCCAAGTGGCGACGAGCGCAAGGCTCACCAGCGCGAACGCCAGTTTGCGGCGGGAACCACTGGCAATTAAGCCCGTGCACATGACCAGCGTAAACAGCACGGATTCGTAAAGCTGGCCTTCCTTTAAGCCCCGAACAAAAGGTGAAGCGACTAGCAAGAGCACCAGGGACACGAGGAACCCGGCTGCGGATACCCTCAGCCTGAGCCGGCGATCCCTGGCGACGCTTGACCGCCCTTTTGCAGTAGCAGAGCGGGCCGAATCGAGCGACTGATTTAACAAATTCGTCATCGGGACGCCTCTTAATCAAGTTGCGTGCCAACACCTAACCAACACGCAAGCCAGCGCTTTCCAGGGACTTGCGTTCGGAACGTCAGGAGGGGAGATGCCATGCGGTTCTTCGAACCTACGAAAATTCATACGCAGTCCATTGGGGAGCTGATGGCCTTAGCCATTTGATAAATGGCGCACCTGCAACGCAAACGGCGCATTACCCAACGGTGGCACGGAACGTGTATGAGCTTTGAACCACGAACCGGACGGATCGAAACAATGAAGACTTTAGACGAAATCGATATTGCGCCTGCCTGGGAATCACAGTCGCTCCGCACTGATGCAGCCCAGGGCGATACGAATATTGCGCTGTACCTGCGAGACGTTGGCCGAGTGGAGCGGCTTACAACCCAGGAAGAAATCGAGCTGGCGACCCGTACCAGGAAAGGAGATACGGAAGCTCGCGAGCAACTGATCAGGGCCAACTTGCCGCTGGTAGTCAAGATCGCCAAAAGTTACGACGGGATTGGCGTGCCGTTGCTGGACCTGATTAGCGAAGGCAACATTGGCTTGGTGCGGGCAGTGGAACGGTTCGACCCGAGCAAGGGCGCGAAGTTGTCTGGCTACGGCGCGCTGTGGATCAAGCAAGCGATTACTCACGCGCTGGCCAGCCAGTCGAAAACGGTGCGACTGCCCACGCACGTGGTGGACAAGCTTGGCAAAATGAGGCGGGCTGCTTCGCGATTGGAGGAGAAATTAGGGCGGGAGCCAACCGACGACGAATTGGCCGCGGAAGTTGGAACGACCTCACGGCGGGTGACTCAGATGCGGATGGCGGCCATCCGGCCGGCCTCACTCGACGCACAGAGCGAAGGAGAGGACATCGGCAGCTACGCCGAGACTGTTGCGGACGAGAAAGCCGAATCACCTTACGAAAAACTGGACGGCAAGGCACGCACGGTGATGGTACGGGAGATCGTCCAGACGCTGGATGAACGAGAGCAAGCTATTCTGCGTTTACGCTTCGGCTTGGAGGGGGACTCGCCGAAGACCCTCGACGAGATTGGACAGGAGCTTGGCGTTTCGAGCGAACGCGTGCGCCAGCTACAAAATGCCGCGCTCAAGAAGCTCCGCCGTAGGATTAAGAACCTGGAGAACAACCTGTCACTCAACGTGCATTTATGAATCTGAGAAGTTTTTGGGAACGACACAGGGCACAACGCTGGGCAGCAACCGCCGCCCTGCCGGCCAAGGCAAGAAGGCCAAAGCCCTTTCAGCCGCTCACAGGTCAGGAATCCATAGCGATCCTGGGAGATACGATCCAGTGGCTTATGGATGAAGCCAGGGCCACGCTGATGATGCCCGACGGCGCGTGGAAAGAGCGGCGCGGGGCTGAATTGCGGGCACGTGACAAATCCATTGCTCGAGATTTTCAGCGGCTGATTAGAGAGCAGGAGGGCTGAGACAAAGAAGCGAACCCTCGTGCGACACCTTTTTCGCCCACGACGGAAAAAATGAAAATGATTCACAAACCGAAATCGCTGCTGACCTTGGGTGTCGTCCTGATGGCGACATTGGTCCGGGGGGGCCAACTGGATTCTACAACTGAGTCGGGGCCGTCGGGCGAGACGCTCAACCCGCCGATTGATGAAGCGTCAGCGCAGCTTTTCGATAGAGGTTTCGAAAGCTTCGCCCCGGCAGTCGAAAAGGTCGCTCCTGCCGTGGTACGAATCGTCACGGCCTTGAGCTCCGACGGCCCTGCTGATCTGGCCAGCGGCGTAAAAGATCCGTTACAACGTTACCTATTGGGCCGAGTGCTTCGCGGACACTCTCACCGCCCGCTGGAGTCCGGGCTTGGCTCTGGCGTGATTGTTACGGAGGACGGATACATCTTAACCAACAGCCATCTTGTAACTGGGGCAAACGTGGTCGAGGTGACCCTGCAGGACGGGCGCGAGTTTAAAGCGAGGATCATCGGACTGGATCCGCGGAGTGACATCGCGGTCGTCAAGATCGCCGCCCACCACCTGCCCACCGTCCCGCTGGCTGACAGCCGGAACGTGCGGGTGGGCGACCTGGTGCTGGCCATCGGCCATCCCTTTGGCGTCGGCCAAACCGTAACGCACGGGATTGTCAGTGCCACCGACCGTGGCGGTCTGGGCATCGAGGATTATGAGAGCTTCATCCAAACCGACGCCAATTAATCCGGGCAATTCGGGCGGGGCACCGGTGGATGTCACCGGGCACCTCATCGGCATCAACACCGCCATCCTCAGCAGCTCGGGTGGAAACCTGGGCATCGGCTTTGCCGTTCCTTCGGAGCTCGCCCATAGAGTGAGGGCGGACCTGGTGAAACATGGGTACGTGGTCCGAGGCTACCTCGGAGTCGAGACCCAGGACCTCACGCCCGAGCTCGTCAGAGAGTTCAAACTCGACGGCGCCACGGGTGTCCTGGTGGGCGGTGTGACGCCCAACGGACCCGCCGGCAAGGCCGGGCTCGAAGTCGGAGATGTCATCACGCGGTTCGACGGCAGGGATGTGCGCGGCGCTCGTCAGTTGAAGCTCTCGGTGGCGGAGGCCAAGCCTGACCAGTCTGTCCCGGTTGAGGTTCTGCGCGACGGCTCGTCCAAGCCGCTTCGGGTGACCATCGGCCAGGCATCCGATAACGACCTCCTCGCCAAGGCGGATCGGACACCCTATGAACAGGATCCCGGCGCGCTGCAGGGCGTAATTATGGGTGAGCTCAACAGCGAACTCAGGCAGCAGCTCAGAATCCCCAGCGAGGTGCAGGGTGCGGTCGTGCTCGATCTCCACTCGTATTCAGCGGCCGCGCAAGCAGGTCTCCGGCCCGGGGATGTGATTCAATCCATCAATCGCCAGGAAGTCAGAAACGCCGGGGAAGCGTTACGATTGACACAAAGCGCCAGGGCTAGGCGCGCGCTGTTGCGGGTCTGGAGCAGCAGCGGCAGTCACTTCATCCTCATCGAGGATTAAGAGCCATGGAAACGTCCGCGAACGCCGTACGAATTTTCGGGGGCTTCAATTTTATGAACCCGGCGGAAACTGGCCAGGCGCTGCGCTGCATCCTGTCATTGAGCGCCTTACGTTTTTGCCGGCCCCGTGGCACAGGCTGTGCATATAGCCGGATCATGTTGAATAAAACCGAAAACTTGAACGCCCGAAATGACCCACTACCCGTAATTCCAGCCGTGGATTTCAAGATGGAAGTCCTGGAGTCAAAGCAACCGGTCCTCGTTGAGTTCTGGGCTCCCTGGAGCCGGCCATGCCAGGTTTTGGATTCCGTGCTTCAGGAATTAGCCAGCGCATTCGCCGGAGAGCTCAAAGTGGTCAAGGTCAACGCCGATGATAGTCTCGACTTAAGTCTCTGGTACGAGATTCAATCGGTCCCAACTCTGCTCTATTTTGTCCAGGGAAATCCTTGCCTGCGCCTCGTCGGCACCGCGACCAAGGAGGCCATTCTGGCCAAACTCAAACCGTTTTCCGACTAGCCTTATGCACCCACTTCTACTTATTGCAGTCGTAGTCCTCACCGCGCTGTTCGCGCTCGCCTGGCACGACCAACCTGCGCGAGATGATCGACAAACCGACGGACCAGCATCGAAAGATCAACCGGGTGTGACCTTCCCGCGGTAACCCAAAGCAGGACTATGAACTCACTAGACAACTCTGAACCACGCGCATCGCAACGCAGCGGCGCTGTTGCGCAGAAGTGCTTGGTTTGTAGCGATCCCATTGGAGAAAACTGTTTCTGCAAAATCTACCGCAAAGAAGGAGGACCCATAATGCTCTGCTGTCCCTCATGCGCGATTCAATACATCGACTCGGCACGCCCTCCTGCGGACAGCCGTGAAGAGGAGCTGCGCGCTTATGAAAAGAGCACCCACTTCTTCATCGGAGAGAACAAATGGAAATGGTGGTCATGAATACCTACGCACGCAACCTGCCAGAGGCCTCATCTGACAGCAGAACCAGAATCACGACCCTGTTGGTGGACGATTCTCCCTTCATGTTGAAAATTCTGGCTCAAATCCTGGAAGAAGCCGGCAACTTCGACCAAACGAGCGAGCACGTGGGGGAAACACCGCCATGGCTTTAAAGTCCTCGACCCTGCTGCTGCTATCTGGGCTGCTTTTCAGCGGGTGCGCGCATTACCCCGTCAATGCGCCGCTGCGCACTGTCGATGCCGGCTCAGCCTACCGCTTTCAGAACGTGGCCCACCAGATCAGTTCCGATGACTTGCTGCTCATGCTAGCTTTTTCCGGTGGCGGCACCCGCGCGGCCGCTCTCTCGTACAGCGTGTTGGAGGAACTGTCAAAAACTGAAGTGGGGTCAAGTGACAAACAGCATCGCCTGCTGGATGATGTCGGCCTGATCTCTTCGGTTTCGGGGGGAAGTTTCACCGCCGCTTATTACGCGCTTTGGGGCGACCGTATTTTTTCGGACTTTGAACCGCGTTTCCTGAAAAAGCATGTCCAGACCGGTCTGCTTCTGCGGACTCTGGCGCCTTGGAACCAGGTTCGGCTGGCTTCACCGAAATTCAGCCGGAGCGACCTGGCGGCGGAGTATTATGATCACCTGCTGTTCAAAGGCGCCACCTTTGCCGACTTAGTTGGCCAGGGCAGCCGCCCATTTCTCAGCGTCAACGCCACAGACCTCGCTTCCGGCGCACGGTTCGAGTTCACTCAGGATGAATTTGACCTGATACGCTCTGACCTGTCGCGATTTCCGATTTCCCGCGCTGTGGCAGCTTCCTCAGCGTTCCCTGTTTGGCTGACACCTGTGGTCCTGAAAAACTATTCAGCCGAGCAACCGCAAGCCGAGCCGGAATGGATCCAGTCCATCACCAAAGACCCGGCGGCCTCGAGCCGACTCAGGTACATGGCCTTGCAGGCGCGCTCCTACGTTGACGGGCATCGGCACTTCATCCATTTGCTCGATGGAGGACTTTCCGACAACCTCGGATTGCGTGGCGCCCTCGACCGGGCCATAGCGCGCGAACAATCCACTCAAGTCCCAAGTGTGCCTCGGATGCTCCCCCGGCGCGTTGCGATCATCGTCGTTGATGCACATACGGACCTGGACTACGGCTGGGACTCCAAAGAACACTCGCTTGGTTTGGGAGCGCTCCTCGGCTCCGTCAGCGGAGCTGCCGTGAGTCATTACTCCTTCGAGACAACCGAATTGTTCCGGGAAGTCATGGTGCGCCTTTCTCGTGAGCGCACCGCTAGTCGCGTACAAACGGGCGATTCCCAGTCCGTTGAAATCAGCACCTATACTATCGATCTCCATTTCAACCAGTTGGCGGACGAATCGGACCGTCGCTTCTTCAATTCTGTTCCGACTCGGCTGCAGCTTCCCGCCACAACTGTGGATCGTTTGAAACACCTGGCGGCAGCGGAGTTAAAGAAAAACCCGGAATTTCTCAGATTGGTCGATGACCTCCGGCACGAAGCCAATGCCGGCGCCATTGGTTTCCAAGCCCGGAAGGAGTGAATGAGCCGTAATACACATCTCTCTGTGTCTTCAGTTGCTGCTCCCTATTCTACCGTAACGCTCTTGGCCAGGTTGCGGGGTTTATCGACGTCGCAACCGCGCAGAACGGCGATGTGGTAGGCCAGGAGCTGCAGGGGTACGACCGTGAGCAGCGGCTGCAGGCAATCGAGGGTGGGAGGGATCCAGATTACCTCGTCCGCTTTGCGGGCGACTTCCTCGTCCCCCTCGGTGGCGATGGCGATAATGGGCCCCTTACGGGCCTTGATCTCTTCGATGTTGCTCATGTTTTTGTCATGCACCGCGTCGCGGGGGACGACAAACACACTGGGAAAATCGGGGGAGATGAGAGCGATGGGGCCATGCTTCATCTCCGCCGAGGGATGACCCTCGGCATGCACATAGGAGATTTCCTTGAGCTTGAGGGCGCCCTCCAGGGCGATGGGATAGTTTAACTGCCGGCCCATGAAGAGAAAATCATGGGCGCGCGAATACTTTTTGGCGACGCCTCGGATACGCGCGTCGGTGGCAAGGATGGCTTTGAGCTTGGCTGGTATGGCCTGGAGTTCGCGCACGAGTTTGCGTCCTTGAGGCAACGAGATTTGGCCGCGTTGGCGTCCCAGGGCCAAGCCCAGCAAGGTGAGCCAGAGCACCTGCATTTCAAACGCTTTGGTCGAGGCCACCCCAACCTCCGGCCCAGCCCGCATCTGGATCGCGGCATGGGATTCGCGGGCGATAGTTGAGCCGGCGACGTTGACAATGGCCAAAGTTCGAACGGAATGGACTCGCGCGTTGCGGATTGCGGCGAGGGTATCCGCGGTTTCCCCTGATTGGGAAATCGAGAGCAGCAGCGTGTGTTTCTCGAAGGGGCGGTTGCGGTAACGCATTTCGCTGGCGCACTCGACCTCCACGGGCAAACCCGCCAGCGATTCCAGCAGGTATTCACCGACCAGCGCGGCGTGCCAACTGGTGCCGCAAGCGACTAGCAACAGGCGGCGCACTCCGGCCAACTCATGCGCGCTCAGGGCGGCTTCCTCGAACGCCACGGAGCCGAGGCGAGGGCGCAACGTGCGCTCGAGCACCTCGGCCACGCGCTGCGGTTGCTCGTGAATTTCCTTGAGCATGTAATGCGGAAATTTGCCGCGCTCAGCCGCCTCGGACGACCAATGCACCACGCTCACCGGCCGGCGGACGGGCCGGCGATTGGCCCGCACTTCGGCCTGTCCAGCAGTCACGGTGACGATGTCGCCGTCGTGCAGGTAAAGGACTTTGCGGGTGTGAGCGACCAGGGGCGAAACGTCGCTGGCCAGGAAATTCTCGGACTCCCCTAGGCCCACAACCAGCGGCGAGCCGCGCCGGGCCCCGAAAAGGTGGCCGGGCAGATGGAGGTGGACGAGCGCGATGGCATAGGTGCCGGTAGCCTCGGCGGTAGCCTCGCTTAGGGCTTCTGCCACCGACTCGGGAGTGAGCGGCCCGCCCCGAGCCTGCCGCCGATCGAGGTGGTACCCAATCAGGTGCGCCAGCACCTCGGTATCGGTTTGGGAACGGAAGACGTGGTGGCGCCGGAGCAGGCTGTGGCGCAACGCTGCGTAGTTCTCGATGATGCCATTGTGGACCAGCGCCAATTTGCCCGATTGGTCCAGGTGCGGGTGCGCATTAGCGTCGCTGGGCAAACCGTGCGTCGCCCAGCGTGTGTGGCTGATGCCAAGGGAACCGGCAACGGGCTTTTGTTCGAGCAGTTCCGCCAGCCGTGCCACGCGGCCGACACACTTGCGCACGTGGAGGCCCTCCGCATTCAAGGTGCAGAGGCCGGCTGAATCGTAGCCACGGTATTCCAAGCGGCGCAACCCTTCGACTAGTAGCGGTGCTGCGTTTGCTTTGCCAATGTATCCAACAATTCCGCACATACCTTCGGGACCGGCGAACCAATTCGCAACTTCCGTAGTGTCTGGGACGGAGCAGAACCCGTCCAGACCTTTTTGGACGATGGAGGGTGGATGGTGGAGGATGGCCCTCTAGGCGGCCCTAGCGCGCCGCGTTGGTTGCGCCCCAATCAAGCCTACATGGCTATCCTATTGACGCCACCACCCCCGAAGGGTTGGGGTCGGTTGTGGGATTCCCGCCTGCAGTGCCACTACAGCTTGCGGGGGTGGTGTCGTCAATAGGATAGCCAGACAAGCCTAATCAAGCCTAATCAAGCCTGCGGCCTGGGTGTGGGCACGCGGCCTAGGCGGAACCGGCCCCAGTCCTATTCGTTTGCCCGCCATTCGTCTGCCACAAGGGTCTTCCGGGCTCTTCAGGGGAGAACTATCCGTGCCATCCGCGCGATCCATGGTCATTTTCCTCTCCCGGCCACCACAATCAAACTAAATCAGGCTAAATCAAGGTTGAGCGCGCAAGTGAATGGGGTCCGTTCGGATTTGAGACTTCGTCATTCATTCCTTCCGGTTTTCTCGTTCCCGCAGGGCCCGTTTGGGAGAATTTCCAGTAGTGTTCGGCAAGGCGGATGCTTCTGGCGGTTTGGTAATCCGCCATGAGTTTGTCGGCTGTCCGTCACACGATTGTAACTTGTACAAATTTGCTCTTTGCGCTTTGATGGTCGCGTGGCACC
>Ga0209517_10007023_pt1 | contig 13660 bp, 8 predicted proteins | sample PeaSoiMetSII2010_FD_187695 | JGI IMG/M metagenome (GOLD analysis project Ga0209517, IMG submission 187695) | Peat soil microbial communities from Weissenstadt, Germany - SII-2010 (SPAdes) (version 2) | ecosystem: Environmental > Terrestrial > Soil > Wetlands > Peat | place: Germany: Weissenstadt...
GGCCTTCAACGAAACCGTCGAGGAACTCACCCAAAGCCTGATTCGTTTGGTCGATGAGAACGGGATGGACTGGATGTACGCCAACTGTTCGGCGACCGCCCAGCGTGGCGCCTTAGATTGGAAGCCCCGGTTTAAGAAGGCCGTGATGCCAGTGTTCAAGGAACTGTACCAGCGCGTTAAGACTGGCAAAGAATGTGCCCGCGTGCTTTCCGCTTGCGGCCGCCCTGATTACCAACAGCAATTAACTAAAGAGCTGGGCGCCATCGGCAACTCGGAAATGTGGCAAGCCGGCAAAGCCGTCCGCGCCTTGCGCCCGAAGGAACCCGCCCGCGCTATCGCTAAAGGCACGCGGGGCATCGGGGGCCGCGCGGCAAATTGAAGAAAAGGTTGGTCGGGGCGGTGAGATTCGAACTCACGACCTCTTGTACCCGAAACAAGCGCGCTACCAGGCTACGCTACGCCCCGAACCAAGGGGCAAAGGATGCTGCGTTCCGCCGTCCTTTGCAACTTCGAAATTGGGGGCCTCTGCTTATGGTTATTAATCGGAGGAGGTTTTTCCCGAGCTCAAGGCAATCTGGTTGGGGTCAATTAGCTCAAACCGAGGGAACATCTGGCCAAGTTCTTCGGAAATGCGGTCCTCGTCTTCCTCCGGTCCCCACCCGGTCAACTGATAGGCAAAGCCATTAGTAACGCAGCACCACCGTTCGTAGTATCCACGGTAACTCTAACTCAAGCCCCGGCTTCGCCAAAAACCAAATTGCCCTTTTCAGCATGGGGAAAGCCCCGCAGCCCGCAGCTTTGAATTCATTTGATTTTCCTGCGTCAAATGACATTATATTAAAGATAAGTTGTGCTCGTGAACCCTTGAGGGGAGCAGCCTATGAAAGACAACCGTCCTTGTTTTTGCGGCAGTCCCGAACACGAATGGCGGCCCAATCGGCGCGAATTCCTGTTCGTCGGCCTGGTCGGGAGCCTCGGCTTGACCCTGGGCAACGCCTTGAAGTTGCGCGCTCAGTCCGTCGCCTCGCCAGCCCGCGCGCAATCGGTCATCAACATCTTCCTGCCCGGCGGCATCGCCGCGCAGGAGTCCTTCGATCCGAAGCTCCTGGCCCCTATCGAATACCGCGGGCCGCTGGGAACCGTGAAAACCAAGCTCGAGGGGATTTACTTCTCTGAGTTGCTGAAGCACACAGCCGGCGTGGCGGACAAGATTTGCGTGGTGCGCTCGATGACGCACGGGGAAGCCGACCATGATCGTGGGACGCATAACATGTTCACCGGCTGGCGGCCTAGCCCGGCCGTACAGTACCCGAGCATGGGCAGCATCGTTTCGCACGAATTGGGCTCGCGCAACGATCTGCCTCCTTACGTCTGCATCCCCAGCCAGCCAAACACCTTCGCCGGCACAGGGTTTCTGGGATCGGCTTACGGCCCCTTCAGCCTCGGCGCCGACCCTGCCCGCGGGAACTTCAAGGTGCGAGACCTGAACTTGCCGGCCAGCGTGGACGAGAAGCGCTTCGCCGAACGTCGCGAGATGCGGGCAGTCGTCGATGCCCATTTCAGCGCCCTGGAGAAGTCTGACGCGCTCGAGGGCATGGATTCCTTTTACGCTCGGGCCTATGCCATGGTTAGCTCGGACAAGGCGCGGGAAGCCTTCGATCTAAAGAAGGAACCGGACAAGCTGCGGGACAGCTACGGGCGCAACGCGGCGGGTCAGCGGATGCTTTTGGCTCGGCGTTTGGTCGAGGCGGGGGTGCGCTTCGTCTCGCTCACCTACGGCGGGTGGGACCACCACGACAACATCCGGAACGGCTTTAACAACGAAATGCCGGCGTTCGACCAGGCCTTTGCCGCGCTCATTAGCGACCTGGAGGAGCGCGGGATGCTCAACTCCACGCTCGTGCTGGTCACTACCGAATTCGGGCGCACGCCAAAAATCAACGACCGGGGCGGACGCGATCACTACCCCAAAGTCTTCAGTATCCTCCTGGCGGGAGGCGGGATGAAGGCCGGCTATGTCCACGGGGGCACTGACCCAACCGGCAGCGAAGTGGACAGCGACCCGCTCAGCGTGCCGGATTATGCCGCGACCGTTTATCACCTGTTGGGAGTCGATTACGAGAAGACGCTGCTGGCGGGAACGCGACCGGTTAAAATTGTCAAAGATGGCGAAGTTGCCCGGGGGCTTTTGGCCTAGCCCCAACCGAAAGGGCAGTTTCATCCGAGAGAGTATGGTCCATCCGCTTCGAACAGGGTGGCTCAGCGTATTATTGATTTGCGCCGACTCAACCGCGCGAGCGGCAGCTCCGCACCTCGTTTCCATCGTTCCTACGGGCGGACAGCGCGGGACGCTACTCGAGCTGCAGTTCAAAGGTGAACGCCTCGAGGATACGCAGGAAATCATCTGCTACGAGCCGGGCCTTCAAGTGCTCAAGCTGAGTCCAGTCACAAACAAAATCGTCAGAGCCCAATTGAAAATCGCCCCCGATTGTCGGCTGGGCGAGCAGCATTTGCGGCTCCGCACAGCCAGCGGGCTTTCTGAGTTGCGGACGTTCTTGGTCGGGCCGTTTCCCGTCATCGACGAAATCGAGCCTAACAACGAGCCTGCCAAGGCCCAAGCCGTGCCCCTTAATACCACCGTTGCCGGGGTCATCAAAAACGAAGACGTGGACTGCTTCAGTGTCGAAATCCGGCAAGGCCAACGACTCTCGGCGGAGGTCGAAGGTCTGCGTCTGGGGCGGACGCTCTTTGACCCTAGGCTCAGCGTGCTGGAGACGAATGGCACGGTGCTGGCCGACGTCGATGACACCTGGCTGGCCGTTCAGGACCCGTTCGTGAGCCTGATTGCACCACACGATGGACGCTACATCATCGCGCTTCGCGAGGCCACTTACGGCGGGAGCGACGATTGCCAGTACCGCCTTCATATCGGGAGCTTTCCCCGGCCCACGTCGATTTTCCCCTTGGGTGGCCGAGTCGGCGAGACAGTCGAATTCAACTTTTTCAGCGAGGCGACCGGCGAGTTCAAGCAGAAGCTCGTCCTGCCGGACTTGCCGCAGGAAAAGTTCGGCGTGTTCGCACGATGGGATGACTTGGAGGCGCCCTCGCCAAACTGGATCCGCGTCTCGGCTTTTCCCAATGTGCTGGCCTCGGCGCCAAATCAGGACCGTGAGCATGCGACCGTCACCGAATTGGAGCCCCCCATCGCCCTCAATGGTATCCTCAGGGAGAAGGCCCAGGAAGATTGGTTCCGGTTTCGCGCCGTCAAAGGCGTTCCGCTTGAAGCTGCTCTTTACGCCCGGCGTCTCCGTTCACCGCTCGATTCGGTCTTGGAAATTTTTGATGCCAAGGGACAGAGCCTCGCTTCGAATGACGACTCCGACGGGGCCGACAGCGCGCTGAAGTTTACTCCCTCTGAAAGTACGAACTGCTTCGCGCGCATCCGCGATTCGCTCGGCGACGGTGGGCGCGACTTCACGTACCGGCTCGAGATTGTCCCGGCGGAGCCGCGCCTGGCCGTGAAAATCCCCGAGGTGGCGCGCAACGATACCCAGTCGCGCCAACGGATCGCCGTGCCTCGCGGGAACCGGTTTGCCACCGTGCTTTCAGCCAAGCGCTTCAACTTCAGCGGCGAACTCAGCGTGGCGGTTGACGAACTGCCCGCGGGAATAAAGATGCAGGCCGAGACCCTGGCGGCGAACGTGGACGCGCTGCCGGTGGTGTTCGAAGCCACGGCCGACGCGCCTCTCGGCGCCAAGTTGGTCGAACTCAATGTCCACGGCTCCAATGCCGCCAGCCAGGTGAGCGGCAAGTTCATCCAAGAGGCGGAGCTCGTTGAAGGCCCGCCCAACAACACAGCGTATTATTCAACCAGGGTTGACAAGCTGTGTGTGGCCGTAACCCGCGAGGCGCCATTCAACTTGCGCGTGATCGAGCCGCCGGTGCCACTCGTTCAGGCCGGCTCGATGCGCCTGGAGGTCGCCGCCGACCGGGCCCCTGGCTTCGACGAGCCCATCGAGCTGCAGATGGTCTGGAACCCGCCGGGCGTCAGTTCCCAATCCGAGGCGACCATCTCCAAGGGAGCAACCAATGCATTTTATCAACTCAATGCCTCGAGTAGCGCCGAGTTGCGTAAGTGGAAAATCGCGGTTCTGGGGCATGCCACCGTGGAGGGCGGTGAGCTCTACGCTTCCTCGCAATTAGCCGGCTTGGAAGTCGCGGCGCCGTTTCTGAAGGGCAAAATCGAGACCGCCTGGGTAAACCCGGGCAAGCCGGGGCGGCTCACGGTGAACCTCGAGCACGGCAGACCTTTCGATGGCAAAGCAGTCATCCGCCTGTGCGGGTTGCCCGAAAAAATTACCGCCGCCGAGAGAGAGATAACCAAAGACGATCAAGAGGTGGTTTTTGATCTCGCAGTGGATGCCAAGTGCGCGCCCGGCTCGCACAAGAATCTGTTTTGCGCCGTGGATGTGACGCAAAACGGCCAGGTGATCCCACACACCCTTGGTGCCGGCGGAATCCTGCGCGTTGTCGCCCCGAAAAAAGAGGAACGCAAGCTCGCCTCGCAATGACCAGTTCTCCACAAAAGGTTCGTTCGACCGCCATGGCCGCCACTCGGGAGCGTGGTGGCAGCCCCGAAAGCCTTCGGGGCAGGGTCCGCGGTCGCCGGAGGACATCTGCGGCAGGCCTGACAGCGGCGTCGCGCCACGCTTGCCACCCGACTCCAATGGCCTTCAACGCGGCTGCATCCTTGGCAATTATTTTGATCAGCCTCACGCGGCCGTTCTCTGCCGCAGCCCAACCCGCGCCAGTGGACCTCAAGTGCTATCCTCCCGAGATTAATCTAAGCACCAGCTCATCCCGCCAGGCGCTCGTTCTCCAAGCCGCGTACGCGGATGGCCTGACCCGAGACGTTACCTTGCACGCCAATCTCACGCTACTGGACTCGAAGATTGCACGACTGGAGAAAGCGGCACTTTACCCGCTCGCCGATGGGAGGACCGAGTTACGCGCCGAATTCGGGGGTAAGGAGGTGTGCGTTCCGATAACAGTCTCGAATGCGACGGTGACTCCACCGATCAGTTTCAAGCGGGACGTGATGCCCGTTTTCATGAAAGCGGGCTGCAACACGGGTTCTTGCCACGGCACCTCGCGCGGCAAGGACGGCTTCCATCTATCGCTCTTTGGCTTCGATCCCGATGGCGACTATTTCCGGCTGACACGGGAACAGATTGGGCGGCGCATCAACTTGGCTACCCCGGAAGAGAGCCTCATCGTGCAGAAGGGATTGGGTGCGGTGCAACATACCGGCGGCGTTCGCTTCGGCACGAACAGCGCGCTGTATCGGACGTTAGTCAACTGGCTCGTGGCTGGTGCGCCTACCGATCCCACCAATACCGTTTGCCTCACAGGCATTGAGATTTTCCCCAAGTCCGCCGTGTTGTTGGGTCCAAATGCCGGCCAGCGCTTTGTCGTCCGCGCCCATTATTCTGATTCGACGGAGCGCGACGTTACGCCGCTGACGGTCTTTCTAAGCAACAACGACTCTACTGCCAGAGTCTCCGAGGGTGGCGTTGTGACCGCCGGCCAACGGGGGGAGGCCTTCATCCAGGCGCGCTTCGGCGAGTTCAATGTCGGCGCGCAGATAATCGTCGTTCCCAAAGGATCGACTTATCGCTGGCCTGGTGTGGCCGCTTTCAACTACATCGACGAGGCGGTCTATGCCAAGCTCAAGAAGCTGCGACTCGCGCCCTCCGAAATTTGCGACGATGCCACTTTCCTGCGCCGCGCCTCACTCGACATCACCGGCACGCTCCCTCCGCCAGAAGAGGTTGGCAAATTCCTGGCCGACCAGTCTCCCGCCAAGCGCCAGCAGTTGGTCGATGAGTTGCTTGAGCGCAAGGAATTCGCGCAATTGTGGGTAATGAAGTGGGCCGAGTTACTCGAAATCCGCTCGCGTGATAACGCCGTTTATCCCAAAGCGGCCCTGCTTTACTTCGAATGGTTGCGCGACCAGATCCATACCAACGTGCCCCTGGACCGCATTGTGCAGGAGTTGCTGACTGCCAAGGGCAGCAATTTCCGCAACCCCGCTGCTAATTTTTATGAAGTCGAGCCGGACACACTCAAGCTGGCCGAAAACACAGCGCAGGCTTTCCTGGGTATGCGCATCCAGTGCGCCCAGTGTCATAACCACCCCTTCGACCGTTGGACCCTGAACGACTACTACGGCTTCGCGGCTTTCTTAGCCCGGGTGGGACGCAAGCCGGCGGACGATCCGCGCGAGACGGTCATCTTCGATCGACAGGATGGCGAGGTCAAACACCCGGTGACCGGCGCGGCCATGGTTCCCAAGTTCTTGGGGGGTGAGACGCCCGAAATTAAAGGGGAGAGCCGGCGCGAGGCGTTGGCGCGCTGGCTCACCTCCCCGCAAAACCCCTACTTTGCGCGCCACGTGGTCAATCTTATCTGGGCCCACTTCCTCGGCCGCGGCATCATCGAACCCGTCGATGACGTGCGCCTCAGTAACCCGCCGTCCAATCCCGAATTGCTCGAGGAGTTGGCTGCGAAGTTCATCGATTACCGCTACGATTTCAAAAAGCTCGTGCGCGACATTTGTAACTCGCGCACCTACCAACTCAGCACCCGCCCCAACGAAACCAACTCGCAGGACGAGCGGAATTTCAGCAAGGCCGCCATCCGCCGCATCCGCGCAGAGGTCCTATTGGACTGTATCAGCGAGGCTACCGACACGCGGGACAAATTCCCGGGCCTGCCGCGCGGCGCGCACGCTGTAGAAATCGCCGACGGCAACACCGGGACTTACTTCCTCACGACCTTTGGCCGCGCCACGCGGAGCACGGTTTGTACTTGCGAGGTCAAGGTTGACCCAAACCTTTCCCAAGCCCTGCACTTGCTCAATGGGGACACCTTGCAGAACAAAATCGAGCAGGGCGGGCTGGTTAAGGCCATGCTCAAGCAAGGGCGCTCGCCGGCCCAAATCATCGAAAACCTGTACCTCCGGTGCCTTGCGCGCAATCCCACGAGCGAGGAATTGTCCAAGCTCCAGGACTTTTTGAAGGAGGGCGACAAGCCAGAGTCGATTCTCAACGATGTGTTTTGGTCTCTGCTCAATGCCAAAGAGTTTGTGTTCAATCATTGAAGCTTCCGCGGCCGCCGCCAACCGCAAGCGAGGCCGCGGCCGGAACGCTTCTCGCACCGCCCTCTTTTGCTACTTCCTTGGGTCTTTTCTCCTTTCCCTTCGCGCTCCGGCGCAGGAAAAGGTCACGTACCAGGACCAAATCCTGCCGCTCGTCCAGGCTAACTGTTCCAAGTGCCACAGTGCGGACAAGAAGAAAGCCGACTTGGACCTGACGAGCTACCAGGGTGCTCTCACGGGCAGTGGGTCCGGTGCTGTCGTCGTTTCGGGCAACCCGGACGCCAGCAAATTGTGGAAGGCTCTTACTCACGCGGAGGAGCCGTTCATGCCGCCCAACCGGCCGAAAATGGCGGACAAGGAATTGGACACTTTCAAAAAATGGATTCTCGGCGGACTGCTCGAAACCACGGGAGGGAAGGCCGTGGTGGCCGCCGCCTCGGGGCCGGACTTGACGCTAAAAGCCGATGAGGCAGATAAGCCAGAAGGTCCGCCGCCCATGCCGCGCAACTGGCCGCTCGTGTCAATTCTGCACACGAGCCGCAGAAATGCTATTACGGGCTTGGCAGCCAACCCCTGGGCGCCTCTCCTCGCCGTCGCGGGTCAAAAGCAGGTGCTGCTCTTTCATGCCGAGACGCTCGAGTTCCTCGGCGCACTCCCCTTTACGGAAGGGCAGCCGGTCGAAGTCAAGTTCAGCCGGAACGGCAAGCTGCTATTGGCTTCGGGGGGCCGCGGTGCAATGTCCGGGCGAGTGCTTGTCTGGGATGTGGTGAGCGGGAATCGGTTGTTAACGCTCGGGGACGACTACGACACCCTGTTAGCGGCGGATATTCGCCCTGACCAATCGCAGATTGCCCTCGGCGGACCCAACCGCTTAGTCAAAATCTGGTCCACCAAAACCGGCACGTTGCTGCACAAGATCAAAAAGCACACCGATTGGGTCACCGCTGTCGCCTACAGTCCGAACGGCCAGATGGTATCCAGTGCCGATCGCAACGGCGGCATTAGTCTTTGGGACCCGGACAGCGGCCAGGAACTTTTTACTTTGACTGGACATAAAGCCGCGGTGACAGCCTTAAGTTGGCGCGGCGACTCCAAGCTCTTGGCCTCCTCGAGCGAAGACGGCACCGTCAAGCTGTGGGACGTGCAGGAGGGCAAAACTGTCAAAAGCTGGACCGCCCACAGTCCCGGTACGCTGTGCGTCAGCTACGGGCATGATGGCCGCCTCGTTACCTGCGGCCGCGACAACGTCATTACGATTTGGAATGGCAATGGCAGCCGAGTACGCAACCTCGAGCCGTTCTCTGCATTGCCCTTGCGCGCCGCTTTCACCGAAGATGGCAAACGCCTCTTTGCCTCGGACTTCCAGGGCCAGATCGCCGTCTGGTCCGTTGCCGACGGCAAGAAAGCGGGCGAATTGGATATCAATCCCGCCGCGAAGGTCGAGGCCAAAATGGCCCAAACCCGCGACCGCCAGGCCAAGCCGGAATAGGCGCTGCCTCGCAGGGCGTGTTAACTTCCATTTGTACCAACCCAAACATCAACTTAGCAACTGGCCTCAGATAATTCCTCCCAAGCGTTACGGTACTTATTCAGCCGCTCCAGATCCTTTTCGGTGAGATTAGCGTTGCGACGCACGTCCATGTTGTCCTCCAGGTCGCCCAGCTTTACGCGGCGGGCCAGCGGGTTCTGTTTAGCACGGTCGATCAAAGCCTGGTAGGGCTCGCCTTCTCGTTTCGTTAAGCAATCGACCGCCTGGACGATCTCCTCCGGAAAACCTCGCTTTCTGAGCGCGTCGAGGGTCCAGTCGGTGTCCTCGACCACGTCGTGCAAAATGGCCACCATCTTCTCGGCTGGGGTCTGCATCCGGCACATGACGCGCAACGGATGAAGAATGTACGGCTGGCCAGCGCGATCCAACTGCCCGCGGTGAGCCTCGACGGCGATCTCGATCGCCTCTTCGAGCAGCGACGAGTCTGTGCGGGGGTCTTCTCCCATAAGTGCCCTACTCCGCCGTCGTCCACTCATGAGCCCCCGCGCCTTCCCCAATGACCGGGAAGGCGGAAACCCGCAGGCGTGCCGCACCCATGGGAATGAGCGTGACCGTCTCGATTGGTTCTTCCGACTTGACTGGGCTGGGCTGGAGCTTGCCCACCAGACCCGAGCTATCGAGTTTCCAGGCAGGAATCTTGCGCGCCTTCGCTTTCAATTCCAAGGGCACGCTCTCGGGCGTGAAAGGCTGCGGCGCCAGCGGACCGGGCTTCCTCGTGAGTTCAAAGGATCGGGCGGGGTCCATTGCGTCGATCACCAGTCCATAATTCCATGGGGTGGTTGGGAAAACTTCCTGCTCCGGCCAATCCGCCGTGCCGCCGTATCGCACCCACCGCTCGCCAATTTTCAGCGAAAAAGTCAGTGGCCCGTAGTCCACCGACGCGGCATTCTCATTCTTTTCCCACCGCCGGACCGTGATCCGCATCGGTAACTGCAAGGTCACCCGGTCACCGTTCTTCCACTGTCGTTCCAGGACGGCGTAAGCAAGCGGCCGCAATGTGTGCGCAGCCGCTTTGCCGTTGACTTTCACGGTGGCTCCGGCGCACCACTGCGGGATGCGCAGGTAAAGAGGGAACCGCACGGGCTGCACGGCGGTCACCCGGAAGTTGATCGTGTCGCTAAACGGGTAGTCGGTCTGCTCGCCGATGGTCACCTTCCCCCCGATGCCCACCTGGGCGGTGACTTCGCTGGCGCCATAGAGCGAGGCGCAGAGTCCGCGATCGCGCGTGGCCAGCCAAAGTTCCTCCGCGTAATACGGCCAGCCCATCGCCACGTTGTGCTGGCAGCAACGATACACCTCGAACGGGCTGTAGGAGAACATGGTGCCGCTGTTATTGATGCCCGGGGCTTTGTTGCCTCGGTCCAACTGGACCTGGTTGGCGCAAGTCAGGTAATGCAAGGCCCGCCAGTCCGGCGTAAGGGCCGCCGGGAGTGAGTTGAACGCGAGCTCCTCGCACCGATCTGCCCACCGCGGCTCCCCGGATATTTTGGCCAACATTTCGAAACTGTGCATGAACTCGACGATGCCACAGGTCTCGAAGCCCTGGTGCGGATCGCCAAAACCGGGTCGGCAATTCTCGTCCCCGGCAAACCCGCCACCGGGGAATTGTCCGAAGCGGTCCATAACCGTTTCGTAGTTGCTGGTGGCGGCGTGGAGGAATTTCACGTCTTTCGACTGCTGATAATAAATGGCTGGCTCGCGAAAGCCTTGCGACAGGTTCACGTTGTGCCAGTCGATGACGCCCGAGTCCCAGCGGGCCATATTTTGGTGAATTTTGTCCCCCAACTCCAACAGCCAAGCTTGCCCAGTGCGGTTGTAGAGCCAATAAACGGATTGCAGATTGTCGCCCAGCCGGATTTTGGGCCAGTACCCCGCGCCGAAGTCGGCGGCGGGCAGCCGGTTAAGCCATTCAAAATAATGGCTCATCGCGGGCAGCACACGCGGGTCGCCTGAAAACTCGTAAAATGATTCGAGCACATTGCACATCAGCATGTTCGGCCAAAGATCTGGCTGGCCGTTAAGGCTGTTGGTCAGCCTGCGGGGGCCTATCCAGCCGCTTGGGTCCTGGCTGGCCAGAACCGCGTCGATCCACTTGCGCGCATTCTGGATGATGTCTTGGTTACGGAGCACGCAGCCCAGGTCGCCGTAACCCTTCAGCCAGTAAGGCAATTCCTCCCACCCGTTCTGCCCCTGGCCTTTGGAGTCAGCCCAGGCATTACTCTCGAACTTGCACCACTTGGAAATTTCCGGCAGCCGGCCGGTAAGCCCCTCGGCTTCCAACTCCAGTTGATGCCCCAGCCAGCCCTCCGGCTTAATGCTGCCGATGGGTAATTTGATCAGCGGGCTAGGTGTTAGAGGCTGCCGGTTGGCCGTGTAGAACGGGTTGACGGAAGAAGTCGGCGGACTATCAACGGTGCTGACCGTCGTCCCATTGCCGGCACCCAGACAGAGATGCGGCCCGGCGTGAGCGGCGAGCAGGATAATTAAGAGAGACTCAAAGTTCTGCCATTTGTTAGCCCAAGCGAGGGTTGAATTCATAAATCGTCCGCAGCCCGCGGCTTCCCCGCAGACCCCGACGACATTAAGTCGCTAAGCCGTTTCCCAAGTCAAGGTTCAAGCCACCGCGGCGGCTTCCTCCTCCACCAACTCCTCTTCGCCCCCAAATCGCCCACCTAACTCTCCCCCAGCGATGCAGCCCGAAGGGAAGGGAAGCGGGGCAGGCGGGAGGATCGGCTCCAGCGAGCGCCGGTGAGACGCTCTGCCCCTCGGCGCGGTGGGTGTCTCCGGCAGCTCCAATTCGAAGCCCATGGGCTGAACTGGCTGGCTGGCATCAAAGTGCTCGATCCAATCCTGAACCCGCCGGGGCAGAGGCAGTTGGGTGATGCCTCCATCGGGATTAGCCAACATCACCGTCGGCCCGATCACCCCGAAGTGGACCAATCCGGCTCGACGAAGTGCCCGCGCCACCGGACATTGTGCCGAATCATATTTGCCGCCCCTTTCGATGTCGTCTTTTGTGATCTCAATTTTCATAAATTTGCTGCTTAGCGAGCCTTGCGAGCGTTGGACCTTGCCCTGCCCCCGCTTGCAAACCCGCCTATTGAAACCATCTCGCCCCCGAGCCGCCCCGCCAAGTGGGGTGAAACCCCGTCGCAAAAGCTTTAATAAGTAATGTGCCACGCTTCGGCCCGCCCGCAAGGAGCACGCTTCAGCCGCCCGCCGCGATCAGGGCCTCACGCTTTTGCTGCATCGTTAAGCTCGACATCCACACCAGCCCGGTCTAAGCCTCCACTAGGAATGAATGTGGAACACGACACAACCAGACTTGCGAGTCTGCTCATGCTAGCCGCCTGCCTCGGCGCCGTCCTGACCTTGAACTCCGCGTCGGGCGCCGACGCCCCGACGGCCACTAAGGCCCCGGTCCGGCATGCCTTCAGCGTGCTCGACTATGGTGCCAAAGGAGACGGGACCACGCTCGACACCGAGGCCATTAATCATGCCATCGCGGCTTGCGCCGAGGCTGGTGGCGGGCGGGTCTTTTTCCCGACGGGCCGCTATCTCTCCGGCACTGTCCACCTGGCCAACCATCTCACTTTGTTCCTGGCTGCGGGCGCTGCCCTGATTGGAACCACCAACCTGTCCCTTTACGAACAGCCGTTCGTCCCCGCCTTCATGCCCGAGGCCAAGTTCGGCAAATGGCATCGAGCCCTGGTACTCGGCCAGGGCTTGGACGATGTGACCATCACCGGCGGAGGAGTGATTGACGGCAACAAGGTCTTCGACCGGGCGGGCGAGGAACATATGCGCGGTCCACATGCGATTTCCTTCACAGATTGCCGCCGGTTTGTCATCCGGGATATCTCCATTGTCGATGCCGCCAACTACGCGATTTATTTCCAAGTCAGCGACGACGTTGAGGTTCGTAACGTGAAGATCACGGGCGGCTGGGATGGCGTGCATTTCCGAGGGGCGCCGGAGCGGTGGTGCAGAAACGTGAACATCATCGCCTGTCAGTTTTATACCGGGGATGACTCCATTGCCGGCCGGTACTGGGACAACGTGGTCATCAACAACTGCCTCGTGAACTCCTCTTGCAATGGCCTTCGCCTCATCGGCCCGGCCACGCACCTGATCGTGGATCATTGTCTTTTCTACGGGCCCGGGCAGCAGCCCCACCGGACTTCCAACCGCCGAAACATGCTCAGCGGTATCAATCTCCAGCCGGGCGCGTGGGACAAGTGCGACGGGCTGCTCGATGATGTGCTCCTGTCCCACAACACGATGAAGAATGTCGCCTCTCCCCTCACGCTCTGGGCCAGACCCGGCAACCCGGTGGGCCGCATTACGGTTTCCGGGCTCGAGGCCACGGGAATCTATCAATCCGCCGTCGCGCTGGAGAGTTGGTCGGACGCTCCGATCACCAATGTTGTCCTGCGCAATGTCAGCGTTGAATTCAACGGCGGCGGCACGGCCGAGGACGCCAAGCGGCAGGTCAGAGGCCCGGGCGTCGATGTCCGCCCGTTGCCCGCCTGGGGACTTTATGCCCGTCACCTGCAACAACTCACGCTCGAAGACGTGCGCTTTAGCCTGGCCAAAGACGACTTGCGCCCCGTGCTTATAGCCAACGGCGTGCAACGGTTGAACCTGGATAACTTCAAGTTCACCCAGGTTCCCGGTGTGACTGAACCACTTGTCACGAACGACGTCGGGAAGCTAAACCAGTGACGCGGGACATGCGAGAATTACGACGATTTGCTGCCCCATGGCAAAGCGAATGACGAATGACCCACCTTTGCCAAGGCTACGGTGGGCGAGCGAATCGGGCGGAAAAAATTTTGGTGTGATTAGGTGTGTCTGGCTATCCTATTGACGCCACCACCCGCAAGCTGTAGTGGCACTGCAGGCGGGAATCCCACAACCGACCCCAACCCTTCGGGGGTGGTGGCGTCAAT
>Ga0209517_10007026_pt1 | contig 13656 bp, 14 predicted proteins | sample PeaSoiMetSII2010_FD_187695 | JGI IMG/M metagenome (GOLD analysis project Ga0209517, IMG submission 187695) | Peat soil microbial communities from Weissenstadt, Germany - SII-2010 (SPAdes) (version 2) | ecosystem: Environmental > Terrestrial > Soil > Wetlands > Peat | place: Germany...
CGTGTTTGATGGTACACAATTCGTGGATCACTTTTGCGATCGGTGCGACGCAGTTTGTTGTACATGATGCCATGGAGACAATTTTATGTGCTTTAGGATCATATGCCTCGGAGTTTACGCCAGGCACAATCGTTACGTCGGGTCCGTCGGCCGGCGCAGAAATAATCACTTTGCCGGCACCCGCGGTCAGATGTTTCGCAGCTAATTCTCGTTTCGTAAACAACCCTGTTGATTCAATGACAATGTCCACGTCCATTTGTTTCCACGGGATCTCCGCCGGGTCCCGAGCTGTGAACACACGTACCGCTTTTCCGTCTACTGAAAAACCGTCCCCGCTAGTTTTCACGTCTGCTGGAAATCTTCCGAAAACGGAATCGTATTTCAGCAAATGAACGATCGTTGACGCGTTGACAACATCATTGACGGCTACCACATCTACGCCGGCTTCAAAGGCAGCTCTGAAAAAGCATCGTCCGATTCTACCGACTCCATTAACTCCTACTCTCGTCATGATTGTTCCTCATTTTCGCTTGTCGCATCGTTAATAGTCAGATATACGGTCAGTAGTGTTATCATATTTGCCAACCAAAGGGAAGCTACTTATTTCATGCAAGATATTAGAGTGGCATTGACCTTCTGGTGCGGTTGTGCTATTCTCCAGCAACTAGCAGCCTGATTTCTGAGTCAGGGTTTCGGATAAAGCCTGCCACGGTACTCGTATGTGTCATTTCTCTGGACCTCATGATGATCTTCTTTGCGTCTTCGGTTAACTGTTCACGTGAAGCTTTCAGCAAAGCTAGTCCTTCCTCTTGTGCTTTAATTCCAACGGCCACAGCCTCTCGCCAGAAGACTTCAGCGTTATCCATTCTGGGGAGGATGTAATCTTCATTCATTCCCTGATCTTCCGCAACTCTCGCCATTTCGTGGGCTGCAGCAATGCACATGGCATCGGTGATCTTCTTTGCACGTACGTCCAATACTCCCCTGAAAATTCCTGGGAAACCAAGTGAATTATTCACTTGATTTGGAAAATCCGATCGACCAGTAGCAACTATACGCGCACCTGCCTCTTTTGCGTCCCAGGGCCAAATTTCTGGTTGGGGATTAGCGCATGCGAAGACGATTGCGTCGGACGCCATATCTTTGACCCAGTCTCTTCGAATCAGTCCTGGTGTAGATGTAGAGGCAGCGATTACAATGTCTGCTGATTTCATTGCCTCTCTTATGCCTCCTGTTCGTTGTTCTTGATTGGTAACTTTGGCTAGTTCGCTTTTCTGTGGAAACCCAACTAGATCTTTTCTCGCTTGATTCAGGACACCTTTGCTGTCGACCATGATGATATTGCCTGGGTTAATTCCGGCTGCGATAAGCAACCAGGCTACTCGAATATTAGCCGCGCCAGCTCCAACGAGTGCAACGAGAGTATCGTGAGGTTTCTTTCCGACTATTTTGAGGGCATTCTCGGTTCCGGCAAGGATGACAGTAGCGGTTCCTTGTTGATCGTCATGAAACACAGGTATCTCTGCTTCGGACCGTAACTTGTCAAGAATGTAGAAGCATTTTGGTTGAGATATATCTTCAAGGTTGATAGCGCCAAAGGAGGGTTGTATTCCTTTGACGATTTCAATGATCTTGTCGGGGTCCTTTGTGGAGAGACAGATCGGGAATGCGTCCACTCCGCCCAGATACTTGAAGAGTAGGGCTTTGCCTTCCATCACGGGCAGACCAGCTTCTGGGCCGATATCTCCAAGGCCCAAAACGCGAGTCCCGTCAGAGACTACTGCGACATTGTTCCATTTGTTAGTATAATCGAAGACTTTGCTCTTCTCTTTGGCTATGTCTTTGCAAGGTTGTGATACGCCTGGTGTGTACCAGAGAGCGAAATCGTTGAATGTTCTGACAGGCACCTTCAAATTCACCTCGATTTTCCCGCGATAGAACGCGTGCAATCTTACTGACTCTATGGCTGGGCGTGATGCTTTTTCCAGTAACTCACGCAACTCTTCGTGAATCATAAATCGTTGGGCTAGAAGTCCGACGACCTTTCCGTCTTCAACGACGGGCAATCTGCGAAAATCATGCAGGGCCATGATTTCCAACGCTTCATGGACTTTAGCATCAGAGTCGATCGTCACCAGAGGAGAGCTCATTGCGTCATGAGCTTTAACTTTCGATGGATCAAGACCTTCTCCAATTACACGATTCAGTATGTCTCGCTCAGTTAGAATCCCAATGATTTCTTCCTTCTCCACGATGAAAATACTTCCGACACCATGGGTTTTCATAGTCTTCGCGGCCTGTACACATGTATCTTCTCCGGCGATTGAGTAAATTGTACGCCTCATGTATTTCGCGATAGGCGCATCGAGATCGATTTGTACCAATTTTTTTCACTTGGATGAGCGATCGGTTGAGAAGCATGGCACCGTGAAATTTGTACCCTCTACCTTCGTTGCCATTTTTGGTAATCAACAGCATCAATATTAGGTGATAATAGCCGAAGCCCGTGGCGGTAAGGGCTTTGATGAGTAAGAAGGCAGATCTGGCTGGTCCAGGTATTGGCGATTACGTTGAAGTTGAGAAAATTCTTCCAACAAATTATAATTCTCTGTTAGATCGTAAAGAGACGCAGAAGGCCATCTTCGCGGCGAAGAACTACATAGAAGAGAACCTGTGCAAAGAATTGAACCTAATGATGGTTCAGGTGCCATTGATTGTGGATGTTGAGAGCGGTGTGAATGATATGCTGGATCGTGATGGTTCGCGTACACCGGTCCAGTTTCACATTTCTAACGATCATAACAAACATCCCATAGAAGCTCAGGTAGTGCAAGCAGCAACAAAATGGAAACGCGTTGCTCTGAAACAGTTCGAGATGGCAGTCGGTGAGGGAATATGTACAGATATGCATGCGGTGCGGAAGGATTACTTCTTAGACCACGATCATAGCGCGTATGTCGATCAATGGGACTGGGAAAAGGCAATTGCAGGGGACCAGCGCAACTTAGAGTTCCTGAAGGGCACAGTCAAGAAAATTTGGAAAGTAATTAAAGGCGCAGAAGTGCACGTGCAAAAACTCTATCCTCAATTACGATCTGACAAATATCCCAGCCTTCCTGACGAACTCACTTTCTTACACGCCGAAGAAATTCTCGAAATGTACCCGGACCTGCCGCGCAAACAAAGAGAGACTGAGATACTTCAAAAATATCCGGCAATATTCATAATCGGCATAGGTTGGCCGCTTAAGGATGGCCTTCCTCATGAAATGAGAGCCGCTGACTACGACGATTGGGTGACAGAAACCCAAGAAAAAGGAAAGCAGTGGCACGGTCTTAATGGTGACATCTTAGTATGGAATCACGTGACAAAGCGTCGCCACGAACTGAGCTCGATGGGAATCCGCGTCAACTCTAAGTCACTTAAGCAACAGCTCGAGATTTCAGGACAACTTGATTTCTTGAAGCTTCCATATCATCAAGGCATCATTAACAACGAGCTTCCCCTGAGCATTGGAGGAGGAATCGGTCAGTCACGAACTTTGATGCTGCTACTCCGCAAAGCCCATTTGGGTGAGATTAGCGTAACCGTCTGGCCAAAAGTTCTGAAGCAAATGTGCGAGAGAAAGAATATTCACGTGCTCGAATAGCATGCGCATGAACCGGAGAGCCAAATGAACCGTCTGCTTACCAATTTTAACATGAAGGATATGCAAAGTTGACCAGCAAGATCTTCTTCGCTACAGATCTTCATGGTTCCGAGAAATGTTTCCTAAAATTCGTTAACGCAGGAAAATTCTACAAAGCCAACACGCTCATCATGGGCGGTGACATCACAGGTAAGATGATCATTCCCATCGTCAAAGAGCCCAATGGCAAATTTCATGCAACATTTCTGGGAAGCAAATACACCATCAAAAAAGAAGAGGAGCTTCACGACCTGGAGAAAACCATACGGTTCACCGGATACTATCCATACTTGACTACTCCAGAGGAAATGAGCCAAATCCAGGACGATGAAAAGAAGGTCCACTCCATCTTCGTGGAATTAATGCTGGATAACGTCAAAAGATGGATTCAGATCGCAGAAGAGCGCTTGAAAGGATCTGGAATAAACTTCTACATCACAGGCGGGAACGACGACATATCTGAGATCGAAAAAATCATTAGCAATTCAAGTTACGTCGTCGATCCTGAAGATAAAGTCGTACAAGTTGGAGACTACCAAATGATGAGCACGGGATGGAGCAACCCAACCCCATGGAAGACGCCACGCGAATGTACCGAAGACCAATTGTGGACTAAACTTGAAAAAATGTCTTCGGAGGTCACAGACATGCGAAAATGCATTTTCAACCTTCATGTTCCGCCAATCGACTCAGGAATCGACACATGTCCCAAATTGGATAGCAGCCTTAAACCGGTTATAGTCGGAGGAGAAATAGTGATGATGGGCGGAGGGAGCACTTCTGTACGGAAAGCGATCGAAACGTACCAGCCGCTATTAGGTCTTCACGGGCACATTCATGAATCGAAAGGATTCATAAAAATCGGAAACACCCTATGCATAAACCCTGGCAGCGAATATAGCGAGGGCATACTCCGTGGCGCACTCATCGAGTTGGATGGCAGCTCGATAAAGAATTTCCTGCTGACACAAGGCTGACTTCAATAAATCAGCCTTGCGCGCTCATCGGTTCTCGACGTTTTCCGTTTCGTCATACCATGGCATCCGCGTTCCGGCCTTCGCACGCATACGCCATTTGATCGACTTACCCTGCTTCTCGATTTGATCGAGAAGAGCATCTATCTTTCCTGTGACGACCATCTTCTCTTCAGGAGAGAGCAGAGTGAGCCTTTCGGCATAGTCTCTAGTCGTTTTCAGGTTGCTAGTTACGGTGTAATAGAACCCCCAGTCATCCGACAACAACTTTGCGACGTATTTCGCGTTAATCGTTTCGCCGTCTTTGTCGCTTAATTCATGCCCCAGTAGGAGTATGACGGTGTCTTTCAGATCTTTCTCATTTATCTTGGCTATCTGCATTTTCTCAAGTAGGAGATCGGCCAAAGTGAGCGTAGCTGGATCGATTTCCAATCTGCGCGTGAGATCAATTACGTGAGAGAAGCTCAACTTGTCGATGAATACGTCCACATGCCTACCGCCCTGCCTAGCAGTGTAAATCTGTCGGGTCAGTCCGAACATCGTGTTAACACGTTCATTCCCATCGTATCCTAAATTCGAGAAGAGATCGGGGATATGGCTAATGTATTTTGATAGCGTCACAAAATCCAGATCTGTCAGAGTTCTGTTCATTGATTGATTCAGATTTTCAGATCCTGGGCAGCGATAGTAGATTGCCGTTGCGCCCATAAGTCGCATTTCGATTCCGTTTCGCTTTGCCGCTTCAATTATGGCAAGAGCATCCTGGAAGAACGCTGAAAGACCGCCATGCTGAGTCAAGAAGTCAACCGAACCGTGGGTTTCGTCCTGTAAATAATCCTTTTCTGTTTAATTTGCAAATAGGGTTTGACTCATCTGTCTTATATGCTGTCTCCGGGGTGCGTCTCGCGAATGTCAAGGTGTGACTATGAGCGAAAAACCAGCGGAAAAGACCTTCTTTGTACGAACATCTAGTGGTTTAGTTAGAGAATTCGGAACTTTCGATACGCTGCTTATCGCATCTGCTGCGGTATTCGCATTAACCTACACTATCCTGCAATTTCCTTGGTATTACGGATTTAATCCAGGAGCCAACCTTACCTACGCATTGTTGCTTACCGGGATACCTTTCGTGCTACTGATGATGATTTACTGGGCGATGGGCGTCATAATGCCCAGGTCCGGTAACGACTACGTTTGGGTTGCAAGAATCATTCATCCGGCGGTTGGATTTGCATGGTCGTTTCTCTACATGTTCTCCGTCTTTGCAACCGCATACGTCGGCGGGACTGCGGCCTTTGCGTCGGCAATTTCAACGTCCGTACAAACCTGGGGTTTCCTATACAATTCACAGGGAACAATCGCGCTCGGGACCTGGCTAGGTGCCCCTATCGGAGGATTCGCTCTTTCAATAGCAATAACACTCTGCTTCGCTGTTCTCGCAATAGTTGGAGCGAGAGCGGTCAAGAGTTTCCTGTATGTCAGCTGGGGAACTGCTGTTGTAGGTATCATAATTATGTGGTTCTTGCTCGGTACAACTTCGCCGACCATGTTCGCAGCAAAATGGGATACCGTGCTTGGGCAGTACTCAACGTATTCTGGAATCAGCGCGTTATCCGCTCAACAAGGATGGTCTCCTCCCACGATTACAATTATGGGATCACTAGCGAGCCTTCCGTTCGCGGCCTTATTCTTGTTGGGAGGAAACTTCGCCAACGTAATGGCTGGCGAAGTCAAGAACGTAAAACGAACAATTCCAATTGCGCTGATGTTGTCACTCGTTCTCGGAATAATTTTCTGGGCAGTTACTTCTACGTTAACGCTAAACGCGGTAGGCCCTAACTGGATGTATTCACTTGGATTTCTATGGGACAATGCGCCGAGTGCTTACTCTAATTTGATACCTTATGCACCAACACATACTCTGATTCTCTCTCTGATAGCGTACCCGAACCAGGCTCTCATATTCCTGATCATCTTCACGATACTGGTAGGTTCGTTACCGGCACCATTCGTGTACTTCTGGATACCCAGCAGATACTTCTTCGCCTGGTCCTTCGACCGGATCATCCCAACTAGAATGGCGAACGTTAGCAAACGTTTCAGAACGCCTTACGTGTCGATAATAGCGATCACGCTGCTATCAATAGTGATCCTTGGACTCTACTGGTTCACGAGTTGGCCAACGGCTGAAACCATTGGGACATTCCTTTGGTCGTTCTCCTTCGTCGTACCTGGAATAGCTACCATGATATTCCCATTCACTAAGAAGGACCTGCTACTCATGGCTCCCGGGTTCATGAGGAAGAAGATCGGTAGCATCCCGGTAATCAGCATACTAGGATTCCTGACAACCATCTGCTTCCTCTACATCGGGTATCTAGCTCTGATCAACCCACTCATCGTTACGCTCACGTCATACGGAGCAGTCCTCGCGCTAGGGATAGTCGTTGGTTGCATAGCGGTATACTACACGAGCGTCGCATACCATAAGAAGCATGGATTAGATATCGAATTGGCGTTCAAGGAAATTCCGCCAGTATAATCCTGAACGCATCCTCCTCTTTTCTTAGGACGATATCTGACTTCAGAACGCAAAGCCGGCAACTACCGACTTAAGTTTACGATTTCGCTCGGCCGGAACGAGAGGATAGCATACTCGACGAGATGAACGACGCGAAAGGTTAATTCGGCTACAAGAATTCTTCGTTCCTCGTCTTATCAACTCCGAGAATTACGCCAACCTCTTAATTACCATCATTTCCAAACGGGGACTCGGTGGTTGTCAAACTGTTGGAGCCGAAGGGAATGAACCATACGACCTCGGCTGAATGGCAGACTATCCTGAAAGGTATCTTAGTTGCAGCTTCAGCCGATTGCAAGGTCGTGTTGGTGGGTGTAGGTCACCCTTTGCGCGGAGATGATTACGTAGGCAGCTCCATCGTTGAGTCTCTGGGGGAGAAGAGGTCAGGCGCGATACAATTCTTCAACGGTGAAGATAATGTTGAATCGATAATCGCCAGAATTGGAACGCTTAGACCTAAACATGTCGTATTCATCGATGCCTGTGACATGAATTTGCGAACCGGAGACGCACGTCTGGTCACTATGAATGAGACGAATTATCCTTTTTTCACAACGCATGGAATCCCATTGAAGTTGCTTGTTGAACGGTTCCTGCCGAATAGCCAGTGTTGGGTGTTAGCAATTCAACCTGAACAGCTTGAAATCGGTACCAGCTTATCACCGAACGTCACCACATCAGCAAGATCGATTGTGGAGTTCATTAAAGCAAGTATGATGGAGGAGGACGCATTTGCTAGTTAGCATTGATCTAGTAACCGTGCTCATGTCCGTGATCATATTCGTATTCGTCTTCTACATCATAGCCGGCAGAATTGGCAAGGTAAGCACTGGTAAAGGAACTAAATTTGAAGCGTTCTCTGGCGGAGAGGAACTCCCTCCGGAACGCGGTAAATATCACTCAGAACTGTTCGTGTACGCGGTCCTATTCGTGGCCTTCGATGTTGTCGGCATGTTGCTTGCCAGCTCAATTACTGCGGGAGACATACTGTGGCCTTTCCTATTCACGCTTTCAGGAGGTTTCTCTCTCTTCGTCTTGATGCTTTGGTTTGTCAACACTGGAGGTGCGGAACTTGCTTGAACAATTGGCGAAATGGGCTAGAACCCGATCACCATGGGTATTCCACATCAACGCGTCTTCTTGTAATGGATGTGACATCGAACTAGTAGCCAGCTTAACACCACGATATGACATTGAACGATTCGGTGCAGTTCTCGTCCCCAGTCCAAGACATGCTGACGTACTCATAGTGACCGGTACGGTCAACGCACAGACGAAGGAACCTTTGAAGCGCGTTTACCAGCAACTTCCCGAACCTAAACACGTAATCGCAATAGGAGCATGCGCCGCTACAGGCGGAGTTTTCAAAGGCTGTTACAATGTAGGTCAAGGGATACAAGACGTAATCCCAGTAGACATGTTCATCCCAGGTTGTCCTCCACGGCCTGAAGCCATCATGTACGGCGTATTGAAATTGTTAGGTGAGGTCGAATGAGTGAAAATATTCTAGAACAAATCGCGAAGATCGCCAACGAAACGAACTCCAAAGTTGTCACCTTGAGGAAGGGTGAGACAGTCGTAGAGGTGGATAAGGACAATCTTCGACCTCTGATCACACGTTTAGTCCAGGATCTCAAACTGCGTCTCCTCACGACCATTACAGGGCTTGACTTGGGTCAAGAAATTGGAATAATGTATCACTTTTCGCATGAGCGCGAAACAATCCACGTCAGAACTAAAGTCGCGAAGACATCTACTGCCCCTTCGATCGTGAGCATTATCCCGGGTGCGATACTGTATGAAATGGAAGTCCATGACATGTTTGGGACAGGATTTGAAGGAAACCCTTGGAACGACAAGAAGCTCCTACTACCAGACAGCTGGCCGTCCGACCTGCCACCACCATTGCTGAAAAGCTCTAAGCCAGCAGAGATTCGAAAACGATTACATTTGGAGGCTGAACCGAAACAATGACTTCTGATGCCGACAAACGTAGAGAAGAATCAGCCGGACTCATGGAATATTCAGCAGAGAACTTGGTACCGTTCGGACCAATTCATCCATCCCTGAAGGAACCAGAGTACTTCAAAATCATATTGGAGGGCGAACGAATCGTCGACGTTATTCCAAGAATCGGTTACGTACATCGCGGCCTCGAGAAAGCAGCAGAAATGCGACCGTGGGTCCAGAACATGTACATGTTCGAACGAACATGCGGGATCTGTAGTTTCGTCCACAGTCTCTGCTATGGTCAAGCGGTCGAAGGATTAACGATCTTTCAAGTTCCTAAACGTGCCGAATACATACGGTTGATCATATGTGAGATGGAGCGAATCCACAGCCACCTTCTCTGGGTTGGCTTAATGGGCCATTGGGCTGGCTTCGATACGCTCTTCATGTGGGTGTGGCAAGATCGGGAAGTTGTTCTCGACCTTGTAGAAGCAATTTCAGGAAATCGGGTTCACAAATCGATGAACGCCTTCTGCGGCGTACGCCGCGACATGCCTGAAGGCATGGAGAAGCACATAGTTGAACGGATGAAGTTCATGACCGATCGGGCACGTTACTATAGGGAAATCATCGATACAGAAGAAACGATGCTCGAACGTACCCACAAAGTAGGTGCTCACGTCACACAAGACACAGTAGAGAAGCTTTGCGCCGTCGGCCCGATGGCAAGATACGTAGGTCTACGACAAGATGTTCGCCTAAACAACCCGTACGCAGCTTACGGCGAAGTACCGTTCGAGATCGTGACGCGAACTGAGGGAGATGTACAAGCACTTCTTCGATTGCGACTCGACGAGATCATCGCATCAGCAAATATGATCAGTTATGCAGTAGAAAACCTACCAGAGGGACCGATCAAAGTCAAGATCCCCCCAGTCATCCCGGCCGGAGAACATTCGTCGCGCTGCGAAGCACCTCGAGGAGAAATATTCTACTACGTCAAATCCACCGGTGGCCGTACACCTGATCGGGTGAAGTCACGCCAGCCAACCCTTGCAAATCTACCTTTAGCCTTGGAGATTCTGAAAGGGCAGACGCTTGCGGACGTGCCAGTAGTGCTTACCGCAATCGACCCATGCTTTGGCTGCATGGATCGAATGTCATTTCTCGATACTGAGAAGAACAAACAATGGACATGGTCGGGTGAGCAACTCCGACAGTACGGCATCAACTACTACTTTCCCGATAGGAAAGACAAAGCATGATCCTCGAGATATTGGAAGCCATCATCTTCCCCGGAGCACTCTATACGATCGGAATGGGTTTCCTCTTTGATTGGCTAGATCGAAAGACCTCAGCAAGAATGCAAGGGCGAATCGGACCGATGATCGCGGGTCCTTATGGAACACTCCAACCGCTCGCAGATTTCCTGAAACTTCTCTTCAAAGAAGAAATAATTCCTTCCCATGCGGATAAGCTAGTTTTCCTATTTGCACCAGCATTATTCTTCATGGCACCGATCCTATCGATGCTCTTCATTCCGATCATAAGCCCAAGCTCAATTGCAGGTTTCCAGTTCGACATCCTCGCAATTCTCTTCTTGCTCGGATTCTCAGCATTCGTGGTCTCGATACTAAGTTTCAGTTCCGCAAGCAGCTTCACAACTGTTGCTACCGGAAGACTGGTCCTGCAATACGTAAGCTACGAGATCCCGTTAGTCCTCTCCATAATCGCAGCCGCGTTGTGCTCTAGGAGCCTCTCGGTGGAAGGAGTTGTCGGAGCACAGACTAGAATATGGAATGTATTCCTCGCACCGATCGCCTTCTGCGTATTCATAGTCGCCATGATGGCGGAACTCGAGAAAGCCCCGTTCGATATTCCTAGCGCTAAGACAGAAATCGTTGGAGGTTGGCTAACAGAGTTTTCAGGCCGAGCTCTAGCCTTCCTCAAGTTGACTAAAGAAGTAAGTTATGTGTTCGGTTGTGCACTGGCTGTTTCACTGTTCCTAGGCGGGCCGTTGGGTCCGATCTTGAACTTTGGAGTTCCAGTCTCCGTACTTTATTTCATCTACTTCACAGTAAAAATTCTAGGAGTGGGGTTCGTAATATTTGTCCTCAAGACCTCGCTTACACGAATAAAAATCGGTCAAGCTACTCAGCTGTTCTGGAAAATTCTTACTCCGCTAAGTCTTTGCCAAATTCTCCTCATTTTAATTCTTATCCAAGGAGGTTTGATCGTTGCCACATAGGAAAGTAGGCGCCGCAATCCCTGAAATGATACGAGTAATGTTAGAGAAGCCTACAACGGAGGCTTATCCGTACGAGAAAATCGTATTGCCCGACCGCTTCCGAGGCAAACTGGACATCGACCCTGAAAAGTGCACCGGATGTTCAGTTTGCGCATTAGTTTGCCCTGCAAGCGTCATAACCATGATTGACCTTGGGAAGCGCAAGGTAGGTGACCGTGAATTGCCGGTGAAGCGGCCGGTCTTTGAACTTGCCTCCTGCATTTTCTGCGGCGAATGCGTGGACAACTGTGCATTCAAAGCATTGGAGATGTCGAAACAATTCGAACTTGCCACTCCGAATAGAGACAGCTTGACGATGAGGAAGGCGCTACCAAAGTGAGCTACGAACTGACCTTCATTCTCGGCTCTATGCTCGTAAGCGTAACGATTGTTGCGCTAGTCGTTCGAAAATTAATCTGGTCATTGATTATGCTGTTCTATGCCAGCATCATGTTCGGATTGATCCTGATAACCGACGGCTCAGCCTTCGCCGGTCTGTTTCATATTGTAACCTTCTCAGGCGCCATCTCTGTTCTATTCATGGTCATAATGATGATCGTCGGTAACCAAGCATCAACACAACTCGAGAAACCTGGCAAATCGTCAGCCGTCGGAATCATAATAACTGCACTAGCCGCGCTTCCTCTAATTCTGATCGTGTCGAATTTTACACCGCTCCCAAATCGAATCAGCGAACAGTTACAACTTTCAGGGATCCATAACCCTCCTACTGATCCGCTGTCGTTCATGTGGACAATGCGATCTTGGGACCTGATCCTGATCACGATTTTAGTCGCTGCTGCGATGCTCGGAATTGTCAATTTGTTCTCACGCGAACGTGGAGTCGAAAAATGATCGAATCGCAAATGTTGCAGGTCTTTGCGGCAATTCTGTTCTTTTCGGGTTTTGGCGCAGTCGTCACCACGAAAAACCTAGTGAAAACGATTATGGGTTTTCAAGTCATGGTGTGGGGAGTCAATCTATCGCTATTTGCTAGCGGTTTGATTTCGGGTGCACCATCACAATTCTCAACGTCCCTGATTGTGATCTCTATCTCTATCGGAGCAAGTGTTGAGGCACTCGCTCTTTCATTCGTCATCGTAGTGTTCCGTAGATTTGGAACTCTAAATCCTTGGGAAATAAGGAGGTTAGCGCATTGAACTCATTCTATGCTGAATGGTTGGTCTGGGCCCTACCGCTCCTCTCGATTCCGCTTGTACTAGCCCTCTCAGGCCATCCTAAGATTCGGAATTGGTTCGCTACTGCAATTGTAGGTATCTCGCTTCTACTTTCTCTGACACTGCTGATCGAAGTATTGAATGGGCAGACAATCGTATCATCATTTTCGTGGCTTCCGGCTTATGGTTTTCAGGTAACCGAATATGTTGACGGACTTGCTGCTTTACTGATCGTCATAGTCAATTCGCTTGGGTTTCTAATCGTACTCTACTCGCAGGGGTACATGGAACATGAGACCGGACTTCCGAGATACTACTGTCTGGTGTTGCTCTTCATCGGAGCGATGTCCGGGCTAGTAATCGCCGGCAATTTTCTTCAACTGTATATCTTTTGGGAGATCGTTGGTATTTGCTCTGCATTTCTCATAGCCTTCTGGTACGACAAACCGGAAGCCGTCAATGCTGGGTTGAAGGCCTTCTTGGTAACAAGAGTTGGCGACGCAGCTCTTCTAATCGGATTTGTCTGGTTGTATACGACTACGGGTAGCGTCGATTTTCAGAAACTAGCCACGATGTCGACGCACGGATCTATACCTGCATCGATTCTAACGTCCGTGGGACTGCTTGTCCTTTTGGGCGCGATGGGCAAGTCAGCACAAGTGCCTCTTCATGTTTGGCTGCCGGACGCAATGGAGGGACCGACAACAGTTAGTGCTCTGATTCATGCGGCAACCATGGTGAATGCTGGGGTTTACTTAATCGCCAGAACCTTTCCCATTTTCTCGAGCAGTCAAACCTGGCTGACCTCTGTGGGATGGGTTGGAGTAATCTCCGCTCTGCTCGCAGCGAGTCTCGCTACAGTCACCACCGATATCAAGCGAGTATTGGCTTACTCAACAATCAGTCAGCTCGGTTTGATGTTTGCCGCACTTGGAACCGGTACGGCAGGCGGTTGGTTCGCTTCTCAATTTCACTTAATGAGCCAAGCTTACTTCAAG
>Ga0209517_10007028_pt1 | contig 13655 bp, 10 predicted proteins | sample PeaSoiMetSII2010_FD_187695 | JGI IMG/M metagenome (GOLD analysis project Ga0209517, IMG submission 187695) | Peat soil microbial communities from Weissenstadt, Germany - SII-2010 (SPAdes) (version 2) | ecosystem: Environmental > Terrestrial > Soil > Wetlands > Peat | place: Germany...
TTGGACTGCGACCGCCCTACCGCCGGCGACAGCCCCAGGCTGAGAACTAATATCCATCGACCAATCCGCTGCACCAGTCCTCCTCGATTCGTGGAACTCGGAATTGTAACTCTTTCATCCATTCCCGGGACTCCTCACGGCTCATCTCTCTCTTGAAACCCTTGTCCAGAGCCATTTCTCCCGAATTTCAACAACCCGCCACTTCACTTATTCGCAGCTTGCAACCCGCTTCTCCTCCCATCTTTCCCCGTCAAGTCCACTTTCGTAGGCATTCCCGCCTCGGTCTGCACTAACCTCGCTGCACCCCCCTGTGAACCGCCCGCACTCCATTGATTTGCAAGCACATCCAGCCCCGCATTTTCTATTGACTGCATAAATAGAAGGAGTAAAACAGACTCGTTCTTTGACAACTTCTAGAGTTTTTCCGGTTGGTGCGGCGTCCGGGGCTCGAGCCCAGTCACTTTCTGCATCGCAAGATGACGGAGAGAAGGCGGGCAAGGGTCTATAGCAAAGCGCTGGTCGAGGAGAACAGGAAGATCTGTCGAAGGCAAGATAGAGTCCCGAGGCGTTGGGTTGATTTGTCCAGTTGGCGGTAAGCCCGGAGCCCGAACCAAGATCGCGCATCGCAACCCGCAAGGGCTGCCGTGAGAGCAGGTCGGTAAGGGTCTAAAGCGAACTACTGGCTGAGAGGAATGTTCCCAACACCACCTCGGGACTCTTAATTTTTGCAGTAGCCCGGTGCCGGTAGCTGGAAGCCCGGAGTTGGCTCTCCCCCAACGAGACTGGCTCTGACGCCCTGCGCCACGAGTCGCTAGCTTCCGCGCTGCTAGCTACCCGCCACGGGCTACTTACGGTCCCTCTGCTACCACCAATGGCTCTTTCGGCGCCAGCCGCGCCCGATATATCGTCGCCGGGCCCGATTCCCCCACTGCGTCCACATTGATCTGATAACTCCCGTGGGCCAGGTTTTCTCCAAACGGAATCTCCATTGCCGTCGTGTTCTTCTTCAACGAAAAGTGCTGATACCCGAGTGCCGTCGCGCGTCCATCTTCATTCACTGCCACAATCACCATTGTCAGATCAAAATCCCGTTCCGTCTGATTCGAAACCACCACCGATCCCTCGGCCCGGCGCCCATTCACCGTAGGATATTTCCCCCACTGCAAAAACATCTGCTTCACCACCGCCAGTACCAGCTTCTGGTCTCTTTGGTATGCCGGCCTTCCACTATCCGTGACCGTCACCGTGAAGCTGAACTCCCCTGCCTCGCTCGGAACTCCAATGAGCACACCTTCCGAGTGCAAACTCACACCAGAGGGCAACGATCCCTCCTTAACCTCCCACTTCAGCGGCGTAATTCCACCTTTCGCCGTCAAGTTGGTCTCATACTGCTGTCCGACAAAGGCCTTGGGAACGCTCGTGGTTTGAACCATCAGCGCTTCTCCCGTGGCGCCACCCTGCTGCGCCCCGCACACCGCACAAAGCGCCAGTCCCAGCAGTCCGACCTTTAATAATTTTGTCATTCCGAGCCGCCCGTAGCCGCGCTCGCGCGGCGAGGGCGCGTCGAGGAACCTGCTTTTCGTGCCGGCCATCCTCACTGTCCCCCACCCCCCAAAAACTCATCCACCGTCTTAATAAACATCCCCGTCTGGTCCACAAACGTCATATGCCCCGAGTTCGGCAGCACCACCATCTTCGATCCCGCAATCTTCTCATGCATCGCCTGCGACAACGCCGGCTCACACTCATCATGCTCACCCACCACCATCAGCGTCGGCACTTTGATGCCCGCCAGCCGGTCCGTGTACTCCACCGACTTCAAATTCCCGTCAATGATGAACTCCCCATGCTCGCCCCACATTTCGCGATATAAATCCCACGCTTCTCCCAGCGCCGTCGGATCGTAATTCGGGTCCGGCCGATTGTGGTAGACATACGGAAAATATCCCTCGCCCCACGCCGCAATCATGTACTCATTGGTGTAACGGTTCTTCTCGTAGTCCTTGCCGTGTCCGAATACTCCCTGCGCTTCCAGCCGGTCAATCCGCTCCCGCAACTCCGGCGCCATGTTCTGCTTCATGCGCACGAAAACCTGGTTCAACGCCGCCGAACTCGACCACGTGCTCGCCAGAATCAAGTGATTAAGATTGCGCTGATATTTGAGCGCATAAGCCTGCGCCAGCGCCCCTCCATAAGAATGGCCAAGCAGGCTGATCTTGCCCAATCCCAGCCCCTGCCGCACCCCTTCCACATCCTCCACCATATTCTCGATGGTGTACGCCGAACGATCTTCCAGCTTTTGCGATTTTCCCGAACCGCGCTCGTCAATGAAAATGACTTTATGATGACGCGCCAGCGGCAGCAGATAAGGCAGGAAATAGTCGTGTGAAGATCCTGGGCCGCCATGCAGAATCAAAAGCGGCTCCCCGCGCCCCATCATCGTGTAATAAATCATGACTCCGTTCGCGTCGACGAAGCCGTCCTGCACAGGATAGACGTGATCGCTCTGCGCCGCCGCTCCAACCGCCGCTAGAACCAGAACAATCAGGGAAAGAAGAGTTTTCATGATCTCGCCATCGTATGCCTGTAAGCCAGCGGCGAGCAATCGGAAGAACGAAGAATTGAGAAATTGAGAACTGAGTGGTGAAGCCAGAAGCTAGCAGCAAAATGCTAAGTGCCGAATGCGAAGTGCTGAGCGCTGAGTGCTGAAAACTACACCAACACCGCCTGATACTCCTCGTAAGCACCTTTGAAATCAGTAATCTTATGATCTCCCTCAAAGTGCCAAACCCGCGTAGCCACTTCGTCGACCAAATCCTCGTCATGCGAAACCAGAAACACCGTCCCAAGATAACGCTGGAGCGCAATATTCAAAGCATTGATCGACTCGAGATCCAGGTGGTTCGTAGGCTCATCGAACACCAGAACGTTCGGCTTTTGCAGCATCAGCTTGCAGAAAAGCAGCCGCGCCGCTTCGCCTCCAGAGAGAACTTCCGTCTTCTTGTCGGCATCATCGCGGGGAAACAGCATCTGCCCCAGCAATCCGCGAATCTCTTCATGCGCCGCCGCAGGGTTCCATTGGTGCAGCCATTCAAAAGCCGTCATCCCCGGCTGGATCAGCGCGCGGTGGTCCTGCGCAAAATATCCCACCGCCGCCTCGTGTCCCCAAATCACTTTGCCCTTGGAAAGAAACGCCCCGTCGTAGCCGCTCGTCTTGCGCAGTTCCGCCTCAGGCGTAGTCGGAGAATTCGCCAGCAATGCGTTAACCAACGTCGTCTTTCCCGCGCCGTTCCGCCCCATCAGTGCAATCTTTTCTCCACGCAACACGCTCGCCGTAAATTCGTTGACCACCTTCTTCTTGCCGTACGACTTGCTCACGCCTTCCAGTTCCAGAATATGTTTCCCCGACGGCCGCTTCTGCTCGAATTTCAAAAATGGCCGCTGAATGTTCGATCTCGCCAGCTCCGTCACTTGCAGGCGCTCAACCTCTTTACGTCGTGATTGCACCTGGCTCGACCGCGTACCCGCCGAGAATCTGGCAATGAACTCATTCAACTGCGCGATCTTCTTGCTGCGTTGCGCATTCTGACTTTCAATCTGCGACCGCACCTGCGTCTTCGCCACCACCATATCGTCGTAAGTGCCGGTATAAGTGATGATGGTCTCGTAATCGATGTCGGCAATGTGCGTGCAAATGCTGTTCAGGAAATGCCGGTCGTGCGAAATCACAATCAGCACGCCGTCATACTGATTCAAGAATCCCTTCAGCCAGTGGATCGAATCCAAGTCCAGGTTGTTCGTAGGCTCGTCCAGCAACAGCGCCTGTGGATGCCCAAACAGAGCCTGCGCCAGCAACACCCGCACTTTCTGCCCACCTTGCAACTCGCTCATTTTCTTCCCGTGCAATTCGTCGGGGATATCGAGCCCTTGCAGCAGCACTGCCGCGTCACTCTCGGCCGTATAACCGTCTTCCTCGCCGACAATTCCTTCCAACTCACCCAGCTTCATGCCGTCCGCATCGGTCATCTCCGGCTTGGCATAGATCACATCGCGTTCTTCCATCGCCGCCCATAGCCGCTTGTTCCCCATGATCACGGTATCGAGCACGCGATAGCGGTCGAAGGCAAACTGGTCCTGACTCAACACTCCAAGTTTCTTGGGATGGACGACCGTACCCTTCTGCGGCTCGAGTTCTCCGCTCAGCAGCGCCATAAACGTAGACTTGCCGGCGCCGTTCGGCCCGGTCAGACCATAGCGTTTTCCCGGCGTAAAGCCGGTGGATACTTCGTCAAACAAAATCTTGGCGCCGAAGCGCATCGACACGTTACTGACTGAGATCATGATTTTCCAACGAAACTGCGGAGAATTGCCCTAACGCGGGGACGCAGCTACCTCTTTAAGAATACCACGACCGCCGACTCACTCTGCGAATCCGCGGCGCCAGAGTAACAACCATGGGAGTGCGAAAGGTTTTCTTCGCGATCTTTGCGAGCACTTTGCGTCCTTAGCGGTTAAAAGCTTTAACCGCCAAGGGCATTGGCAGGTTATCCTCTATCTATGTCCCCGCCCACCGGCGATCAAAAGCTCATCCAGATCGTCGACGCCGCCCTGGCCGACTCCGCGCAACGCAGCGGCAAATGGCTGGCTTGCCGTCCCGGTTGTTCGCACTGTTGCGTCGGAGTCTTCGCTATCAATCAACTCGATGCGCTCCGTCTGCGCAACGGACTTGCGGAAACCGAAAAGACCGATCCTGAGCGCGCCGCACGCATCCGCAAACGCGCCCTGGACACCGTCGCCCGCCTTTCCCCAGAGTTCCCCGGCGATCCCGTCACCGGCCTGCTTTCCGAAGCGGATGACGAAGCGGCTTGCAAACAATGGGATGACTTTGCCAACGACGAACCCTGTCCCGTGCTCGATCCCGCGACCGGAACCTGCGAACTCTACGAATTTCGTCCCGTAATATGCCGCACCTTTGGTCCTCCGCTCATGGCCGAAGGCGACCTGGGAGTTTGCGACCTCTGCTTCAACGGCGCCACCGAAGCAGAAATCGTGGCCTGCGAATTGAAACCCGACCCCGACCACCTTGAAGCCGCGCTGCTCGAAGAGCTGGAAAAGACCACCGGCGCCGCCGGCGAAACCATCATCGCCTTCGCTCTGGTCCGCGAAACTGGGAACTGAGAACTGAGATCCGAGAACTGTTCCTTCTCAAACCGTGCGGGGCGGATACTCCCGTCCGCCATGTTTGGACTACCAGCGCCGGGGGCTTGCCCCACCCCTGGCGCGTTCTGTGCGCTAAGGTGGGGATTTCACCGGCCCACCGCGTAAGGGCACACCTTCAGCCGTACAAATCGCCATCACCCATTTTTCTCTTCCAGTGCACTCCAGCGCGAGTAAAGCGCCTCCAGATCTCCTTGCGCTGCCTCCATCTCGGCATGTGCAGCCAAAAGTCGCGGACCGTCGCTCGCAATCGCCGGGTCTTCCAGTTGAGCCCGCTTGGCCTGTAGCACCTGTTCCGCATCCGTAATGCGTTGCGCGATGGTGGCGTAGTCGCGCTCTTCCATATAAGACAGCTTCTTTTTCGTCCGCGCAGTTGGCCCCGCAGAGGCCGCGGCCGGTGGAGAAGAACGCAAGCTGGTCTTCGCCAATTGCTTGCGTTCTGCCTGCCAGGCTTCCCATTGCGAGTAATCCGCAAAGCTTTCCGCGCCGCCCTCTCCATCCAGCCCCAGCACCATGCTCGATACCCGATCGAGCATGTAGCGGTCGTGCGTCACCAACACCAGCGATCCCCGAAACTCCAGCAGGCTCTCCTCCAGAATTTCAAGCGTGGGAATGTCCAGATCATTCGTCGGCTCGTCCAGTAAGAGAACATCGGCGGGTTGCAGCATCAGCTGCGCGATCAGCACTCGCGCCCGCTCGCCTCCCGAAAGCCGCTCCACCGGTTGATTGAGCTGCTCACTCGTGAACAGGAATCTTGCTGCCCATGACGCTACGTGAATGACCCGATCTTGATAAACCACCGAATCCCCGTCCGGAGCCAGCGCCCGGCGCAGGGTCACATTCGAATCCAGCTCCCGAGTCTGGTCGAAATACACGATGCGCAGCCAATCGGCCCGGCGAATCTCTCCCCTGCTTGCGGTCAACTCCCCACGCAACAGTCGCAGCAGTGTCGTTTTGCCGCTGCCATTGGGCCCCACCAGCCCGACTCTCAACCCGGCGGTGACCACGAAGTTCAGCCCCGCAAAAAGCTCGCGGCCTCCCACCTGGTAAGCCACATCTTCCAGTTCAATTAACCGCTTGGTCTTTCGATCGCTGGCCGAAAAATCCAACTGCGCGGTCGCGCTCCGCGTCCTGCTATTCAGGTCGGCCAGCTCCCCCATCAACTCGTTTGCTTTGCCAATACGCGCCTTGGATTTCCTCGTCCGCGCTTTGGCTCCCCGCCGCAGCCACTCAATCTCGTTATGGACCAGGTTTTCTAGAGCTTCCTGCCGCTTCGATTGCGCGTGCAGAAATTCCTCCTTCTTCTCCAGAAACCTGCTGTAATTTCCCCGCACCCGCAGCAAACCATCCGGATACACCCGGCTGAGTTCAACCATTTCAGTCGCGATATTTTCCAGGAAGTAACGATCGTGACTTACCACTACGCAGGCAAATCCAGCCTCCGCCAGCAATCCTTCCAGCCACTCGATTCCCGCCAGGTCTAAATGATTTGTGGGTTCATCCAGCAGTAAAACATCGGGTCCCTGCACCAGGGCCTGGACAATCGCCAGGCGTTTCTGCCACCCTCCCGACAAATGCGTCGCTTCCTCTTCCAGGTCCTCAAAACCTGCTCGGCCCATCGTCTCCGCCATGCGAGTGCCCCGCTCCGACTCCGGTACCGAGGCGCGGTTCAAAGAGTTTTCGATCACTGTCCGCACCCTGTCACCCGCCTCGAATTGCGAGTCCTGCTCCACAAAGCCGAACCGGAGCCGTTTTCGGACGGCTAATTCTCCCTCGTCGGGATCTACGCTTCCCGCCAGAATCCGCAGCAGTGTGGACTTCCCCGAGCCGTTCGGTCCGATCAGCCCAATCCGGTCGCCTTCAGAAACCGTGAAACAAATATCTTGAAATAGCGGATTCGCTCCGAAGGCTTTCGTGATGCGCTGAGCATTGATAATCGGTGGCAAAGGCTTGCAGTCTCCCAAATATCCTGCTTGAGGGTATCAGGAAATTCGGGTGACGCAGGGCCATCGGACTCATTGCCGCTCTGGAGGCGGGAGGTGCCCCACCTTTGCGTTTGCTTGCATGAGCCGTGCCTCCTTAAGATGTCTCGCGCCATCGTCCATGCGCGGAGGACTGCGTCACACCCATTTCGGTCAGGTGTCCGAATGCCGCCTCTAGGATGGCAATTCAGGCTTTCAGGATGGTTGGATCTTATAAATAAATAAGCGGGGTGGGCGTACCCAACCCTTGCGGCAGGCAGGCTGGCCCACGTTTTCTCGCGTCCTTGACGCGATGTATCAAAATTGGTACACTACCTCGTGAATAGACCGGCTCCAAAGCGGCTGCCGGCACGGTTTTACCGCTCCGATAGCGGACGCGAGCCTGTACGGGAATGGCTAAAGAGCCTGGACGCAGAGGATCGAAGGATCATCGGCGAGGACATCAAGGATGTGGAGTTTTCTTGGCCGGTCGGTATGCCGCTGGTGCGCTCGCTCGGCCGCGAGCTGTGGGAAGTCCGAAGCAGCTTGCCACACGGTCGTATCGCCCGCGTGATTTTCTGCATTGAGAAAGATTGTATGGTGCTCCTGCATGGCTTCATGAAGAAGACGCAGAAAACACCTGGACAGGAAATCGATCTGGCGTTGAAACGGAAGAAGGGCGCGGAATCATGAAAAAGAAGAATATCGGATCGACCTTCGACAGCTGGCTTCGCGAGGAAGGCCTCTACGAGAAAGTTAGCGCCACCGCGATCAAACGGGTCGTTGCCCGCCAAGTTGCGGCTGCCATGCAGCAAAAAGGTCTCACCAAGGTCCAGATGGCACGCCGGATGCACACCAGCCGCGCCGCGCTCGACCGGCTCCTTGATCCCGAGAACGGCGCCGTGACCTTGGGCACTCTTCAAAAAGCTGCGGCTGTTGTGGGTCGTCAGGTCCGGCTAGAACTCGTCTGAACCTCTTCAGATCCGCGTGCACCTCCCTCACACTCTCCGTTCACTCCCCAGTACTTCCCTCACTTTCCGCGAAAGCATTTGCAGCGTGAACGGTTTTTGCAGAAACGCCGTCCCCGCCTCCAGCACGCCTTCATGCACGATGGCGTCTTCGGTATATCCGGAGAGATACAGCACCTTCGTCTGCGGATGCGTCGCGCACAGCCGCGCCGAGAGTTCGCGCCCGCTCATGCCCGGCATCACTACATCAGTAATCAGCATGTCGATCGGCTCGGTGTGCTCGGTCACAATCTGCAGCGCGCGTTCGCCATTTTCCGCCTCAAGAACGGTGTAGCCCTTGGCCTCCAGGGTCTCGCGCACCAGTTGCCGCACCGATTCTTCATCTTCCACCAGCAGCACCGTCTCCGACCCGCCATGTTGCGGCTGGCTGATGCGCACCGTGCCCACCGGTTCCGCCGATTCTTCCACTCGCGGCAGATAAATGCGGAACGTCGTCCCCTGCCCCGGTTCGCTCTGCACCAGCACGTAGCCGCCGCTTTGCTTGATGATTCCGTAAACCGTCGACAGCCCCAATCCCGTGCCTTTGCCTTTTTCTTTGGTGGTAAAGAACGGCTCGAAGATTCGCGCCTGCGTTTCCTTGTCCATTCCCTGCCCGTTATCGCTGACCGAAAGCATCACGTACGCGCCCGGCTGAATGTAACTGTACTCTCGCCGAAAATCATCTCCGCCGAGGGTCGCATTCGCAGTCTGGATGGTGAGCTTGCCGCCCTCAGCCATGGCATCCTTCGAGTTCACCACCAGGTTCATGATGACTTGCTCGATCTGCCCGGCATCGGCTCGAGTGCGGCCCAGGTCCGGAGCCGGCACGGTCTGAAGCTCAATACTTTCCCCGATCAGCGGCCGTAGCAGCCGTTCCATGTCCGCTACGATCACGTTCAAGTCCACCACTTTCAGTTCCAGCAGTTGTTTGCGGCTGAAGGCCAGCAGTTGCCGCGTCAGACCGGCAGCCCGCTCCGTGGCATGGTGAATCGCTTCAATCTTGGGATACAGGGCATTGTTCTTGCCGGTGCGCTCCAGCAGCACTTCGGTATATCCGCCAATCACCATCAGCAGATTGTTGAAGTCGTGTGCCACTCCGCCCGCCAGCCGCCCCACCGCCTCCATCTTCTGCGCCTGCCGGAACTGGTTCTCCAACAAGCGTTGCTCGGTCACGTCCTCGGCAATCATTTCCAGAACTTCCGCGCTTTCCTCCGGACGATGTACGATCCGGCCGCTCAGCCGCACCGTGATCACCTTTCCGTCCTTGCGCTTCCAGCGCACTTCGATGTGCTCCGGCCTGGCCTCGCCGCGGAACTCCCGCAGCAGCCGTGATAACTCACCCGCATCCACAAAAACGTCGCGCTTCGGCTCCAGCGCCAGAACCTCAGCCCCCGAACCATACCCCAACATCGCGATCAACGCCGGATTCACATCCAGAAATTTCCCTTCCAGGCTCGAGCGATAGATGCCATACACCGCGCTCTGCACCACCGACCGGTATCTTGCCTCCGAACGCCGCAGCGCCTCTTCATTGCGCCGGTGCTCCACCGCGCTGGCCACCTGCTGCGACACGAACGTCAAAACTTCCTTTTCCTTTTCGCCAAAACGCACATTCCCGCTGTAGCTCTGCACCACCAGCGCTCCGAATGTGTTACCACCCACTTTCAAAGGAACTCCCAGCCAGTCGAGTGACGCTGCTCCAATCAGTTCCACTTCCTCGCGCTGCACCAGTTCCTCGAAAACATCCGGCGTACACAGCAGCGGTTCCCCCGACCGCAATACGTATTCCGTCAGGCCTTTCCCCAGTTTCTTGGGCGCCGGTCGCGGGTCCTCGTCATCCACAAAGTAAGGAAAGCTCAACAGTTGTGTTCCCGCATCGTAGAGCGCAACGTAGAAGTTGCGGGCATACATCAACTCCGCCACAATATTGTGCATCGCGCCGTAGAACTGCCCCAAGTCGTCCGGAGAACTGGCCTTTTCCGCGATCCGCAGCAGCGCCGAACTCAGTGCCTCCGCCCGCTTCTGCTCGCTGATGTCGCGATACAACACGCACACTCCAACGCACTCCCCACCTACCACCACCGGCGCGCTCGAGATCAGAACATCCACCAGGCTGCCATCCTTGTGCTGCCGCTTCGTCTCCAGCACCACTTTCTCGCCCTGGGCCAGCTTTTCCTGAATCCAACGCGTTTCCGTGCTGCGGTCCGGGGGAACGATCAACTCCTCCATCCTCCGCCCCAGCGCTTCTTCCGGACCAAATCCAAAAACCCGGCTGAACTCCCCATTCAGACGAGTGATGCGCATCTCCGTATCCAGAATGCTGATCGCTTCCGGCGCGCACTCTACCAGTTGTTCGAGATAAGCCTTCTGTAGTTCAGGACTCTCGGGATCGAGGTGGGAAATAACATCTTCCGCCACTACGCTCGCCGCCGCCTCGGGCGCAGAGAGTACCGGCGCTCCGTTGTGCAGTGCCTCCCGCAAAAATCGTGCGCGCACATGGTCAACCGACACTGCCGGCCGGGTGATTTTGTCACCCATGGAACTCCTCCCGACTCGAAACCAGAGCCAAGTCAGAATGTTAGATGGCAAAACCGAGAGCTAAAAGTTACCGAGGTAATTCGACCGCAGCAATCTACTCTTCACTACCCAGCATGGCGCACACCCGATGCAGTAGCTCACGCTGTTCCTCATTCATGGCCAGAAACTCAAAACCATGCCGCAACCCCGTCCGGTACCGCGCCAGCGCCCGCACCCGCAGCGGAAATGATGCCACCGGCAACGACAGTTCCATGGATACCACCTCGCCCGGCTCCACCTCTCCGGTCAACGTCGCGCCCACCCCATCTTCTCCCAGTTCCGTCGATCGCCCCCACAGCGACGCCGACCCTTCCGGCCGGAACACCTCCACCGAGACTCGAATATCCGCTGGGTGACGCCGAAAACGCCGGGGACTCGGCAAAGTCGCATTCGAGTTGGGAACGCAATCGTCCATGCCGCTAGTTTCCGTGCAGCGCGTAGCCCGGCTCCAGGGGCAGCTTACCGCCTACGCGCACTACCTTCACGCTCCCGGTGATGGCATAAACATCCACCAACCCCACCGCTCCCGGGCTCGACGCCACCTTCTTCACCACCGCGTCATCGGAATCCACCACCACAATCGCCGGGTGATTCACCCGAGAGTGGTTCGCCCCGGTGATCAGCACCAGCACTTCTTCCTTGGGAACCGCGTAGACTTTCTCCAGCACCAGCCGCATCTCCGGCGACGCCGGATCGCGCATCACCAGGCTCACCGGCTTCCCATCCGGCCAACGCTCCATCTGGCCTTTACAGATCTTTGCCAACTCCGCCGTCGACAGCGCTTCCACGTGGTTGGTCGGGTTGGAGATCACCGCGAAATCCTTGGCCGCAGCCAACGCCGCCCAGCCCAGAAAGATCAACCCAAAAATGAGAACTCGTGCTTGCCGCAACCTTCCTCCCCAATCCCAGTCTGCTGTCCCTGATTCTCTTCTAAGCAGCTCCCAGGCTCAATGACCAGAAGGATGATGTACCAGTGGAGCCAACAGCGTAGGGGCAGGGAACGTACTCAGCTTCCCGTGGGCTGTCCTCTGTGTCCTCTGTGGTTAGGGTTGGTTTGTCCGTTCGATGCGCGAAAATCCGCGGCCGATTTTGTTTTGATTTATTCGTCTGATCCGTGAAAATCCGTGGCCAGTCTTTCGCTTATTCCGCCTTCACTACCTTAACTCCCTCCAAGATCCCCACCAACCGTTCCATCCACGCCGCATCGAAATCTCGATTGAACTCCAGCGACATCAACGCTGCAATCTCCCCTGCCGTCCGCTTTCCATCCATGAAGTTGATCGCCTCGAACGCAATCAACTCAAACGGAGGTGCCAGAGGCAACCCGCCTCCAGGGGCCTCCGTGGCAAACCGGTCTTCTTGTTCTCCCCACCATTGCTTATCCTTGCCGGACAAAGACTGCGCCACCGAAGCATCCAACGGCGTCAGCACCAGCCGATGCGGCACCCTCCCCGCTTTGCTCGTTCTTGCCCAGCCCTCCCGGTCGAAGACTTTTCCCCCAGTCTCCGCCTCCGCCGTCATCGCTTCCAGCATCTCCTGATACGCCCGCAACCGTGTGCGCGCCCCCGCCGATTCTGGACTCACCGCAATCCCCGCAATCCGCCCCGCATAGTCGGCAATCATTGCGCTCTGCGCCACCCTATCCAGCCGCCGATTTGAGTCGGCGTCATTCACCGCAGCCCAATACGCCGCCACGCTCGCCAGCACTCCCACCCGGCGCAACTCCGTTGCATCCGTCTTGTCCGGCGTATCTTCACTGGTGTGGTGCGTCCAATCGGGATCATGCCCCAACATCGTCGCCGGGATGCCCAGCCCCAGAAATATGTCGTGATCGCTGCCCTGCGCGTAGGCCGTCATTTCCGCCGGCCAATAATTCCTGCTGCCCGCAGCAGCATAAACATTGGCCTCACGTGTTTGCGCTAGAACATCCGCCATCCTCGCGTTCAGCGTTCCACCTACCGAATCCGGTGTGCGCGTAATGTAAAACCGCGAATTGGTCTTCACCGTGTCCTCGCCTACCATGTCCAGATTCAGGTTCATGGCAATACAAGCCCCCGCTTTCAACTTGCTCTCAGAATTCCGCCGCGGATCATCCCATCCCGCGCTGCAACTCCGCGCCTCCGGATGGTTCGTAATGTAGGCAAACGTCCCGAAATACTCTGGCACCCATATAAAGTGGAGAGTAAATGCCGGCGCAGCCAGTCTTCCGGATGCGATCAGCCCGTGCAGCGTGCGTGCCATCTCCAGCATCGCCGCCGACCCGCTGGCATTGTCGTTGGCGCTCCACTTGGGATGGTCCAGGTGCCCCGAGATCACCACTTCGGTTTCTGCATGCTGGCTGCCGCGAATCCAGGCGTGAACCAGCGTAAGCTCCCCCGGACCGAGTGTCGCGTCAATCTTCCCCCGCACTCGCACTGGGCCATTGCCCATCAACTGCTGGAGTCGCGTGTACTGGTTGGCCGAAATCTGGAATCCCCCAACCGTAGTGTCCAATTCGTCCGCCCGCGGCCAAATTCCGTTGTAACGCACCATGTCAGGATGGTCCGCACGGTCACCCGGCGGCGGATAAATCACCACCCCAATCGCCCCACGATGGATGGCCGCCGCGCGTACCACAGCAGCTGCGTAACCATACGCCAGCGCGACTTTCCCGCGAACATCTTTGCCTTCGTAGTCGCGGTCGCTGACCCCTGCTCCCACCTCCACCAGTTCTCCCGCCCAATCTCCACCTTTGGAATACGTGGAAACGCACATCGGCACATCGCTGTAGCGGCACACGCGGAAGGGAACAAAATTGGCCGCTCCCCCCGCGCTTTCCACCCACAACTCCCCGCCGCGCATGTCCCAACCCATCGGCGACACATAGGTTTGGTACCGGGTCTTGCCATCCGAA
>Ga0209517_10007032_pt1 | contig 13650 bp, 11 predicted proteins | sample PeaSoiMetSII2010_FD_187695 | JGI IMG/M metagenome (GOLD analysis project Ga0209517, IMG submission 187695) | Peat soil microbial communities from Weissenstadt, Germany - SII-2010 (SPAdes) (version 2) | ecosystem: Environmental > Terrestrial > Soil > Wetlands > Peat | place: Germany...
AACTGCTCTTGCGTGTCCAACTTCGCAACACCGCCTCTTCCTGCTCCGTCAGTCGTATCCCGGCGTTCAATGATCGGGCCATGCCCGATTCTACATCTTAACTGTTATTTCTGCAAGTAAGTACTAGGGAGGTTGATGCATGGGTAAGCTCTCGCGGCGTCAGTTTACGAAAGGGACCGGCGCGGGGCTGGTGGCGGCGGCTACGGTGCCGTTGCATGCGCAGCGTACCGGCGATGCTCCGGCGGCTGCCGGCGGCGCGCCTGCCGTGCCCCGGTCCAACATCCGGATCGCCGTCAATGGGGTCGAGCGGCGGCTGGAAGTCGAAGATCGTTGGACGCTGGTCGAGGTCCTGCGGGATCATTTGGACCTGACCGGGACCAAGATCGGCTGCGACCGCGGGGAGTGCGGGGCTTGCACCGTGTTGATCGACGGAAAGCCGATGTATTCTTGCAGCCAGCTCGCGGTGTGGATGGACGGGAAGAGCATTCAGACGATCGAGGGCTTGGCGCAGAACGGTAAGCTCGACCCGCTGCAGGAGGCGTTTATCGCGCACGATGGTCCGCAGTGCGGGTTCTGTACATCGGGCCAGTTGATGGCGGCCAAGGCGGTGCTGAACGCGAATCCGCATCCGACGCGCGATGAGGTGAAGGCAGGGATGACGGGCAACATCTGCCGGTGTTCGAATTACAACCATTACGTGGAGTCAGTGATGGCCGCGGTCGGCGGATCACCTTCGTCAACGACGGCCACGGGCGGAGGGAACGCGCAATGAACCCGCTAAAGACCGTCGGACATGCTACCAGCCGCGTGGACGCTCTCAAGCGCGTCACGGGGCAAGCTACCTATACGGGCGATGTGAAGCTGCCCGGGATGCTGTACGCGCGGGTGTTGCGCAGTCCCCATCCGCACGCGCGAATCAAGAAGATCGATCTTTCGAAAGCGCAGGCGCTGGCGGGAGTCAAGGCAATCGTCACGCGCGAGAATTGCGACACCATCTGGTCCAGCGGCGATACAACGAACAAGCGGTACCTGTTCAACAATCCGGTGCGCTTCGCGGGCGACCCGGTGGCGGCGGTGGCCGCGGTCGACCGGCACACCGCTGAGGAAGCCACGCGGCTGATCGAAGTCGAGTACGAAGTGCTGCCGTTCGTGCTGGATCAGGAGGAGGCGCTAAAACCTGGCGCTCCGGAAATCCAGCCGGGCGGGAATTTTTCTCCCAATCGCGGCAAGCGCGAGCCCCAAGTCGCGTTGCGCGGCAATCTCGAAGAGGGATTCAAGGCCGCCGACGTAATCGTCGAGGACCGCTACACTAGCGCCCACGTCAACAACGCGCAACTGGAGCCGCGCGTCAGCATAGCCCATTGGGAAAATGGGCGGGATGGCGGCAAGCTGACGGTGTACGCCTCCACGCAAGGAATCGCCAACTGCCGCACCGACATTGCCAAGGACCTGAAGGTTTCCGTGGAAGACGTGCGCGTGATCTGTCAGTTCATGGGCGGCGGTTTTGGCAACAAGAACCAATGCCATGATTTCGATCTGATGGCTGCCGTGCTCGCCAAGCAGGCCGGTGTGCCGGTGAAGCTCGAATTCACGCGCAAGGAAGATTATGTCAGCGTACACGGACGCTGGCCGACCACGCAATACTACAAGATCGGCGCTAAGAAAGACGGCACGCTCACCGCGATCCAATTGCGCGGCATCACCGGACTCGGTCCCTATAAGAAAAGCAGCGGAGACATCGCTGGCACTGAGGTATACCAATGCCCTAACTTCGAAACCTCGCTGTCTACGGTCTACACCAACATGGCGGTGTCGGCGAATTATCGCGCGCCGGCGTATCCCCAGGGCGTGTTCGGCGTCGAGTCGGTGATGGACGACATCGCCGCGAAGTTGAACATGGATCCAGTCGACTTCCGCCTGAAGAGCATGACGCGGAAGTTTCGGGATCAGACAGCGTATACGAGTTGGGGGCTGGAAGACTGCATCCGCAAAGGCGCGGAGGCGTTCGAGTGGAAGAAGAATTGGCATGCGCCGGGGGCGGGGGCTGGGGCCGGAGGAAGCGACGGTCCGGTGAAGCGCGGCGTAGGCATGGGTATGGGGATGTTCGGCTCCAACCTGGGCTACAGCGCGGCGCTGATCCAGCTCGACGGCAACGGCGTCTATCATCTTTACGTCGGCGTGACGGATTGTGGCACGGGGGCCAAGACCACGATGGCGCTGATTGCGGCGGAGGCGCTCGGCGTGCCGCTCGAAAAGATTCAAGTGAATTCGGGCGATACCGGGACGTGCCCGTATTCCGTGGGCGAGTCGGGCAGCCGCACGACGGTGATGACGGGCGGCGCGGTGATCGAGGCGGCCCACGATCTGAAGCGCCAGATCGAGGACAAGGGCATGCCCAAGGGCAGCCAAGTGCTGACGGCTAGCGCTTCGCCGGAGCCAACGGTGCGGGGCGCGGCGCGGTACAGCTTCGTGGCGCACTTCGCGGAGGTGGAAGTAGACATCGAGACCGGCCACGTAAACGTGACGAGATTCCTCGGCGCGCACGACAGCGGGCGCATCATCAATCCGATGACGGCGACCAGCCAGATTCAGGGCGGGGCGATCCAGGGGATCGGGATGGCGCTGCACGAACAATTGCTGTACGACAAGCGCAGCGGTTTGCCGCTGTCGGCGGGCTATTATCACGCTCGGGTGATGACGCATCTGGATGTGCCCGACATTAAGGTGGTGTTTGTCGAGACCGAGGACCCTTACGGGCCGTTCGGCGCGAAAACGCTGGGCGAGCCGACCATCATTCCCGCCGTGGCCGCGGTGGCGAATGCGTTTTTCAACGCCACCGGGAAGCGGATCAAGGACTTGCCACTGACGCGGGACAAGGTGCTGGCCGCGCTTGGAAAGACCGGCGGAAAGGGGACCGTCGCATGAAGGCCTTTACTAACGCCAGTCCGCGGGGCTTGAAAGAGGCCGCTAGTCTGCTGGGCGATGCCGCTAAGAAGGGACAATCGGCAGCGATTGCCGGAGGCGGGAGCGACGTGCTCGGCATGATTAAGGAGCATCTGATTTCTCCGGACGTGCTGGTGCATTTGCGCGGCATCGCTGGCCTGGACAAGGTCCGAGACGTCCACGCGGAAAACTTTCGGCAGGGCGGTGGTTCGACGCTAACAATGGTGGGCGGTCTGATCTCGCTCGACGCGCTCAGCCGCGATCCTCTGATCCGCGAAAACTACGCGGTGCTGGCGGAAGCGGCGGGGCAGGTAGGAACGCCGCAGATTCGAAATGCGGGGACGCTCGCCGGGAATGTCGCGCAGAGGCCGTGGTGCTGGTATTACCGCAACGGATTCCCATGCTACAAGAACGGCGGCAAGACCTGCTTCAGCGTCACGGGCGAGAATGAATTCCACGCGATTTTCGGCGGGGGCCCGAGCTTTATTGTGCATCCGTCGGATACGGCCGTGGCGCTATTGGCGCTGGATGCGAAGTTCCGCGTCGTGAGTCCTGCCGGTGAGCGCACCGTGGCGGCGGCGGATTTCTTCAAGCTTCCCAAGGACGATCCTTCTCGCGAGAACGTGCTCGCGGCGAATGAAATTCTGGCCGAAGTGATCCTGCCGGCGGCCAAGGCAGGATCGAAGAGCACGTACCACAAGGTGCTGGATCGCGAGTCGGGGACCCACGCGGTGGTGAGCGCTGCCGTGGTGCTGGAGCTGAACGGCAGCGTCTGCAAGAGCGCTCGCGTGGTGCTCGGCGGCGTGGCGCCGATACCGTGGCGCTTGCCCAAGGTCGAGGCATTGCTGGCCGGGCAGCGGATCACGCCGGAGTTGGCGGCACGTGCCGGGGAAGCCGCGATCGAGGGCGCGCAGCCGCTCGCGAAGAACGGCTACAAGGTCCCGTTGACTAGCGCGGTGGTGAAGCGCACCGTGCAGCAACTCGGGAATCCGGCGTAGGTCACTTGCCGGCGTGGCAACCGAAACAGCCGGTCTTCGCCACCGGTAGCGGAGATTTGGTCTGGAGCCACAGATCGGCGCTACTGGCGTAAGGCGTGTCCGGCAGCTCCTTGCGGATCTTCTCGAACAAACTTATGGCTTGGTCCATTTCGCCGACGCGGCTGTAGCCGTCGGCCAAGCCAAGAAGCAGTTCACCGCGCGCGTGCGCGGACTTCGTGTCCAAGTACGCGGCTTGGAGCTCACGGGTGTGCTCGTAATCCGACAACGCAAGCCGCATGAGCCGATCTGCCACCTCCTGATTCCGAAGGTGCCGTGCCTGCGCTTGCAGCGTTGCCCCGCGCGTGATCAAGACTGAGATATCGTCCGGCGATTGATCCACTGCGCTTTGCATTTCCTGCAGGCCGCGGTCGTTTAGCTCTTTACCCTTTTCCCGATCCCCGGCCCGGGACGCCTGGCCCGCCAGGAAAAGCAGGCCGCCTCCGTGCCAGGCCAGCACCAGTGAATTTTTCGGATCGGCAGCTAACGCGTCTTCGCATGTTTTCATGGCGCGGTCGAGCCGGGCCTGATCGCCGTTGTATCCGGCGTAAAAATCTTCACGCACTTTCATATCGAAGCGCTCGGCGCCCTTCTGCGCAGGCTGTTGGCCTCGCACCGGTCCGGGTGCTAGGAGAACGCCGGCAATCGTTACGAACTTGATGGTCGTCATCCAGGGCCTCGGGTTCATCTGCATGTCTCCCTAGACGGGCGGGGTTTTCGACAGGTTTACAGAACGGAAAGAAGATTCGATTCGCGGAGGCGGAAAGGAATCACGGCTGCCAGCGCAAGACCGGTTTGCGGGCGGCGGTGACCTCGTCCACTCTCGACGTGCGCGTAGAGTGGGGCGCGTCGAGCACGATCTGGGGATTCTCTTCGATCTCTTTGGCGATCGAAATTAGCGCATCCGCGAACAGATCCAGTTCGCGTTTGCTCTCGGTTTCCGTAGGCTCGATCATCATTGCGCCCTCCACGATTAGCGGAAAACTGACCGTGTAGGGGTGGAATCCGTAATCGATCAACCGCTTGGCGATCGAGCCCGTGTGCACTCCGCGAGCGGCTTGGCGACGGTCGCTGAATACGCACTCGTGCATGCTGGGTGCTTGCGCTGCGATGTCGTAATGCGGTTCGATCAGTTTGCGCAGATAATTCGCGTTGAGCAACGCATCCTGAGTCGCCAGCTTGATACCCTTGCCGTGCGCCATGATGAACGCCAGCGCGCGGACCAGGACGCCGAAGTTTCCGTAGAAGGCGCGGACCCGGCCGATGGATTGCGGGCGGTGGTAGTCCCAGGTCCAGGTGTCTCCAGCGCGTCGTAACCGCGGGGCGGGCAGGAAGGGCTCCAAGTGGCGCCGAACGGCGACCGCGCCTGAGCCCGGCCCGCCTCCGCCATGAGGAGTCGAAAATGTTTTATGCAGGTTCAGGTGCATCACGTCGATGCCGTAGTCGCCGGGCCGCGAAATTCCCGCCAGAGCGTTCATGTTGGCGCCGTCCATGTACACCATCGCGCCCTTGGCATGCAGTATGTGCGCCACTTCCGTGATGCGCTCCTCGAAGACACCCAGAGTGTTGGGGTTGGTCACCATTAACGCCGCGACGCTTTCGTCCACGGCCTTTGCAAGCGCCTCAGGGTCGAGCATGCCGTGCTCGTTCGAGGCCACGTTGACGGTTTCGTAGCCGGCCATGCGGACGGTGGCGGGGTTGGTTCCGTGTGCGGAATCCGGGACAATCACTTTCTGGCGGGGATTTCCTTGGGCTTCGAGAGCGGCGCGGATCAGCAGGATGCCGGTCAGCTCGCCATGCGCGCCGGCGGCTGGTTGGAGCGTCACGGCGTCCATGCCGGTGATCTCGGCCAACGCGCCTTCCAGTTCTGCGATGATCTCCATCGCGCCTTGCGCCAGTGACTCGGGCTGATACGGGTGCGCCCAGGCGAGGCCTTCGACGCGCGCGACCTGCTCATTGATGCGCGGGTTGTACTTCATGGTGCAGGAGCCCAGCGGGTACATTCCCAAGTCGATCGAATAATTCCAGGTAGACAAGCGCGTGAAGTGACGGATGGCGTCGACCTCGCTCACTTCGGGGAATCCTTCGATTTCGGCGCGCGTGTGGGCGGCGCCCAAGGCTTGGGAGGGATCGACGGGAGGCACGTCGAGCTCGGGAAGTTGGTAGCCGGTTTTTCCGGGTGAACTGATTTCGAACAGTAGCTGTTCGTTCTGGTTGGGATGCTGGCGGACCTTCTTGATCATGCGCCGAACTCCTCGGCGACTGCGTCCATATGTCCCCGGCGGGACATTTCGGTGCAACACAGGAGCATCGCGCCGTCCAGTTCCGGATAGAAGCGAGCGAGCGGAAGTCCACCTATGATTTTGCGCCGGAGCAGAGCTTCGTTGATTGTGTCGCAGGCTGAAGCCTGTGCTACGAACTCATTGAAGTAGGGGCCAGTGAAGCGGCGTTTCAACTCTCCACCGAGGTAGTGGGCTTTCGCTAGATTCTGTTCGGCCAGCTCGCGCAAGCCGCGCTTGCCGTAGACCGTCATGAAGACGGTTGCCATCAGCGCGATGAGGGCCTGATTGGTGCAGATATTGGAGGTGGCTTTCTCGCGGCGGATGTGTTGCTCGCGGGTCGCCAGGGTCAGGCAGAAGGCCCGGTTGCCGCTGGCGTCCTTGGTTTGGCCGACCAGTCGGCCGGGCAACTGGCGCACGTATTTTTCCTTGCAAGCGATCACGCCCGCGAAGGGACCACCGTAACTGGGGGATATGGCGAAGCTTTGCAGTTCTCCGGCGACGATGTCGGCGTCGGGCGGAGGTTCGAGTACGCCGAGCGACACGGCTTCAGTGAATGCGTGCACCAGCAATGCGCCGTTCGCATGGGCCAGAGCCGCGAGCGGTTGGATGTCCTCGACGCCGCCGAAGAAGTTGGGCGACTGCACGATGACGGCGGCGGTGTTCTTGTCCACAATGCGTTCGAGCGCCCGAAGGTCGATGGCGCCGGATTCGTTGTCAAAGCCGGCCTCGACCACTTCCACGTTCTGGTGCCGCGTGTAGGTGGCCAGAACTTCGCGGTACTCCGGATGCACGCTGCGCGCGACGATCACACGTTTGCGGCCGGTGACCCGCATGGCCATCATGGCCGCTTCTGGAACGGCGGTCGAGCCGTCGTACATGGACGCATTCGCCACCTCCATGCCGGTCAACTGGCACAGCATGGTCTGGAATTCAAAGATCGAGGTGAGCGTGCCCTGTGAGATTTCGGCTTGATACGGCGTGTACGAAGTCAGAAACTCGCCGCGCGATACCACCGCGTCCACCAGCACGGGCCGGTAGTGGTGATAGACGCCCGCGCCGAGGAAGCTGGCAAAGCCGTTCGCGTTCTCGCCGCCGCGCGCGCCGAAGTAGTCGGCGATTTCGTATTCGCTTTTACCGGGCGGAACGTTCAAATCGCCGTTGAAGCGGATGTTCTCCGGCAGGTGCGCGTAGAGATCTTCGAGACGGGATGCGCCAATGAGATCCAACATCTGGCGGCGTTCCAGGTCGGACTTCGGAAGATAACGCAAGGTAAACTACTCGGCCCCCACGTAGGCCTGATATTCGGCGGCGGAGAGAAGATGGGCTGTCTCCTGCGGCGCGGACAGCTTGATCTTGATCAGCCACGCTTCACCGTGCGGATCGGCGTTCAACTTCTCCGGTGAATCGGTCAGGAGGCCGTTGACTTCGACGACCTCTCCCGACATCGGCGCGAAGATGTCGCTCACCGCCTTTACCGATTCGACCGAGCCGATGGGCTTGGCTTGCTCCACGTGCGTTCCCAACTTGGGCAGGTCCACGTAGACGATATCGCCCAATTCTTTCTGTGCGTGGAAGGTGATGCCGACCGTGGCCTGGTCGCCTTCGATGCGCACCCACTCGTGTTCTTTGGTGTAGCGGAAATTGTCCGGGTACATGGGCTCCTAGATCCCTCGCTTGTAAAACGGCGTCCCAACGGTTACCGCCTCGACGGGCTGGCCGCGCACGATGACTTGAATGCTTTGTCCGATGCGCGCCGCTTCGACGGGGAGGTAACACAATCCGATGTTTCTGTTTAGCGTCGGAGCGGGTCCTCCGCTGGTCACCCAGCCCGCACCGCAACCGTTTAGAAATACTTCGTAAGCGTCGCGGCCGATGCCGCGGCCCCGCATTTCAAATCCCACCAGCTTGCGCGTGACTCCGCGCTCCTTCTGCTTAAGCAGGGCGGCTCGCCCGATGAAATCTCCCTTGTTCATCGTTACGATCCACGCCAGGTCCGCTTCCCAGGGGGTGATGCTGGCGTGGATTTCGTGGTCGTAGAGCGCCATCTTGGCTTCCAGGCGCAGCGTGTTGCGCGCGCCCAGACCGCAAAGGCGAATACTGAACTCTTCGCCCGCGGAAAGGATCTCATCCCACAGGCGCGGCGCTTCGGACGGCGGAATGTAGATCTCGAAGCCGTCCTCCCCGGTATAGCCGGTGCGGGCGATGCGGGCGGCGGCATGCGAAACTTCGCCGTCGCGAAAATGATAATAACGGATTTCCGCGAGCGGCACTTCGGTCAGTTTCTGCAATGTGTCGAGTGCGCGGGGGCCCTGGATGGCGATTTGAGCGTAGCGGTCGCCCGCGTTTTCTACTTTGGCGTCGAAATGGTTGTGCTCGCGAATGTGAGCGAAGTCTTTGTCCTGGTTGGCGGCGTTAACGCACACGAAGAAATGATCCGCGGCCACCTTGTGGACCAGGATATCGTCGACGAAACCACCGTGTTCGTAGAGCAGAGCGGAATAGTGCGCCTGGCCGGCGGAGAGCCGCGATGCATCATTGGTGGCGACGTAATTGATCAGCGCTTCCGCTTCCGGACCGCGGATTTCGATTTCGCCCATGTGGCTCACGTCGAACACGCCTACTGCTTCTCGAACGGCGTGATGCTCTTCGAGCACGCCGGAGTATTGCACGGGCATGTCCCAGCCGCCGAAGTCCACCATGCGCGCGCCCATACTCCGATGGACAGCGTTGAGCGGCGTGGCCCTCAGCGGGGAAGAGAGCTGCGTCATGGTTCCTGGTTCGCCCGTAAGGAGACAGGCTAACACAGAGGGCGGGCGCGGTATCTTAACAATATGGAAACGCTCCATTCGGTCTGCTCTCTCGATTGCCCCGACGCTTGTTCCGTGCTGGTTCAAGTGGAGAACGGACGTGCGACGCGCTTGCGGGGCAACCCCGATCATCCGGTGACGCGCGGGTTCTTGTGCGGCAAAGTCGCGCGATACCTGGAACGCGAGTATTCGCCGGAGCGCTTGCTGTTTCCGCAGAAACGGATCGGAGCCAAAGGAGCTGGCGAGTTTGCGCGCATCTCATGGGACGAAGCGCTCGATACCATCGCGGAGCGGCTGGGCGCGGTCGCACGCGAGCACGGGCCCGAATCGATTCTACCTTACAGCTATGCGGGAACCATGGGCCTGCTCAACGGATCGGGCATGGACCGGCGGTTTTTTCACCGCCTGGGCGCTTCGCGGCTGGATCGCACGATCTGTTCGGCCGCCGGCGGAGCGGCGTTGAATGCCACGCTGGGATTGCGCTACGGCACGGAACCGGAGCAATTCGCCAATTCCAAATTGATCCTGGCCTGGGGCGCGAACATCCACGCGACCAACGTGCACCTGTGGCCGTTCATCGTGGAAGCGCGGCGCAGGGGCGCGAAGTTGTATGTGATCGATCCGATAAAGACGCGCACCGCGGCGGTGGCGGATCGCCACTTCGTGATTTATCCCGGGAGCGATCTGGCTTTGGCCTTGGGCATGATGCACGTGATCGTGGAGGAGCGGCTTTACGATGCCGATTACGTGGAACGCTACACTAACGGCTTTGCGGAACTGCGTGAGCTGGTGCGCGGCTACGGTCCGGCTCGAGTCGAGTGGCTGACCGGGATCGGCGCGGAGGATGTGATTCAACTGGCCCGCGAATATGCGACTGTGCGCCCCGCGGCGATTCGCGTGAACTACGGCGTGCAACGCAGCGATCGCGGCGGGTCGGGCGTGCGGGCGATCGCCGCTCTTCCGGCGCTGACCGGGTCCTGGCGCGAGGCCGGGGGCGGCTTGCAGCTTTCTACTTCACAGGCGTTTCAGTTCAATCGCGCTGGGCTTGAGATGCCGGAGCTGCAGAAGCGCTCAAGCCTGGGCCGGGAGGCGCGCGTCACCAACATGAGCGAGCTGGGGCGCGTGCTGGCGGAGGAAACGGCGCCGCCAGTTCACGCCATTTTGGTCTACAATTCGAATCCCGCAGCAGTTGCTCCCGATCAGACGCGCGTGCTGGCGGGACTACGCCGTGCGAATTTGTTCACGGTGGTGCTGGAGCAATTCCAGACGGATACTGCGGACTACGCAGATGTGGTGCTACCGGTGACTACCTTTCTGGAGCACACCGATCTGTACTTCGCCTATGGGCACTATCATCTGCAGCTGGCGCGGCCGGCCGTGGCGCCGCCGGGAGAGGCGCGCAGCAACGTCGAGATCTTCCGCGCCCTGGCGCTACGGATGGGGTTTGATGACCCGTGTTTCCGCGATTCCGACGACGATATGATCCGCACGTTGCTGGGCTCTAGGCAACCGTTCTTGGATGGAATCACGCTTGAACGCTTGGAGCAGGAGCATTCGGTGCGGCTGAATGTCTCGCCGCCGGACGAAGCGTTTCTGCCGTTTGCACGGGGCGGGTTCGGCACTCCTTCAGGCCGGTGCGAGTTCGGGGCGAATTCGCTGGCGTATTCTCCGCCGGTGGAGTCGCGCCGGGGCGATGCGGCGCTACGAAGACAATATCCCCTGGAAATGATTTCTTCGAAAAACCACGACAACATGAACTCGACGTTCGGGGAGCGGGCAGCCGTGGACGCCGAAACCAGCCTGCTGCGCTTGCATCCGAAGGACGCCGGCCCGCGCGGGATTCAAAGCGGCGACCGTGTGCGCGTCTTCAACGATCGGGGGAGTCTGCTGCTGAAGGCCGAAGTGGGCGACGTGGTTCTGGAGGGCGTGGTTCAAGCTCCCTCCGTGCGATGGCCGAAGCGGGCGATGGACGGGCACAACGCCAACGTGCTCACTTCCGGCAGATTGACTGATATTGGCGCCGGACCCACGTTTTACAGTTGCTTGGTTGAGGTCGAGCGATGCGGGGATTGAGAGCGGCATTGCCGCTTCTCGTGGCGTTCCTGGCTCTCGGGCCGGCCGGCTGTAAACGGAAGAAGAAAGAGCAGACCCCGACGCCCGAGCCCGCGGCGGTTTTGTTGAGCACTGTGAATGTCTCCGATCCCGCGGGTGCGGTGCAACTTGCGTCGGGCTTTTTTGAGCTCGAATCCAACACTTGGCGCTGGACCGCGCGCAAGTTCACGGTGGTGTTGCGTCCGCCCGAAGGAGCCGGGGAACGGGGCGCACGATTGGAGCTCCACTTGAACCTTCCAGGCGTAATTGTGGACCGCATCGGACCAGTCGCGGTATCGGCGGAGATCGGGGGACGCGCGCTGGCGCCGGAGCGATATGCGCAGGCGGGCGATTACGTGTACGTGCGCGACGTCGATGCGGGTTCGCTGCGGAGCAGTGCGGTGGCGATCCACTTCAGCACCGACAAAGCCTTGCCACCGGGCGGCGCGGACAGCCGCGAGCTGGCGCTGATTGTGACTGCCGTGGGGCTGGCTGCCAAATGATGCCACTTGACGGAATGTCGCGCGCGCGGCGCGCGGCATACCTTCTGGCGCCCATGCTAGTGTGCTTGGCGGTGTACTGGCGCGCGCCATTTGTCTGGTTTCGCATGGACGATTTCTCGTGGCTGGGGCTGCCCCTGGATGCGCATAATTTGGGTTTGTTCCACGTTCTGTTTCATCCGGAGGGGCAGGGAACCGTGCGCGTACTGAGCGAGCGCCTTTTCTTCTTGGTGCTGAGCGCTGTATTCGGATTGCATGCTTGGCCGTTTCGGGCTGTGGCGTTGGGCACTTGGCTTGCCGACTTGGCGCTGATACAACTGATCGGCGCGCGATTGACCGGCTCGCGCGCGGCGGGCCTGTGGGCCGCAGTGCTGTGGACCATGAGCGCGACGCTGGTGCTGCCGCTCGCGTGGGCCTCGGCCTACAACGAAGTGCTGTGCGCGTTTTTTATGCTGGCGGCGTTCTACGCACGCTTGCTCTGGCTCGAGTCGGGAAAGGTGCGCTGGCGCTGGATCGAGGCGGGTGCGTATTTGCTGGGCTTCGGCGCACTGGAGCTGATGGTGGTCTATCCGGTACTGGTGATGGTGCACGCGGCCGTCAACCCGCAGGCGCGGCAACGCTGGTCCAGTGCGTTGTGGATGTTTGTTCCCGCCGCGGCCTTCGGGCTGGCGCACATGTACCTGATACCGAAAACGGCGAGCCCGGCATACCAGTTGTTTCTCGACCGCCGCCTGCTCGGCGATTTCTTCGCCTACGTCTTGTGGACCGTCGGTCCCAGCCGCATGGAAGTTGTCGACGCGGCGTGGAGACAACCCGGCATCGCGCTGTCGAAGCTGATCGCCGTGGTCCTGGCCGCGTTCGCATTGTGGAAGCTGTGGCGGCGGGAGTTCGCGGCCTTGTTCATGGGCGCTTGGTTCGTGATCGTGCTGGCTCCGGTACTGCCGCTGGCCAACCACTTGTCCGATTATTACCTGACCGTGCCGGGGATCGGATTGGCGTGGCTGGCGGGCTGGGCGATCGTCTCGGCCTGGCGCGCAGGTTGGCCGGCGCGGGCGGCCGCGATGCTGCTGGCTGGACTCTACGCGGCGGGATCGATTGCGGAAGTCGACCGCATCGCCGCGTGGCAAATGAATGTGAGCGCATATATGCGGGTGCTGGTCCGCGCGCTCGAAGACACCACTGCCGAGCATCCCGGCACGGCCCTGGTGCTGACCGGCGTTTCCCAGGATTTATACTTAGCCGGATTCCTCGCCGATCCCTTCCGTCTGCTAGGGATTCACGAAGTATGGCTGGCTCCCGGCCAGGATCAGATTCTCGACCGCCCGGATCTGGAAGGTACGGACCGCTTTCGCACCTCGCTGGAGCAACTAGCGCCGCGGTTGGCGCGAGGCGATATTCGCGCGTTGCAGATCTCTGGAGCGACCGTGGTCGATGTCACTGCAGCCTACAGTGCTGTGGTGAGCGCTCTGTACGCGGATGCGCATCCGAACTTCGTGGACGCCGGCGATCCGGTTTACACCTCGGCTCTGGGCGCCGGATGGTATTCGATCGAGAACAGCGCGCGCTGGATCGGGAAGAGCGCGACGCTCGATATCGGCCGGGTCACCAGTCCGCAGAGCCGTTTGTATGTGACTGGACACGCCGCGCCGGCGGCTGTGGAGGCGAGTGCGGTAACGCTTCGATTTCTGGCGGACGGCCACGAGATCGGGACCGCGAAGATCTCTCAGCCGGGGCCGTTCACGGTCGATTTCCCCATGCCGCCGGGTTCCGCCGTCGCGCGCATCACCGTCGAATGCAGCCGCGTCATGCGGGCGCCCGGCGATTCGCGGGATTTGGGAATGATCCTGCGCACGTTCACGGTGCGCTAGTCTCCTGTCCCAGAAATAAGTAAACGAAGTAAGGGCTGGGTGCGTCTAACATTTAGGGAGATCTTAGATGCGAACCGGCCGCCCCAAGCAACCGTTGACGGTAACCGAGGAAGAGCGCGAACGCT
>Ga0209517_10007035_pt1 | contig 13648 bp, 13 predicted proteins | sample PeaSoiMetSII2010_FD_187695 | JGI IMG/M metagenome (GOLD analysis project Ga0209517, IMG submission 187695) | Peat soil microbial communities from Weissenstadt, Germany - SII-2010 (SPAdes) (version 2) | ecosystem: Environmental > Terrestrial > Soil > Wetlands > Peat | place: Germany...
AACATACTTCTTTACCGAAATCTCCTTCGCAGCCATGATTGCCTCCGCCGCATCCGATGCGACCAAGCGAATCACAAAATTCATGTCCTTGCAAATTGATTGAAGCGAGCGACTAGGGTGGCTTACAAATCCCACAATTCCGGTTACACCTTCGACCGATAAACCGGGATTTGGCATGCGATTTACCGTTCCGACGTTTCCCCTTGCGCTCGTGCTCGCCGCACTGACGCTTTCCGCCTGCGTCGAGCGCAACCAGCTTCCGCCGTTATCGAGCCTCAACGAGGATGACGACACGTTCTGCCGCGCCAACAACGTCGCGGTCGGCTCGCCCCAATATGTCGCCTGCCGCAAGGACCGCGACGCCCAGCGCGCCAACACCATCGCGCGCGCCGACAAGAAGCAGCGCGACCTCGGCGAATACATGCTGAACAATCCGGTCCGGCCGTAACCCGCGGCATCCTGAGGTGCGAGCGCTTGCGAGCCTCGAAGGATAAGGTTAGTGCAGAGCCGTTATCCGTGTATGATCGAGTGTAATCAGGAGGCCCCCCATGAACGAAGATTTGTTCAACGCCAGCCTGCGCAAGTTCCTGAAAAAAGTCGGCATCACCTCGCAGCGCGAAATCGAGAAGGCGGTGCGCGATGGCCTCGCCAGCGGCCGCCTCAAGGGCCATGAGAAGTTACCGGCCAAGATAGTGCTCACCGTCGGCGGCGTCAGCCTGTCGTATGAGGTTAGTGACGAAATCGAATTGGGCTGATCGGAAGTTCCGCCAGACGTCATTCTTGTTCCGCTTTGGAGCGGGCCGTCGTCACCACTAAGAACCGGCGGCCTGTGATCAATTTCTGATTTTCCGAATTTTGCTTGACAGCCGGGTAGAATCAGTATTATTGCAATTCAGTCCCGTCCCCACAGAGGGGCGGCTCGCGATCGTCACGAACGCGGGGCGGGATGCGGTGGACGCTTTGGCGCTCTTGACGAATGGCGCGCGAGGCGGACGGCGAGGTCGTGTGGTCCTGACGCCCCGACGCTGGCGTCAAGTTTCGTGGATACGATTCCCACGAGGCGACGGTGGCAAGAAAGCCCGGTCACCGGGGAGTACGAAGGAAACCGTTAAAACCATTGCGTAGGGAATGCCGGGTGTCTCCGGTGTGACCGTGGTGACTACGCTTGTGTGCTTTTTCATTTTGCACACAAGGCTGCGGGCGCATCGCGCGCCCGGCATTCCCTGCGCCCTCTGTTTTCGGGGCGGAATGCTTTGCACACCTCGGGCGCATCGCGCCGCGAGATCGCGGAAGTGCACCCCGACGTCATTGCGAGGAGCCTAAGCGACGAAGCAATCCACTCTTTCTTCCTTGCGGTGCGATGGATTGCTTCGCTACGCTCGCAATGACGGTTGATGGATTGCTTCGCGGAGCCTGTCATCGGGCGCGCGTTCGCGCGACCCGTTGGCTCGCAATGACGGCTGTTTGAAATTCTATCGGCGGTCATCAGGCGAGCATCCGCGAGCGCCGTTGGCGCAACCGCGATGCGCTTTGCCCCCGCCTCTAATTGTTCGCGATGCTGCCGAGCTTGGCGCCGATCGCGACGACCAGCATCACGCCGCCGGCATAGGCCAAATATTCGGGGTGTTGGCAAAACATCTTCGACATCGAGCAAACGTCGCTGGCCCACGGCGTGCCAACCGAAATCAGTCCGGCCGCGTTCCAGAACAGCAAAGCCGCCCCGCCGAGCAAAAGCGCAATCAGGAATGAAATTCCAGCCATTTTGAAATTCGCCCAAACAAGACGAATCATCAGAGGATTCGTCCATGACGGCGATAATATGCGGCATCCCGGAGCGGAAAGGAATCTCCAGGATACTACGTACCCACAGAAACCTGTTCCTCGCGAGAAAACCTACTCTTCGTCCGGTTTCTTGCCGCCGATGGTCTTCAGCTTCGCGAACACGGCGTCGACGTTGAGATCGTCACGCTGCTTTTCGGTAGGCTCGAACTCCGGCTCCTTGCGGGTGGTCTCGGAGGCCGGCAGCAGGGTGGCGCCGCCGTAAGCGGTGTCGGTGGGCTTCTCCTTGGCCGCGCGCTGGACCTCGAAATCGAGCTCGATCTGCGAGCAGAGGCCGAGCGTGACCGGGTCCATCGGGGTCAGGGTCGAGGCGTTCCAGTGGGTGCGGTCGCGGACGCTGGCGATGGTGGTCTTGGTGGTGCCGACCAGGCGCATGATCTGCGCGTCCTTCAATTCCGGGTGATTGCGCACCAGCCAGAGGATCGCGCTCGGCCGCTCGTGGCGGCGCGACACCGGGGTATAGCGCGGGCCCTTTTTCTTGGCCTGCGGCGGCAACATCACCTTGCTCTCGGCAATCCTGAGCCGGTAGTCCGGGTCTTTTTCGCCCTTTTCGATCTCGTCGCGGGTGAGCTGGCCGGTCGAAATCGGGTCCATGCCCTTGATGCCCTGGGCAGCGTCGCCATCGGCGATGGCGCGGACCTCGAGCGGGTGCATTTTGGTGAAATCCGCCACCTGATCGAAGGTCAGCGCGGTATTGTCGACCAGCCACACGGCGGTTGCCTTTGGCATCAGCGGTGCATTGCTCATGGCAAATCTCCTTTGCGCTTCGCCCACCTCTTAAAGAGGCGAAGCCGTGGTCATCAGCGATGACGGGAATTACGCCTTATATAAGCCGCGCGGGGCTGACCACGCAATGGTTAGCTGACCGCCCTTGACAGCGCCCAAAAGCCGTCCCAAGTCCTTTAACGAATTGTCCCCGTGTGAATCGACCGTTTCCCCGCCCGAAAGGCACCGTTTCGGTCCGAGACAGGCCCTATGCCAGCCAAACCACCCCTGAAAATCGTGCTTTGTTCGCCACGGGGCTTCTGCGCCGGTGTGGTGCGGGCCATCGATACCGTCGAGCGGGCGCTCGCGATCTATGGCGCGCCGGTCTATGTCCGCCACGAGATCGTCCACAACCGCTATGTGGTCGACAGCCTCAAGACCAAGGGGGCCATTTTCGTCGAGGAACTGGCCGAAATCCCCGACAATACCAACGCGCCGGTGGTTTTTTCGGCCCACGGGGTTCCCAAATCGGTGCCCGCGGACGCCCGCGCCCGCAATTTCTTTTCACTGGACGCCACCTGCCCGCTGGTCACCAAGGTGCACCGGGAGGCGGCGATCCATTTCAAGCGCGGCCGCGAGATTCTGCTGATCGGGCATTCCCATCACCCGGAGGTTGTCGGCACGCTCGGGCAATTGCCGGCCGGCGCGGTGACGCTGATCGAGACCGCGGAGGACGCGGCGACCTTCACGCCCAAGGACCCCAACAATCTCGCTTTCGTGACCCAGACCACGCTGTCGATCGACGACACCGCCGAAATCGTCACGATGCTGAAGGAGCGTTTCCCCAACATCTCCGGTCCGCACAAGGAAGACATCTGCTACGCCACCACCAATCGCCAGCTTGCGGTCAAGAAGGTCGCGCCGGTGGTCGACGCCCTGATCGTGGTGGGCGCGCCGAACTCGTCGAATTCGCAGCGGTTGCGCGAAGTCGCCGAGCGCGAGGGATGTCAAATCGCGATCCTGGCGCAGCGGGCGAGCGATCTCGACTGGTCGAGATTTGACGGCATCAAGAGCCTCGGCATCACGGCTGGTGCGTCAGCGCCGGAAGTGATCGTCGAGGAGATCATGGGCGCGTTCGCCGAGCGATACGAATTGCATGTGGAGACGGTCTCGGCCGCGGAAGAAAACGAGTTCTTTCCGTTGCCGCGCTCGCTGCGGCCCGACGCGGCGTAGGCGCCCATGGCGGTTTACACCGACGTCGCCGCCGACGAGCTGGCGGAATTCCTCAAAGCTTACGAGATCGGCGAACTGTTGTCCTACAAGGGCATCGCCGAGGGCGTCGAGAATTCCAATTTCCTGCTGCACACGACCAAAGGCGCGTTCATCCTCACGCTCTATGAAAAGCGCGTCGCGGTCGACGATCTGCCCTACTTCCTGTCGCTGATGGCGTATCTGGCCGAACGCGGCGTCCGCTGCCCGCAGCCGGCGAAGAACCGCAAGGGCGAGGTCTATTCGACGCTCGCCGATCGCCCCGCCGCGATCATCAATTTCCTCGAGGGCATGTGGCCTCGCCGGCCGAATGCCGCCCATTGCGCCGGCGTCGGCGAGGCGCTCGCCAAAATGCATCTTGCGGGAGCCGACTTCCCGCTGTTCCGGAAAAATCCGCTTTCGGTTGCGGGCTGGCGCCCATTGTTCGATCGCGCGGCCGACCGCGCCGACGGCGTGCAAGCGGGCTTGCGCGATTTCATGGCGGCGGAACTTGGGCATCTGGAAGCGCACTGGCCCGATAAGCTGCCCGTAGGCGTCATCCATGCCGATTTGTTTCCTGACAACGTCTTCTTTCTAAGCGATAAGCTCTCGGGGCTGATCGATTTCCCGTTTTCCTGCAACGATATCCTCGCCTATGACGTCGCGATCTGCCTCAATGCCTGGTGCTTCGAGCCGGATCACTCCTTCAACGTCACCAAGGCGCGGGCGCTGCTCAACGCCTATGGCCGCGCGCGAAAATTGTCCGACGCCGAACAGAACGCGCTGCCGCTATTGGCGCGCGGCGCGGCGCTGCGCTTCCTATTGACGCGCCTGGTCGATTTTCTCAACGTGCCGCCGGGCGCGCTGGTGAAGCCGAAGGACCCGCTGGAATATTTCCGCAAGCTGCGCTTCCAGCAAAGCGTAGCCTCGATCCGCGACTACGGCGTCGAAGTCTCGGGGTAGATCGCGTGAGTAGACCTCCCTCCGTCATTATCCACACCGATGGCGCATGCTCCGGCAATCCCGGGCCCGGCGGCTGGGGCGCCATCCTGAAATTCGGCGACGTCGAAAAGGAATTGAAGGGCGGCGAGGCGCATACCACCAACAACCGCATGGAGTTGATGGCGGCGATTTCGGCGCTGGAGGCGCTCAAGAAGCCCTGCGCGGTCGATCTTTTTACCGACAGCCAATATGTCCGTCAGGGCATCACCGGCTGGATTCATGGCTGGAAGAAAAACGGCTGGCGTACGGCCGACAAGAAGCCGGTCAAGAATGCCGAGCTGTGGCAACGCCTCGACGCCGCGCTCAAGCCGCATCAGGTGCGCTGGCACTGGGTCAAGGGTCACGCCGGCCACGACGAAAACGAGCGCGCCGATCAACTGGCGCGCGACGGCGTGGCAATGGCGAGGTTGCGGGAATGACCTGAACGTCATCACCCGCGAAAGCCTTGTAGGGTGGGCTAAGCGAAGCGAGCCCACCAATGCTCTTGGACAATATGCTGTCGGCTTTTGCGGTGGGCACGGCGCGAAGCGCGCCTTTGCCCACCCTACGCCTGCGATGACGGCTCTTACAGCTGCCCGAGCAGCGTATCGCCGCCGGAAACCTCGACCTTGCCGGGCGCCGGTTCGAGATTGAGCTTCTTGACGACGCCGTCATCGACCAGCATCGAGTAGCGGTGGGAGCGAATGCCGAGCCCATTGCCGCTAGCATCGAGTTCCATGCCGATCGCCTTGGTGAATTCGGCGTTGCCGTCGGCGAGGAAGGTCGCTTCGTCGCGCTGGTCGGTTTCGCGCTTCCAGGCGTTCATGACAAAGGCATCGTTGACCGAAACGATCGCAACGGTGTCCACGCCCTTGTTCTTGATGGCGTAGGCGTTCAGAAAGATGCTCGGCAGGTGCATCTTGTGGCAGGTGCCGGTATAGGCGCCGGGCACGGCGAACAGCGCGACCTTCTTGCCCTTGAAGACGTCGCCGGTGGTCTTGACCTGGAGACCGTCCGCCGTCATCACGCGAAACTTTGCTTCGGGCAGCTTGTCGCCAACTTTGATCGTCATCGTCAATTCTCCTCAAATGGTGCGGATGGTTTCTTAAACCGGACAGGCGAGGGGCACAATATTCGGCGCCACAGAAACGGCAATGGTCCCGCGCTCACTGTTCTGTCATCAGCTTCGGGCCAAGCCCTCTGCGGTTCGCGGGCCTCATGGTTTGAGACGCGCTTTCAGCGCTCCTCACCATGAGGGTCACAATCAGGCGGCCGCGGCCTTCTTCTCGTCGCGCAGTTCGCGGCGCAGGATCTTGCCGACATTGGTCTTGGGCAGGGCGGTCCTGAACTCGATCTGCTTGGGGACCTTGTAGGCGGTGAGCTGCGTCGTACAGTACTTGATCACGTCCTCGGCGGTGAGGCTTTGGTCCTTCCGGACGATGAAGGCCTTGACCGCTTCGCCGGACCTGGCGTCCTCGACGCCGATCACGGCGCATTCGAGCACGCCGGGATGGCTTGCGATCACTTCCTCGATCTCGTTGGGATAGACGTTGAAACCGGAGACCAGGATCATGTCCTTCTTGCGGTCGACGATCTTGGTGAATCCGTCCGGGGTCATCACCCCGATGTCGCCGGTGCGGAAGTAACCGTCCGACGTCATCACCTTGGCGGTCTCGTCCGGCCGGTCCCAGTAACCGGCCATCACCTGCGGGCCCTTGGCGCAGATTTCGCCGGGCTGACCGAGCGGGACTTCATTGCCGTCGTCGTCCCGGATCGAGAGATAGGTGGATGGCACAGGAATGCCGATCGAGCCGGAGAACTCGTCGACGTCGGCGGGGTTGCAGGTCAGTGTCGGCGAGGTCTCCGAGAGTCCGTAGCCTTCCGACAACGGGCAGCCGGTCACCGCCAGCCATTTCTCGGCGACCGGTTTCTGTGTCGCCATGCCGCCGCCGTTCGAAACCTTCAGCTTGGAGAAATCAACCTTGTCGAAACCGGGCGTATGCAAGAGGCCGTTGTAGAGTGTGTTGACGCCCGGGAAGAAGTTGACCTGGTACTTCATCAATTCCTTGACGAAACCTGCCATGTCGCGCGGATTGGGAATCAACAGATTGGTGCCGCCGGCGCGCGTCCCCAGCAGGAAACACGCCGTCAGCGCGAAGATATGATAGAGCGGCAATGCGCAGACGATCAGAAGCTGATCGACATGCGGCGGCTTCGCCAGCGCCGGCTGCAGCCAGGCGTCGTTCTGCAGCACGTTGGCGAGAATGTTGCGGTGGAGCAGCGTCGCGCCCTTGGAGATGCCGGTGGTGCCGCCGGTATATTGCAGGAAGGCGACGTCGTCCGGCGTGAGCCTGGGCTTTGCGAGTTTCATGCCGCGGCCGGCGGCGACGGCGTCATTGAAGGCGATGGCGCGCGGGATCGAATAAGCCGGCACCATCTTCCTCACGCGCCGCACCACGAGGTTGACGATCACGCCCTTGAGGCCGAGCAGGTCGCCCATGCTGCCGACGATGACGTGCTTGAGCGGGGTCTTGCCCATCACCTGCTGCACGGTGGTCGCGAAATTCTCCAATACGATGATCGCCTCGGCGCCGGAATCCTTGAGCTGATGCTCGAGCTCGCGCGGGGTATAGAGCGGGTTGACGTTCACGACCGCGAAGCCGGCGCGCAGCACGGCGGCGGTGGCAATCGGATATTGCAGCACATTCGGCATCATCAGCGCGACGCGGGCGCCCTTTTGCAGGCCCAGGCTCTGCAAATAGGCGCCAAGCGCCTGCGACATCTCGTCGAGGTCGTGGTAGCTGATGGACTTGTCCATGCAGATGAAGGCCTTGCGATCCCTGAATTTCGCAAAGCTTTCTTCCAGCAGTTCGACCAGAGATGAGTATTGGGTCACATCGATATCGGCGGGCACGCCGGTCGGATATCGCTTGAGCCAGATGCGCTCCATGCTATTCCCCTCTTGGTTCGTTGCCTCTGAATCTCGCCCGTTTGCCGGCCCGGGACGCGTTATTTCGCTCAGTATTGAGCATTGCGGCGGCCGATGGCAAGCGGCCGCGGCCTTTGGGGGTATGGCTCACGGAAATGTGCCGGTCCGACCGGGGGAACCGGCTATGAGCGCGGCTTTTGGTCCGGCGCGCCGGCGTCGCCCGTGGTGCTCTTGGGTGCTGGTTTGGCCGCAGGCTTCGCGGCAGCCTTGGGCTTGGCCGGCTTGTCTGCTGCGGGTTTTGCGGCTGCATCCGGCTTGGCGTTGGCATGCCTTGCCGGCTTGCCCGCACCCGATTTGGGTTCGGGCTTTGCGTCGCTCCTGGACTCGGCCGCATCCGGCTTTTTCGCGGCAAGGCGCGACTTTCTTCCGCGATGGCGCGTCGCCTGTTCGTCGGCATCTGCGGCAACCGCAGCGATCAGGGCTGCGCCGGTCCGGGTCGGTCCGGTATAGACCGGGATAGGTTCGGACGGCGCGGGAGCTGCCGCCAGCAACTCCGACGGCTTCAGCGTCGGCGGCTGTAGCCCGGCGGTGAAGAAGGCCAGCGCCGGCTCGGAGCTGCTGTTCGATGCGCCGCCGGCAACGGTGTCCTCGTCCTCGTCGCTAGCCGGCTTGTGCCGCCTGCCGTTGCACATCTCGTCGCGCAGGTTCGGCGGCGAGGCATCGATCGGCACCAGATTATCGACGGTGCCGAGCGAGGGGCGCAACCACGACAGCGCGTCGTTGCCAAAGCCGCGCTCGAGCAATTGGGCGGCCTTTACCGCGCGCGCCTGGCCGGAGGATGCACCAAGCACCACCGCGATCAGCCGCTTGCCGTTGCGGGTGGCCGAAGCGACGAGGTTGTAGCCGGAGGCGCAGATGAAACCGGTCTTGAAGCCGTCGGCGCCGGGATAGCGTCCGATCAGCTTATTGAAATTCTGCGTGATCCTGCGGCCGTAACGGATCGAGGGAATGTGGACGAAATATTCGTATTCGGGCAGGTCATGAATGATCGCGCGGGCAAGGATCGCGAGATCCCGCGCCGAGGTGATCTGGCCGTCGGCGGGCAGGCCGTTCGGATTGACGTAGCTCGTCTGCGTCATGCCGAGCCGTTGCGCATTCTGGTTCATCAGCGCCGAAAAGCCGTCGATCGAACCACCGACGCCCTCGGCCAACACCACGGCCATGTCGTTGGCCGACTTCACCAGCATCATCTTGAGCGCATTGTCGACGGTGACCTGCGTCCCCGGCTTGAAGCCCATCTTCGAAGGCGATTGCGAGGCCGCAACCGGAGACACGGTAAGCAGCGTATCGAGGGTGGTCCGATCTTCCTTGACGGCCTTGAGCGTCACATAGGCCGTCATCAGCTTGGTCACCGATGCGGGATACCAGGGATAGGTGGCGTTCTCGGCCTGCAGCACCTTTCCGGTATCGGCTTCGACGACCAGAAGCGCTTCGGCGCGCACCACGCGCGGCGAGGCCACAGCGAGCGCCGCGAGAAACACGATCCAGCTCAACGACGATTTGCAAAGCAACGGGCGAAGAAAATGCACTATCCGATTCCGGTCCTTTGAGACCCGCCTTCAGGAAGGAGGCCCTCACCATTCAACATTCGGGTTTCAAGCGTGTCCGGCGCCGTCGCTAACGGCCGTAGCAAACCTATACCGGCTTGCCGGTCCGGAACAGAGGCTCGGGCGATTAATTCCTCGACGAAACAGGCCGAATTTCGGCGGTACTAAAATCTTGATCGCGACGCTTTTCGCTATCCGGGCGCCTTGATACTGGCCCTTGCGCTCTCTTGAACCATGAATTGGGCCCTCGCAAGTTCCGCAAAACGGCCGCCTTTCGCCACGAGTTCATCGAAAGTTCCGCTTTCGATCACCCGACCGCCGTCGAACACGAGGATACGCGTGGCGTTGCGAATGGTTGAAAGCCGGTGGGCGATGACAAAGGTCGTGCGGCCCCTCATCACCTCGTCGAGCGCCGCGTTGACCTTGGCTTCCGTCACCGCATCGAGCGCGCTGGTGGCCTCATCGAGGATCAGGATAGGCGGGTCCTTCAACAGCGCTCGCGCAATCGACAACCGCTGGCGCTCGCCGCCGGACAACATCCGCCCGCGCTCACCGGCATTGGTGTCGAATCCCTTTTCGCTGCGCTCGATGAATTCGAGCGCCTGCGCCCGGCGCGCTGCGATCCGCAGTTCCTCGTCGCTGGCGTCGGGCTTGCCGACCCGCAGATTGTCCGCAATCGAACGATTGAACAGCAAGGCCTCCTGGAACACCACGCCGATGTTCCGCCGCAGCGCCGAAAGTTTCAGGCCGCGGACGTCCATGCCGTCGATCTTGATGAAGCCCGATTGCGGATCGAACGCCCGGTGCAACAACGCGATCGCGGTGGATTTGCCGGCGCCCGTCGGGCCGACTATCGCGATGGTCTGGCCGGGCAGGGCCATGAAGGAAAGGTCTTCGACCGCCGGCCGCTTGCCGTCGTAGGAAAACGAGACGTCGTTGAATTCGACCAGGCCCGAAAGGCGCCCGGTATCGATCGCATCGGGCCGGTCACGGACGGCAGGCACGGCATCGAGCACGTTGAAGAATTCCTGCAGGCGCGGCGCCTCCATGAACACGTTGTTGATGAAGCTGACCATCTGCTCGAGCTTCTGGATCAGCATGGTGGCGAAACTGACGAACATCACGATCTCGCCGACCGAGGTGAGGCCCTGTTCGTGCAGGACGATGCCGACGGTGAAGATCGCCAGCACGGTGATGGTGGTGGACGCCCGGGTGATCACGGTGACCAGCGCCCACCACGACAGGACCGGCATCTGCGCCGCCAAGAGCTTGTCGGCGACGAAGCGCATCCCCTGCACCTCGGCGTCGATGCGCACGAAGCTCTGCACCAGCGCGACGTTGCCGAGCGCGTCGGATGCACGCGCCGAAAGATCGCTGTAATGCTCCTCGACCTCGTTCTGCATGCCGTAGGTCTTGCGCACCACGAGCGTGGTCAGCACCGTGAACACCACGCAGAGCACGAACAGCAGGATCGCCATCCGCCAGTTGATGTAGAGCGCCAGCGGCAGCAGCACCACCAGCGACATCATCGCGGCGAAATGCTCGCGGAAGAATCCGAGCCACAGCCGCCATAGCGAGTCGGTGCCGTTCAGCATCACCTTCATCAGGCGCCCTGAATGGGTGCCGGCGTGGAAGGTGAGCGGCAATTGCATGATATGCTCGAAGTAATCCGTCAGCACCGCCTGACGCTGGCGGTGCGCGAGCCGGTCGGCGTGGAGGGCGACGGCGGCGCTGCACAGGATGGTGAACAGGCCGAAGGCCGCCCAGGCCGCGAGCAGCGGCCATGCCGGGGACGATCCGAGCGGCCCTGCCGACGGCTTTCCGGAGAGAACATCAACGATGCGGCCAAGCAGCACGGGTTCGGCGAATTGCGCGCCTGCCAATAGCAGATTGGCGCCGGCCAGGATCCAGCCCAGCCTTGCTTCTTTGCCTAGCAGATTGAGGACGCGCGTATAGAGGCGAAGCGGGGACATACGACTCCAGCACACAAAGCACCGGACGGACGCTCGCCCGGAGACGCATTCTAATCAGGGATCGCGGCAGAGAACCAGCGCGGGATGACTTTGTTAAACACTCTCTACGCGACTGCGGCCTTTCGGATGACGTTCTCCGACCTCATCCTCAAGGAGTTTACGTAGCCTGCGCACACTTGGCTACGGGCCGCGTCTCGAAGGATGGGCCACGGGCCTCGTGGTTCTCAAGGCGATGCGAAGCATCGTCCGGGAGACGGCGCGGAGCCTGTCATCGGGCGCGCGTTCGCGCGACCCGTTGGTGCCTCCTCACCATGAGGGGTTGGTTCCGACGTCCGGGGTATCAATTGATCAGGCGGTCGCCGCGCGGAGGCAAAAAACTATCGTCGAAAATATCGGCCGCGGACGGCCGCTTAGTAAATTTGAAGTCCTCGGCGGCCTGGTCGATCGACCGGTCGAGCCGCGCGGGGTCGACCCCGCCGATGCCGTTGCGTTTCACTTCGGCGGTCAGGATATTGTCTTCGATCACCGTTTGCAGGCGCTCCAGTTCGAGGTCGCGCGAGCCATCATCCATCCGGCTTACGACTTCATCCACCGCATGGCCGGGGTCCTTGATCGCCAGATTCGTGCCGGCGATCAGCGCCCGCACGAAGCCCTTCACCGCCTCGGGCCGTTTGGCGGCGAAGGCCGGGTTGACGATCACCGCAAAGCCGTAGGCGTCGCCGCCGTAGTCGGAAAATCGCAACACCGCGAGGTCGTCGGCAGGAACGCCGCGGTCCCTCAGATTCACCGCGGACTGGTAGGAAAAGCCGACCACGGCATCGACCTGGCCCGCCGACAGCATCGGTTCGCGCACGGCGGCGCTGATGCGGGCCCGCTTGACGCTCGCGATCTTGATCCCGTTCTGGCGCGCCAGCGCCGGCCACAGCCGCACCGAGAGATCGCCGTCGGCGACGCCGAGCGTCTTGCCCTCGATATCGGATAACGAATGGATGCCCCGGCTCTTGCGGGCAACGATCGCGTAGGGCGATTTGTTGAACAGCACGAACACCGCCTTGACCGGCGGCGCACCCTGGTCGCGGAAGCGGATCAGCGCGTTGATGTCGACGATCGCGAATTCGCTGGTGCCGGCGGCAACGCGCGCGATCGCCTCCGGCGATCCAGCCGCGACGTCGGCCGTGACCGCCAGTCCCTCCGAGGCGAACAATCCGTCGGTCATCGCCAACACAACAGGGGCGGCGCTGGCGTTGACCGGACGATCGAAGGAAAACTCGATCGCGAGCGGTTGGTGGTTTTCTTCCGCCGCACCGCCGGCGAGCCCGCCCAGGCACACAAGTCCGGTCAGGCTGAGCAGCGAAGCCAAAAGGCAGCGGGCAACGATTGTCTGAACTGCACGCATCAGCATCACACCGGGGACCGGACGTCAGTTGCCACGCCAGATATGTCTGTTTCATGACACGCCATCTCGGCGCCCGGCGCATTGTGCCGGATGTAACCTGAACAGTCGATGAGCACTCGCGGCCGCCGTTCACATGCCCGTGCGCAGCTGGCCCCGGCGCGAACTCGGCAGATCTCCGCAGGAGCCCTCTTGGCCCGGCCCGGACCCGCCGGTCCGTATTGCTACCGCGGTGACGCCGGCTGATGCGCCGGATATGGCTCGCGGCAACGGGGCATGCCGCGTTTTCCCGGGGCCGCCTGCCTGCCGGTAGCTGCAAGTCTTTCGACCGGATTAATCCGCTGGTCACTTTGGCCGGTGGTTTTCGGCGTGCCGGCGTCGTTCGTTAACACGCTCGCGCCGCGTTTGGATTATCTTAAAGGCATGACTGATTCGCTCGAACGGCTTTATCTGGCGGTGATCGCGGCCAAGGATCTCGATCCGGCGGTTTCGCGAACGGCACGGCTGTTTCAGCGCGGCCCTGCCAAGATGGCGAAGAAGCTCGCCGAAGAAGCCATCGAGGTCGTGATCGACGCCGTCAACGGCAAGACCGACGCCGTCGTCAGAGAAAGCGCCGACCTTCTCTACAATCTCACGGTGTTGTGGGCGGCGGCCGGTGTGCGGCCCGAAGACGTGTGGCGCGAAATGGAACGGCGCGAGCATCTGCTCGGCATTGCCGAGAAGATGCCGAAGTCGCCGCTCAAATTGCCCAAGGTTGCGCCGCCCGGGGTCGCGCGGCGACCAATTGTCGCGCTCGAGAGCCGCGGCCTGCGCAAGCGCCACTGAGCCACCCCCAAATTCCCTTGATTCCCGGCATGGACAAATCCGTCGCATGATGGTTCATCGCGGCATGCTCAGACGGATTTACGACCGGTGTATCGACGCCGCGCACCGACCATACGCCCTGTGGATCATGGCGGCGGTGGCGTTTGCG
>Ga0209517_10007037_pt1 | contig 13645 bp, 19 predicted proteins | sample PeaSoiMetSII2010_FD_187695 | JGI IMG/M metagenome (GOLD analysis project Ga0209517, IMG submission 187695) | Peat soil microbial communities from Weissenstadt, Germany - SII-2010 (SPAdes) (version 2) | ecosystem: Environmental > Terrestrial > Soil > Wetlands > Peat | place: Germany...
CGCACTGGAGGGTGAGCGGAAGGCCTTTCACCGTGGCTCACGAAGCGCTCGGCGGTGAGGCAAGGAGGATTCGGTGAGGTCTGTCGGCCATCCAGAAGTTGGGAACTCCTGCGCGGAAGGCAGCACGGCGTCCAAGAACAGACGACTCGCCGGCGCTGTCTGTAAAGTCGATTTCAAGCTATTACGTGTGATGAGATTCCCGATGCGCTGGGTGCTCATAGTGTATAGACAAGCCTCTCAGTGGAATGTCCCCTGTGTTGGTTTCAACAAGCATCGATGTAGAACACCAGTTCCCCGTGTTCTCCGATGGAACTCCGCCACTGCTTGAGCAGGCCCCGCATATTGTCGATCAGAGTGCTCAGGTCATTCTGGTTGATGACTATTCCTTGCTCTTCCATGCTGTCTTCGAAACTGGCGGCATTGAAGCGTTCGTCTGCCTCCATGTAGTCCAGAACCTTGTTGCCGTCTTCGAGCCAGACAGCGTTCTTGTCTCCGTATTCGTGTTCGTCGCTGGCCGTTCCCACCCTGGCGGCAAGGTCGTGGAGCAGTGCAATCAACTCTTCCGCTTCAACGAAGCAGGAGGAGTGCATATTCCAGATTTCTTTCACCGGCCGAAAACTTTGGCTCATGGTCTAACCTCCTTTTCGTTTGTTCTGTGTTCCGATGATCAGGCGATCCTCGCCGGCCTCTTGCCGCCTCAGCAGATCTGCCAGCAACACGTTTGAAGGAACTTGTTCTCAGATTGACAAAGCTGGGTTGATGGCGGGCTCTAGCCGGGAATAAATGTGAAGGTATTCTTCTGTGAGGTTCTCAAGAGCGCGCGAACGCGAGCAGGGATCCGATATCGTGCGCATCAGCCGCGCGTAGCGCGTCAATGTAACGTTGACGAAAGTCACCGGCGCGCACCAGGTCCGCGCCACCCCAAGTGAAGACGGGCCTGTCTTGTCTCTGGGCTAGCACGTCCGCCAGGAGTCGCGCATGGCGACCGTTGCCGTTCGCAAAAGGGTGGATGAAAACTAAGCGGTGATGAAAGCGGACGGCGAGTTCATCAGGAGCATAGGTTCCGTGTTCCAGCCAGTACCGCGCATCGCCAAGCAGGGCGGCGAGTCGCTCGCGGATCTCATGGTGGGGAACACCGATGTTCTTCTCGGTGGTCCTGTAGGCTCCGGCCCACTTCCAGGTCTGATCGAACATACGCAGGTGGAGATCTCTTACGTATGGCTCGACAAGAGGGTCACGTCGGCGAAGATTGTTGGGCGCGAGTGCCCACGCATGCGCTTCGAGAATGTTCTGTCGTTCCCACTCATTTAACTCTTCCTTGGTCGCCAGATTGGGAATGAGATCGGCCCGTTCATCGGCCGACAGGGGTGTATTCCCTTCTCCCTCGGTGAAGAGATTCACCGTATGCCACGCTTTCTGAGTAGTCGCTTGGTTTCCGCTTCCACTGCTTCATCAACGCGGCCCACGGCTTGATCTTCGAGCGCCATCGAGTGTTCGACGCCCAATACCTGTTTCTTTGCCTGGGAGCGCGCCCGTTCTTCGACCAGATCATGGAGCGAATTCGCCCTGGGCACCAGCGCATACACCAACTCACACTCAAGCGCATTCGCGGCTGCTCTCAGACTTTTTATGGTAATGCGGTCCTCGGCTTCGGCCTTTTCCAGCTGGACCGGAAGCTGGCGGCTTGTCTTCAGTGTGCGTGCAACTTCACTGGCAGGAATGCCTGCGGCTTCTCGGATGGCACGAAGCCAGCCTTTCTGCGGGCGTGGAGTCTTCGCGACCGCACGAAACGGCTCGAGTGTGCGATCCAGTTGTTTTAGACGTAGATTCCGGAATTCGTTGCGCATCACCGACTCCCCGCATGACGTTGTATAGCTTCACATCGCATGTCATTATGACAATTTGAATATATACATTATTACGGTTGATGTCAATTTATAGATTTACTCAACCATAATAAGGTCTTCGATGTCCCTGAGCGCTATGGCCGTTGGACTGTAGATAATCGCCAAGTCGGCCACGCAGCGGTCGATTTCGTTCTCACATTCGATGATGGCATCGCGTACTTGCTGGGCCGGGCTGCGGGCCGTCAAGGAAATGTAGTAACGCTCCGGATTGAAAACCATCGGGTTAAAGAACGCGACCTGGGAACCGATGCTGGTAGGCAGCACTCGGTTCGGAGCAACGTGGACAGTGAAGGGACGATTGCCACCCCTGAAAAACTCAATCTTGACCGGGTCAGCAATGACCTTCTGATAGTCCTCGCGAATCAGCGTCGTGTCGTAGATCGCGGACAAATAGCTGAATTGCAACATTGTACCGGCCTCGACGTTTGCGTCGTGTTCGAAAACAGTGGGAATCCTGTGCTCTTGGATCCGCTATTTCGCTACTTTTCGAAGTCTAGCAGCTGAAATACCAGCCAAGGCTCGCACTTTACCGTCAGGCGCGGCTGCGCCGTAAGATTGCGAGCCCCCATGCGCATCGCTGCCTTCCGATATAGTAAGACGCCCACAAGCGATAACCTAAGCCTGGGTTGCTTACTGACGATCAGCTAATGCAACTCGTCAATACTCCTCTGGCAAAAGCAGAGTGGTTGCAGACCGGTCCGCTTCGGTGATTATCCATAGCTTCTCCCCGGCGTCTGTCTGGTAGCTGCTCAGCAAGCGAAACCCATGAGCCACGCTGTACTCATTCTCTGCGACGTCGCTTGGCTCCGGTTCGCCCCAGTCCCCGATTGCATGACGGGCCAAGAAACAGGTAGGCGGCTGTTTCGCTCTCTCCAATGCAGCTAGCGCCCCTAGCGTGGCCACAACTTGCCCAAGTGGGAATAATGCATCCATGTCACTGACTCCTTTCTTCAGCCCAGTTGGGGCAAAACTCACCCGCATCGGGCTCTTCGTAAAGCCAATTGGAATTGCTTGTCAGGAGGGGGCGGCTGGCAGAGACCTCCCCTCATGCTAAAACGATTGTGAGAATCGGGCTTCCAGGAATTCGCCCAGCTTTGCCGTCGCCTTGAATTGTAGGATGGGGTCCAGTTCTTTGAATGCTGACGTAAACGCATTCGATAGGCTCCAGATAGTTCGCGGCCGAAATTCCTCGTACTTCGGTTCGAAGTAGAGATCATGCACGGTGCGGGCTAGGTGTTTTGGAGCCTCTAGCCTTCCCTCAACGAATGCTTCGTAGATGACCACCTTTGCCGTGACATCGGTGAGTTCGCTTCTCTGCCATGCTTCTACCTGTTTGCGCATGGGCTCAAAGTTCCGCTGCATACGGTCAACACCGACTGCGATGCAATCGATGAGTGAGAACGACTTCGAGTGTTTTGCAAGCACCGGCGTAAACACCCAGGGACAATGTTTCCAGATTCAGGTCCTGCGAGTATTAGATTGCCCAGAAGCCGACTTCGAGCCAGCGTCACTAAGATCCTACTCGTGAACCCGCAGCGCCACATCACTCCGTAGCTAAACACTAGCCGACTTGCACTAAGACTTGTCGGTACCGATCCGTACATCGCAATCTGGATTACTTCCGGCTTGCCGACCACCCGGAAACTACTCCATTCGTGGACACAAGCGCGTTAGTCGTCCATTTGCCGGAGACCGACTTCAACCGAGCGCGATTGGCCGGTTATCTCCGCCGATGCACATATCGAAGTCGGATTGGTAACGAGAAGTCGTTAATCGAACAGTTGAGCGGGTTGGGTCATTTTCCCGGCCGGGAACTGTACAAGATGCCCGTTATACGGACAAGCGGATCGAAGTTGTCGATCGTTTTCCGCCATACCATACCCTCGTCCGAGAACCGACTTCGTTCGGAATCCCGGGTTCTTAGCAGTTCGGGCAGCATAGAAGCGCGAACTCTCAGCGGCCAACGGAGAGCGGCTCTGTGCCGGACGAACGTCACAGCGCTTCAGGAAATGGTGAAGGGGCGAGCCCATTAAGTCAAGCCGGCGCGACCCCAAGAAGCGCCGGCCCCCACCAAGCTCAGCGACCTCACAGTATTTCCTAAAGCGCTCTAGAGACCCGGCAGGCGCTGGCGCAGCGGCCGGGCCTGCCGTTCGCTCACGGCGATTTCAGTGGATGCAGCGTCGGACATAACAAGCAGAAAGCTGCTCTTGAAGTAAGGCTTGATCTCTTTGATCCGCGACATATTGACCAGCACCTCGCGGCGCGCGCGGAAGAACTCCTCCGGTGGCAAGGCGGCTTCAAGTTCGGCCAGCTGGTAGTTCACCCAGAACGAGTCTTTCGCTGTCGTCGCATGCACGATGCCATCCTGTACCTGGAACCAGAGAATTTGTTCCGCAGGCACAAGCAGAGCGCGTCCGTCTTTCCGGCAGACGATTTTGCGGAGCGTCTTCGGTGCCTCGCCTGTCGCGCGCAGAATGCTCTCGCGCTCCTTTTCTCTTTCCGCGGAAAGAGAGCAAAGCTTGCTCGATCGCTTTATCGCAACCGACAACCGCTCCGGTTCGATGGGCTTGAGGAGATAGGCTAGCGCGTTGGCCTCGAAGGCCGCGAGGGCGTGCTGGTCGTACCCCGTGGTGAAGATGACGAGCGGGATCTCGATGGCGGACGGAATCGACCGCAGTACCTCGAAGCCCGTGAGTCCGGGCATTTCTATGTCGAGAAACAAAAGGTCAGGCCGGAGCTCTTCGATCTTCTCAATCGCCTCGAGGCCATCCTGAGCCTCGCCGATCACAGCGACTTCGGGATGAGCGCCGAGCAACCGGATCAGCCGCGCGCGAGCATCCGCCTCATCGTCAATGACCAAGCTCCGCATCACGCCGCGGCTCCGCTCTCGCGTGGCAAGAGAATTGTGACGCGCGTTCCACCCGCCTGCCGCACTTCTACTGTTATCCGGCCCTGGTCCTGATAGAGCGCATTGAGGCGCTGCGCAACATTCTCGAGCCCGACTCCGTTCGATCGTCCATTGCTGCCGTTGAGTTTCAAGACACCGATTGCGGGTCCGACGCCGTCATCTTCCACTCGCAGACGCACCTGATTTCCGTCGGCCTCCGCAGTGACCCACAAGTGGCCTGGACCGGGCTTCGGTCCCAGGCCGTGCTTCAGCGCATTTTCCACAATGGGCTGAAGCATCAGCGAGGGAATCTGCTCCATGGCGACCGCCGGGTCGACGGCGATCTTGACTTGAAGCCGGCTGCCGAACCGAGCTTCTTCAATCTGCAGATACGTCTCTAGGAACTCGACCTCTTCGTGCAGCGGAATGAGGGGGCGCGCGGAGTTGGCCAGTAAATGGCGGAAGACTCTGGCGAGCCGCAGCGTCATGGTCTCGGCTTGCTCGGGATTGGTCACCACGAGGTTTGCGATGCTGTTGAGCGAATTGAAAAGGAAATGCGGGTTGACCTGAGCGCGCAGGGCGCGCAGCTCAGCCTCGGTCACCTGCTGCTGCAGCACCGCTTCACGGCTCTGCACCACGATCAGCCGCTCTTCCATGTGCAGTGCGTCGAGCCGATGACCGAACTGCGCTGCCACGCTGCGCAAATAATTCACTTCGTGCGTCACCAAGCCGCGCCGCGCAGGACCGGGCGAGATGGCGAGCATGTGGGTGACCCGGCCCTCCGATCGAACCGGAACGAGCAGTTCGACTTCGTCCTGGGTGTGTCCCGCGTGGTACGGGTGCTGGCAATCGAGTTCTACGAGTTCGCCGTCGTTCACCGCGTTCAACCAATCCGGCTCGGGCCCATGCGAGTGCGGCCAATTCAATGTGGGCAGGCTCGTCTTGGACAAGTTCTCGAGCGTAACCAGCTGGGCAGCTCTCAGCTCCAGCGATTGACGGGCAGTTGTCTCCACGGCGTCGGCGATCTCTGTCTCGGACCGAAGGCGCGCCAGCTTTTCCGACAACTCCCGCAGCAGAGTGCGGTAGTCCGGCGCACGGAAGATCCAACGGTTCACGCAGTCGCCGATACGACGGTCAACGAACGTGAATAGGACCAGCATGGGAACCGCCGTCAGGATCTCGACGCATGCCCGGGCAGCCCCCGGATATGCCACGCGGCCCTCGAATCGAAAGAACGAGAGGGTGTAGTAGGACAACGTGTAGGCCACGGCCGTGAGCGCCGCCAACACGACCTTGAGGCTATGACGGATAAACAAATCGGAAAACCGGAAACGGGCGAACAAGAAGAACGCGCCTAGAACGACGAGGAGTGTGATCTGTTCGCTGACGACGCGGAGCAGGTCGCAAACAACACGGTCGAACGGCAACAATTGCGTGATGAGAACTGCCGTCATGGCGCCGAAGGTGCCCACCAGCAATCCCAGAACAGGAAGCCTCATCGCCCGCGATGCGAGCCGTTCCCGGAACAGGGCGATTCCCAGCGTGAGCAGAATGGCTCCGTTGTATGGGGTCGATTCCTTGAGGAAAAGCAGTGACGAGTTCACACCGGTTAAGACGCCGTGCCAGAGTGGTATGACGATCAGTGTGCAGGTGATCACCGCCAGTGCCTGCAGCGACCGGCAGCCGATCCTTTGCCAATGCAGGGTAGCGAGCGGGCTCCACAGGCTTAGCACGGTGATGGGCCATGCCGCGGCTGCAGTGTACTGACAGGCCAGGATGATGAGCGCCGCTCGTCCCTGTTCGGGCGCGCCGCATGTGAGAGCGACGGAATGCGCGAGACCGCCCAGATTCCATATTAGGCAGCAAGTCACGAACAGGATATTGGCTGCGCTGGCGCCCGGCAGTTTGGCCGCACGCACGGTGAGAATCAGAAGAAGAATGCTGATCGCCGTCCCAGTCGCGAAGCCGATGAGGCTGCCGGCGAGATAAAGGCCATTCGTGATCGCGCTCGGAAACATTGAGACAGAAAACATGGATCGCGCGGCCCCCTGAACTCGAGAAAAGCGGCGCCCCGTGAAAACCGGGACCGTGGCGAGACGCGGCGCTCGCGTGCATCAATAATACCGCCAAAATACCGCTAACTGTCTATTTTAACCGCAAAACCAGGCAGACGCGGAGATCCGCCGCCGGGCGAGGATTCCTGCGCTGCGGTTGCGGCTTAAGACACAAACAGCCAGCCGAACCGGCCCGCGAAGGTCTGTCGAAGGCGAGGAACGAGTTTCGTCACCACGACACTCGCTCGATCCCCGTGCTTCGCGTTCGATGCCGCTTCTGCGCACCGGCGCGATTCCGGTGGCAAAATTTCGGTGATCAGCAGGACAATCAGTCTCGGAATCGCTCAGACGAAAGGAAGATGCATGAGACACGGACTCGCACTCGGAATGCTGGCTCTTTGGATGTCGCCGGGCCGTTTTAGCCAGGACGTTCCGACGCAAAGTTCCCCGCTAATGACTTTGCCACAGGAAGTCATGACCTCGGGAAGGACAGTGGAGATAGCCAATGGCCAATGACAAGAATGGCTGGACCCGCCGACAATTCGCCCTCTCCCTCGGAGCGGCTGCGATCGCTGCCGGATGCGAATCCAAAAGGCGTGCATCTGAGGCACGGCAGTTTCCGAGCACGTTTCGCTGGGGATGCGGATCGTCTGCATTTCAAGTCGAAGGAGCCTTGGATGTCGATGGAAGAGGTGAGAGTATCTGGGACGTTTTTGCCAAGCAGAATGGGCGCATTAAGGATGGCTCAACCCCCAGCATAACGTGTAACTCATACTACCGGTACAAGGAAGATGCGGCGTTGATCAGCGGCGCTAACCTGAATTCGTACAAGTTTTCGATCTCATGGCCGAGACTGTTTCCCACAGGTTCAGGATCCCTGAATGAACGCGGCATGGATTATTATGATCGGCTAACCGACGCGCTCCTCCAGAGACACATCACTCCTAACGCAACGCTGTTTCACTGGGACCTTCCTCAGCGCTTGTATGAGTTGGGAGGCTGGACGTCGCGAGATACGGGAGAGCGATTCGCCGACTACGCCGTGGCGGTCACTCGCCGCTTGGGTGATCGAGTTAAGAACTTTATTACTCTCAATGAGCCGAACGTTCACCTACTCCTGGGCCATGTCACTGGCAGTCATGCACCGGGGTTGCACGACGCCAAGCTGATCGGCCCCGTCACCCACCATCTGAACTTGGCCCAAGGCCGAGCCATTCAAGCAATGCGTGCGCAGCGAAATGATATGACGATCGGGATCGGATTGGCACTCGCGCCAGTCCGGCCGGAGGGCGGGAGAATCCATTTACTTAACGATTTCGCCGCGCTGGCGTTCGATGAAATATGGTGGGGCGCGTTTCTGGACCCGCTGCTGAAGGGCAAGTACCCTCTGGCGGTGCATCAGATGTTGGCCGACGTGGTAAAGACCGGGGACATGACCACGATTCATCAGGGTTACGATTTCATTGGCGTCAACTATTACTCACCGTTCTATCTCAAAGCGGATTTTAGTGGCCCAAGTTTTTTGAACCCGGGCAGAACACCCGCCGGCGTCACTCAAGATGCGTCTGGCCGCGAAATAGACCCTTCCGGCCTCCAAGAAGTTCTCAATCGACTGACCAAAGATTACGGTAACCCGCGTCTTATTGTGACGGAGAATGGTTGTTCCGACCCCTTGGGTGACCACGCCGCAATCATCAATGATGAGTTCCGAATTCACTATCTGAGCACTCACTTACGTGCTGTCATGCAGGCTATGGACAACGGCAGCCGGGTGGAAGGCTTCTTTGTGTGGTCGTTGCTAGATAACTGGGAGTGGGATTCGGGTTTTACCTCGAAATTTGGGCTGGTTGCTCATAATGTCAACACGGGCGAACGAACCCCGAAGAAATCCTATGCTTGGTTTGCCAATATCGCAGAGACCGGACTGTTACCCGCCTAACGAGGTTGTCCACATCAAAGAGTTCATCGTGCCAACAGCTCTCATCACAGGCGGTCACGCCGGAATCGGCTTTGAATGCGCCAAACAGCTTGCGTCTCGCTCGCGTTACAACTTGGTTCTCGCCGGACGGGCCATGGAACAGGTCAATGCCGCCGCGCAACAGCTCCGGACGGACTACGGCATAAGGGTCAGCACACTTGAGCTCGACACCTCCTCGCTGAGCTGTGTCAGAGATGCAGCAACAAAGTTTCGTGCGATGCTCGACAGTGGCGAAGTGGACTCATTTCAGGCGCTTCTGTGTAACGCAGGCGGATATTTCCGCGGGCCGCTTTCCTATAGCAAGGACGGCTATGAGACAACGTTCGCGACCAATTGCCTTGGACATTTCCTACTGATCGAGCTGCTCACTGAGCGGATGGGAGACAACGGACGCATCGTGTTCACCGCGAGCGGAACGCATGATCCCGACACGGCGGATGGAAAGATGGTCGGCATTGTGGCTGAACCGGACGCGATTGCTCTTGCCAACGATGGAAAAGACGGCAAGAAGCCCATCTCCGCGGGCAAGCGCTACTCGACGTCAAAGCTCTGCACCATCCTTTATGCCTATGAACTGCACCGTCGGTTACGGCGGGCCGGGAGCTCAATCGCATCGATTGCCTTCGACCCCGGGGCCGTGCCCCAGACCGGGCTGCTCCGGACGATGCCGAAGCCAGTGCAGTGGCTCGCGAAAACTCGCTTCATGAAGTGGATCACGAAACGAGTTGGTGTAACTCAGGGCTCCATCAGCTTCTCCGGTGCATCCCTTGCTAAGGTTGCTACTGATCCGGCCTACAGGAAAGCGTCTGGCAAGTATTTTCAGTCGAATAACGGCGCACTCAGTGATACGCGATCCTCTAAACTTTCCTATGACGAACAGCGGGCACTGAAATTATGGAACGACTCAAAGACGCTCGTACGATTGCAGCCAAACGAAGAGTCCGTTCAGTTGCGATCACAGAGGACAGAAGATTGATTATCGCCGCGACAGCGTTGCTCGACTCCGGTGGCGAGGGCGCCGTCACCCTCCGGACGGTCGACCATGCTTCCGGAATCCCTCACAATGCTCGCTACAAGCATTTTGAGAGCCGGATGAGTGACCGACAGTCACAACACGAAATTTACTTTGAGGTCCCACAATGAAGAGGAAATCCAAGATCCTAATCGGCTCGGCGATTGTCTTTGTCGCCTTACTCGTCGCACTGTTCCTCGCAAGAAAACAGTTTGTCGGTGGTCCCGGCAGCCCCACCGTAGAAGGCTCCCGTGCGGTAACAGATGGTGGTATTAAAATTCCTGGTTGGAACGGAAGAGTCGATGCTGCTGAAGAGAGGGCGGGCATGACCCTCGATGCGGCTCGGCTTGTTGGAGAGGGACAGGCCCTTCATGTCACAACCGGCCCCGCCACCAGTTACTGGAAGACCGACGCGATGGCGTCAGGGGACTTCACAGTCAAAGCGACATTCACAGAGCCAAAATACATGAATCTCAACTCTCACCCGCATCCCTACGGAGTGTTTATCGGAGGGAACGACATGGGTACTCCTAGCCAGACCGAGCTCTACTGCGCTGCATCTGGAAACGGAAAGTTTATCGTGCGCGGATTTGGACCAGAGCCGTTCAGGATGACCGGACTGCTGGGTGAGAGCAACGCCGCGATTCATAAAGCAGCCGGGCGCGGCCAACCAGTTACTCAGGACGTCTCGCTCTCGGTAAGAGGGGATAAGGTGGTGTGCTCCATCAACGGCTCGAGTGTTGCAAGCTACGACAAATCTACCCTCGTAGGCTCCGGCAAGCTGACATCGACAAATGGCTATTATGGCCTCCGCTTCGCGCATAACACGGACGTGTTCGTCCAATCTTTTGGCCACGTCAATGAAGTGAACGCCGCAGGAAAGTAAGGGAAGGTGCAGTGCGACCGCTAGGCACACAAAATAAGGAGAGCATCTTGGCCGCAAGAATTCTCATGGTTTTTAGTGCGAGCATTACCCTTACGCTTGGAGTCCTTCACCTTGTTTCTACGTTCTGGGGCCCAAGCCTCACGCCCCGTGACCCCGCACTGCAAATCAGCATGAGCCAAAGTTCACCTATTATGACGAACGAAACAACCATGTGGCGGTGTTGGGTGGGCGTCAATGCCAGCCACAGCCTTGGACTTATTTTGTTCGGCTTGGTTTTCGGTTATCTCGCATTAGCTCACGGTCAACTCCTCTTTCGGTCACCGTTTCTGCTCGTTGTCGGGCTGGCAATGCTTGGTGGTTTTGTTGTGCTCTGCAAGGTTTATTTTTTTAGTTGGCCTCTCACAGGCATCAGCATTTCTTTGGCCTGCTATGTGGCTAGCATTGCGCTATCGCGGGCCTAACAATGCGCTCTTGATGCAAACAGGAATATGGAGATGCGGGACAGACGAAATAACCACTAAATGCGTTCTCGTCACCTGGCCGAATGAATGAAGAATTTTCGCAGTGTTTCTGGCCTCGCGTTCTGCACTTTCTGCAAGGTCGGCCAACGTTCCAGGAAGTCGCCAGCAATCGGCGAAGTGACTTCACTGAACCACCCTAGGACCTGCGGGAAATACATTTTTAGATAAGCCGTCATACGATTCGAGCAGCGCGCTTTGTCACTGACGAATTTCCTCCTTGCTTCCACCAGAAACTGCAGAGTGCGCGTCTGCTCCGTATCCGGATCGAGGCGACGCAATCTTTCACGATGGCGCACCAGGAGGTCGACCAACAGACCCGCATCCGAAGGATCGCTCTTGGCGCCGGACGGTCGGAAGCCCTTGCGGTAGTTGACCAGCGTGTTGGGGTGCACGGGAAATAGCACCAGCTGCGCATATTTGGTGAGCATGAACAGCAACGATCCACGCGATTGCTCGAGTGCCACCGCGATTGGGCGGCCACCGAATCGGCGCGCCAGTTCTGCCGCCCAGGCCTCGACCGCTTCCGGTGTGTGATCGAGATGGCCGGACTCCACGTCGGGATGAGTGGGGCTCTGCAGTGCCCAGGCATGCTTTTGATCTGCCCAGTCGATCCCCACAAATGCAGCGAATTCGGCTTCCTGCTTCTGTAGCCGTGATCGGCGGACACAAGCCGACTTCCGGGGGACTAATCTGCACGGGTCAGGCGAACTTGCGATTTGGCGACGTTCTATTCTCAAGGCTGGCCGCGGATAACGTGGCAGTAAGAGCCCCACTTCTATGAAGCGATGACAGTCCTCGGTGCAGGAGTTGCGGCTATCGGCATCCGCCGAGCGCGTCCGCAATTGTCTCAAGATCTGCCGTGAACGCGGCCACGCTGGTTTGATCCACATTTAGTGAATCCGGATCAATTCCGCCAGTGAGTGTCGGGGCACTTGGAACAGGCATCCCCGCTAGCTGAAAAAGTCCGCTTGCAAGGCTAAGGATGCCAACGATTGGTAAGTAGGAGTCGAGCACACTCCGCACTTCTGACGCCGCGACCGCACTCTGGTCAGCACCCGCAAGAGTAGTGATCGCCTGGAGGTTGCGCAGGAAGCACTTCAAACTCCTGATTTCAAGACAAAGCAAACCTTGCAGAAAGGGCAGAACACTTGAGGGCGTGGGAGCCAGAAGGCACGGGGCTAGTTCGTCTGCGGCGTCCTGCGCCACGTCTCCGGAAACAACCCCGCCATCGTAGTGTCGAGGGCACGGGCGATTCTGAATTCAGCTTGGCGGTGATGGCTTCGTCGGCTAGAAAGAGCGGATGATGGTCAGGGTAGAATTGAAATTAAAGGGGTCACCCATGCGAGTATTCACCGTGTGTCCGAGCAGCTCGAAGTTGAGATCGAGCGAAATCGTTGTCGTGTGAACAAGGTTATGCGTCACAAAACAAAAACACGCGGCAACTGGATTCAATTGCCCGTTGACGCATCGCAACTGAGCTTAAGCAACTCGCCTGCAAGTGATCTAGCGATTGCCGTTGCAGCCTACGAAATGAGCGGTGGAGGCTCTGATCTGAGAGACTTGCTCATCATTAAACCAAAGTAGCCCACTGCCAACTCCCCGGCAGCTATCCCAACGCCGCGATACCCTTCCCCCCGCTCCGTTCAAGATCTATAACTCATCGCTAACGGAGAGCAACATGAACACTCCACTCGAAGTCGCCACGAACGCCAGCACCAAATCCGTCCTGCCCGTGTGCGACTGTGCGACTGGCAGGGCCTGCTCAGATTTCGTTTCACAGGCGGACTCGCGCCGTAAGCGCACCTTTCTGCCCGATGCTATCCTACAGGTGGAGTGCTCCCACCCACACTGAAGCCATCAGACACACAAACGCCAGCGCCAACGTGCATTCGATTAGTTCCGGATGCTCATTCATAAAACGGAGCATAGCGTCCCCCTTTAGCTCGCCGCCGTATTCGCGTTAGCCAGATCGGTGTTCGTCGAAGTCCAAATGCCAGAAACACTGGTTCCGGCACTGATAAACAACGCCGCCGACGCTAGACACACGAATGCCAGCAACAGCGTGTATTCGATCAAATCCTGACCCTGTTCGTCCTGCAAGAAGTTCGTGAGTGTGTTCATTGTTATCCAGCCTCCGATCTCCAAAGTAATCGAATTCGGTGTTCTTTTGCTAGTCCACAAAGGTTCGTAGCGGAAGTAAGGCGAAAGTTAGGCGCTCAGGTTAAAACCTTGTATTTCAGTGAATTACGAGCCAACCTATGGAGTGCGCCCTTGGACTGAGACAGAGAAATCAGGGACAGTTCTACACTGAATGGAGAACTGAACCTGATGAAGAAGAGCCGAGTTTTTAGCCCGAAGTTCAAGGCGGCGGCCGTCCGGCGGATGCAAGCTGGGGAGAGT
>Ga0209517_10007038_pt1 | contig 13645 bp, 6 predicted proteins | sample PeaSoiMetSII2010_FD_187695 | JGI IMG/M metagenome (GOLD analysis project Ga0209517, IMG submission 187695) | Peat soil microbial communities from Weissenstadt, Germany - SII-2010 (SPAdes) (version 2) | ecosystem: Environmental > Terrestrial > Soil > Wetlands > Peat | place: Germany: Weissenstadt...
CGTCTTCTTAGGGTCCGCTCCTTTTCGCGCGAACCATGGATCGTCGCCCAGCCGCGCCTCCAGGATCGAATCGGGGTCGAGCAATTGCCTGGTCGCAAAGCCATCGCGATCGACGCCGGATTGAATATCGGAGTTCAGTTGCTGGATGGTCCGCCCATGAGTATTGCCGGCATGCGAGAAAAACCAGTTGTTGACGCGAGCGCCGAAGGGCAGTCCACAAAAGAACTCGCCCAGATCGCCCGTGCACGCGGCGACGTCGCCGGCGCCGATGTGGAAATGCTTCAGTTCGCTCACGAATTCTTCGGACTTCTTGCTATGCGGCGAGGCGAGGAACTCCACTTCATGATTCCCGGCAAGAATAATGACGCTTCCGCCGGCCTTCGCGGCGGCGTTCTGGATGCCTCGAAGTATCGCGATCACTTGCAGAGCTTGGTGCCATTTATCGATGAAATCGCCAGTGACGACCAGAACCGATTTCCCTCCGATCCATGCGAGCCCGCCCGGATCCCGGGCGATGAGCTTCGCTCCAACCAGGAGCGCGGTCAAACGATCGGCGTCGGCGTGTATGTCGCCGATCGCGAAGATATCCGCGTCCGTGTTCATTTCCACAATTGCGGGATGTTTCGCCCAATCGCGATGATACTGTGCGAACAGGCAGGAGGCGGCCAGCAGCAGGGAAGCGACGCGCATGTATTCATTTGTTGTAGCAGGGTTGACCAATGCGCGTCTGCTCTAAAGCGCTAAGCTAAGTAAAATGTCTAGCCCGGATAGCGAGCGGATGGACGCGCTCACGGAGGCGACAGTTCGTCTTCTGAAGCGCGTGGAAGGGCTCGAAAGCAGGCTGGCACGGCTGGAGGGTGTGCGTGCCGCGGAACCGCCGGCTGAACCGGTTCCATCCGCGCCTCCGCCCGCGAGCCAGCATTTCCGCTGGCCGGGAGATGCAGCGCTTCCGCCGCCGCTGCCGGTCTCGCCTCCGCCCATGACGGTGTCGACTCAAGCGGAAGTGGAAGCTCCCAAGATCGAAGCCCGCGAGCCGCCGGTAAGCGGCGCGGCGTTTTTCGAACCCCCACGCCCGGCGGATCGCCCCGAGCTCGAAACCCGCATGGGTCTGACGTGGATCAACCGGATCGGCGTAGTCACGCTGATCATCGGCGTAGGGTTCTTCTTCAAATACGCCATCGACAATCAGTGGATCGGCGAAACCGGCCGCGTGGGTTTGGGTGTGCTGGCCGGCCTCGCGACTTTGATCGCGGGTGACGTTCTGTGGCGCCGCGAACATAAGATTTACGCGCAAGGGATCTGTGGGCTCGGCGTCAGCATTCTGTACTTGTCGTTCTACGCGACGTTTGGCTTCTACCATCTGCTGCCGCAAGGTGCCGCTTTTGCTCTGATGGCGATGGTCACCCTGATGGCCGGGGCGCTGGCGCTTCGTTACGACGCGATGGCGATTGCCGCGCTAGGCATGTTGGGAGGCTACGCGACTCCAATCCTGCTGAGCACCGGTGTCGACGCTCCGTGGACGTTCCTCAGCTACATATTTCTGATAAATCTCGGAGCTGTGGCGATCGCGCGTCCGCGCCGGTGGCGGCTGCTGGACCTGATGGCGTTTATCGCCACGGTGATTCTTTATACCTCCTGGTTTAACGAATGGTTCAGACCCGCGAAAGAAGTGGTGGCGACCACGGCTGTGTTGGCGTATTATGCTCTGTTCGCGTTTGTCGAATGGTCCTGGATTTTTTACGCGTCGCAAGTGCTTGCCGGACTCGCGTTGGTCGCGATCTGGCCGGAGACGCAGGCATTTCTGGGGTTGAGCCTGGTGGTCGGCGCTGCCGGAATCGTGGTCGCAGACCAGATGCGCAGGCCTCTGGCGGCGACGTTCTCCTTCGCGACGTTCTGGGCAGCGTACTGGATCTGGGAAACGTCGCACCACAACCCCGCCGTGACCATCTTCCTGTTTCTGACCGTCGCGTTCGCGATGTATCTGCTATGGACACCGTTCCAGAGACTGGTGCGGCATGTCGAAGTTCGGACCGAGCATTTGACGATTCTCGCGCTAAACGGCGCCATCTATTTCGGCGCCAGCTATCTTCTGCTGAGAGAGGACTACAAACCGTGGATGGGCCTATTCGCGGTTGCCGTGGCGGGCGCGCACCTGCTGATCGGCATGCGGCTGTGGCAGGAGCGCGTGGCGACCGGTGGCGATACCCGTCCCGTGCTGCTGGCTCTCGGAATTGCACTGGGATTTCTTACGCTGGCGGTTCCGATCCAGTTCACCGGCTACAGCATCACGCTGAGCTGGGCTCTGGAAGCCGCCGCGCTGGTATGGGTCAGCCGCAAGACGAATGAGATTTTAGTGTTCTTCGGAGCCTGCGCGATTTATGTGTTCGTATTCTTGCGGCTATACGGCTTCGATATCTCGCTGCCGGAAGCGCATTCGCTGCTGGTGAACTCACGATTCTTGACGTTCCTGGTCGCAGCAGTCAGCTTCTGGCTGGGGGCGTGGTGGGCGAAAGAAACCATGAGTCCGCTGGCCGCTCTCGGTTACGCGACCGGGCACTTCATCATGCTCTCGGCTTGCTTGTTTGAATTTAACGACTGGGTGCTGAAGGCGGTCAGCGTCGAGAACCAGGGCAGCGTGCTGGCGATCGGCGTATCCATTTTGATGGCCGTGTATGCGGTGATGTTGATCAGCATCGGGGTCGGGTACCGGTCCGTGTTGGATCGCATTCTGGGCTTGGGATTGATCGGCTTAGTGGTGTTAAAACTCTATCTTTACGACGTGTGGGAGGCGAGCCACCTGTTCCGCACAGTCGCGTTTGTCGCTCTCGGCGTCTTGCTGCTGCTGACTTCATACTTATATTCGCGCTTCCGTCCGACGATAGAGAACTGGTGGAAAGATGAAAAGGCGCCTTAGCGGCTTGCTGTGGTGCACGATCCTGCTGCACGCGGATTTTCAGCCGTCGAGGTGGAAATACCGGCGCGCTCTCTCGACAACCGGATCGCCATTGAGCGTTCTGACCATCGACAAGGGGATTTACATCCATTCCCAGCCCGGGCTAGCCGACCTGCGGGTGATTAGCGGACAGGATGAAATTCCGTATGTGCTCGAAAAGATGTCGGGATCGCACCGGAGGGTGGACGTATCGAGCGACGACTTGAATCAAGGCGTGGCCGCCAACGGGGACCTGGAAGTGACCGTGGACACCGGCAACGACCATCGCCACAACGGCATCCGTGTGGCGACATCCCGAACCAATTTCCGCCAGCGAGTCACGGTTTCGACCAGCGATGACGGCAAGGCGTGGACCCGGGTCCGCGACGCGTCTATTTTCGATTTTTCGCAAGACGCGCGCCAGGTCGCTCTCCTGGACGTCAGCTATCCGGTTTCGTCGCGGCGCTATGTTCGCCTGACGATTCACGGTTGGAACGATCCGAAAGCGATCTCACGGTGCTGGGTGACGCTCGATGAGGATACCCCCGCGATGCGCGATACCATCGCGTTGCTCAAGGCGGATCCGGTGCTGGAAGAAAAGACGCAGAGCACGCTGTTCACCTGGGATCTGGGCGTACCTGGGATTCCGCACGATGAACTTGCGCTCGAAGTCGACACGCCGGAGTTCGAGCGTGCCGCCGTCGTCGAGGCGAGCCGGGACGGAAAAGAATGGTACGCGTTAGGCCAAGGCGTGCTGTCGCGCTTCCGGAAGGAGCAATCCCTGACGCTCGATTTTCCGGAAGATCATCAGCAGTGGCTGCGCCTGCGGATTTACAATCGTGACGACAAACCGCTGATCGTTAAGTCGGCCACGCTGAGCGCGATCCGGACTCGCCTGAAGTTCAAACCGGCCTCGGGCGCGGCGTACGCGCTGTATTACGGTAACGCCGACGCGCGTGGGCCTTCTTACGATCTGCGCGACTTGCTGGCGAGGGAAGCTCCCGCTCCCGAGGCCGCGATTAGCTCCGGTCAGGAAGAGACGAATTCCGCGTTTCGTGAGAAGCCTCCGCCAACTAAGCCCTGGAGCGAGCAGCATCCCGGAATTCTGTATGTCACCCTCGCGGTGGCCGTTCTGGGGATGGGGACCGTCACGGTCCGGTTTTTGAAGAAGGTGGGTGCTGCAAAACCGGAACCAAATCCCTAGTCGCTCTGTCTAAGCACTATGTTCGGTAAAGAATTCGCATATGCGGCGCGCACGCTACGAAAAAGTCCCGTGTTTCTGGTGGCTGCGACCATCACGATCGCCCTCGGAATCGGCGCCAGCACCGCGATCTTCAGTGTGACCAATGCCGTACTGCTGCGCCCGCTTCCTTATAAAGATCCAGACAAGCTGGTCTTGGCATTCGGGGACATGCGGGCGCGCAAAGATTTCGATGGCCGCGTCTCCAACGAAAATTTCACCGATCTTCGCAACGGCGCGAAGACCATGTTTGAAGACTTCGGCGCGGTGCTGACGTTTCGGGTCAATGTTCCGCGGGAAGACGGCACGCCCGAACAGATCCACCTGGCGCAGGCGACCTCCAATATTTTCCGTTTGTTAGGCGCCAGAATCGCGGCCGGGCGCGGCTTCAGCGATGATGATGGCCGGCCGCAAGCCCCTCCCGATCCCACCGCCGCGCCGGGCACACAGCTCCCTCAGCTCCCCAGCATCGCCATCCTCAGTTACGAATTCTGGCAGAAGCGCTACGGAGGCAGCCGGGATGTGATCGGACAGAAAATATTCCCCGGCGCGCCCGTCAGCCCGCAAGTAGTAGGAGTGCTGGCGCCCGGATTCGAGCTGCTATTCCGGCCGTCCGCGAATGAAGATCCGCGACCCGATGTATGGATCGCACAACGAACGCCGTATAACAATGCCAATCGGAATGGGTATGGCTGGCGCGCGATCGGGCGGTTGCGGCCGGGCGCGACCATCGCCAAGGCGCAGGACGAGGCCGAGTTGGTTTCGGCGGAAATTCGCCGCAATTTTCCGATTTACAAAGGCGGAGATTTTCACTACCGCCTGGAGCCGATGCACGCGCACATGGTGGCGGCCGTGCGTCCCGCGATCCTGGCGTTGATGGGCGCGGTGATTTTTCTGCTCCTGATCGCGTGCGCGAACGTCGCAAATCTGATGCTGGTGCGCGCTTCTCTGCGCGAGCGGGAACTGGCGTTGCGCGCGGCCTTGGGCGGAAGCCGTGCCCGGCTGATCGGGCAGATCCTGGCCGAAGCGCTCCTTCTCTCCATCGGCGGAACGATCCTCGGACTGGGCCTCGCCCAGCTTTGCATCCGCGAGCTGATCGCGATCAGTCCGGCGAGCCTCCCGCGTCTCGATTCGGTTCGGCTCGATCCGCTAGTGTTCGCGTTCGCGTTCGTGATCGGTCTGATTGCCGCCGTGGTGTTCGGAATCGCGCCGGCGCTGCGCGCATCGCGGCGCAACCTGATGGACGTACTACGCGGCAGCAGCCGCACGGTGGGGCTGGGCGGTGCCGGACCTCGCAACGCGGTGGTAATCGTGGAAGTAGCTTTGTCCTTCGTGCTGCTGATCGGATCCGGACTCATGTTCCGAAGCTTCCTCGCGTTGCAGCGCGTTAACCCCGGCTTCGATGCGAGCCATCTGCTTACGTTTCAGATTCTAGGCGGTCGGCCCGCCAATCAGCCGCAGCAGAGGCGAGCGTACACGCGGGAAATCGAAGATCGCCTCCGTGCAGTTCCCGGCGTGCAAGGCGTAGCCGGATCGTTTCTACTTCCGCTCGCCGGAGGGTACAGCACGATTCGCTGGGGCAAGGAGAACGCGCTTGCGGATCCCAGCAAATATCAGGCAGTCGATTGGTCCTCAGTCCTTCCCGGTTTTTTTGAAACCATGCGGACTCCGCTGTTGGCCGGGCGCACGTTCACCGACGCGGATAATGCTCCCGATCGCAATCTGGTGGTGATCGACCAGGTCCTGGCCGCAAAGGCTTTTCCCGGCGAATCCGCGATCGGCAAAAGAATTCTGATCCGTCTACGGACGCCCGAGCCGGAGTGGGTGGAGATCATCGGTGTGGTTGCGCATCAGATGACCACATCTCTAACCGAGCCGGGCCGTGAGCAGGTTTACTTCACCGACGGCTTTCTGTCTTACGGATCGATCGCGCGCTGGGCGTTGCGAGTTTCCGGCGATCCCGCCCAATACGCCGGCCAGGTGCGCGCGGCGATTTCGCAGGTCGATCCGCACTTGTCGCTATTCCAGGTACAGCCGATGGAAGCGCTGGTGGAGCACGCCCAGGCGAGCACACGATTCTCGCTATTGCTGATCGGCGTTTTCGCGGTAGTCGCGGCGCTGCTCGCATCGGTCGGACTCTACGGCGTGCTGTCGACCGTGGTTCGCCAGCGTACCGCGGAAATCGGCGTCCGGATGGCGCTGGGCGCCGCGCCTGGAAGTATCTTCGGTCTCGTCGTAGGGCAGGGGATGCGGCTGAGCGCTGCGGGAATCGCACTCGGAATCGTCGCTGCATTCGGGTTGACCCGCGCCATGACCAGCATGCTGGTAGGCATCCAGCCCACCGATCCGCTTACCTTCGGCGCCATGATCGTAGTGTTTTTCGCGATCGCCGCGGCTGCATGCTGGGTCCCCGCATTGCACGCATCGAGTCTGGATCCGACGGTCGCGCTGCGCGAGTAGCTACGGATTCAACCTTGCGGTTCCTTCGATCCGGAGGGTTCCAGCGACTGTACCAGTTGTCCCTGCGTCGAGCGGCCCGTGAAATCCCGGTTGTTTGCCGCCTGAGGAGATCGCGAACGCGCCGGGCTCGACGACATAACCGCCGTTTCGAAAACGCGCGAACTGCCGGGGCCGAATGGTGAATTGCACCGTCTTGTGCTCCTTGGCATGCAGGGAGATTCGTTCGAATCCTGCCAGCGATCGAATCGCTCCGCTGCCCGAGCTTACATATAACTGAACCACCTCGTCACCATCGCGATCGCCCGTGTTTTCGACATTGACGGAGACCTTAACTGGATCGCCGGCGTGAGCCTGAGACGGGACAGCAAGCTGGCTGTACGCAAAGCGAGTGTAACTGAGCCCGAAGCCGAAAGGATACAGCGGCTCGCCAGTGAAAAAACGGTAGGTTCTCTGCTTCATCGAATAATCGGTGAACGGCGGCAACTGATCCGCGGACTTGTAGAACGTAACAGGAAGCCGCCCGGCGGGATTGTAGTCGCCGAACAATACATCGGCGATCGCGGTGCCGCTGGCTTGGCCCGGGTACCATGCCTCCACGATCGCAGGCACGTGATCACGCGCCCAGTTGATCGCCACGGCGCTCCCGTTCATCAGAACCAGCACCACCGGCTTTCCGGCCGCGACCACTTTCTGCATCAGTTCTTCCTGGACGCGCGGCAGCCCGAGCTGAACCCGATCGCCGCCTTGAAAGCCTTCGACGGGAACCCGCATCTCCTCGCCTTCCAGTCGCGGCGACAATCCCAGGACCAGCACCACGGCATCGGCCTGCCGCGCTGCATTCACCGCTTCGTCGACCGATGGCCGGCCCGGCGGAGACCACACCAGTTGAATCGCCGCGTCGTTGACGTACTCGTGATAATCGAGGCGAATTTCGTACAGTGTTCCCGCTTTCAGCTCCACCGGCGCGTATTCGTAATTGAATCCGTGGATGCTGTTCGCGCGCACCAGTTCCTTGCCGTCGAGATACAGTTCATACGCGTTCATTCCGATCGCACCCAGTTGATACGTGCCGCTCACGGGAGCCGAAAGGTAACCGGTCCAGCGGACGCCGAAATCGTCGTCGTGCATATCCTGGCGGGGCGCGCCGTCCCACCATTGAAAATCGACGCGCGGGTCGACGCGGGTGAACAGCGGCTGCGGATTCGCCGGAATCGCGCCCACGATTTTTCCCGAATCAGGATAGGTCAGCTCGGCTGGCCTATGCTGCTTGCCGTCGAAATCGCACATGTTGAAATATGCGCCATTGAGGCCGTTCCGGCCCTCGGGACCCTTTGAAGTGAACAGCCGCGCGGTGGGAATCACCGCGAAGGTCGGCATGTTTTCGGCCACGTCGCTGCCCTGCGCGTAAAGAACCTTGGCATTCGGGAGCTTGCGGAGGATGCCTTCCAGCACGGTGACCGGCGCGGTCGGGATGCCATTGTAATTCCCGAGGATCGCCTTCGCATCGTTCGCGTTCGGACCGATGACCGCGATCGTCCGGATGGTTTTCGCCAACGGTAAAGCGTGATCTTCATTCTTCAGCAGCACAATGGATTTGCGCGCGGTTTCGACGGCTAGCTCGCGATGCGCGGAGCTGTCGTTATCGCTGTAAGGGATGCTCGCCCAACGGACCATGGACGGCGGGTCGAACATTCCCAGCTTGAATCGCGCGGTCAGCAGCCGTTTCAAGGATTGATTGATTTCGGATTCGGCGACGAGCCCGACGCGAACGGCGGGCAGCAGATTCGCGTACTCCACCCCGCAATTCAGGTCGGTTCCGGCCTTGATCGCACGTGCGACGCCTTCATTTGCGTTGGGCGCGAACTTATGATGCAAATAGATGTCGCCGATCGCGCCGCAATCGGAGACCACGTAGCCCTGAAATCCCCATTCCTTTCGCAAAATCTCGGTCAGTAGCGTGGGATTGGCGCAAGCCGGCTGCCCGTCCACGCTGTTATACGCGCACATCACGGAATACGCGCCGCCTTCGCGGACCGCGGCTTCGAAATGTGGCAGGTACGATTCCCGCAGGTCTTCTTCACTCACCACCGCGTCGAAAGTGTGGCGCGACGGCTCCGGTCCGCTGTGCACCGCGTAATGTTTGGCGGTCGCGATGGTCTTGAAATATTTCGGATCGTCGCCTTGCATCCCTTTAATGAACGCGACCGCGAGTTGGCCGGTCAGATACGGATCCTCTCCGTATGTCTCCATGCCACGGCCCCAGCGCGGGTCGCGAAACAGATTAATGTTCGGCGTCCAGAACGTGAGTCCCTGATAAATATTCCGCTTGCCTCGACGAACAAACTCGTGATACTTCGCGCGCGCTTCATCCGAGATGACCGACGCGACCCCAAGCATTTGCGGCGCGTCCCACATCGCGGCGAGCCCGATCGCTTGCGGAAACACCGTGGCTCGCCCGGCCCGCGCTACGCCATGCAGCGATTCATTCCACCAGTTGTAAGCCGGAATGCCCAGGCGATCGATTGCCGGAGAATCGTTGGTAAGCTGCGAAATTTTCTCCTGAAGGGTCATGCGCGATATCAGGTCGTCCACGCGCCGGTCCATGGGCGCATTCGAATCGCGATAAAGCTGGGCTCTTCCAAGAGCCGCCATCAACAACAGCGTCGCGGTGCACAGAAGAAAGTCTCTCGTGTCCATTTCTCGTTACGGTTCTCGAACGATTTCAAGGTAATCGAGGGCTGCCGATTCTCCCGCATCGGGTGAGCCTTCGATGCGAATCTCGTCTCCCGCACGCAAGGCGATTCCTGAAATAGTTCGACGAGTAGACGAAGTGCCATCGAGCTTCACAGTGGGAAGTTGCAGCGTCGCGCTGCATTCGTCAACGAGCTGTTTACCGACGAACGTCTTAAAATGCGCCGCTCCGTTATCCTGGTCGAAATACTGGACGCGAATCGTATACCACCCCGGTTCGCCGGTGAATCGGCTGCTGGCCGTGCAATGCCCAGCCCCACACGTGATCGCCCTACCACCCGACGCAGCTTCCCACGGCGTCACGTCGGTCACCGTATATCCGCTCAGCATCATCGACTCGGCTTCGATGCGGCCGGGATAATGCCCGACGCGATGCTTTGCGTCCGGAATGTCAGACTCGCGCAGAAACCAGTTCGAAACCGCGTCGCGCCAGACTTCCGCTTGTCCGGCTTGATACTCGAGCTGCGCCAGAACATCGTTGTACCGCTGCTCGTCGATGTGCCCTCGCAACGATTTCCAATCGCGCGCGTATCGCTCCACGGCCGCCGCGCCTTCATAGTGCGAATCATAAATATGTTGGATCACGGTCTCGCCGGAATGCAGTTTATATGTATACGGGACGTGGTGCATGAATAAAAGCAGATCGTCAGGGCAGGGTTCGAGCGACTCGTACATGCGCGCGACCGTCGGAGGATATTGACCGATGTAGCCAGTGCCCGTCGCCACTGTTCGGTCCATGCCGACGCCGTCTTTATCCGCGCGGTGCCACTGGCCCCAGCCGTTTTGCTCCGAAGCTGCCACCGAAACCCCGTAGTGATTGCCGGTGATATCGGTTAGCGTCTGCAACCCGAGCGGCCCGGTATAGTTCTCATAAGTTCGCCACGAGCTGAGCTGTATTCGGGCGACGATTTTGGCGTCACTGCCGAACGTGAGCCGCGTCCACTCCTCCGCAATTTCGCGCGCGCTCAAATCCGGATTCCAAGCCAGGCGCCCGTATCCGTAAAGATTCGCCTGCGAGAGATGATTGCCAGTCCAGTTGTCGTCCAATCCGACGTTCGCGACGCCGATAAACCCTCCGATAGGCCGGTGAAACGTTTTACCGGCAGCCAGAGCCTTCACCGGCCCCGTCATATTGAAGTCCAGAACATCCTTCCACATCGGAGCCAGCAATACCGTGTGGCGCGCTTGTCCGAAATATTCCTGGGTGATCTGAAGCTCCATCGCCTGATTGGTTTTTTCAAGCGCGGCGAACAAGGGTGACGCGGGTTCGCGCACTTGAAAATCGATAGGACCATTCTTGATCTGGATCACGACATTGTCATTGAACTGGCCATCCAGCGGCTTGAAATTATCATAGGCGGCGCGCGCGCGATCATTCTTCGGGTTGCGCCAATCCATGTGATGGTCATAAACGAAACCGCGGTAGCACAGGATTCCGCCATGCGGCTTGAGGGCTCGCGCCACAACATTGGCGGCGTCGGCATGCGTTCGGCCGTACGCCGACGGACCCACCCGTCCCTCCGAGTCCGCTTTCACGATCAGGCCGCCAAGGTCCGGAATCGCGCGACATAGCTCGTCGATTTTCGATTTCCACCACGCGGCGACCCGCGGATCGAGCGGATCGAAAGTATCCAGTCCGCCCAATGTTTTCGGGCTCCCGAAATCCACCGAAAGAACCGTTCGCACCCCCCAAGGACGGAACGCGTCTGCGATCCGGGCAACTTGAGCAATCATTTCTGGCGACAGCATGCGCGGATCGGCATTGACATTATTGATCGAGCATCCATTGATCCCCAGCGATGCGAGCATGCGCCCGTACTCGCCAACGCGGCTCAGGTCGCTGCGCGCGTGGCCCTGATCCCAGAAAATCGATCGCCCTCCGTAGCCACGTTCGACGCTGCCATCGAGATTGTCCCATTGATTAATCCAGCGCAGCGGAGCATAGGGCTCCTGCTTCTCATCGAGGTTCGAAACCGGTTCACCCAAAGCGATCTTCCGAAGCAACGCGAATACGCCATACAACACGCCGCGATCGTTCGTCGCCGTCACTAAAGTATGACCCTCGACGTATTTCAGCCAGTACCCGTCTGGCGCCAGTTTCGCATCCAGCTTCCATTCAGGTGCGATATGCCGAAAGTCGGCCAACGTACCGAGAATGATCGCGCTCTCCGCGGGTACCCCGGATTCCTCGCGCAGCGTCTTGCCGAGCATCCCGCGTACTCCGCGTATCAGCTCCTGACGCGCGCTTTGAATAAGCGGCGATTCACTGGCAATCGCAACCACAGCCGGAAGCGCCGGATGCTGCGCAGCGTCCAGGGGTTCGTAGCGAAGCCATGCTTGGTAACCGGACTCCGCATGTAGCGCGAAAATGCTCAGCGCTACCGCCAGTCCGAGTTTCATCACGAATTCACGCCTGAGGCGAGATAGCCTCCATCCACGACGATACATTGACCGGTCAGATAGCTCGCCGCGTCGGAAGCCAGAAGAATCGCAACGCCCACCAGTTCGTCAGGCTTGCCGAAACGCCCCATCGGCGTGCGTGCCAGCATTTCCTGCCCGCGCGGCGTGTCGTTGATCATCCCATTGTTCATCTCCGTCGGAAAAACTCCCGGTGCGATCGCATTGACGGAAATTTTATCGCGCGCCCATTCGCACGCCAGACTGCGCGTCACCGAGAGAATCCCGGTCTTGGTCGCGCAGTATGCAGTGACTTCATGAAACGCGAGAAACGAACCGAGCGAAGCGATGTTGATAATGCGTCCGTGCCCGCTGGCCTTCAGGGGCTCGTAGAAACTCTGGCAGGCGCGCAAGACTCCCGACAGATTCGTGTCGATGATCCTCGCCCACTGCTCCTCGCACAAATTGACCGTCGATTGTTTAAAAGTAAACCCGGCTGCGTTCACCAGAATATCGACACGGCCGAGACCCGCCAGGACCGCTTCGCGCAGCCTGTCGATCGAGCCGCGATCGGTGACATCGGTAGTTTGTCGAAGCGTTCGAACGCCGGCGGCCTCGATTTCGCCGCAAACTTCCTCGATCTGTTCCATTCGGCGTCCCGTGGGTACGACATTGGCTCCCTGCGCGGCCAGGCCCGCAGCGATGGTCCGGCCCAGTCCCGACGTGGCCCCGATCACCACGGCCACTCGATTCGATAAATCGAAACGATTGCTCATCTAATAAGGAACCTTGACCGGGCGGTCATCATCAGGGTCGGCCCAGCGGTCGTTCGGAATAGTGGGAACCCAGCCTGGCCGGCCAGGATCCTGATCATACGCATAATTTCCGAGGCGTTGATAGAGTTCATTGTAGCGGCGAACTTTGTCGCGATCGAGCTTGATCCCCAGTCCCGGCCCATTCGGAACACAAATCGCGCCGCCTTCATAGCGCATCGGCCCGCCTTCTATGATGTCGTCCGTCAAATGATGATAATGGGCGTCGGCTGCAAATGTCAGGTTCGGTAGCGCTGCGCCCAGGTGCAGCATGGTCGCGAGCTGGATCCCGAGTTCACCAGAAGAGTGCACCGCCACGCCGAATTGAAAGGTCTCGCACACCGCCGCGCCTTTCAAACAGGATCGGATCCCGCCCCAGAACGTCGTGTCGAGCAGAATCACGTCCATCGCGGGATTCAGGATATTCACCGCGAGCTGCTCGAAATTCACCACCACCGTATTCGTCGCCAGGGGAGTGCGAATTTTCCCGCGTGTGCGGCGCATGCCGTTCAGCCCAAACACGGGATCTTCGAGATAATCGTTATGCAAGTCCTCAATCGCCAGGCCGAATCGAATCGCCTGTTCCGTCGACCACACGCCGTTCGGATCGAATCGCAGACGATCCTCGGGAAAAACGGACGCAACCGCACGATACACTTCCAGCTCATAATCCGGATGAAAAACCCCTCCCTTCAGCTTGTGCGTCGTGAAACCGTAACGCTGTTTCTGATCGCGCGCGAATTCGATCATCTGATCGATGGTCCGAATTTCGCCCAAGCCGGATTCGGGATTCGCATACCGAAAAAAACAGTAACAGGCAAACGGAACACGATCCCGGAGCCGTCCGCCGAGAAGTTCGCAGACCGGGACGCCCCAGGCCTGACCGAGCAGGTCGAGGCACGCGAACTCGATCGCCGCCAGGATCTGCGTCCGATTGTTATAAAGTGATGCGGTGGGGTTGGCGATCAGAAACCGCAGTTCCTCCAGGCGAGCCGGATCGCGCCCGGCCAGATACGGCTCCATGGCTCGAATAGCGGCCTCGGCCGATTCGCC
>Ga0209517_10007039_pt1 | contig 13643 bp, 10 predicted proteins | sample PeaSoiMetSII2010_FD_187695 | JGI IMG/M metagenome (GOLD analysis project Ga0209517, IMG submission 187695) | Peat soil microbial communities from Weissenstadt, Germany - SII-2010 (SPAdes) (version 2) | ecosystem: Environmental > Terrestrial > Soil > Wetlands > Peat | place: Germany...
CGCCCAGTCGGGGCTGCACGTCGTGCCCTGCTGGGAGGAACGACGCGTTTCGCTGATCCACGTCGCCGACTTGGTCTCACTCCTGCTCCTGGCAGCCGAGAAAGGCGAGCGTCTGCACCCCTACGGAGAGCCGGGCCAGGGTGTCTACTTCGTGGCGGCGGAATACGATCCGACGTATGCCGAACTGGGGCAGGCCATGGCTAAGGCTTTGGGAAAGAAGCGGGCCATGGTAGTGCACATGCCGGGATCGCTCTCGCGACTGGTCGGGTTTTGCGGCGACGCACTGGGGCGCGTGCGGCAACGTCCTGGTTGGGTGAACAGCGACAAGATGGCCGAAGCCCTGGCCGGGTCGTGGACGTGCTCATCCGCCAAGGCCCGTATGCAGTTGGGTTGCTCCCCCGCGGCCACGTTGGCCGAACGCCTGGGCGAAACGGCCCAATGGTATCGCCAGGCCGGGTGGCTGTGAGCCTGCGCGGCAGTTTGGATCCTGCGTATGGCCGATGGCTGGCGCGCCCGTGTCAGTCAGGCCTCGAGATTCCCACCAGGGGGAAGTATCGCAGATAAAGCCCGGCCCAGGCCGCGCCCAGCGCGATACCGGCAGCCATGTCAACCGCGACGTGCTGCTTGGTGGCCAACGTGGCCCACAGGATGCCGAGGCACCAGAGCCAGCTCAGGCTGCGAGCCAGACCGCTATCGCCGAGGCGCCGGGCCAGGCGATCAACGCAAATGGCCGAGAAGACGGCGAAGGCCGCGTGCAGTGAGGGGCAGGCGTTGCCCGGCCCGTCGATGGCGATGAGGGGCCGGTAGGCGGCGCTGTCCGGTCGGGGAATGGCTGTGGGCCAGAAGAGAAAGATGAGGAGTCCCACCAGGCAAAGTCCGCTGAAGGCCAAGCAGCAGGCGTTCAGATCCCGCTTGTCTTCCAGCAGCCAGGGAGCAATGGGTAAGTATAGGTAGAGCGACAAGTACAGCGGCAAAGCGCCAGGCTGGAAAGCGATCAGCCGGTCCAGGGCGGTGGTCGGCATTTCCCGCACGGGGAAGATGTGGAAGCGGAGCAGCAGGAAGTAACCGATAAAGAAGGCGATGATAATGATCGCCCCGGCTATCAGTTTGAAGCGCCAATGGGCCTTCAGCCTTGCGCCAAGCCAAGCCGTTCCTTGAGTGCTCCGGGTCGGGGTCATGAATCTTCTCTGTTTTCGCAGCACGAAAGGGAGGCGGCTACTTCGGTATGATCTTTTCGGAGCGCTTCTCCCCTGTCTGCACGTCTTTTCCGTAGAGTTCGAGAGAGCGGACGGTGTGCCCGGAGGCCTCGATGTACATCTTCTCGAGAATGGCCGGCCGGCCGTCGATGACGATTTCGGCACGGACGGCGTTGCCCACCTTCTTTACGGTGATCGACCGCTGGCGGGCGGCCACGATAGTCATTTGGTATCCGTTCACCGACGGGCACGGTGTAATGTTGAAGCCATAGGCCATCTTCTTCTCGATCCAATTGAGATTCTCCCGGTGGCCGTCCTGGGCGAGCATAACCCAGTAGGCAATCACCGGTTTCTTGCGATCCAGTTTGCCGTCGGCGGTGAGCTGAGCATCGTAATGCACGACGTTGGCATTCGTGCTGCGTGCGATGATGAAGAGCGGTTGAGTTCCAGCCTGGGCAGGGGCCGATGCGGGCTGACTTTTCTTGACGCCCGGGGTGGGCTTGCTCTGCTCGGTGCCGGCCGGCGGCTGATTTGCCGGCTGGGCTGGGCTCGGCGCGGCCAGCAGGGCGAGAATGGCGAACCACCACAGCGTTTTTTGCATGAGGCATCCTTCCCAGGTTTCGGGGCTCACCTCTAACCCGCGCAGGGCGGCGCTAGAGCTTGGCCAGTTCGTCGGCCGTGGCGTGGACCGTAGCGCGGATCTGTTCCTGGCTGTGATTAGTGGTGATGAAGAAGCGGAGGCGAGCGGAGTGGTCAGGCACGGCAGGGTGCAGAATCGGATGGACGTTAATGCCGCGCTCGAACAGAGCGCTCGCCAGGCGCAGGCTCTTGACCGAGCTGCCGACGATCACCGGAATCACGGGCGTACCGGCGGCCGAGCCGGTGTTGAGGCCGCGCTGGCGGGCCAGCTTCAGGAACAGCGCCGCCAGCTCGCGCAGCCGGGCCACGCGCTGCGGCTCGCGCTGGAGGACCGTAAGGGCGGCCAGGGCCGCAGCGGCGATGGGCGGGGAGATGCCCACGCTGTAGACGAACCCTGGGGCGGTGTACTTGAGGTACTCGACGAGCTCGGTCGAGCCGGCGATGTACCCGCCGCAACTGGCCAGCGACTTGGAGAGCGTGCCCATCCAGAGGTCGACGTCGGAGCGGGCCACGCCCCAGTGCTCGCCGATGCCCCGGCCGGTCGCCCCCATGGTGCCCAGCGAGTGCGCTTCATCCACCAGCAGCAGCGTCTTGTGCTTCTTCCTGAGTTCCAGGAAGCGTGGCAGTTCGGGGAAGTCACCATCCATGCTGTACACGCCCTCGATGGCGACCAGCACGCGGCGATAGCGGTGGCGCACTTCGGACAACAGGGTGTCGAGCGCCTGCCAGTCGTTATGGGCAAAGACGCGACGCGTAGCGCCGGCAAGGATGGCACCCTGGACGATCGAGTTGTGGGCCAGAATGTCGTGAAGGATCAGATCGTCCGGTCCGACCAGGTGGCCGATGGTGGTGACGTTGGTGGCGTGGCCGGAGACGAAGACGATCGCGCCCGGGGTGGCCAGGAAGGCGGCCAAGGCCTGCTCCAGATCACGATGCACCTGCTTCTCGCCGGAGACCAAGCGACTGGCGCCGGCGCTGGTGCCATAGCGGTCGATCGCGGCCTTGGCGGCGGCGGCGACCTCCGGGTCGTGGGCCAGGCCGACATAATCATAGACGCTGAAGTCGACGAGCAGGCGCCCGTCGATGCATGGTGCGCTTCCGGCTCCGCCCTGGTCGACGCGGAAATACGGGTTATCGCCGGCCGCCAGCAGCAGGCGTTGCTGACGCTTCAACTCGCCGTACTCGGGGAATCGGGCCAAATCGTGATGTTCCGGCGGAATCTGGTCGGCGGGAACATCGGGCCTGGGGGCATCGATCAGGTGCTTCTCTACTGCGTGGACCAGATCCCCCATCGTCCGGGCCTGGCTGAACACCGTGTCGGGCAAGCAGATGGCGAAGGTCTTCTCCAGCCTGGCCACGAGGTCCAGGCTCTGCAGCGAATCCAAGCCCAGGGCGGTAAGGGGTGTGTCCGGTGTCAGGTCGGGCAAAACTGGGCCGACCAAGGCGCGGGCGTGCTGGCGGACGGCGGCCAGAGCGGCTTGCCAAGAGTGCGGGGCGGGATGCGCCGTGGAAGACCCCGCATCTTCGGCGGCAGGGCGGAGGGCGGCGCTCGGGCCGGCATTGTCGACCGGCAAGCCGCCGAATTCGGCGAGGGCTTTGAGTTCGCCGGCCAGGAGGGCCGCGCGACAGGCATGGCGCTGGATCTTGCCGCTGGAGGTCCTGGGAATCGTGCCGCTGCGCACCAGCATGACCGTATCCAGGGCTAGGCCATGTTCATCGAGCACCGCCCTGCGAACCGCATCCAGCACGTGCGCGAAATCGACCTCTCCTTTGCGCGCGACCTCCTGCACCAGAACCAGGTGCTGGAGGCCGTGATTGTCCGCGACGAAAGCGGCCCCGTAGCCGGCTGCCAGCAGCGGGTGGCTGCTGCGGGCGGTGGCCTCGATATCCTGCGGATAGCGGTTCAGGCCGCGGACGATGATCAGGTCATCCAGCCGGCCGGTGACGTAGAGTTGGCCCTCGCGCATGAAGCCCAGGTCGCCGGTCCGCAGGAACGGGCCTCTGCCCGAGTCGCTCAGGCGGGCGTCGAAGGAACGGCGAGTCTGGCCGGACTTGTGCCAGTAGCCCTCACCGACCGACGCGCCGGCCACCCAGATTTCGCCCACGCGGTCGGGGGCGGCCTCGGCGCGGCTGTGCCGGTCGACGATCACTACGCGCAGACCGCCGACGGGCGATCCGCAGGCCACCAGGCGATGAGCCTGCGGCGCATCGTTGGGCACGGGCTCAACGCGGTTCTCGGCCAGCGCCGGGTCGTGGAAGGTCCCGACGGTCGCGCCGCTGTCGCGCGTCGGGCCGCTGACCATGAGCGTCGCCTCCGCCAAACCGTAGCAGCAATAAAGGGCTCCGGGTTTGAAGCCGCAGGGGGCGAACGTGGCGGCAAAGCGTTCGAGCGTTCCGGGCTCAATGGGTTCGCTGCCGACGAAGGCCAATGCCCAGGAGGAAAGGTCGAGGGTGGCACGCTGTTCCTCGGAGATCTTGCGAATACAAAGATCGTAGGCGAAGTTGGGCCCGCCGGAGATGGTGGCCCGGTACTTGCTGATGGCGGCCAGCCAGGTTATGGGGCTCTGGAGGAACGCGGCCGGCGAGATGGAAACGTTTGTCACACCGGCGAACACCGGGACCAGAACGCCACCCACCAGCCCCATGTCATGGTACATGGGCAGCCAGAACACGCTGCTGTCGTCGTACTGTATGCCGAAAGCCTGATGGATGGTGTGGATGTTGGCCATGAGGTTGGCGTGGCTGAGCATGACGCCCTTGGGCCGACTGGTCGAGCCGGAGGTGTACTGGAGCATGGCAAGCGTGTCGGGGGCGATGGCCGGTTCTTGCCAGTGCTTGGCCAAGGAGTCGGGAATCTCGTCGGTGGCGACCCACAAGAGCTGGGAGGAAGTGGCCGCTTGAACGCTTTCTTCCGCTTCCATTCTGGTCTGGAACTGAGCCGCACCCGAGGTGTTGCTCAGGGCGATGCGGGCTCCGGCATCAGCGGCGACGGCCTGGAAGCGCTCGAGTATGTGGTGGCGATGCGGCGGGTAGGTCGGCACTGCTACGCAACCGGCGTACAGGCAGCCGAAGAAGGCCGTAACGAAGTCGAGGCCGGGCGGATAGACCAGCAGCACGCACTGGCCGGCAAAGCCCATGTCCTGCAAGCGAGCCGCGATGGCTCGGGCTCGCCGATCGAGCTGAGCGTAGGTCAGGCTGGCGTGATCACCCTGGCCGTCGAGCAGATGGACGAAGGCCGGTTGCCGCGGGCGTTCGTCGGCGTGGCGGCGCAGCGCGTGGATCAGGTGGCCTGGAAGCTGATGCAGACTAACGTGGTTTTGAGCGTGAACCGGCATAATCCCGGGTTCCCCAGATAACTTCGGCCCACGACCGGCGCGGGTCCAATCGTTTATAACTCCAGCCACGTTCGTTTTCAAGGACTTTCCCCGCGCCCGGCCATGGCCGTGAGGGGAAAATCCGAGTTCATCGTAGTCAGAGTCGCCGTAGAATGGAGACAATTCTGGAGGCGCACTGATGCTCAAACGACCGCGTGGTCATAGTCCCACTTGAACCACCCCTCAAGCGGAAAATATCACGAAAAATCAAATCAAGCTGAAGGACCCCACGACCGGTTTCTCCAGTTGCCCATATACTTCATGATTCTGCCCCGGTAATAAGCGAGCGCAAGAAAAAACGACCTCGTCGTAGTGCCCGATTCCACGTATTATGGACTCCCTGTGACCGAACCCAAAAAGGTCAAACTCGGTTTTTTCCTCATCGGCAGCATCGTCGTTGCCGCCGCAGCCCTGTTATTATTCGGCTGGCTGGCGGAAGAGGTGCTCCAATCAGAGACGCAGGCATTCGATGATGCCGTGCGGGCAGCAATCCACCGACTCGCGTCGCCGGGAATGACCAGCGCGATGCAAGTTTTTTCATTTCTCGGTTCGGGAACACTCCTGGTGGCGCTGAGTCTCCTCACGATTGTAATATTCTTATACATCCATTGCCCTCGATCGGCTCATTTGATGGGCATTACCATGGCAGGTGCGGTCGCTCTTGATCTGTTGTTGAAGCACGCATTCCACCGTGGGCGTCCCGTCCCCTTTTTCGGGACGGCCCCAAGCTCGTATAGTTTTCCGAGCGGCCATGCTTTCGGATCGCTTTGTTTCTTTGGGGCGTTGGCAGGAATTCTTTCCGAGCACGCTTCAACACCGAGGGCACGATTCTTTATCTGGACATGCGCTGCACTTCTTGTCGGGCTTATCGGATTTTCACGCATCTATCTGGGCGTGCATTACCCGAGCGATGTCTTAGGCGGCTACTGCTCTGCCCTTGTTTGGGTGGGAGCGATTGGTATTCTGAACCATGTTCTTAACAACCGTGCCAGGTGAGGAATCGAAGCCCCGGCGAACGGCGCTACTCACTCCTTCGTTTGGACGGATCTGGCAGGTCGCCCGTTCCCGTAATTTCGAATTAACCTGTACCGCCTTTGTACGCCGAGGTGATTTGCTCGCCAGTTCAATAGTGCTCTGACATGTGGTCGAAATCGCTCAGACAGAGGGGAAGCCTCGGTTTAGAGTCATCTTGGTCGTGAGCCCTACACACTTTTTAAGAGCGGGAATTCCGATTTGCCGATCAAGTTGTATTCGAATGCGTTTTCTGCACCAGACGAGTTGAGCGGCAGGTTGGATCGTGGATGACGGCAAGCGGAACTGGGGGCCAAATTCGGGTTGCGAAATGACAAAACTCGGGTGCTGTTCGACCCTTTCTACCCCCACGTCCGACACAATGGACAATAAGTCCTTTTAGGCTTAACCAGACCTTAATACGTCCTTCAATTTGGATTAACAGGGGCAGTGCACCTTGGTTTGTAGCTATCATGAATTGGCTTCTTCAATTCTCGGCAGCTTTGCTCGCGTTGATGGTGGCCCTCATCACGATTGGTTTTCTCGTACACATGTCGTTCAGCAGCAGGCCAGATGCCCGAATGGCTTTCCTAACTGGCTTGATGAAAGGCGTCGCGCTTGAGGACCTGAGCCAGAACGCGTGTTCGCCAAACCCAATGGTCCATAGATCGCTTGACTCTAAACTCACCTCGTCTCGTTTGAGTGAAGATCCCCCGGCTTTGCCGTGGGATCTCCCCACGGATTAGCTCTGGAACAACCCCAACTGATCTGCCGTCGCGGCGACGCTCGATGGCCTGCGCGAGGCTTGACCTCCCGGCTCGGGTTCACGACTCCTCGACTCCTCAACTCTACGACTTTTTTACCTTGTCCTTTGTTTTCATAGACATCCTGGCTTTGTTCCGTCGACTTCAAGTCGAGAAGTCGAGAGTTGAGAGTCGAAGAGTGACAAAGCGTCGGCATCCTGCAGCTTGACCTCCTGGCTCGGGTTCACGACTCCTCGACTTCTCGACTCCTCAACTCCTCGACTTTTTGTTTTCATAGACATCCTGGCTTTGTTCCGTCGAATTCGAGTCGAGCAGTTGAGGGTCGAGAGTTGAAAGTCAGAGAGTGACAACCCGTAGGCATCTCCTCGCCTGACCTCTTGATCTGGCTTCACAACTCCTCGACTTCTCGACTCCTCAGCTCCTCGACTGTTTGTTTTCATAGACATTCTCGCTTTGTTCCCCTGATTTTGCGGTCGATAAGTTGAGGAGTCGAGAGGTTGAGGAGCCCTGCGCCATCTTCCGGCCTGCGGTCCGTCCCTTGCGGTCGGCAATGGGTGTCCGATTCCTCGACAACGATCTGCCCACCTGCCCATCTGCCTACCTGCCCTTGCTCTCGCACTCCTCGACTTCTCGACTTCTCAACTTCTCGACTGTTTGTTTTCATAGACATTCTCGCTTTGTTCCCGCGATTTCGTAGTCGATAAGTTGAGGAGTCGAGAGGTTGAGGAGCCCTGCGCCATCTTCCGGCCTGCGGTCCGTCCCTTGCGGTCGGCAATGGGTGTCCAATTCCTCGACAACGATCTGCCCACCTGCCCATCTGCCTACCTGCCCTTGCTCTCGCACTCCTCGACTTCTCGACTGCACTTTGGAGGCAGAAACCACAGGCAGGAACTACGGACGAAAACAAAAGAGGACTTTCTGGCATGACCTTACCGGCAGGGCCTGACCCCTGCCCAACCCCACAAAACAAGTCTAGCCTATGTCGTCCCGTTTGTCAAGAGAAAAATGCGAGCCCCAATCCGTCGATAACGACGGGCGCGAACGGCGTCCTTCCGCCGAGGTGGGCAGTCCATTTCCTGGGACTCGTCGGTTTGGCGCGATATTGTAAAATGAGTGCGGAACTGCCGGAACATGTGCGAGAATCGTGCGGCATGGCCTTGGCACATTCAGAGAACAGCGCTGGGTTCAAGCACGACCTCGCAACCCACTTGCAACAGGTCGCCGAGCTCGCGTCGAAATTTGCGGAAAAGTTCGGAGCTGGCGACCTGGGCCGCTGGGTCGGTTGGTGGCACGACCTCGGCAAATTTCATCCCGACTTTCAAGCCTACCTGAGCGCACCTACAGCCCCCCATGGGCCGGACCACAAGGGTGCGGGTGTTAACCCTGCTCTTTAACGCCCCGCGATGGTCGCCTTGCTTGACAGAATTCGATATGATGGTATAAGTGAAACCACGTCGCAACATGGTTAGGTTGCTGCGTGATAACCGAGATAGGGTCCAGCGAGGACCAACCCCTTATGACAGCCGAGTACAATGCGCACAGCCCTGCTGTTTTGGGCGGGGCATCGGAACCCCTGAAAGAGCACCTGACCGATGTGGCCGCGCGCGCCGCTTTGCATGCTCAAGCGTTCGGTGCTGAACAAGAAGCGCACACGGCGGGTCTGTTGCACGACTTGGGAAAATATGGCGATCTTTTCCAGCGTCGTCTCGAAGGCAAGGAAAAAGGAATTGACCATTGGTCGGCAGGCGCCTGGGCCGCGATAACCAAGTAGCGCTACGAGGGTATCGCGGCGGCGCTGGCCATTCAGGGACATCACATCGGGCTGCAACAAGCGGACAAGGACTCACTCCGCGCGCTTGACCCCAAATCGCTGGAAAAGTCCCACCCCCTTGGCTTGCGCCCCTCGGAAAGTGATGCGGACCTGCTCCTTCACCGTTTGGCCCGCGACGAAATCGTTTTGCCGCCTTCCGGCTTCGCCTCAATATACCAGCGCGACGCACCTGCTGCCGCAATGCTTGACGTCCGCATGTTGTTCTCGGCCCTGGTTGACGCCGACTTCATCGAAACAGAAGCGCACTTCGATCGCGATGCTGCCGGCCACAAGCGCTATCGTCAACCCGGCCCCGTTCTCGACGCCCACGCTACGCTTGCCGCCCTGCTGGCTTACATCGAAACTGTGGCCTCTTCTGCCAATGCCTCCCCGGCGGTGAAATCCATGCGCGCCGACTTGCTTCAGGCCTGCCTGCGCGCGGCTGACTCCGGACAAGGGCTCTTTACGCTGACGGCCCCCACCGGTTCCGGCAAAACGCTTTCCATGCTGGCCTTTGCTCTGCGCCATGCGGAGCGCTTTGGTCTCCGGCGCGTGGTCACCGTCCTTCCCTATCTCACGATCATCGACCAGACTGTTCGGGATTATCGCCAAGCGATCGAGCCCATCGTGGGCGCGGACCGGCTCAACGAATTCATCCTCGAGCACCACAGCTTGGCAGGCGCCGAACCTGAATCAGGCGAATCAAAGTTTGATGGTGAGGACGCGGCGAGCCGCCGCAGGCGTGAGTTAGCCGAAAACTGGGATGCCCCCCTGGTCGTGACCACCAGCGTTCAGTTCCTCGAATCGCTATTTTCGAATCGTCCCGCCGCCTGCCGGAAGCTCCACCGGCTCGCGGCGAGCGTAATACTGTTCGATGAGGTGCAGACGCTTCCGGTCAACCTCGCCATTCCGACACTCGCCGCCCTCTCGCGCCTTGCCGAGCGCTACCGCGCCACGGTGGTTTTTTCCACCGCTACCCAGCCGGCTTTCACTCACCTTGACGAGCACGTAAAGAAGTTCTGCGCTCAAGGATGGAAGGCCGCCGAGGTTGTGCCCGCCAGTGTGGGCCTTTTCCGCCGCACCAAGCGTGCCTCTGTCATCTGGCCTGAACTTGACCGCTCCGCTTCCTGGAAGGAACTCGCCAGCCAGATCGCTTCGGTCGAAACCCCTCAAGTGCTTTGTATCCTCAACCTGAAGCGCCACGCGTTAGCTCTGTTTCAGGAACTCAGGGATAGGGGAAGCGACGGACTGTTTCACTTGTCCACGAACATGTGTCCAGCTCACCGGCGGGCGGTGCTTCTGGAGGTCCGGGCTCGGCTGTGCGCCGGGCTGCCGTGCCATCTCGTATCCACCCAATGCGTCGAAGCCGGTGTGGATGTGGATTTCCCCGAGGTCTTTCGAGCTTTTGCTCCGCTCGACGCCATCATCCAAGCCGCCGGACGCTGCAATCGTAACCACCGGCGGCCTACTGGCGCCGTGCATGTATTCGTTCCCGAGGAAGAAGGATACCCGGACTCCGCCTACGCGCAGGCCGCAGACGTAACGCGTCTCCTGCTGATAAGGCGCGGACCTGGTGAGATGAACATTGACGATCCCGGCCTTGCGACGACCTATTATCGCGAACTTTACAGCCTGGCCAAGCCCCAAGAGCGCAATGAGAAATTGCGAGAGGCCCTGCGGCGGCAGGACTTCGCAGACGTAGCCAGCCTATACCGTCTGATTGCGAACGACGCTATCAATGTATTGGTGCCCTACGATTTGGATGCCTACGCCGAGTTAGCCGATGAGGTGCGGGGGGAAAACCTGAATCGCCGCTGGATTCGGAAGGCCCGCCCGCACACCGTGAACCTCTTTCGGCCGAAGCCCGAGGCGCCGGTCACTGGTTGCCTCGAAAGCGTGCCCGTGAGCGGAAACGCCACCGCTGATGATTGGTTTATTTATCTTCAGCCGGCACATTATGACCGGCAGCTCGGGCTGCTTCCGCCGCAGTCGATGGAGTGCCTGATCGCGTAGGGCCGAGTGGCGCTCGGCCTTTCCTATGGGCGAGCGGGGCTCGCCCCAGGCCGAACGCCGTTCGGCCCTACGGAATAGGTCTGGCCAACGTGGTACTTGGGTAGAGCCCGGAGGAGGACTATGGAGCCACATAATCAAATCCTGGATGTCTGGGGTGAATTCGCCTGCTTCTCCCAGCCAGCCTTCAAAGTGGAACGCTTCAGCTATCCGGTGATCACTCCCTCGGCGGCGCGTGGCATCTTTGATGCCATTTCCTGCGCGCCCCACCGGGAGGCGGCCAAAGCCAAATTCCGCTGGCATGTTACCCAGGTGGAGATTCTGCGCCCGGTGCACGCGCAGCCGAACGGAAGCAGTGAAACGTATCCCAACTATATTGCTCTCCGCCGCAATGAAGTGAAGGACAAAGCCCCGAACCCAAACACGATTGCCCAGTGGGCGGCAGGCAAGAAGCAGCCCGAACCCCTATGGGCCGACGGCGACGGCAGCTCTCTGGGTACGGACCAGAAGGGCCGCACCCAACGCCAGACCATGGCCCTGAAAAACGTCCACTACCGGCTGCACGCGAAGATCCACCCGTGGCCGGGTTATGAGCACGAAATCGTTGCCCTCGAGGCCTGTTTCCGGCGCCGCGCCCGCCAGGGCAAGTGCGTCTATCAACCCTGCTTCGGTTGCCGCGAGTTTCCCGCTTACTTCGAACTCGTCGAGCCGGACTCGCCCCCGGCGGAGCGACTGCCCGTCAATATGGAAGTGGGCCTGATGCTCTACGACGTCTTCGACCTTTCGCGTCCTGGAACCTGCCACGACGAACCCTGCATCAGCCTCTTCCGTGCCGCCGTTCAGGGAGGCGTCCTCGACGTTCCACCCTACGAGAGCGACGCAGTTCTAAAAGGAGTAAGCAAGGAACGATAACGCCGCACGGCCAGCAAGGGCGACAAGCGCTCGCCCGAGCCCGCCATGAAATCGGGCAGGGAGGGAACACAAATGTTGGAGCTCTTCGTCAACTACGCGCAAGAACACGGCCTTGAAACCGAACCCGGCTTCAAGTCCAAGTGGGTACGCTGGGCCATCTGCTTCGACGCACAAGGTAACTTTCTCGACCTGGTTGAGCTTGGCGATGTCGGTTCCAAGAACAATCCGGGGCAGATGTTTCCCAAGTGCCCGGACTTGAGCCAGCCCGAACTCACTTCAGGTAAGGAAACACGGTGTCACTTCTTGATTGAGGCCGCCGAGGTCGTCGCGCTTTACGGTAAAGAAGAGCCTACCCAGAAAACGAGGGAAAAGCATGATTACTTTATTGGACTTCTGCGCCAAGCCAAAGCCGCCGTCCCTGAACTGGCCCTGCTTTCCGAAAAGCTGGCCCCATCCGAGACTCTGGACGCGATTCAACGCCGGATGGCCCAGAAGACCCAGCCCAAGCTTAAGCCCACGGACAAAGTCACCTTCCGGGTGGGACCGGTTTTTCCAGTCGAGTCAGACGCTTGGCATGACTGGTGGCGAAGCTTCCGCAGCCGTTTGGCGCCTAAAGCCCCCTCGGCTGAAGACCCGAACGGCACAGCCCGATCATCGCTTTCCACCATGCGGTGTTTCGTCTCGGGCGCTGCCGTTTCCCCGGCGCCAACCCATCCGAAGATCGAAGGCTTAGCAGATGCCGGAGGACAGCCCTCGGGTAGTTCGCTCATTGGCTTCGACAAGGAGTCCTTTACTTCCTACGGCCTCGACCAGTCAGCGAATGCGGCAGTTTCGGAGGAAGCCGCAGCCGCCTACCGTGCAGGACTGAACGGCCTCCTACGCACTCACTCGACTCGGCTGGTCGGGGCCAAAGTGGTCCATTGGTTCAAAGGGCGCGTGCCCCAGGAGGACGACCCGCTGGCTTGGCTTCAGGCCCCCCCCGAGATCGAAGAACTCAGCGCCCAAAAGCGTGCGCGAGACTTGTGGAACGCCGTTCGTGACGGTGGGCGGCCCGAGCTATCGGATAATGTTTACTATGCGCTGACTCTCTCCGGCTCGGGCGGTCGCGTGATGATCCGAGACTGGATGCAAGGCCGGTTCGAGACCCTGGTCGGAAACATCGCTGTCTGGTTCGAGGACCTCTCCATTACTCATCGTGACGGCGGCAAACTAGCATCGCCACCCAAGTTTCTCGCCGTCCTCGGCGCGACGGTGCGGGCGCTAGAAGACCTCGCTTCCCCACTCATCGCTAAGCTTTGGAGATCTGCGACGCGGGATGAACCCATTCCCTATAGCATGCTGGCGCAGGCCCTCCTGCGCGTCCGTGGCGATTTTCTACAAAACCACCCACCCAATCACGCCCGTATGGGCTTAATCAAAGCGTACCATCTTCGCAAGCAGCGACAAGACGGAGGAGAATTGATGACCGCAGACTTGTATCCCTTTCTCAATGAACAACACCCCCACCCCGCCTACCAGTGTGGTAGGCTCATGGCGGCCATGGCCGCTTTACAGCACGCCGCCCTAGGCGACGTGGGCGCTGGAATCGTCCAACGTTATTACGCCGCAGCCAGCAGCACGCCGGCGCTGGTGCTCGGCCGCCTGGTCCGCACCAGCCAGTTTCACTTAAATAAACTCGATCCCGGCCTCGCCCACTGGTTCGAGGACCGGATTGCCGGCATCTGGGGCCGCATCAAAGACAACCCGCCCCGCACCCTTAACCTGGAGGAACAAAGCCTATTCGCCATGGGCTACTACCAGCAGTTGGCCCAACGGCTCGTTACTAATCAAATCAGAAGTAAGTAGACATAAATGAAGCTATCGGCTATACTTCGGGCATGGCTACGCAAGATGCCCGGAAGTTGGATCACAAAACCCTGGAAGAGAT
>Ga0209517_10007040_pt1 | contig 13642 bp, 11 predicted proteins | sample PeaSoiMetSII2010_FD_187695 | JGI IMG/M metagenome (GOLD analysis project Ga0209517, IMG submission 187695) | Peat soil microbial communities from Weissenstadt, Germany - SII-2010 (SPAdes) (version 2) | ecosystem: Environmental > Terrestrial > Soil > Wetlands > Peat | place: Germany...
ACTCGACTACTCCCGGAAAACCGGGGACGCCACGCAGGATGAGTTGTTCGAGGGCGTTGGTCTTCGCTTCCATGAGCGTGTCCAGAGTCGTAGGGGCAAGCTCCCGGCCCGCTTTTTTGAAAGCGTATATAAAAGCGTCCCGATCGTCAAAACCAATGTAATTCTCCAGGTAGGTCTCGAAATCATGCCCCAGGCCCAAAGGTGTCAGCACTTCCTGAAAAGCCCTGTAATGCAGCGGCTCGGTATCCACGAGAATGCCGTCGCAGTCGAAGATTACCGCGTGCAGTTTCGGATCGGGGTTGGAGTTAACAGTGATCAACTTTTTCTTGTGCTCCCCGGGAAAACCTCATGGCCGATTGATCGAAGCGACGAATTCGTCGATTCCCCAGTTCCATCGTTTAGCATTTTTTCATGCTTCTGAAAATTCTTTTCATTTCAAAGAGCATCCCCTTCCTGATAAGAATGGATATTATTATTGTTTTCAAGGAGCGGTTTAATTGCTTGCGTTAAATCAAGTCTCGAAATATTTGGGTAAAAGGGAGCTTTTTCGTGGAGTATCCCTGCACGTCCATCCGGGCAACAGGATCGGTCTTATAGGTCCCAACGGCGCCGGAAAATCCACTCTATTCCAGATATTGCTCGGCTCAATTGAACCTGATTCCGGCAGCCTGGCCAAAACCAGGGGGCTTCGAATCGGATACCTTCCGCAGGAAATGGTCCCGACGCGCGGCAAGTCGGTTCTTGATCGAGCCACTGACGTCCATGAAGATGCGCAGGTGCTTCGCAGTGAGTTGGAGTCCATTCAACATGAATTGGATCGTGAAAAGGACCCCCGGATTCTGACCTCCCTTGCAGACAGGCACGCCCGGGCGCTCGAAAAGCTCGAACACCTGGTTGGATACGATTTTGAGGCCAGAGCGGAAAAAATCCTTGCAGGCCTGGGCTTCTCTAACAGCCGGTTTGGCGCTCCGGTATCCGAGCTAAGTGGTGGCTGGGCGATGCGCCTTGAGCTGGCAAGGTTGCTTTTGTCCGAGCCGGAGCTGCTGCTTCTCGATGAGCCGACCAACCATCTTGACCTCGAATCCCTCCTGTGGCTCGAAGACTATCTTCTAAATTGCTCGTCGGCTTTTATCCTGGTCTCGCACGACCGTGCTTTTCTCAATAGAACCATCCAGCGAATAATCGAAATCGAGCAGGGAGCACTCAGCGAGTATGCCGGGAATTATGACTTTTATCTCGAAGAGAAGGCAAAGCGCATGGAGGTGCGGCTTGCGACCTGCAAAAACCAGCAGGACCGGATCCGGCAGCTCGAACGATTCATCGACAAGAACAGGTGCAATAGTAAAACCGCCAGCCGGGCGCAAAGCCGCATAAAGGTGCTGGAAAAAATGGAAAAGGTTGAAGCCCCCGTTGATGAGTCGCAAATCCATTTCTCATTTCCTCCTCCCGCCCGGTCCGGAAAAAGAGTCATAGAGTTGCGAGGGGTAAGCAAAACTTACGGCGATACCCTTGTGTATTCAGGACTGGATCTTGTCATAGAGCGGGGGGACAAGATTGCTTTTCTCGGTCCAAACGGGGCTGGAAAGAGCACTCTGTTAAAGATTCTCGCGGGTGTTGTCCAACCGAGTTCCGGAGAGTTGTCGTTGGGCTTTCATACGGTGGCCGGCTATTATGCGCAGCATCAATGGGAGCAGCTTAATCCGGAGGCCATGGTGTTCGATGAAGCGCTGAGTGTATCCGGGGACATGCCACAGGCACAGTTGCGGGGACTGCTGGGGGCCTTTCTTTTTATTGGGGAAGATGTTTTCAAGAAAACGGCCGTGCTCAGCGGAGGCGAAAAAGCACGCCTGGTGCTTTGCAAGCTCCTGCTTCAGCGCCCGAACTTTTTGCTCCTCGATGAGCCGACAAACCATCTGGATATTTCGTCCAGAGTGGTGCTGGAAAAAGGGCTTGGCGAATTCGCGGGTACAATCGGCTTTATCAGCCACGACCGGCGGTTCATAAACACCGTCGCAAACAAGATACTGGTTGTGAAGTCCGGGGGGATCCACATCTTTCCCGGAAACTACGAGGACTATGAGCGAGTTTGGAAAACCCGCATGGACAGTCCTGCTCAGGAAGAAAACGACAAACCGGCAGACAACGGTTCGGATGCAAAAGCGCGCAGCGTTCAGAAAAGGGCGGAAGCCGAGTGGAGAAACCAACTGTTTCGTGCCAGGAAACCCGTTCAAGACAGAATCGAGAGCATAGAGCGAGACCTCGATGGCGGCCATGCCGAACTGGAGCGACTGAAAGAGCTGCTGGCCGATTCGCAGACTTACAGGCAGGGAAATCTTGCCGTGGAGACCCAGGCGCAATACCGGCAGGTGCAGGACAGGATTAGGGAACTAACCGGGAAATGGGAAGAGGAAGCTCTGGAGCTTGAGCAAATAGAGGAAAATTTTCGAAAACGGCAATGCCTTGGACAGGATTGACATGGATATTCACAGGCTCATGATTTTTTGCAAGGTTATAGATCTTCAAAGTTTTACTAAAGCTGCCGAGGCCCTCAGCCTGAGCCAGCCAACGGTAAGCGAGCATATCCGGGCACTGGAAGAGTCACTGGGAGAAAAACTTGTGGACCGCCTCGGACGAGAAATCCTGCCCACCCCGGCGGGAAAGGTCCTCTACAGGTATGCCCGGGAGATAATCCAGCTTCGGGAAAAGGCGGTGCAAGCCATCGGGAAATTCAAGGGCAATCTGTCCGGCGCCCTGCACGTCGGGGCCAGCACAATTCCGGGCACCTATATACTTCCGAGGCTGGTTGGGACTTTTAAGGCGAGCTATCCGTCAATCCAGGTTACCCTTGAAATTGGAAGCTCCGGCGAAGTCGTCCAGAAAATTATCGAGGGCAAAGTCGAATTTGGAATAATCGGCGCCAGGTGGGATGAGAAGAAAATCCTTCTGGAAGAAATCTATTCAGATGAGCTGGTGCCGGCCATCTATAAGGGTCACCCATGGGAAGGGCGAGAATATGTCGAAGTCGACGAACTGGCAGGAATGCCCTTCGTCATGCGTGAAAGATCGTCCGGGACACGTATGGTAATGGCCCAGGCACTCGAGGCGGCAGGCTTTGCCCCGTCGCTGCTCAACATCGTCGCGGAAATGGGCAGCACCGAGGCAGTAAGAGAGGCAATAAAGGCCCGGATCGGAATCTCCATAATTTCTTTATACGCGGTGAAAGAGGACGTTGAAAGAAACAGCCTCTGCGTGGTTCCTCTAAAAAACATCACTATTCGAAGGTCCTTTTTTCTCGCGCAAAGAAAAAACCGGGAACTCTCACCCCTTTGTTCGGCTTTTTTGGAGCACCTCAGGACGGAGGAAGGAGTGGAAAAAGCAATTGGGAATTAGGACGAATGAAAAACAACCTCAATTAGGAATTGAGGGATTAAGGCGTTCATTCATAATTTCTAATTGCAGGTTAAAGTTACGTCTATTGTTCTTTAAGGTTTTCAAATCCTTTGGCAACCATACTGGGGATAAATTCCGTTATTTCGTACTGCGCAATCCCTGCCAGATGAAAAGGGTCTTTTGCCAATATGGCCTCCAACTCATCTCGGTTTTTAACTTTGGACAGGATGATTCCGCCCGTTCTTGGCGACTTCCTTCCGGCAGCAATAAAATATCCCTTGGAATATCCTTCCTTCAAATAAGCCACATGGGCATCCACATGTTTGTCAACCTCTTCAAGCGGGGTCTTGTACGTGAGTGATACGATGAACATATTTTCTCCTTTTCTCACGGCTGGCCTATTTCCCAAGTAGAGTGAAAGAAAATATTTTACAAGCGTGTTCCGGAGAATGTCAAACTTTTTAGGTAGTGAATTGCCAGTAAACGGGCTGCAAACCAGCATGATTCCTTTTGGGCCGGCGTGTCAATCAGCCCATCGATTAGGCAGTCGAGCCGCTCGAATAGGGTGGCGGAGAGCAAAACTTATTACCTTTTTCCACAAAGCCCTGCGGAGTTCACGTTCGGTTGGGTTGCTGTCTCGAAGCACACCCCATGCAACATGGGGGCCCAGAAAATATTTGTTCAGATTATGATAACGGGAACGGAACTCTTCTTTTGGAAGACTCGACATAATCAGACCAAGCTCCAGTGTGTCCAAATAAGTATAGCCTTCCCACCGAATTGAATCGCGCACATCCAGGGGCAACTGGTTAAAGATCTCTGTTCCAGGAATGGGGCATAACAGACCGGCCCTTATAATATCCGGCTCAGCCCAGCGCAGGAAACTGACCGTTTCGTCCCAATCTTTTTCAGTCTCCCCGGGTAAGCCCAGCATGATATCTGTGAAAATCCTGAGACCAGCTTTTCTCGTAATTTCAACCGCACGCCTGTTCAGGTCCAGAGAACTTTTTTTCCCGATCCCTCTGAGCATTTTCTCTGAGCCGGTTTCAATCCCATACTCAACCATAATGCAGCCTGCGGACTTCATTTCGTTTAGCAACTCCAGACTTGCCTGATCCACGCGAAGACCGCAATCCCAGCGAATTTTATTCAAACCGGAATTGCGCAGAGCTTCACAGAGCAAAACAAGCCTGTTGGGGTCAGCTCCAATCGAATCATCCTCAAAATGGATCGCCTCAACTCCAAACTCCTTTACAACACGCTTAACCTGATCGATTACATGATCAATCGAGTGAAAACGAACCCCGGGGCCTGAGACCAGAGGGCCGGCACAAAACCAGCACGAGCCGACACAGCCTCGTGAAGTGCGGATGTTTGTTACTTTCAGGTTGAGCCAGGGAATCATCCATCGGTTGGGTTGGGTGTAGAAGTTCATGTCAAACAAGTGATAGGCGGGTACGCCGAGTTGGTCCAGGTCTTTCTGGCGCGGCCTTGGACAGGTTGGCACCAACTCATCACCTCGGCGAAACACCAATCCCGGGATATCATCGCTTATACCGCTATTGATGAGATCCAACATGGTTAACTCACCTTCACCGACCACGACCGCATCCAGTTCCGGGATTTCTTGCAGCGTTCGTGCCGGCAGGGCCGTTGGGTGTGGTCCTCCCGCGACAACGACCGTGTTCGCACCACAAATTCTCTTTGCAAAATTGGCAATACGGGCAGCCTCAATCATCCCGGGGGTAAGAATTGATAACCCGACAAGGTCAGGCTCGAACTCACGCAGTTCGCCCTTGATGAGTTCATCAATGGCTGCTCTGTTATAGTTATTCTTAATCATACGCTCTTCGCAGTTTAAGATGCGAACTTCGCAGCCTTCTTTTTCGAGAACATATGCTATATGAGCAAGCCCGGTAGGTACCCAATGAGAACGAAAAGCCCCTTGCGGCCAATAATTATCCGGCCATCCCGGGTAGATCAAATAAACTCTCATATTCTCTTGAGCACCTCCCTAAGAATTTTTCGGCGCAATGTGTCTATTTTATTGGGCTCTCTTTGCAGCATCGAGGGGGTGACAAGTGCTTTTAGAGGTATTGGTATGATGAGCTTTAGCCGAGAGGCAAGATCAAGGCATTCTTCCGACTTCAGAACGCGCCAGCATAAGTTTAACCCAATCATGACAGAAGCCCGGTATCCACTTTGGCCAAGTATTTCAGCCAAGTAAGCTGTGTCGAGTTCGCCCGCCTTTCCAAGGCATATCTGGCGAATGTCATAAAGCTGGATAAGTCTGTCATACGAGTGGCTGGTTGCAGCGTGTACCGCCGCAATCAAGAGAAGATGTGCCGGGGAGGGTACTGCCCGGAAAGATCCCTCCGCTTTGTCAAAGTGCAAGTCATAGAAAGAACACGAGATATTCTGGCGAAGTTTCGGAGAATTAACAAGATTCCAATGTATCTCTACAACGCCTCCAGGCCAGCCGTCAGGTTCCCAGGCCTGCTGCCCGTAATCGGAATCATGTTTCATCGTGACACCCCTGAGCCGGCGATAACCAAGTGCTTCCAGAACAGTCGAAACTTCTGCCAGTGCATCACGCGGCGCCATAATATCTACATCGGTAAATGTACGCAAAGAGGGTGGATTATAAAGCCGGTCGGCAAAATGAGCCCCCTTCAAAATGAAAGCTGGGATCGATTTCGCCGATAGGGCTTTCATTAGATTGTCCCCCTGTCGCCGGAGCAAAAGAGAAAGCGCCATTGCGGCACGGAGATGAGTTCTTCTCGAAGTGGTAATCGATTCTATAACTTCTTTGCCGCCTCTTGCTATCAGTTCGGCGGAGTTGCCGGCAAGCGCAGACGAAAGGTTTGAGATACAAGCCGGCAGGACACCATGGCTGTGCGCCACATCGAGAAGCTTATTCAAAGCGGGTGCTGCAAGTGACGGCGCCGCTGCAGATAATTGCAAGCCTTCAGGATCGGAAAGCAATATAAGCCAGGGAAGATGCATCGTGGTTGCCTACCTGACCAGAAACGGCGACAGGAAGTCACACAACGTTTCAAGACGAGGCGAAGCACTAAGCATGAAACATTTGCAATGCCCTACAAGATTGGCGAGAGCTTTAAAGGACTTTCCTGAAGGACCGTTGCTACGGCGGTCAATTGCAGAAATGTTTTCCTTTGCCAGCAAACTCAAAGCAGCAACTTTACCGACCGGTTCAATTCGATGGCCTTCGGTGTTTCGCTCCCCAAGGAAAATGATGGCGTCCGGCCTTAGGGGAGAGAAAACTTCCGCTCTCGGCACTACTGCTGGATTGAAATAGACTTCATGGCTGCCCTCCATGCTTGGCAAGCCCAGACGCTTAATCCACGGCAGCAACTCGAAGGAGGGTCGGCAAACCTTAAGACGCGGCAGAAGTCCCCATATTCGGGTCGAACCCGGACCGCGTTCGACACCGGTTGTAAAGCTTATATCGTCGCTGACAAGCTTCATCCCGGAGTTCGTCAATGCTAACGCAGTAGTTGTCTTCCCCCTGCCGCTGGCTCCGGATATAACAAGTGCGCGATCGCTGTGAGTATTGATCAGGAGAGTTGCGGCGTGAATCATATGATGATCGGCTTGCTTCAAGAATTCAGCCAAAATCGGAACGATATTGCCTGAGATGAGGCACCACTGGCTGTCAGGCTTGAAAGATATTTTCGCGCGGCATGAAGCGAGGTCGAAGCAGGCGAGCGAAAGTCCATGCAGCTTTATCCACCGCCGAGTTTCATCCGCGCAGTAGGTTGCATGAACCCCCTCTGGCAAATCCCCATCCCACAGAACACGGATTGAGGGAAGGAACTCGTGTTCTTCAGGATAGTCGGGGCAGATTGAAATAAAACAATCCGGCCCCTTTCCCAAGTCGCTTGAAAATGCGGACAGAAGAGTGTCCACTTCCCGAATAGCCTCCATGGCCGTTGCCTCCACAAGGAGGCGAAGGCCATGGATATTATAAGAACGGGATAAAAGCATCTTATTATCCGGGAGGAGGAGCGGGTTTAACACCGGAAACTTTTGGTGCTGCCCCTTCTGTAATTTCGACGAGTTTTTCGCATTTTTCCAGAGTAGGTTCCGCGTAAGGCTTCTTGCTTGCGTTATTGTCTTCCATAATTCCCCTCCTTTGAATTCATTGGCATGGAATCAAACAATTGATCGGCGTTCACTAAGCTCCGGCCCGGTTGCGGACCGGATATGAAAATACCTCGGCCATTTTCAGCCCCGGCGGACTTGAAACAGTCTTGCCGGACGACGTTATCCAACAATGGGCGTGATATCGCCCGGATACTTCGCGAGGGTGTACACTTATGTGAAGAGTTGCCTCCAGTCCGGCAAGTCTGAAAAAATGGAAGATCAGCAGCCCTTCCCTGAGGCATGCGCGCCGCACCATGTAAATGGGCCGTTTCAACCGATTCTTCACAACACCAGTCAGATCCTCGGCAGACATATCTCGATATGGCAGGAATAAAGGAGATGGAGTAAAAACTTCAAGAATTCTCTTCAGGGAAAGAACTCTCACCAAAAGAGGGATAATGGCGGCAATGATCCAAACATGAATAGAGAGAGCAATTTTAAGCGCTTTTCCCATTTGCCACCGAGACCAGACCTTCCGCCAGCATTCTATCGGCAAGCGATCTTAGATCCGCTATTACCCTATCTTCAGAAACCTTGAACACCGCAAGTAATTCCCGGCCAATCTCAGCCAGAGTTTTCTTACCGTCTACAGCCTCGAGAAATGTCCTTGTAGTATCGTTGCAGCTATAGAGATAGCCTGTTTTAAGGGAAACCAGGACCGTTTCTTGTCCATCGCCGAGAGATTGAAAGACCACGTCCTCACTCAGGCACAATCTGGTATCAATAGTTAGCATAACAAAAATGCGACCTTAACAGGGGAAGGTAGTGTTATACAGGCGTGTTTTGGAGAATGTCAAACTCTTTCACCCGTCACTGCTTTTGAGCACGTTTCGAATGCTTTTTGCCAGTGTGGCGCAAGCATAGGGTTTCATGACAAAATCGCGAATCCCCAGGCTTTCAGCGTGTTTTGCGTTGATCTGATCGCTGAATCCGGTGCACATCAAAACCGGGATGTCGGCACGGATGGCCATAAGCTGTTTTGCGAGGTCATTTCCCGAAAGCTCAGGCATGGTCATGTCAGTGATGACCAGGTCGAATTCATCAGGTCTTGAGCGAAAGATCTTCAGGGCAGCAGGGCTGTCTGCCAGGGCTGTAACATGGTAGCCCAGTGACTCCAATATTTCTTTTCCCAAATCCACCAGGGCTTCCTCATCGTCAACGAAGAGTATCCGACCCCTGCCGGTTGGAACAATCCGGTCAGTTTCTTCCACTTCCGGCGGGACCGCTTCTACGGTTTCCGGCAGAAGAATATGAAAAGTAGTTCCTACTTCTGGTTCACTATTGACAGTGATCTTTCCGTTGTGGCTTTTGATGATCCCCTGAACCACTGAAAGTCCCAGTCCGGTCCCTTCCCGCGAGCTTTTTGTCGTGAAGTAGGGGTCAAAAATCTGCTCTATAACGTCTGCAGTCATACCCGTACCTGTATCGCTAACGGAAAGAGATAGATAGGGTCCTCCATCGAGGTCCGGAAGTCCCGGTTCGAGGGATGCGCCGGTGATTTCCGATATCCTTACGCTGAGCGTCCCGCCTTTGGCCCGCATTGCATGGGCCGCGTTAGTACACAGATTCATCAGCACCTGGTGGATTTGTGTGGGGTCGGCCAGCACCGTCCCGTTTTCGGGACGAATCGCCATGTCCTGCTCAATCCGGATGGTCGATGGCAGAGACGAGCGCAGCAGGGTCAGCGCTTCCTGAACAATAGGAGCTATGTGCACAGGTATGCGCTGTTGGTCGCTGCGACGACTGAACGCAAGGATTTGCTTCACAACTTCCGAGGCCCTGGAGGCAGCCTTTAGTATCTGCTCGAGGTTGCCGTGCACGGGGCTTGTCTTCGGCGTTTTGACCAGGCTTAACTCGGTAAAGCCCATGATAGCAGCAAGGATGTTGTTGAAATCATGGGCAATCCCTCCGGCCAGATTGCCAATGGCTTCCATCTTCTGCGCCTGGCGAAGCTCTCTTTCCAGTTGCACCTCGGGGGTGATGTCACGGTGAATGCTGACATAATTTATGACCACTCCCGACTTGTCTCGAACTGCTGAAGACGTCGTTTCGGCATCGTAGAGACTGCCGTTCTTCTTCTTGTTTACGAGCCGCCCGGACCACTCCGCGCCGGTCGATAGAGTTTGCTCCAACTGCTCGTAGAAGTTTGGATCATGCTTGCCGCTGCTCAGAATACTGGTGTGCAGGCCGATGATTTCGTCCCTGCCATATCCTGTGATGCGCTCAAAAGCCGGGTTGGCATATTGGATGGTCCAGTTTGCGTCAGTGATGATTATGCCTTCGGCCACCTGCTCGATTGCCGTCACCAGGCGTATGCGCTCTTCTTCGGCCCGCTTGCGCGCGGTGATATCGCGGATCAATCCTTCGACCCCCACTACGTTGCCGTTGCCGTCCCTTCTCAGTGTGCTCGTGACGGACACAGGAACCGGCAAGCCGTCTTTTTTGCGAAGAGTAAGCTCATAATCCCTAACTACGCCATGGCGCTCCAGTAGTTGAAGCAATTCCGCACGCTCATTCGGATACATCCAGAAGTTCGTCACCTGACTGCCCAGGATCTCGTCGCAGGACCCGCCGTAGAGCCTGGATGCCGAAGGGCTGAGCATGGTGATTTGCCCTTCCATATCGGTCTGGTAGAAAACGTCTTGCATATTTTCAACCACGCTGCGGTAACGAGCTTCGCTCTCCTGCAGCATTTCCTGCGTCTTCTTGAGCACAGTGATGTCGCGGATGGTTTCAATGGCGCCGGCAACATTGCCTGCACTGTCGTAGAGCGGCCGGGCCTTGCCCGCGAGAACGCGAGTCTTTCCGCCCCGCATCGGCACATCAGCTTCGGCCAAAAGAATATCTCCCTCTTTCCTTATATAAGAATATTTCTCCTGGATTTTTTCAGCAGATTCAAATACCAGATCGATCAAGAGCGGCCTTCGAACACCATAAAACGGCAATCCATATTCACAGTCCCTTTTTCCCAAAATATCCTTAGCCTTCAAACCCGTTATATCTTCGATCGACCTGTTCCATGCTATGACCTTCCCGGTTCGATCGATTACGAAAGTCGGATCCGGCAGGAAGTCGAAAATTTGAGACAGCCTCTGTTGCGATTCTTTCAATGCACTTTCAGCCTGCTTGCGTTCGGAAATTTCAACCCTTAGAGCGGCATTCGACGACGTCAGTTCAACTGTTCGCTCCTGCACTCGCTGCTCGAGATCCGAATAGGCATTTTCCAGCGCTTCCTCCCTCTTTTCCAGGAGGGCTACCATATTGTCAAATGCCTCCGCCAGATGACCAAGTTCATCAGCAGTGTGAGGCAGATTGGTCCGTGCCCCCAGTTGACCTTCCCCTATGCGCTGTGCAGCCGTAACGAGCAGCTTAATGGGCTCCGCAATCATTGAATTTCCAAAAGACCAGGTCAGAAATAAAGCGGCAAGGCCAGCCGTTGCGAGGATCAGAAGGTTACCCAATATCGGGAAGGCCGCATTATGAATTATCAGGTTTTTTGGAACACCCACGATCATATAGAGATAAGGGCGGCTCTCCGCATCGAGCCGCAACTGTTTGAAGGCATAGATGCGCTTTACGCCGTCCTCGCCTATCCTTTCGATGATGCCCCCCTCGGATTTTCCCGAGATGAGCCGGTACAAATCCTCGGCGATGGGCGTGCCCGGAGCGGCCCCGTCTCGAGCCGGACATTGAAATAAACGCACACCTTTATGATCGATTACCGTCACAACGCTGCCTACAGGTAGATCCATTCCGGACAAAAAAGCGTCATACTCGTCCAATTTGAAGCCCGCGATAAGGACTGCGGTGAGACTTCCGTTCGAATCCAGGACAGGATAGGAAAAATTGATCGACAGCTCATTGCTGACCCTGCCCCTTATGAATTCCCCGACCGAAAAGCCCAAAGTCTCGGCAGCATCCCTGAAGTGCTTGCGGTCCGACAGATCGGCATGGCCGGGTTCAAAAGAGGAAGAGGCGGCAAAAACTTGTCCGTTCGGTGTGGTAGCCCCGATAAAGGAGTAGAATGGGTGTTCATTTTTAATTTCCTGAAAAAGGGTGTTGCTCGCGCCGGGATCGAGGCTTTGCACCGCAGGGAACCGGGCCAGGGTGCTCAGAAGGTATTTCGTTCCGACGATAACCCGCTCCTGTTGGGCTGCCATGCTCTCGACGAGCAGGGAGGTCTCTTTTTCCGCTCGCTCGACCGATTCCCCGGCTGATTTCAACCCTAAAAGGACTATTGTCACGCCCGCGGAGAAGAAAACAAAAATCACCAGCAAAAGCAGTTTCTTTCGGATCTGCAATGGGGCAAATTCTTTGAAGTGCGCCACGGTTATTCCTTCCAAAGCGAATTAAAGATCGGGAATTCGGGAATCAAACTCTAAATCCCTCAGTTCCCGAATTCCTGATATTTGTGGTCGATTACCGGACTCAAGGTATAAATCGGCTGATCGTTTTAATTAGTCAATCACTATTTGCTAATTATTATTAGTGGAGGCCGGCTATCCCTTGGCCTCACTGCGTTTGGGGTTGCGGGTCGCGGGTTGCGGGTCGGGGTCGGCAACCCCTTCGCTTCAGCCCGCAGGGATTTCATTACATGAAAGGTTTTTGTGCCGCCGGTCCAAATCGCTATGATCTATTACCCAGTCGCCACCTTTTTTCTCTTCAATATAAAGTTTTCCCGAACGGTAGTAGTTTTGTGGAAGGGTATACTCTTGCTGCCACTCTGTCCATGTTCTGGTGGCACTATCGAAAGTTCGTGATGGGTCGCCAAAATTATAATAAAATAGCCCTCTATATACAATACCATTTAATCTGTCTACATCCGAGGTTGCATTATCGTGAGTCATCCATCATCGCTTAAACGCAACCAGAAGTTTCTTGCCTTCATCCTTGCAAACATTAATATAGAAATATATTGCCACACTTTATAACATATTGTGCGAATGCCTGCGATGCCTTGTGCTCGGCAATCTCTTCACGATTCTTACTAAAACACGCAGTCAGTAAAATTATAAAAGCAGCATAAATAATTAGATGGCGCTTTTTCATAGGTGGTTTCGACTCGGTACACTCCTCAACGGTAACGGTCAATTGCTATCATCACCTTATTAAAGTATGCAGAAAGATTCGCTCTGTCAAACTGAGGGGTTTTACATGTCCCAATGGGACTCAGGTCGCGCTCTTGGCGTAATGAAGGAACTTTTCGGAGAGTCCAATATGTCCATCTGGACACACTGAAACCATGAAAAGGCGGGCCAGTCGCTCCGCTTTTCTAAAGGTTTGTTTCTTAACTTTTGCCTTTTTACTTTTTACTTTTGCCTTGCGCTGGCCGGCGGGCCCAACGCCTATCTGATCTGAATTTTTACCTGGAAGTTGTCCGCCGCCTTTTCGGGCCCTTCCCAGGACCGGTAAAGAAGTATTTTGAGATTTGTCTGCCCTGCCTTAAGCGCTTTGATTTTCCATGTCGTCATCAGCGGCCCGCCAACAATTTCCCCCCGCTGTTTGAGCGGAAGTTGGGAGGATTCGAGCACCTTCAGATGGGTTTGGTCAAGGCCGGCTATTTGCCAGAGGAACCCGGTGCCGCCAGACTGCTCGAGGCGGACTTCAAAAATTTCGCCCTCGGGCACCGTGATTTCTTTTCCGTTATCCTCTTTTGTAATAACCGCAGCCACAGCTTGCGGACTACCTGCCGAAGCGAGAGCGGTGAAAGATAAAAGCGTTATCATCATAAGAAGAAAGAACCTGGGAAGTTCCATAATTTCTCCTTTTCACTGGTCACCTTTCACTGCACTTATCCTGCCATCTTTTTCAAGCCGGAATACGCGGCCTCTCCAATCGACCCGCTTGCCGAAAAGGGCTGCCGACCAGATAAAGAGGCTGAACAAATCCCTTAGCGGGACAAGCAGAAGGTTTCGTCTCAGAATTGTGTCCCCGAGACGCCGTACCCCCACCATCCAGGCCATCCAGAGCCTTAAAGCGGTCATGGATGCTAAAATGAAGAATCCAAATCGCGAAAAGCCCGAAAATGCGAAATAGAGAAACGCCAGGGCTATTCCATTGGTAATCAGTGAGCCGGTATGTCCCC
>Ga0209517_10007043_pt1 | contig 13636 bp, 14 predicted proteins | sample PeaSoiMetSII2010_FD_187695 | JGI IMG/M metagenome (GOLD analysis project Ga0209517, IMG submission 187695) | Peat soil microbial communities from Weissenstadt, Germany - SII-2010 (SPAdes) (version 2) | ecosystem: Environmental > Terrestrial > Soil > Wetlands > Peat | place: Germany...
TTAGTAGGATTTAATTCTGAAATATCGGTTCACCTATAGGCAAAAAATCGCTCACGAGATATTAAAATCTATTCATAAGCGCAAAAAAGTTCAGTCATCTTAAAATCATTGGCAAGATTGCTCTTAGATTTCTTTGATACAAAACTGTATGATCCTGATCTTTGAAATTGATTTTGTTTGAAAGTTTTGTTATCATACGTACTGCAACTTTGTAAGCAGTTGTCCAAACCACACTATTTGGATTTGATTCAAAAGCATTGATCAGAAATACACACAATCCAGTTAGATGAGGATGATTTTCTTTAAAGTACATGACAATGTCTTCTTTTGAATTTTCTATTTTATACAGAGCATGTTCTATCATTTCTCTACTTGTAGTATACCCAGAACTATCTATAGTAATTTTACCGCATTTCATCGCATACAATACATCATCCAACTTATTTTCAGAGTCAATCAAATTGATACACCTGCCAAGTGTAGAGACAACATGTGAATCACTTCCAGCCACTTCAACCATGTTATTTTCTTTAGCAAAATGAGAAGCTCGTAGGTTAGAGTAACGGTCCACATTATTACTATTAAAAACCTCAATCAGATCACAGAGAATTGCATTCTCTCGCAGTCCATTGCTAAGTCCAAATGGATGCGGTGCACAAGATATAGCGCCTTGTGATTTTATAACATCAAGTATTTCATCAAGACTATTTTCAGCCTTGATGCTTTCATTAAGACCAAATGCTAGAATATGTATGCCTTGATCAGTCGTGATTTCTTCGCCAGGGTATATTTTGATCTTTTTGTATTTTACATGGTTTTCTTTGTATTCTAAAAGTGAACTATATCCATCCAGAGTATTATGATTTGTAATGAAAAAAGCATCAAGTCCCATCTGATATGCCTTTTCCAATTGTTCCTTAATTGTCACCCCACAATCATATGGAGTCTCTTTTGGTCCTAGTTGAAAGTTCGAAAATTCATTATGGCAGTGTAATTCTATTTTTAGTCCAGCCAACGTCTATCGAATCCCGCACCTAATGAATATAATCCTTGTTTCGAGAATTTTGAATTATCTGAATAGATCAAGGGATTTTGTCCTCAATAGAACTTTTGATGTGCCGCTTTTTTTATCAAATTTGTAATTTCTAATAATTGCAATTGGAGTATGAAGAGTTTTTCCTCTAACCAGTTCACTTGCAGAACAGAGCTCATCTACAATTGCAATTGCTGTGACTCTAAGAACACGATCAAAGTTGTCACGTTTTCCAGCATAATCAATTATTGAAGATATTCCAGAAACTCCAATTGCCGTATCTGTCTGACCTTCTCTAAATGGCCTGCCAAATGTATCAGATATTATCACTGCGACGTTTTTTCCAGTTCTTGTTTTTATCAGTCTTCTTAACTTCTGTGCAGATGAATCAGCATCTTTTGGAAGCAAGGTTGCAAATCCTGCTTCTACATTACTTTCGTCTATTCCAGCATTTGCACATACTAGACCATTATGTGTTTCAGATATGATTATCCCATTTTTCATACGAATGATTCTTTTTGTTTCATCAAGTATTAATTGGATAATTCGTGGGTCTTTGGAAAAAGCGCTAGCAATTCCTGTCGCAAGAAGCATGGGTTGTACTTTAGACAGATCAATTTTTCTACCCTCCTGTTTTGAGATAATTTTTTGCGTAAATACAAGAACATCTCCTTCTTTTAATCCCCTACCAGTTCTTGTTTCAAGTAAAAGTTCAATCAGATCATCTCCAGGTACTATATCCCGTAGGATATGAACAGGAATTATTTGTAAAGACATCTTACAAGATTAATTTTCTATTGCTTAAAATTATATCTTGTCAGGCTACTGTCTGTAACGGTATTTTCAAGCCATAGTGTTTGTTAATTAAATCAATGAGTTTAGAGAGGTCTTTTTCTTCCAGTGTTACAGTTGCCAATTCTTTTACCACGTCCTGGGCTCTAAATGCGACCCCAAGACCACATATGTTGAACAATTTTATATCATTTGCTCCATCCACAACTACAACAATATTCTTTTTTTCTTCTTTCCATTCGTTTATCTTTATAATTGCAGATTTTGCCTTGTCAGAATCAACATCAATTATTACACCATCTAATTTTCCATCCTTGAATATCAATTTGTTTGAAAAGACATAATCTAGGCCTAGTTCATCTTTCAACCTGTCTGTCATTATTGTAAATCCTCCAGATACTGCCATTATCTTCCACCCTGCTGCCTTTAATGCTCTACAAGCTTCTTTTGCACCAATCATTATTTTTAACGAATCCGAAACTTCCTTGCATGTCTGAAAATCTATTCCCCTAAGCAGTTCAATTCTTCTTTTGAGTCCTTCTTCCCAGTTTATTTTTCCCTCTATGCCTTGTCTTGTAATAGCCCAAATTTCATCTTGCTTGTTAATTTTTTCGGCAAGGATTGGAAGAAATTCTGCGTCAAGTAATACGCCTTCCACATCAAAAATTGCTAACATCAGTTTCTTCTTTCAACTTCAAATCAGATTATATTAATCTTAAGTGGTTTTAGGATCTTTTCACCACTAGTAATATATTCAAGGTTGCAAAGTTGTTGAACATGACTGAACTTCCACACAAATATGAAGTCCCAGTAAAAGTTGTTGAGAAGGCGATCAAATTAACAGATCAAACAAAAGTAGAGCTCAAAGCATCAGGCATGATGGATGACAAAGGAAAACTCAAGTTAAAAGGTGTCAGTCCAAAGATGCTCAAGCGTATGAAAGAAGAGTCCGTTGACTGTCCTGTTTTAAAAAATGAACTTGCATTCATCCAATGTTTCGTATGCAGAAATTTCCAAAGCAGAGTATCTGGCAAAGTACTCTGTAAAGGCGACGCACTCTAAAAAACCAGAAAGCTCATTAGTACAACGATAAGAAAGATCTGAATTGAGTAAAGAAATAGGAATCACTGTAAAGAAGAATGAGAATTTTAGTGAATGGTATACGCAGATTGTACTAAAGGCACATCTTGCGGATTACGCCCCTGTCAAAGGCCTCATCGTTCTAAGACCTTATGGATATTCAATATGGGAATCTCTAAAATCTTCACTTGACCAAAAATTAAAGGCCACCGGTCACGAGAACGGATTTCTTCCAATTCTAATACCAGAATCATTACTGAGTAAAGAATCAGATCACTTTGCTGGATTCACACCAGAAGTGTTTTGGGTCACACATTCAGGGGAGACAGAGATAGGAGATAGATTGGCATTAAGACCAACCTCGGAAGCACTTGCTTATTCAATGTATTCAAAATGGATTAAGAGTTGGAGAGATCTTCCAATGAAAATTAATTTTTGGAATACCGCCCTCAGAGCAGAAATAAAGGCAACAAAACCATTTTTGAGAACCTCTGAGTTTCTATGGCAAGAAGGTCATACAGTACATGCGACAAAAGAAGAAGCAGAAGAAGAAGTCATGTCCATACTAGACATGTATAAAAAAACTGTTGAAGAAGAACTTGCAATTCCAGTAATCACAGGAAAAAAGAGTGAGAAGGAAAAATTTGTCGGAGCAGTTTATACTACTACGATGGAATCAATCATGCCAGATGGCAAGGCATTACAGATGGGAACATCCCACTTTTTGGGGCAAAACTTTTCAAAACCATTTGATGTAAAATTCCTAGATAAGCAAAATGTAGAAACTTTTGCATGGCAAACATCATGGGGTGTATCATGGCGTCTCATCGGTGCGCTCATCATGCTTCACGGAGATGATAAGGGATTAGTTTTGCCACCAAGAGTTGCTCCAATACAAGTAGTCATAATTCCAATATACTATTCCCCAACTGATAGAGATGCAGTTCTCAGAAAATCTTCAGAGATAAAGGAAACATTGGTAAAACATAATCTTCGCGTTCACATAGATGCAAGAGACGAAGTAACCCCAGGATACAAGTTCAATGATTGGGAAATGAAAGGAGTTCCATTAAGAATTGAGATAGGTCCAAAGGATCTTGCCAAAGGTAAAACAGTTCTAGTCAGACGAGACAATCTCAAAAAAACTGATCTTCCATTTGAAAATACTGAGGAGGGAGTTCTAAGTATGTTAAACGAGATTCAACAAGGACTTTATGAAAACGCCAAAAATCTCTTAAAGGAAAAAACAAAAAATGTCATAGATTTTGAGGAATTTAAATCAGAGATGGAAAAGGGCGCATTTCTTAATTCGCCATGGTGTGGAGAGACCAAGTGTGAGGAGATAATCAAAGAATCAACAGGAGCAGATATCCGCGTAATTCCTTTTGATGTAAAAAATGACGAGTCCACATGCATCATATGTAAAAACCCAAGCAAAACTTATGCAATTTTTGCAAGAAGCTATTAACACTAAAAAAAATTTTCAGATTACATAACAGGTTAGAGTTTTTTTAATAATTAGATTAGTTTATGGATCTACGGTTATCGTGCCTTTCATTTCCGGATGTATTATAGAATAATACGAGAATGTTCCTTCTTGGTTTGCAATGAAGTTTATAGTCTGAGCTTCAAAGTATTTCAGATGTCTTGTATGAACATTAAAGGCATCAATATTTAGATCCTGATCTGAACCAGTATCCTTGTCTTCGTTTATCACATGTAATGCAATCAGAGTTCCTTTAGTAATGTGAATGGATGGATTAGTATTTGTACCAGATATTGATTTCTTTCCAGTTTTTGTAGATTGTTCATCATATGAATAACCGTCAGCATTATGAATTGCCAGTATGTAGATGTTAGACGCTGGCGAAAAATTTGGTATCGTACTATTTACCGGGACTGAATGTGTCCAAAGATAATATCCACCACCTATTATGGCAGCTGCTAAAATTGCAACTGTTATTACCGCACCCTTAGAAATAGGACTAGTCTTAGCCTTGTTCTTATTCTTCTGTTTCTTAACCACGATGAATTTAACGAAATGTGTGTATATTTATGTAATGATTATCCAAGATGAGTAAAGGATAATACTAAAAGATCGAATGATTAAATCGATTATTTTGAGAGAAGCGAAATTGATAGTAAAGAATAATATTTCGGTTTGTACCATTTTGGCTGAGATTTTAATATGAAAAAATTTGAAGTCATTCTCATTGGAATAATTATCGCCCTTTCGGCTACAGTTCTGGTACAATTTACCAATGGAAGGACATTAAATGAAATATCGCAGGCAACTGTTCAAGGTCAGACTGGACCACAAGGGCCACCTGGGCCTCCAGGTCCACCAGGACCGCCAGGCATGGAGGGATTGTCAAGTATAACAACAGATTCTATCCTTACCCATATTTTCAAGAACGTTGAAAATTCAGTGGTCCAGATAACAAGCAAGGTAACAACCACGGACAACAGTATCATAATTAACGGTGCACCGTTAGAAGATCAATCTACAAGACTTGGTTCGGGTTTTATCTACGATAAAGATGGAAGAATTATTACCAATAATCACGTAGTTGACGGATCAAAAACAGTAAATGTAACTTTTATTGATGGAAATACATACACTGCAAAAGTTGTCGGTACTGACCCAGGAAATGACATTGCAGTAATACAGATAATAGATAATTTCTCAGATGAGACTCTCATTCCGCTAACTCTTGGGAATTCATCACAACTTGATGTAGGACAACAGGTTATTGCAATTGGCAATCCATTTGGGCTTAGTGATACAATGACAACTGGCATAATAAGCCAAGTAGGAAGACTACTTCCAAATGAGAACGCTGCAGGATTTTCAATACCAGACATAATCCAAGTAGATGCCGCCATCAATCCAGGAAATTCTGGTGGGCCATTATTAGACTTGAACAGTCAAGTGATAGGAATGAATACTGCTATCAAAACTAGCACTGGAGATTTTGCAGGAATTGGATTTGCAGTACCATCTAATACAATTAACAGAATTGTTCCAGTTTTAATTAAAAATGGAAACTATACTCATCCATATCTTGGCATATCGGGAAGAAGTCTAGATCCAGATATTGCTCTTGCAAACGGATTACCAAGAAACTTCAAGGGAGTATTAGTTGAACAAACAGTCAAGGGAGGACCTGCTGATAAAGCAGGAATAATACCAGCTACACCTGATGAAAACAATATTCCGCATGGGGGAGACATCATAACAGCTATAAACGGTCATCAAGTAAAGACAATTTATGACGTCATTGCATACCTAGATGAACAGAAAAATGTAGGAGATAAAGTAATAGTTTCAATTAACAGGCAAGGAAAATCAATGGACTTGACTGCCACACTCGAAGCAAGGCCTGTTCCATCATCTTAATTATCTTCAAGAATATTTTTTGAAATTTTAAAATTCCATAGGTTGGTGAGTGCTTTTTTTATTCCAATTCGCGGTCCGGCCTTGATCTCTGATCTTTTTATTTTCATCCCATCCATTACAAACAGATTATATCTTTTAGTTAGATCTTCACCATACTCCTTCTTGGTTATTTTTAATGCCTGTGTCAATTTGGCAGGACCGTTTGTAAGATTAGAAACATCCATAGATTTTCGTTGCTTTAACATAAAGTCTATTCCATCCTGTGGAAAAAGTGATCTGATTAAAACAGCACCTGCTGGATAATCAGAACTTCGCGCTACAGCATTAACACAATAATGCATTCCATATGTAAAGTAAACATACGCCCTACCAACTTCGCCAAACATGGCTTTGTTTCTCTCGGTCATACCTCTAAACGAGTGACTTGCGGCATCATCTTTATACTTGTAAGCTTCAGTCTCTGTAATTATTCCAGAGATCATATTTCCATCAATATTTCTAACCAGAATTTTCCCAAGCAAGTCTTGAGCAACTTTTACCGTATCACGAGCATAAAATGAACGCGTTACTAGATTCATTTTGAAATTTCTACGTCCAAGCCCTTTCTTAATTTATCTAGAGTTTGTGCAAGTAGAACAAAATCATCTTTGAGAACTTGCCTTAAAGCAGGATTGTAAATGATGGCAGCTGGATGAACGGTGACAAAATAGAGTTGATCATTATTTTTTACAAGTTTGCCACGATTTTTAGTAATAGAGTTGCCATCTAACAAAGAGCTATAGGCAGTATTACCCAATATGCAAATTATTTTGGGTTTAATTATTTTCAATTCTTCAGACAGAAAGCTCCTACATGCGTCTCGTTCTTCGGTGTTAGGTTGTCTGTTATTGGGTGGCCTACATTTTACCACATTAGTAATATAGACTTGATCTCTTGTAAATCCAGCAAACTCTAGTGCTTCAGAGAGAATTTGGCCGGCAGTTCCTACAAATGGCTTGCCTTGAAGATCTTCATTTCTGCCAGGTGCCTCCCCTACAAAAATCACATCAGATTTTTCATTACCAATTCCAGGTACTGCATTTGTTCTTGATTTTGAAAGACTACAGTTAACGCATGAGATTACCCTATTTCGTATATCAATTAATATTTTAGACATGTTATGTTATCACGCTTTTTACAATTGATTTACCACGTATATGTGGACCGCCATTTCCCATCCTCATGACTTGCATGGGATCTCCTTTTCCGCAATTTGCAATGGGCCTTACTTGAAAATCTTTTCCTCTAGCATCAATTGATTCAAAAAATTCAGGCGAGTTACCCATCACTATAACATCTCTTAGCAACTCACCCAATTCTCCATTTTCAATTTTTTGAGCATATTGACAAGATATACTCCAATTATATCGCATCATATCTATCGAAGGAATTTTCATATTACAAATTAGATATCCGTTTTTAACATCTTTTATCATCTCTGCAGGATCCCAATTTCCAGGCTCTATACATGTGCATGCCATTCGTATAAGAGGCATAAACGAATAACCACTAGCTCGCATTGATGAATTTGCAGGAGCATCAAAGAGAGCAGCAGTCTCTCTGCTTTGCATATGAGTGCTCAATACTCCATCTTTTATCAGAGTCTTTTTTGTAGCAGGTACTCCTTCGTCGTCATACTTGTACCAGCCTAAACTAGATGGAATTGTAGGATCATCAATTACATTAAGTTCTGATGAACCAATCTTTGTTCCAATTTTTCCTGCCCACCACGCACCACCTGCCCATGCCATTTCTTTTCCAAGCACTCTGTCAGCTTCTGATGGATGCCCTAAAATTTCATGAGTAAGTAATGCAACAAAATCTGGATTCATTACCACCGTTGCCATTTCTTCCTTTACTGTTTGTGCATCAAGTAATGCATCTGCTTTTTCAGATATAGATTTTGCAACTACAAGTAAATCATTTTTCCCCGTAATCATCTCCAATCCCCCTCTACCTCCCTCAGTAGTATTGACTGATTCAGTTAATCCAGAATAATGAGCTGTTGCTGACATGTTTGCTATGACATCATCAAAATTATGAGTAATTTTAGATCCTTCACTATTTACAAAATACTTGTGAAATTTATCATGATGAATAGATACGGATGATTTGATTATTCTTTTCTTACTTTGAATTATGCCGTCAGATTCAAGGCCAATTTTCATCATCTCTTCTACAGATGGAAATATCTTCACTTGATAATTTACTACATCAGTGAAAGATTTGATATCAGCAAGTCTTACCTTTTGTTTTTTATATTCAGAATAATGCCTAGCCGATTTTATGGCATCAATAATGTTTTCTTTTAGTAAATCAAATGACTTTGGGTCAGACATGGAGCAAAACCCCCATGCGCCATTAACTAGCACTCTTATTCCCAATCCAGAATCATTATATGAGATAAAATTTTCCACCTCTCCATTTTCAACTACAAGTCCAGTAGTTTGTATAGATTCTGCGCGTACATCACAATACTGAGAATCATATTGGAGTGCAACTTGAACTGCCTTTTCAGCATAATCTTCCAGAGTCATTTTGTTGGAATTATAACAATCAAGTCTATTCCTATATCGGAGTTTTATATACTTCAGTTTTTGGAATTGTAAATGAAAATGTCGTACCCTTTGATAATTCGCTTACCATCCAAATTCTGCCACCATGGGCTTCTACAATACCTTTACAAATGGACAATCCTAGACCACTGCCACCTTTTTCTCTTGTACTGGTAGTATCAACTTGATAGAACTTTTTGAAAATCCCATCTGTTGCCTCAGCTGGTATTCCACGTCCATTATCCTTGACTGAGACTATTACCTCAGATATTTTTTCTTCAACAGTTACTTCGACTTTTCCTGTCTTTGGAGAAGTTGCCTTTAAGCTATTTTTGATTAGATTTGTAAGCACCTGTTTAATTCTAACATCGTCATAAAATGCATAGATGTCTTTTCCTACAGAATAAGTAAGAGAAATGTTATCAGCCGCAGCTTGAGGCTGCATTGAAGTTATTGTTTTTTCTACAGACTCTTGGAGATTGTTTCTCTCTTTCTTGATTCTTAGTTGACCAAGATCCAATTTTTGCGCATCAAGTAAATCAGAGATTAATTGTAACAAAGTAGAAGCACTAGAACTGATTATTTGTAATCTTTCTTTTTGTGCGTTGTTTAGAGAACCAAGGTGTTCGCCAAGTAGGATATCAGAGTATCCCTGAATTGGAACAAGTGGTGTTTTTAGTTCATGAGTAACCATTGCAAGAAATTCATCTTTTGCAGTCTCTACTTTCTTTGCTTCTTCCTCTTTTTTCTGTATGGTAGAAGACATTGAATTGAAGGTTTCTGCTAATTCTCCAATCTCATCTTTTGATGAATAATTAATTTTTTCACCATAAAATCCCTCTTTGACACGACCCATGACTTTTGTCAAAGATTCAAGAGGAGATAATGAGCGCCTAATGGATAATACCACTGAGACAAATACTGCAATATCTGCAACTATTAACAATTGAACCACTATGACATTTGAATGAAGTTTAGAATCTATTAGTAAATTCCATTGGTTTACAAAGTCTGATGTAGCATCAAGTAATAGGTTTCTTTGTGAATTCAGGCTCGTCAATGCAGCCCCAAAATCTTTTGATAGTAAAGTATTAGATTCAATAAAAATTAATTTTGCGCGGACAGATTCCCATAAAGGATCAAGTTGTCGTATAGAATCAGAGTTTTCCCTAGGAATTACTGCAAGTGTATCTTGAGATATAGTATAATTTGCAAATTCAGTATCATTTAATGGAAGTCCTTCCAGTTTTTTCAAATCAGCATCAAAAGTGATTCGATCTTTTTTCAGAGAAGATGTAACATTTCCACCTTCACCAATAGAATACAATAATGTTTTTTCACCAATGTCTTGTGCAATACTTGTCATCTCAAGAGCAATAATTTTATGCGGATTGTAATTTCTGTCCAATGGCATTAGGTCATTACTAATACCATTTGTCAATGAAATCATCTGCCCATTTTTTCCAAGTACATATTTTAGATCATCCACAACATGCGCATCAAAAATATTTTCTTGTTTTATTTTTTCCGCATCTTCTTTGTATGGAGTCCATTGATCTCCCACTTTATCATATGCGGGTCTTAATTCAGATGGAGATGCAACAATATTCAGTCCTCCAATATTTCCACCTTCTCCAAGTTTTGCATAAGTTGTATCAAAATCAGATACTTGAGTTTCCAAAGTAGGTCTATCTGCTTCATTACCACCAGCAATTGAGTTGGCAGTACCTCCAATTCTTTCAACTATGACTTTAAGATCACTTGCATAACTAATAGAATGTAAAACATCTTGATTTTCTTGAGATGTAAATATAAGAAGATAGAGATTCACGGCAGAGACCCCAATTATGACTGCAAGTAGTAGGTAGGTCTTTTGTGTAAGTTTCACAAATAAAAAAACCATTCAGAGCGGTATAAAAGTTAGTATAATTGTTATGCAGTAAGAAGTCAAAATGTCTGAAGAGTTTCTAAAGGTAGCAAGGCAAGAGATACAATCAGAGATAAACAGTTTGAAAGAAGCCTTTCTTACATGCGCTAATGATGAACAATTCTATAAAAAATCAACAGAGATTGAAAAACATATGCACAAAATCAAGGGTTTGGCACCCATGATGGGACAGGAAAAAGTAGGAGAGATTGCCAGAATAAGTGATTTGATTTTAAAACATGTCATAAATCACGGTGTGTTGAAAGACTCACATGATATAATTTTGGAAGCTGTTCAAAAAATGAATCATCTTTTCAAGGGAGGTACTAACATAGAGATAGATAATTTCAGAAAACAAATAATTCAAACATATCCTGACATTTCAGGTTTTTAATTTACACTCGTAATTATATATGACACATTATGATCTATATGGCATGGCCAGTGTTATGATAGTTGATGATTCTGATGCAATCAGAATGGTTTTGAAGGACATTGTAACTATAGGCAAGCACAAGCTGGCTGGAGAACTACAAAATGGCGAGGGGGCTTTGCAAGAATATATCAAATTAAAACCAGACATTGTCTTGCTAGATATGGCAATGCCAAAAAAAGATGGCGTTTCAGTACTCAAAGAAATAATTGAATTCAATCCAGTTGCAAATGTGATTATGATCTCAGCTAGTGATAATCAACAGACTGTAAAAGAGTGTCTAAGGTTAGGTGCCAGAGCATATATTCTAAAACCATTTAATTTTCAAGAAGTATTAGATATTATCACCAAGGTCATTAAACAATAGATCAAATAGTTTTGTATCCTGGACTTGAAATCCATTTTGCCTTTTCTAATGGAAACCTATTGCTACATTTGACACAAAAGTAATCTTGTGTTGGTTCTGGAAATTTATCATCGCAGTCTTTACAAATATAATAATTATCCATGGATTTGTAATCAACTCCGAGGATCTTAATCTCCTTGTGACATTTCGGGCATTTGTTTTCTTTGTAAGAATCCTCAACTGAAACATTACCACATTTGAAATGCTCAATTAGTTTTCCTTGCATAAAATTGGTACTATTACATGCAGGACAGAAAAAATTAGGAAGAATTCTTAATGAATTACATTGATTACACAAGATTTCTTTTATATCAGAGATTTTTATTATGATTTTTTCAGTTTCAAGCTGTGAAAGACATTTTTTCAGTAGATCGTTTTCAGTACCAGAATATTCAGAAAGTCTTGCAAAACTCATCCTTGAAGAAGATTTTAGATGTGAGGTAATTCTTTCAAGATCATCAGTGGGTTTTTCCTCAAGAATAGTTCTCTCTTGTTCTAGAGTTTCAAAGACATTTTTGAGATTTTCAAATCGGATGGGTTTTTCAATATAGAGATAAGCCCCACCTCTAAGAGCACCTTTAATTTGCTCATCAGATTTGGAATCCGCAGTTTCAAGGATAATTTTTGCGTCAGGGCGAATGTCAAAGATACTTGCCATCACTTCGTTTGCGTTCATATCTGGTAGATGAAAGTCTAGTAGAACTATAGGCTTTTTTCCAGCAGATTCCAGTTCAGAAAACACCCGAATCCCTGTCTTTCCGTTAGTACACGCCTCGATATTTTCATATCCTAGTTTTTTTAGAAAATCTCTTAGTAAAATGGTGGTGGCCATACTATCCTCGATTATAAGAACGTCATTTTTTCTTCCAGACATAATATGTGTTTCAATATCATGCTATATTATTCTTAAAGAAAATACAGGTATGGTTAAAAGGTGCTAAAAATGATTACCACTATGGAAAAATACGTAGTAGATACTAGCATCATAATAGACGGTGAGATTACCAAGTTAATTGAAGCAGGCACTTTAACAAATTGTGAAATAATAATTCCTGTTGCAGTTTTAGATGAATTGCAATCACAGGCGTCACAACACAAGGATTATGGTTTTGTAGGTCTTGAGGAGATCAAAAAAATTCGTGAACTTGCAGAAAAAAATAATATCATTCTAAGATTTGAAGGCGAGAGGCCCAGCATGGAAGATATTAAACTTGCAAGACATGGCAGAATTGATGCCATAATAAAAGATATTGCAAAAAAGAACGGGGCTACATTCTACACTGCAGATTATGTTCAGGCTTTGGTAGCTCAAGTAGAAGGAGTAAAGACAAGCTACTCAAAACCGCAGATAAAAATTTCAGATTTAGAATTTGAGAAATTCTTTGACACCCAAACTATGAGTATTCACCTCAAGGAAGGAACACTGCCTCTTGCAAAACGAGGAAAGCCCGGAGGATTTTCCCTAGTAGAAATTGATGAAACAATACTGACAAAAGAATACTTGGAAGGAATTACTAAAGAAATCTTGGAAGCGTCAAGAGCCACCCGATTGGGCATAATTGAAATATCAAAATCAGGAGTAATAGTAATCCAATACAAAGATTTCAGAGTAGTTGTTACACATTCACCGTTTTCAAGCAGTTATGAAATCACAATAACTCATCCTATTGTAAAAATGTCATTAGAACAGTATACAATATCTGAAAAGTTAATGAAACGTATTTCTGAAGAAGCTGAAGGAATACTAATTTCAGGAGCTCCAGGCTCTGGTAAGAGTACTTTTGCATCTAGCCTTGCAGATTTTTACTCCAACAAAGGCAAGATAGTAAAGACGTTCGAGTCACCAAGAGACCTTTCGGTAAACAAGAAGGTAACACAATATACACAACTTGAAGGAAGCTTCGAAAATGCCGCAGACATACTGCTTCTTGTCAGACCAGATTATACAATATTTGATGAAGTAAGAAGATT
>Ga0209517_10007046_pt1 | contig 13633 bp, 14 predicted proteins | sample PeaSoiMetSII2010_FD_187695 | JGI IMG/M metagenome (GOLD analysis project Ga0209517, IMG submission 187695) | Peat soil microbial communities from Weissenstadt, Germany - SII-2010 (SPAdes) (version 2) | ecosystem: Environmental > Terrestrial > Soil > Wetlands > Peat | place: Germany...
GGACGAAGGCTCTCCACATCTTGAAAGGCACTGGCGATTTGCAGACGGTTCGAGCGCTCTTGGGCCATGCGACAATCGAGAGCACAGCGAGGTATCTCGGTCTCAAAACGAAGGCCGACCCGATCACGGTCTGTCGAGCCTTCGATATCTGACGATATCGGTGTGCTTCATCGTGCGTCCTCCGAAATTGAGTTCGATTGTAGGCCGAAATCTAGATGTTTCCGGTCAGCCGAAGTATGGTGCCGGCGACCGCATTGGTTGACGTCATGATTAGTCGCGATATCGGGTCGAGACCAAGCATTGGCAGCACGAAAAGCAGACCGATCAGTATCAGCAAGCCATAAGGCTCGGCTCGGGACAGCAGACGTGCCAAGGCGCCTGGAAGGATGCCCACTAGGATGCGTCCTCCATCGAGGGGCGGAATCGGCAAAAGGTTGAAAATCGCCAAAACGACATTGAGCAGGAGGGCGTTGTTTAGGTTTGCAGCCAACCACTGTGCCCCTGGAGCCGGAATGTAGCCAACGATATGAAAGGCGAGCGCGGCGATCGTCGCCAAAAGAAGATTCATGGCTGGACCGGCCGCGGCGACTAATATCGTATCCAAGCGTGGGCGACGTAGTGCGCGAAAATTAACCGGCACCGGCTTGGCATAACCGAACAGAAAGGGCGAACGCAGCAGTAATAGGATGGCCGGCATCACGACTGTTCCGAACGGATCGATGTGGACCAGCGGGTTGAAACTGACTCGACCCAAGCGCCAGGCAGTGTCATCACCCAAAAGATGCGCCACATAGCCATGTGACGCTTCATGGAACGTAATGGCTATCAGAGCCGGGATTGCCCAAATCGATATTTCGTAGAGGATGAGATTAAAAGATCCATTCATCCTGATGCGGCCTTTGGATGCAATTTATCAATCCTTCCAGAAATTCTTGAACCGATCAGGTGCCATTTCGGTATATCGAACCGTGTGCATGATGTTCTTGTGGCCCATGTAGTGCTGAAGGGCTCTGGTGTCATGCCCGTCGTTAGCGAGCTTGTAGCCAGTTGAGTGCCGCAGCATGTGGGGGTGGATCGGGAATGGCAGCTTTGCGGCTGCGCCGGTTCGGGCGATCATTTTCAGGAACCCCGCCGTCGTGGCGGGGCCACCGCGCTCGGTGACAAAAACGTACCGAGATTCCGTATTCTCCCGCCGAAGCTGACGCAGCGCTCGGATTTCATTCCCGCCAAGTGGATGGACGTTATCGATCCCACCCTTGGCTCGGCGGACATGCAGTCGGCCGCTGTCGAGTTCAACCTGATCCCAGCGCAGGCCACACACTTCCGAGGCGCGCAGCCCGTGCCGGTACGTGACTAGGATCATGGTGGCGTCGCGGTGCCCGTAACGGGATCGCTTGCGGGCAGCCTCCTGAAGCCGCTCGATTTCCCTTTCGGTCAGATATTCTCGGGGCCGACGGTCGGAATTGGAGAGTCTTCGAGGAACTGTCCGGTTTACGATGGTTGAGGGGGTGCGTTTGCGGGCGGATTTTGCCATGTGAATCAACCTTGAGCTTGCCCTTACTGTCTGTAAAGTGGGTATTATACGGACAGTTGTCAATTCTGGAATACTCCCTCTACTGCGGTGCGGGCGGTGCTCAACACATTTTGGCGTGAGACTGCATGAGGGCGCCGTCCTCGACCCTTACCGTTCCTCGTGCGACCCTGTGCGGTCGTAGTTCACGAACTATAGTCGGCCCATCTGCGGTCGCGAGATTGGGAGGCGACGATGAGTTGGGGATTTGAGATAGGCCGCGTGTACAACCGCCGCGCAGACATCCACGACCGCTTTGGGGGTCAGCAACAAGGAGGGATTATCACGCCGGCGAAGCACTCGCTGGTGATCATTGTCACTGGTGAAGAAGGTCTCCAACACGGATACGCCGATCGGTTCCGTCCTGATGGTGTTTTCGAGTACTTCGGTGAGGGCCAAGTCGGCGACATGCAACTCCATAAAGGGAACCGCGCGATTGCGGAGCACTCGGCAAATGGGAAGAGCTTGTTGCTATTTCGGAGAATTCCAGCCGGCCTTCGCTTTGAGGGAGAGATGGTCTATGAGGCGCACCATGTTCAACGGGCGCCCGATCGAACTGGTATTGATCGCGATGCGATTGTGTTTGAGCTTCGCGCTCTCGAAGCGGTCGCTGAATCAGTCGATGCGGAAGCCGCTACTCCCGGCGCATCACTGAAAGAATTGCAACAACGCGCTTTCGCGGCGGCAGGGGCATCGCCGCAGTCTCCCTCGCCGGGCACACGAAATGTGTACCAGCGCAGTCGAGACGTGCGAGTTTATGTACTGGCGCGCGCTAACGGGAAATGCGAAGGCTGCGAGGCGCCTGCGCCATTTGTGCGCGCGGACGGCACACCGTATTTGGAACCACATCACCTTCGACGTCTAAGCGACGGCGGACCGGACCATCCCGCGCACGTCATTGCGCTGTGTCCAAACTGTCACCGACGCGTGCACGCTGGCGCCGATGGGTCGGCCTACAACACCATCCTTAGTGAGCGCATGGTGAAGATTGAACCGGACGTTTGAGCTTGGGCGGACCGCACCGGGCCGAGCAATGCCGACACGCCCTGGGCAATCGGATTTCGAGCACGATCCACGTCGAGAACGCGAGCCGCGGCGGCTGGATGAGGGACGCGAGCGCGCGCAATAGGATTTCGGCGAGCAACATTCTAGATAGATAGGTGCGTCGTCACGCTGGCGCCGCGAGCTTCTCAAGCCCGCACTCCCATCGCCCCGGCCTGTACGAGACAACATCGATCCGGCCGTCGTCTTCGGTCCATTCGATGTTTAGGACCTTCTTGGGTGCCCAAATGTCGAGGCCGTAGGGTAAGGTTCGGGGCGGCGGTTTGCGCGCTTGAGCCGCGAGGTAGTGCGCAAGCTCCGGCAGCGCATCTAACGGCAGTTTTTGGAACGGTGTCCGGAATCCAATGATAAATCCGCCGGACCCGCGAAATTTTAGCGAATTCGGACCGCCGAGCACGGGCTCCCACGTGCCGTGAAGCCTCACCACCGCGAGCGCCAAGTTGCGCAATTCGATCGCGCGATCTCGTTTTGCCATGCCGCCGAGGCTTCCACGGCGGACGGCGGCCGTCAAAACACGGGAAGGTAGAAAAACCACTCAATCAGTTACTTAACGCCGGGCGCTAAAGCGTCAAGCGCTGCTTAACTCGGGCGTCAAGTGCGGCTTGCGCGAGAGAAATTTGGTATAATTGCGTGAGAATCGTTCTCTCTACCCGTAGGAGTTATTGCCATGCGTTCGACCATTCTCATTGCCGGTGTTGCTGGCAGTTTTGTCGCTGTCGCGTGCGGCGAAGGCTACGCGTTCAGCCAGCCAAGCGACGCGGTTTGCGAATTCCGGAAAAACGTCGGCGATTTCGGACCGCCCAAAGGTTGCGGTCGCGGACCCGGCGAGCACGTGCGCGGGTTCACCGTCACTGCGCTATCGACCGGAACCGTCACCGGGCCGCCGTCCGCCGTAATTAACGTTTGGGACTCCGAGTACGTTCGGCTCGACCATTTTCCAGCCGAGTATTCGCGGTCGTCAAGGTCAACCTAAACCCGGCTTGCCCTTCCCAAGCTCCGTCAAAGCCCCCCGCACCTCGCGATCGATCTCGCCGACAGCGGCGGGAAACGGCGGACGGGCACTGCAATGGCACGCGCCGGGTCACTGATGCGGTGCCTGCTCATCAAGCTGTACGGCGCTGGGCGACGATATGCGAGTCATCACGAACGGGGGTGTATCAGCGGGTGGGAAAAAATTACGGCGGCAGTTCTTATCCTCGTAATCATAAGATTTCCCGCACGGACTGAAGGCTCGGTATTTGTCTCCCAAATAAACAAAGCAAAAGCTCAGGTGTCTCGTCACCTCAAAGGTCCTGTAGCAGGTATGCCCACGAACGTAGAGGCTCATATTGGTTGGCTGTGCAATCTGTTTTAAATCATCGTCAGAAAATCCCTTGGATTGAATGTCCCGGTAATCAGCGACTTTTCCAACGACTCCCCTCTCGATAAGGGGCGCCTCCATTTTGATTTCCTGAGTCAGTGGATAGTCGTGAATGGAAATAGCTAACATCGTTTCGACGTCGTAAGCCGGCGTTTGGCCCATATTGTCGAACCTCAGAGAAATCCCCAGTACTGTTTGCCCCGTTTTTGCGTTTCTGGGTTCTTTGACCACGTTGGGCGGCCTGGGAATGAGATAGGCTCGGAGTTGCGTTTCTTCAGTCCACCGAGCGGTTAATACGAGACAAATGCTGACAACGACTGCCGCAACGCCAGCAGCCGCGATTACGGTGTTAGTGAACTTTGTCCAGCTGGAGTCACTCATATCGCCCCACGGCCTCGCCCATGCGTTTATGCCGCCTCCGGTGGATCGTCATCGGGAGGAAAGGTTAGGCGCTCTCTCTTGTCGGAAGGCCGCCCTGTGCATCGCGGGCGGCCGCCGTCCTCAAATTTTTCGCGGGACATTTCGCACCGCATGCACACCCCACGACTGAAATCGAAACGGTGGCCGCCTGCTGTTCGATCAAAGGCTATCGAACTCTTCCCCTACGCCGCTTTCGATGGCTTCGCCAAGTCGGAATTTAGCGAACGCTTCACTCTCTCCACGATGTGGAAGCGCGCCATCATCACCGTTGTAAGCGCATACGGGGAAAGTGCCCGGTCGATGTCGGCGGGGGTCCAAGTTCGTCCATTCGTTAGGTTACGGACCGTCATAATTGCCTCGACAAGCTGACCCTCGAGCCATTCCTCAACGTATTCGACGATTTTCCGGTCGATGGCAGCATCGCCAGCGGGATTAAACTCCTTAGCGAAATACGTCACCAGATCGACGTAGCCACGAAAGTCGCGGTTTGCCTTCACCATATCTCCTGCGAGTGTGTCGCCAACGATCTCGGCGGCGAGGTCATCCATTTCGCCTTCCTCACGCGTCCCTTCTGCTCGAGACACCCACTTCACAGTCGGCTCTTTCGGCGAAATGACGACAGGGCTAACTGTCACGCCGCCAGTTTCTACGAGATCTGCCAAATAGTCGTCGCTTGATCGACCGCCGCGCTTGCCACCGACGCCACTCGAGTCCGTACGGCCTTGACCGTCACCGCTGGACGGCGAGCCGCCAGTGACTTCACCCGCAGCAAGTAGCTTGCCGCTCGGATCGCGTCGATAGCGGCTCGGTCTTAGGAGCTCGCGGATACGCTGAAGACGCTCGAGGATACGCTCGCGAGCTTTTCCGTCAGGGTCTCTCTCAGTCTTCGCCATGATCTCATCGATCTTGGCCTTGATGGCGTCAGGCATCTTTGCTCGAAACTCAGCGCCCCATGTCTCGAACCAGTTTGCTTCCTGGGCATCCTCGCCATTGATGATCACTCTACTGCGCGCAGTATCAGCTCGGATGTCCAAAGTTTTTCGCGGTTCGACGTAGATCACAACGTGATCTGAACCGAAAACTATCCCGAACCCCGCTAGGATGCGTCGCGCCGCCGGCGGAGTTAGTTGGACGTACACTTCGTCTTGAAAAACTATGCCGACCTTGCACGTGCGGCCGCCGCGAGAACTCATGTCCTTTGAGGCCTGACGCGGGTCGTCGAATACCCACCAGTGAGCATCTGCTGTGCTGAGAGGGACAACACCCTTAGCTTTAGCGTAATCGTCAAACAGGGCCTTCGTGCCGCTAACGTTCTGAAAGTTGAACGTCTTAACGGAGGACGAAGGCTCTTCTGTCGGCCAATCACCCTCGTTCCGCGTCAGAACACGCACCTGAAGTTTGGTGTTCTCGGGAACTCGGAAGTATCGGCTCGTCAAGTACGTGATCAGCCAGTTCATTCCCCCACCCACATCGTCGGGTGGAAAGCACGTGTTGTTATCCTCCGACGTGCCCAACAGCGTCACCTTGGTGCCGGATCGGTCGATAATTTTAGGTTTGAAGGCGTCCTTGATGCGAGGTGTCCAGTCAGGCCCGTCTTGGAGTTCAAAAGACGCAAGGCCATAAACACCTTCCTTGTCGTCGCGATGAAGCTTTACCATTGCGCCCTTCTCATCGCGCCAGGATTGATAGACCAATCCGTGGCTGTTCCGATGAAGCGCAGTAATCTTCGCACCGACGCCGAAGTTTTCGGAAATGCCTTGGGTCTGATTTGCGCCCTGGACAGCGAGGGCGTTGAGATAGTCGAGCATCTGCTGCGGGCTCATGCCGTCGCCATTATCGACGACAGAGAGCTTGTATTGGTTGGTGCGCTTGAGGTGGTCCCAATCGACGTCCCAACGGATGATGCCTTCGGCGGCATCGCCTGACTTCTGCCGACGCTCGATCGCCTCGAGGGCGTTCTCGGTCAGCTCACGAATCTGCTGGTTGGGGGGAGTATCAGCGGCGAGGCGGTCAAGAAGGAACGCAATGTTCGCCACTCGCATTGCGCGAGTTGTCATGTCAGTCTCCTTACGAGGCGGCCTGAGCCGCGTGGTTTGGTGCTTTGATGCGCCTTAGACCGGCGGAGCATTGCTCGGGCGATCGATCGGCGAATCCCAGCAACCCCAAAATAGACGTGCGTGTGTAGCCGGTCAATGATGAGTCCGGCACCATTGCATTGTGAGGGCGGCCCGCACCGCGGCGCCACGGTCCTGGCGCAAGCGCCGGCCACGTGAGACGCCAAGTCTGCCTCACGGTCATCAAGACGCAGGGTTTAATTTGCGGGCTATAGGTCACGGAAATGGGTTTCGTTCCCCACATCAGGCCCCGTAGCGATCGATAATTGGAGAAAGTTGGTCGGAGCGGCAGGATTTGAACCTGCGACCCCCTCGTCCCGAACGTGGCGCATCCTCTCATCTGGCGACGACCGGCACAGCAACGCCGGCAGCTTGGCGAAGTTCGCCGCCATGCGCTGCGCCTCGTACAGCCACAGACTCATAATTGCCGACAGTGGCTCGCGAAGTTTCGATAACGCTACTAGAAGGCGAACAAGTGCCTCAGTCGATATTCTTCCTTCTCCTAATCTTATAGCCCAAGCAAACTGTGGACAAAACGGCAAAAACTTGTTGCGCGATTCAGTCAGTCCAGGCACTGAGTCGATCAAGTGATTCGAGAAGCACTCAACTTTCAGTTGTTGAGACGCACCGGAGGACCCGCCCTCGCGGTGGCCGGACTACAGGTCGGGCTACGCCCTCCCTCCGTCAGCCTAACCGCCGGCAATTCGGACAGCACTCGCCGCTAGCGGGGGAGGTGATGACGATGGCGAACCCGACAAAACTGGAGCGCTCAAGATTGATTGGAGGCGATTCGCCGCCCAGGAGGACTCGATATGGCAGGAACGCAGGCCCAAGAATCCACGGCCGATGCCGCGAAGTGGTTGACGATAGTTCGGCGATGGTGCCCCGCCGCTCCGGTGGAGGTCCCCATCACCTTGGTAAATTCGCTCATCGAGGCCGCCGCGAGCGGCTCCAGCGGGCAGCTACGTTTAGGTCTTCTCGAGGACTTTGTACTTGGCCTCGACGCGCAGCTCTGCTCGAACGCTCAGAAAATAAATAAGCTAAAAAAGGCGACTGCCCGGATGGCGGCCGATCCGTTACGTCGGCCGGAGCTCCGGCCAGATCACCCCGCTGAGTTGGCCAGGGCGGCCTTGGCCGCAGTAGAACGGGCTCCCGACCAGGTACTTAGCGTCGAGAAGATCCACACCGCCTTGCGGAGAGTGAAGCCTAAGATTAGGCGGACGTCGACCTATGCCTTGCTCAAAAGGATGACCGATTCCCGGTGGTTCGAGCGCGACTTCGCTGGGATGTACGGTCTACCGAGCCGGACGCGTAAACCTTATGAAGCAAGGACTCTCCAACTTTTGCGACTGGTGTACACGGCTCCCGGCCATGAAATGAGCACCGCCGAGGCCCTCGCTGTATTGGGTTGGTCCCCGAAGCTAACGAGCGCCACGGCTTCTGAGCTGTGTAGCAGGAAGCTACTGGTGAAGCCGGGAAAGAGTCGCTTCAGAGTGCCAGCGGAGGTCGTCGACAAGTTGGAGCGCGGCGAAGGCATCCTCATCGCCCCCGGTAAAGTGTTCTATGCGCGACCGGGCGGTCCGCCGGTTGATCATTCAGCATTGGTGACACTGCGTCCCGAGCGGCCGCGTATTGATCCTGGTGTGCTTGGGGAGAAAATTGTTTGGCTGAAGACGTTGAATGGCGAACAACGTAAAGACGCGATTGCCGCGACAGCTAAAGAATCAGGGATGGACGCTGCGGCGCTCGAAGCGTTGGTGCTATCAAAATCGGAGCTCCGCGCCGCGAGGAAGGATGCGGCTAAGGAGCAGTGGCGCGCGGAAGTGACTCCATTGATGCAGAAATGTCCGGAGCGCTCGCCGTTGCCGCTGCCTAAGCTCTTCAAAGAAGCGAGTTCGCGAATTGTCGGACTAACAAAACGGACATTCAAGGATGTGCTGCGCGAGCAGAAGGTTTGGCTGGAGCAAAAGGGCTTGGAGACTTCGTGGGACGCCGCTGGCGCCCCCACTCGCGGATTATCCTCCCAAAATCAAAAATGTTGGGAGGATTAATCCGCCCAACATTTTTGGCCCTGCGTAGTTTTATTTCGTCGATTCATGCCCCTTATGGGTACCCATCTGACCGAGTGATTCGTATGCGCGTTGCCTCGGTCGTGGTGGGTCCATGTCCGAGCTATCTCCCGACGCACCCTCTTTTGCGACCGACGGAGCCGCGCGCACCGCCGAACTGGCCAGAGATGGAACTGATCCGGTCGCCGAGCGTCGACGCGCCCTCGATCGTGAGCGCAAGCGGACAGCCTCGGCAATAGCGGCGGAAAGTCAGCACGCACCTCCGTCACCGGCTTCTTCGCCTTCGGTCGAGATACCCACGTCGACGAACGACGCCGGCAAGCCCGTCGCCACCGACAAAAGCGATGCTCAGGAATTTTTTCAGATCCAGCGATTTGTTGCCGCATGCCGGCAGCAATGGCCGGGCGCGAAGATAGTGCTGCGGCCGAATACGGATGCTGCGTCCCAAGGTGCAATGCAGACACCATCCGAAATCCCCAGCACCGGGCCACGAAAGGATATCTCCAATGGCCGATGACTTCACCGAACACGATCTCGACACGCCAACCGAAGCCGATCTCGACCTCGCATACGGGTCCCAGTACTTGTCAGCGACCGATATCGGCGACCGCAGGCTCCGCACCAAGATTTTGAAGGTGCGTAAGGCTGAACTGCGGGGCAGCGACGACAAGAAGAAGATGAAGTTCATTCTCTTCCTCGAGTCAATCGATAAGCCGATGGTGCTCAACGCCACCAACAAGAATGCCTTGGTGGAAACGCTCCGACGCGCACCAGCCAGCTGGATCGGCGCCACCATCGGCGTCTACGTCGATCCGAATGTCACGTTTGCCGGCAAGCCCACCAAGGGGTTGCGCCTGCGTGTGCTCGAGAAGCCTGTGACCGCGCCGAAGCCAACACCCCAACCGCCCCCTATGCCTGCTGCCACTGAGGAAATGCCTTGGCTTGACCAGCCGGGTGATCCCGGCCCGGACTTTAGCGAGGCAGCTGAGTGAACCCTTGCGGGCTGCACCGCATTTTCACGGTGCAGCCCGTCACTTCTGAGACCGTGCCGTGGCTGATGATGTCGATCACTTTGAAGAGCTGCCGGAGCGCGACCCGGCGTGGATGGTGCTGGATCGCGCCACCGCATGCCGTAAGCGTCTTCTTGATGCCGGCTATTCGCCGATTCCAGTCAACGGCAAAGCACCACCCATCGCCGGATGGCAGGACATCGAGGCGACGAAGGTGCTGATCGATGGCTGGGCAGTCAAGTATGCCGATGCGACAAATACGGGAATTTTGACCCGCACTATTCCAGCCATCGATATCGACGTTCTTGATGCTGCTGTTGCCGACGAACTACAGGAAATTGCCGAGCGGATGATCGGGGCAAGTGCCGTGCGCACCGGACAAGCACCCAAGCGTGCCATGTTGTTTCGGGGGGAAGAGCCATTCGACAAGATCAGCACGCCCGTCTTCGTGTCGCCCGACGGCCTCACGCATAAGGTCGAAATACTCTGCCGCGGCCAGCAGATTGTCGTCCACGGCATCCATCCAAATACGCATGCCCCCTACAATTGGCGGGGCGGAGAACCGGGCCCCCAACTAAAGCGTGACGCGCTGCCCCTACTCAACGCCGAGAAAGCCAACGAATTTATTACCGCTGCCGAGCAGTGCATGAGCGCGCACGGATGGACATCTAAAAAGAAACCGAACGGCGACGCTGGAGGTGCCTGGAACACCCAAAACCCCGGCTCCAAACGCGAGCGGCTTTACGCGCTTGCCGCGCTGGACGGATGCGCGGACGAGCTCGCGCGGGCGCCGAACGGTGAACGGAACAATACCCTCTACAAGAAGGCGTTCCGGCTCGGCACGATGGTCGCGCGCGGCTGGATCGCACAATCCGCAGTGTCAGACGCGCTGTTTGCAGCCGCCGACGCCTGCGGTCTTAACGAGGACGACGGCGAGCAGTCGAGCCAGAAGACAATCCTGTCGGGCCTAGACGACGGCCATAAGCATCCGCACCCGGATCTGGCGCACGACTTCATTGAGGCGCCCGTCGTCAGTAATTCTTGGAAATACCACACCGGTGAAGCGCCAGCCCCATTTCGTTGGCTTATCAAGCGCATCCTCCTGGAAACCGGCGCGGCAATCATGTCGGGCCAGTGGGGGACGTTCAAGACAACCGTCGCACTTCATATAGCTGTTTGCATTATGGCCGGTCTGCCATTTGCCGGCCGGTATCAGGTGAAGCGGCGCGGCGCTGTCCTTTATTTCGCGCTTGAGGGCGAGGGCATGTTGCACGCGCGCCTGTCGGCTATTGCTGCGCACCTCGGCGTTACTGACCAGCTTCCCTTCGCATGGCGCGGCGACTGTCCGGCGCTCACGGACCAAAACGCGGTTGATAAGCTGTGTCGTCTTGCTAACGAGGCAGCCGCCGAACTCAAGCGCAAATTTGATCTGCCGGTCGCTTTGATCATCATCGACACAATGATCACGGCGGCAGGGTTTGCTGCCGGTGAGGACAATGACGCAGCTTCGGCACAGAAGGTCATGACCGCATTGAGGATCACGTCCCAGCGCACCGGTGCCCTTGTCGTCGGGATAGATCATTTTGGCAAAGTTGTAGAAACCGGCACGCGCGGATCGTCTGCCAAGGAAGGTGCTGCCGACGTAGTGATCGCCCTGCTGGCAGATCGGGAACTTAGCGGTGGCGTCAAGAACACCCGCCTGGCGCTACGCAAGCTGCGCGACGGCGTGTCCGGGTTTGAAATACCCTTCACGGTGCGAATCCTAGAGACTGGGACAGACGACGACGGTGATCCCATCACTGCCCCCGTTATCGACTGGCAGGCACCGCAGCAGCCCACACAGGCCGAAGCCCGCTGGACGCCGTCCATGCAACTGCTGCGGCGCGTACTGATGACCACCCTGGTCGATAACGGGCAAGAAGTCCGGCCGTTTCTGGATGGCCCGTTGGTGCGCGCCTGCGACATCGAACTGGTGCGCACCGAATTCTACCGCCAGTACCCGGCGGACGGGACCGAAAAGCAAAAGTCCGACGCGCGACGCAAGGCTTTCGGCCGCTCCGTAAAAGAATCGGTGGCGCGCAGCCTAGTAACGACCCGCGAGGTGGAGGGGATCCAACTCATTTGGCTCAACGTGCTAGGGCCGGCCAATGCATAACGACGGGACGGATAACGGACGCGAGAGCGGGACAGGACAGGACACACCTATGGTGTGTGTCCATGTCCCGCCCCGCTTGCAGCTACACCTTGAGGGACATCGCGTGACAATGTCCCGTCCTGTCTCGCTGTTTCGTATTGGAGGCTCGCCGTGGGTGCCAATCGGTGGGGCACTCGCGCGCTGGCTGCGCTACTGGTACTGCGCCGCACATCGCTCGCAAGGGTGCGCGCCATGAGCCGCCCGACGATCTTGGTGGGGTGCTGGCCCCGCCGAATGTGCGCAGAACTCTCTGCAATCTATTGTGGTGAACCCAACACTGGCGCCTTTCTAAAGCGCGTCGGAAAGGAATATCCTCTACCCCGCGTCAACGATGGACGACGCCGGCTATGGCTGCGGGACGACCTCGATCAAGCGATACTTCCGTCAGAATTGGCGGCGGTCCGGGACGTGGCAGAGGATTTGTGATGATCCCGCACGCTCTCCCCCGCTTCGTTCGGGCAAAGCGTCTCGCGAGTGGCACGATCGCGTTCTATTGGGAATTGACAGGCCACTACCGACGACTTGGCTGTTCGATCCCTGGAGAGCCATTAGGGGTCGATTATGTGATCGCCTGCGGAGCAGATGGTAATGGCGGTCGCGCGGCAGCGTTAAATGCCTTGTTTGACGAGTGGCGCGCCATAAGTGCCGGCGAACCTGTTGCAGGTCTCATTAAAATTGGAACGGTTGACTGGCTCTTCCGCGAATACAAACAAACGAAAGCCTATCTCGAAAAAGTGTCAAAACGGTCACGCCGAGATTACGAGAGGACAATGCTGCTCGTGGCAGACCTCGTAACGAAAAAGGGAGACCGGATCGGCAATCGAAGCATCAAGTCAATCACTCCGGTTTCGGCAGACAAAATTTACGATCGCATCATTGCCGGCCCACGAGGCTTACGACCACGCCAAGGTGAAAAGGTTGTCGGGTTGTGTGCTCGTGCCTGGAGCGTGATTCATCGACTATACCCAGAGATGTTCAATCGGGATATTTCAAACCCCTGGCGCGGCGTCACCAAAAACCGGCGTGCCAAAGCAATCAAGCCTGCGGCCACCCGAGACCAAGTCTACAAGTTTGCTAATGCGGCAATCTCGGCGGGATATCCCGAAGCGGGCGCTGCTGCGGTGATTTGTTTTGAGTGGTTGCAGAGGCCCGAGAACGTGCTCGCCGGCTATATCCGATGGACGGACTATCGCGGCCGTGAAGCACCGACCGCGATCCGCATATTTCATCACAAAACAGGTGCAATAGTGCTGCATCCCCTCGAGGATGAAGACGGAACACTATTCTATGCGGACGCCGAAGCCGTACTCGCAAAACTTCCTCGACGCGGCATTCCGATGATCTTGCATGAGACGCGGGAAAAAGCACCAAAGGGCAAGCCGAAGCCAACCACGCTCTACTCAGCAAGTGGCATGGCAAAACTCGTGCGCCAGATTCGTGACACCGCTGGACTACCATCTGCATTTACGTTGGACGCATGCCGACATGGCGGGATGACTGAGCTTGAGGAAGCCGAACTGACGGACGGGCAAGGTCGAGCGCTCTCGGCACACAAGAGCAGAGCCTATGAAGGTTACGCCAAGCGGACGATGGAGCGCGCACTCGCTGCGACCAGAAAACGGCACGCGCATCTGACGGAGACGGTTGCGAACAGCGAGGGAACAGAATTTCGGAATGACACGCAGAATCCATTTCGGAATGACGATACTGGAACAAACAGTGCACCAGAAATAACTCAAACTAAATCAGAGCACTAGCTTGGCTGGGGCGGGAGGATTCGAACCTCCGAATGGCGGAATCAAAATCCGCTGCCTTACCACTTGGCTACGCCCCA
>Ga0209517_10007048_pt1 | contig 13627 bp, 12 predicted proteins | sample PeaSoiMetSII2010_FD_187695 | JGI IMG/M metagenome (GOLD analysis project Ga0209517, IMG submission 187695) | Peat soil microbial communities from Weissenstadt, Germany - SII-2010 (SPAdes) (version 2) | ecosystem: Environmental > Terrestrial > Soil > Wetlands > Peat | place: Germany...
GAAGAATCTGACCATGGGGATGGCGAGGCTCGCGATGATGAAGCCGGCGCTGTTGGCGGCGATCTGGCGATACGAGGAGATGCTGGTGCGCTCGTCGGGGTCCCCGGTCATGACCGCCGTCAGCGAAGCATACGGCACGTTGTTGACTATGTAGATCACGCGCAGAAGTATGTAAGTGGTCCAAGCATAGATGATCTTGGCGCCCAGGCTGAGGTGAGGAGTGGTGAAAGTCAGGACGCTGATGACGCAAAATGGCACGGATGTCCAGAGCAACCATGGCCGGAATTTGCCCCACCTGGTAGTGGTTCGATCCGCGATCATGCCCATCACGGGATTCAAACACGCGACGCCCAGCCCCACGACGAGGAAGAGGGTCCCTGCCTGGGCTGCGGTCAGGCCAAAGGTGTGGGTATAGAAGTCCAGTTGCAGGGCCAGCATGGCCTGGAAAATGAAGTTGGCAGCCATATCGCCAAGGCTGTACCCCACTTTTTCTTTTACAGAGAGTCTTGCGGCAGCTTCCGTCATGTGAGACCTCTTCTCTTAAGCCTTCAATCCTTGACCTGTAAAATCACTTTCTGTAAATCGGCGTCGCGAGAGGAATTGCCGACCAGGATGGCAAACTCGCCGGGTTCGACGACATACTTCATGTTCACGTCATAAAACGCGAGGAGTTCCGGGGTGATGTCCAGTGCGACGGTCTTTGTTTCGCCCGGTCGCAAGGAAATTTTCTGGAAGCCTTTCAGCTCCTTGATCGGCCGCGTCACCGAGCTGACCAGATCACGGATGTACATCTGCACGACTTCGGTTCCTTCACGCTGGCCGGTGTTTGTGACAGCGGCCAGTACGCGGGTGGATTCGCTGCGCCGGATAGACTTCTTCGCCAGACGAACATTTTTGATTGCAAAGGTCGTGTAACTCAAGCCGTAACCGAAAGCGTAGAGCGGGGACACATCGTCGAACAGATAGCCGCGGCGCGCGGAAGGTTTGTAATTGTAGAAAACCGGCAAATGACCAGCAGAACGCGGGAAACTGATGGGCAACTTTCCGCCGGGATTCCAGTCGCCAAAGAGGACGTCGGCTACGGCGCGGCCAGTCTCCTGACCGAGATACCAGCACTCGAAGATCGCCGGAACATTCTGGCTGACATAATTGATCGAGAGTGGACGGCCATTGAAAAGGAAAACCACGACTGGCTTGCCGAGCGCAACCATGGCTTTGACGAGTTCTTCCTGGCGCCCGATCAAGTCGAGACTTGTGCGGTCGCCCATGTGGTTCAATCCCCACGCTTCGCGCGAGGTCTGTTCGTTGCCGCCGATGGCCAGAACGATCACGTCGGCTTGTTTGGCGACCTCCACGGCTTCCGCGATCTGCTTGCGGTCTTCTTCGGGGTCACTGGGGACGACTGCGTCCTGGTTCCAGTTGCCGCCGATGGTGATTTTGCAGCCTTCGCTGTAGAGCACTTTGGCGCGGCCGCCGACCTTGGTCTTAATGCCGTCGAGGACGGTGACGTCGTGCTTGGGCACACCGCTGTAGCCGCCGAGCAGACTGCGATGGGCATTGGGGCCGATGACCGCAATCGTCTTGACGCGATTTATGTCCAGCGGGACAGTATTGCCTTCGTTCCTGAGCAGCGTGATCGCTTCACGAGCCGCGAGGAGAGCGCGCTCGCGATTGGCGTCGGAACCTACCACGCGGTCGGCTTCGTCCGGGTTGACGTAGGGATCGTCAAAGAGCCCCATTTCGAATTTCCAAAAGAGCATGGGGGCGACGAGGTCGTCGAGCTGGGATTCTTTCAGGACGCGCTTGCGCACGAGTTCGACGAGATGCAAATAGCAATCCGGGTCCGGCAATTCGATGTTGACGCCGGCCTGAACCGCCAGGGCGCACGATTCCTTCTTGTCCTTGGCTACGAAGTGGCCGTGAGTATCGGGACGGTAGCCCAATTCCCAAATCGCAAAGTAATCGGAGACGATGAATCCCTTGAAGCCCCATTCCTTGCGGAGGACGTCCTGGAGAAGCCATTTGTTGGCGTGAGACGGGACGCCATCGAGCTCGTTGTAGGAAGCCATGACGCTGATGGCGCCGCCTCTTTTCAGAGCTTCCTTGAAGGTAAAGAGGAAAGTCTCGCGAAGCACACGCAGGGAAACATTCGCCGGAGCGCAATTCATGCCCGATTCCGGCTGGCCGTGCCCGGCAAGATGTTTGAGGGTGGCGATCATGCGCTTTTTGTCGCGGAACTTGGCGTCGCCTTGGAAGCCGCGCACTGCCGCGATGCCCATGCGCGAGACGAGATAGGGATCTTCGCCGTAGGTCTCCTCGACGCGGCCCCAGCGCGGCTCGCGGGCCACATCCACCACGGGCGTGAGCGCCTGATGCGCTCCTCGGGAGTGCGCTTCTTCAGCGGTCATGGTGAAGAGCGATTCAACCAATTCCGGATTGAACGTGCCGCCCAGCGCGATAGGCTGGGGAAAGCTGGTGCCGCCGGGGGCCGCGTGGCCGTGCAAACACTCCTCGTGGAAAAGCACAGGAATTCCCAGGCGGCTGTTCTCGATGAAAAACTTCTGAATGGCGTTGGTGAGCTCCGCCATGCTGCGCGCGCCCTTGCCTTTACCGGCATCGCTGGGGCGGCCCACCTGGCCAAGTCCGTGCCCTTTCTTGAAGGCAGTCTGGGCTTTCTGAAGATCGAAGTTGCCGTCGGCGTCCACCAGCGTCTGGGCCTTCTGCATCCAGATGCAGAGCATCTGCGCGGCCTTCTCTTCCAGCGTCATGCGGGATAAGAGATCCTTTACGCGTTTTGCGGAGGGTAAGTCGGGATTTTTGTAAGGCAACAGCGTGGCTTTTCGATTCCCGCTCTTGCTGGCAGCAGATCGCATTGTCTTTTTCACGCGCGCAACTCCTTCTCATGAACTGGGAAAAGAGCGTCCTTTTCGTGCTTGTTCCAGTGACCGCCGCACGCAAGGTCTGGCGGCACGGCCGCAGCCTGATTCCAGCCGCGACCCGTCATCTCATCCGCCGCACATTTGCGCGGTTCTTCACTGACAGAATGGCCGCAGCAAGGGACCTCTGAGACGGAATTGAGCCTGAGATGACATCGGAAAAGTGCAGGTACTATACCACCGAAGCTTTCGATTGGAATGTGACGGGTGCACAAATCTTGCGAAGAATAACGATTTCCCTTAGCTGGGGAGCCGGATGGGGAGGACACCTGCGGGCCGAGAGATGGCAGGAGAGTGAGGCGGAAGTTGAGATCCTTCGGGGCGCAAACGACGCACCCCTCAGGATGACAGTCCGGTGGTGTTTGGGTAAAAGGGCAAAATTGTGTTTCTTTTGAGCGACGGGCGGAACTGCATTTCGGGAAAAGCCGAATTAGCGGGTGCGGCGGAGGGAATCAATCCAGGCGGCAAGGATTTCGTTATAGGGAGCTTCCAGATCGAAGAACTCAATGCCGAGGCCGACGCGCGGCTTGATGATGCGAACGATGACAAGGGCTTCGAGGGCCTGGCCCTTGCGGGTAAGCTTCAGACGAGCGCGGCAGTCTGGCGGAAGCGCCTTGCTGGTGCAAATGAAGCAGCCGCCGAGGGAGATGTCGGAAGTGACACCGTCGACTCTCTGACCGGTTTGCATGTCGGTGAGCTCCGCATCGGCGGCGAACGGGTAACGGATGGTGTAGCGGCGGTCGCGTACACCCGCAAAGCGGGAAGATGGGGCGTTTGTCCGGTCGGGCATGGGAATGAGTTTGCTCACTCTAAGATCTCAATACACGCAGAGACACCTAGGGCACCCCAAGGCGGATGAGGCCCACTGGAAACAGTGTGGCGGAAGGCGGGGGAATTGGAAACGGTGTAGCACAGGGGTGTCTTCGTAAGGGTAACGGTGTGCGCGGGGTGAGAGGGCTATTAGTGGGTTCGACAAGAGGGGGTGCGCGGAAAGTGGCGGACATGACGGGCGTGATAGCCTGACGAGGAAGGCATCTCTATCACGAACCAAGACATGCGCGCCGAAGGGATACGTCAGAGCGACCGGATCACGCTGCGCCTGCAGGTGGAAGCATCGTGGTACGGCAGCGATGGAATAGCAGTGAAGCAGCCGGCATACACGATGCTGGTGAGCCGGAACGGAGCCGTGTTGCGGCTAAAGGAGAAGCTCTTCACGGGGCAAGAGATCACGCTGCACCGCACACTGGAAGGCGACCAATCCAAGACAACGCGAGCCAGGATCGTGGCGGAGATTGACCGCGAGCCGGAGGGGTTCATCTACGCGGTGGCGATGCTGGAGCCGCGCGTGGATTTCTGGGACATTGAGTTTCCCGCGCCGCACCAGGCCGAGGAGGCCCTGGCGCGTCTGTTGATGGAATGCAGCTTTTGCCTGAGGCGCGAGGTGGTGTACCTGAACGAGATGGAACTGAAGTCGTTCGAGATCCGGAAATGCGTGGCGCGGTTGTGCCGGCACTGCGATGCGCCATCGATCTGGGTGGAAGCGGCTACGGAGCCGAAGATTGATGAGACACTGCCTTCCCGGACGGCGGTGCAGGAACGCGTGATTCCGCGGAGAAACCGGACGCGGGTGAAGGCGCGCGTGCTGGCGTGCATACGGCGGAGAGGATTCCAGGAAGAAGTGGCGGTGTGCGAGGATTTGTCGAAAGGCGGAATCAGTTTCCGTAGCAGGAACCGCTACCCGGAAGGGACGCGGCTGGAAGTGGCGGTGCCATACACCCCGGGGGCGGGAGCGATTTTTGTGCCGATCCGGATTGTGTCTTCCCATCCGATCGCGTCAGCGGGGCTGTTCCGGCATGGGGCGGCGTACGTGAGGGCGCCGGAGTAGAGCAGCCAATACGGTGACGCCCGAATTGTGCCACGTGCTAGTACGCACTTCTGCGGTTACGGCGTTTACCAGGACCTTCGACTCACTTACAGGATAGCTATTCAGGCTTTTTGTGCAGTCCCCAAGTTTTTGCGCTTCCGGCTTCCTTGCTTTCCGACGATGCGTGAATTGCTTTTCCGTCGGGCGTAACCTCCAAACGCACTACGAACACAATCTTTCCGTCGCGCTGATTAGTCATTTCCACCGTGTTGGCATTAATTCGTTTCACCGCAACCATCGTGCGCGCTGGGTCATCTTCCATCAGATAAAATTTGCCGTCGAAATTTCGCGTCAAATTTTTCTCCCAGCGGAGTCTCAGCACTGAATCCTTGCGATGTGCACTTGTATGTGATGATCGTGCTGTTCGCCGATCGGCTCTGTTTGAAGATTTGCCACGAGCCTGAGAGAACGTGCGCACCGGGAGGCGCGGGTGCAATCCGCCTAAACACACTCTCAAAGGTAACCGCCTCCGCTTCTGTCGTATCTTTCACCACTTGCGTCAAGGTGTCGCCGTCTGGAGAAACAATGTCCGTTTCCGTGAACATTGGTTTCCCAGCCTTTTTGGACGTCACCTCGACCGTATGGTCGTCCACGATGCGGACGCTGACTGTATCCCAATAACCCGTGGCAGGAACCGTCTGATCTTTACCATCGGCCTTGACCACCCTATCGCCATCCCGAAACATCCCATCGGCGAGCGAAAACGCGATCGGCTTTTCGGCCGCGAAGTTGCGATTTTTGTCGGTATCAATAACCCAAGTACCGTCGAATGGGCTTTGCGAACGAGACGCGCTGGGGAACAGAACCGCTAAAAGCAATGCAACCGATGCGGCCTTCATGAGGGCACCAAAAGCCTATTAAATTGTTTTGTCATTGAAATCTCCAAATTCGTCTTCCTATGACGCGCATCAACAAGACTGCTCCGATATGATGCGGGCGCTAACGTAGCAGGTGGCCCGACTGGTTCTCAAGTCCCGGTAAGTCGGCAAATCGAACAAGTTCCGCCCGGTACTAACGTGGGCCGGAACCGCGATCAGGCGTCTGAACTAGCGGGCGTAGCGGCCCATCCATTCGGCTTGTGCCAGAATGTGGCCCTGCATGGCCCGCTCGATGTCCTTTTTGGATGCGCCCGGCTGGAGGTTTAGCTTCGTGTCCAAGGCGTAGAGCTTGAAGAAATAGCGGTGGGGCTTGCCTGGCGGAGGGCAAGGCCCACCATAACCGATTTTCCGAAAATCATTGCGGCCCTGGCGCGAGCCGTCCGCGAGTTGCTCTTGCTTGGGGACATTTTGCGAGAGAGCGCGCGCGTTTGCGGGCAAGTCGAACAGCACCCAGTGCACCCAGGTTCCCACGGGCGCGTCGGGATCGTCAGCGATCAGGGCGAAACTCTTTGTGGCGGCGGGTGGATCGTTCCAGGCGAGAGCAGGCGAAATGTCCGCTCCGTCACAAGTAAATTGTTTCGGGATGGTTGCACCGGAACTGAAATCGGAGCTCTTTAATTCCAAGGACATGGTGACACCTCCTTGCGGATGCGCTCCGCATCCCGCGGCCAATGCCAAACAACCCGCGAAGAAGAATGCTGCGAGCGTGAAGCGGCCTTCACTGGGATTCATTGGGACTCCCTTCGGGTGTTCAGAGACATTCTACGCCCGATGAGGAGCGCAGGACGCGAGTCTACAGCTAACAGCTCACAGTCAACAGTCAAGAGGTTGCGGCTGAAAGGGCGGGTGTCGGGTGGACCGGGACTTTTAACACAGAGGTCACAGAGAGAAGAACACAGAGAGTGCGGAGTTGAGCGGCGAGGGGAAAAATCGAAAAGGGATTCATCGCACAAGAGACATGCGATGGGAAAACATAGCTCGCTTCGCTCGGAATGACGGGGTCTGATCATATAGAGTGGGGCGTATTGGAGACCTGGCCACGATCCCTCCACTGCGCGGCCCGACGCGCCATAATTCGGCGCGAGAGAAAAATCGGGCCGCTCCGGTCAGGATGACAACTCCAGGCAGACGCCATAGAGGCGCTTGCGATTACACCCAGATGCAGGGGGGGATGCGGGAGTTAGTCGAGGGCGTGAACGCTGGCTTGTTCGCGGCGGCGGCGATGGAGATAGTGCATGGCGATGTTGATATAGATTTCGCCGCAAGGGGTTTCGATGCAGAGCACCATGGCCTCGGTATCGACGCTGCCCGCAAGGCCCTCCTCGCTCATATGGATTTCAGGCGGAAAGACCTTGAAGCGGAAACCCTGGTCGTTGAGAAGCGTGACGGAATTGCCGATGACCATGTTGGCGAGTTCACAGACGGTTTCGCAAATGACCTGCTCGCTTTCCGGGAGTTCGGCGCCGGCAAGCTGGCTGGCGACGCGCATGGCGACGTCCGGCGCGAGATCGAGGATGACGCGGCCCTCGATGTCACCCTTGATGGTGACGAGAGCGGCGACACCCTTGCGGCGATAGGTGTTCTCGTCCATGGAAAGGTCGGCAATTCTCGTGGGCGCCTGCAGTGATTCGGCGAACACGGCATCGGCAGCGTTGATGAACGGCTGAATGAGTTCCATCCTCATGAGTGTTGCTCCCCGGCCAGCCCGACAGGGACGGCAGCCGCATTGGGATCGTCCCCGAGGACATAGCGTAGAATTTCGTAAAGGACCTCGGGCTTAACAGGCTTCTGGACGAAGTGTTTCGCGCCCTTTTGCAGCGCGGCGAGAATGTTTTCCTGATAGCCGACGGAAGAGACCATGACGATGCGGGCGTCGCCATGCTGGCGGACGATGCGCTCGACGGACTCGATGCCTTCCATCTGAGGCATGGTGATGTCCATGAGGACAATGTCGGGATTGGTGCGGTTGAACTCGGCAATGGCGGTCAAACCGTCACCGGCTTCACCCGCTACTTCGCCGCCGAAGAGCTCGATCATCTTGATGAGGTTCTTGCGGGCGAAGACAGAGTCGTCCACGACCAGGTAGCGTACGGGCTGCTGGTCCTTGCGAAGTAAGGGTTGAAACTGTTGCATAACCTTTCTCCTTTGGCGCCGCGGGCCGGTCAGCCACGCGACGTCGAAACTGGTGTCCTCTCGTTCTTGTCCGTTTTGTCGGACTTATCGTGTGCGTCGGATCTTTCTGCGCCAGCACGGTCGCTGCCGAAGTGGCTGACAAGATAGGCGGCCAGATTATCGAGCGGCACGATTTTGCCGACGTAGCCCTTGAGAATGGCGGCGCGAGGCATGCCGGGGACGACGCAAGTTTCTTCGCTCTGGGCGAGGGTATAGCCTCCGGCGGCTTTGATGGCGCCAAGACCCTCGGCGCCGTCTTCGCCCATGCCAGTCATGAGGACGCCGACGGAAGAAAGCGCGAATTCCTGCGCCACGGAATGAAACAGCACGTCCGCAGAAGGACGATGGCCATTGATGGCCGGACTGTCTGACAGCACAACCATGTCGCCACGCGGCATGCGTCGCACCATGATGTGGCGATTGCCGGGGCAGATGAGAACGCGGCCAGCAACGAGCAGATCGCCGGATTTGGCTTCCTGCACGTCGAGGGCGCAGCACTCATCCAGGCGCCGGGCGAACATCTCCGTAAAACCCTCCGGCATGTGCTGAACAACGATGAAGGTAGCGGGAAAATCACCGGGAATCTGCGAGAACAAGTACTGCAGCGCGTTGGGGCCGCCAGTGGAAATGCCGATGGCGATGACGCGATTGGGCGGAAGCGCGGCGCGAGTGCGCTTTTTGACGGGCGCGACGACTTCCGCCTGGGGCTTGGGGACGGTTTTCGATCCCCCGGCGCGCTTGGCCACCTTAATTTTCTCGATGAGCTGGTAGGCGACGGGATCGAGATGGCCGGCGGCCGCATCCTGGGGCTTGGCCACGAAATCGATGGCGCCCAGAGCCAAGGCCTTGAAGGTAGCGTAGGCACCTTCCTTGGAGTGGGTGCTGAAGACGAGGACGGGAAGCGGAGCGTTGCGCATGATCATGCGCAAGGTCTCGATGCCGTCCATGCGGGGCATCTCGAGGTCCAGGGTGACAACATCGGGATGAAGTTCGGCGATTTTACGTATGGCGAAGGCCCCATCCATGGCGGTGCCGATGACCTCGATGTCGGGATCGCGTTCAAGAATAATGGGGATAAGTTTCCGCATCAGAGCGGAATCATCAACCACCAGGACTCGGACGCGCTCTTTCATGCGATGGCCCCCAAAGGCAAGGACCGCGACAACCGCGTGAGAATGGCGGGCACGTTCAAGATCAGCACAACCGTGCCGTCACCAAGAATCGAAGCACCACTAACGAGATCGCTGGCGACGATGTCCCCAGGCAGGGCCTTGATGACCAACTCCTCCTCGCCAACGAGACTATCGACGACCAGGCCGAAGCGTTTTTCCGCCACTCCGATAACAATGACGAAGCTCTTTTTCTTCTTTTCGCCGGCGGTATCGACGGCATGGATGCGGCTGAGGCCGCTGAGTCGCACCAAAGTGAGAATCTGTTCGCGCAGCCGGAGGACTTCGCGCTGATCAACGCGCGTGACATCCTGTTCGTTAACGCGGGTGATTTCGAGGACAGAAGAGAGAGGAACGGCAAAAAGGCGGCCGCCCACGCGGAAGAGCAGGGTCTGAATGCTGGCAAGCGTGAGAGGGACGCGCAGTTGGATGCTGGTACCCTTTCCGAGCGAACTGGAGATGTGGACAGTGCCCTTAAGACGGTCGAGGACGGTACGCACCACGTCCATGCCGACGCCGCGGCCGGAAACCTCTGTGACTTCGGCAGCGGTACTGAAACCGGGCTCGAAGACAAGGTTCAAAACATCCTGAGGGTCGAGGCGCTTAGCATCTTCGGCTTTCAGCAAGCCACTGCGAACGGCCTGCTCGCGAACAAGATCGAGATCGATGCCGCGGCCATCGTCGCGGACTTCGATGACGACTTGCGTGCCTTGATGATAGGCATTGAGAAACAACGTGCCGCGAGCGGGCTTGCCGGAGTTGAGGCGCTCACTGGAAGGCTCGATGCCGTGATCCACAGCATTGCGGACAAGGTGGGTGAGGGGTTCGGCGAGGGCATCGAGGATGCCTTTGTCGAGATCGGTGTGCTCGCCGGCCACTTCGAGGGCAATGTCCTTGCCGCAAAGTTTGGCGACGTCGCGGACGACGCGTGGGAAGCGGCGGAAGAGTTGCTCGACGGGAACCATGCGGATTTTCAAGACGCACTTGTGCAGTTCGTCGAGGACGCGGGATTGGAACGCAAGGGCTTCCGCGAGCTTGACGCGGACAGGATCGCGAGAGTGCTTCGCTTCGAATTCGGCGAGGGTGCGATTGAGCATGGACTTGCCGATGATCAACTCGCCGACCAGGTTCATGACGGCTTCGATGCGGGTGGCGTCAACGCGCAAGGTGGCTTCCGCGACGGTAGCCACGGCAGAAGCGGGCGATTGCTTCGCAGCGGCGGATTCCACAGGATCGGCGGCACGCGTGGCGGCTTGAGCCTCGAGAAGTTCGCCGAGGAGTTCGTGTTCGGAAGACTCCGCGCGATTGGCGGGTTCGATGCGAAGATCGGAAACGACGGAAGGAATGCGGCAGCGATGGGCGACGTGCTCGATGGGATGCGTGCTGGCAACGGCGGCCTGGACGACTTCCACGGAAGCGGCGGCGAGATTGTCCTCCGGGCGAAGAGCGATGACGGTGCCGCAGGCGTGCAAGACGTTGCGGACGAGTTGGAAGGCGGCGGCGCGCATGGCGCTGTCAGGATCGAGGCGCAGGGCGATGTTGTAGACGTTGTCGCCCCGGAGAAGCGCTTCGGAAACCATGAGCTGCTCGTACTCGCTCCAGGGGAAACTCGCGGGAACCTCGGCTTGGGCGGATTCGCCCGATGATTGGGAAGCAGAAGGCGACTGGAGCAAGCGCTGGATGAGCGTGCGCAGGGGGGTGGCCGGAGGCGGCTCGAGTTGCTTCTGATAGGCTCTCAGCATGCTCTCGAAGGTATCCACGGCGGCCAGAACGACTTCTGCGAGCTTGTTGCCGTGAGTCTGGCCGATCTGAAGCGTGAGAATGTCCTCGAGTTCGTGGGCGATTTCACTGAGTCTCTGGAAACCGCAAGCGGCGGAGTCGCCTTTCAGGGTATGAACAGCGCGGCGCACACTCCGGAGGAGTTCCTCATCGGCGGGAGACTTTTCGAGGCGCAGACCGGCTTCATTGATGGTCTGGAGAAGCTCCGCCGCGCTCTCAAAGAAGAGGGCGCGCAGCTCCGAACTCCGATCCTCGGGCAGAAAGCTCAAACATTCACCTCGAGACGCTTGTAAGCGGTGCCGTTGTTCTCATGGACCATGCGGAATTTGGTGGAGAGCCCGAAGAGACTTTCCGCGTGGCCGACAAGGAGGTAGCCGCCGGGATTCAAGCAGTGCCAGAACTTTTCGATGAGGCGCTTCTGTTCGGCTTCATCGAAATAGATCATGACGTTGCGGCAGAGGATGATGTCATTGCGGCGGGGCAAGAATTCAGTTTTCAGGTTGTGGAAGTCGAATTGAACGAGTTCCTTAAGCTGGGGCTTGACGGTGTACTTATCGTTGGCCTTTTCAAAATAACGAAGGCGGGTGGTGTAATCCACAGGCTCCATCTGAATTTCAGAGTACAGGCCTTCCTGGCCGTGGCGCAGGCTGGCATAGCTGATATCCGAGGCGACGATCTCGAGTTTCCAAGGGGGAGGAATGAGGGGCTTGGGGAAAGGCATGTCAAAAGGAAGCGGATTGCGCAGGTAGTAGTAGGCGAGGGCGTCGCAGATGAGAATGGCGACAGAATAGGGTTCCTGGCCCGTGGAACAACCGGCAGACCACACGCGGAGACTCCAATCGCGGCGCTCCTGCTTGTGGTGCAAGATTTCCTCGAGAACACCTTTCTGAAGAAGATCGAGCTGCGGACGGTTGCGAAAGAAACTGGTTTCGTTGACGGTGAGGTTCTCCAGAAGAAGGGCGAGTTCAGCGCGGCCTTCGCGGCTGGTGAGCAGACGGTAATAGCTGTAAAAGGATTCGAGCTGGCAGGCCTTGAGGCGGCGCTGCAAGCGGTCCTTGAGGAAGTGGGAGCGACGCTCGTCAAAGTACATGCCGCACTCCTGATAGACGAGGGTCTGCAGGAGCTTGAGTTCCGCTTCAGTGAGCTGAACCTGCGCAGTGATCGTTCCCATGCTGAATGTTGGCGGCCGTTCAGACGAGTGGCGGCGCTTCCCGAAAAGGAAGAGGCGCTAATGAGCCATCGCGACGGGTTCCGCGGCCTCCTCGAGTTTCTTGAATTCCGGCTGGCGCAGGAGGCGAGCGATATCCAGGAGGATAATCAGGCGGCCCTTGAGTTTTCCCACGCCGGTGACATAGCTCGATTCGCCTTCGGCAAACACGGAGCCGGGCGATTCAATTTCCGAAGGCGGAATCTTGAGGACCTCGGAGGCAGAACTCACAATGAGACCGAGGAGCTTGTTATCGAGTTCCACGACGAGAATGCGATTCTTTTTGTCCGGCTGGACCGTGACGGAGCCGAAGCGCTTGCGCAGGTCCATGACGGGAACGATTTTGCCGCGAAGATTGATGACACCCTCAATGATGCCGGGAGCGTTGGGCACCGCGGTGATGTCCGGGACGCGGACAATTTCGCGCACGGAAGCGATACGAACCCCGTAGGTTTCGTTTCCGATGCGAAAGCCGACGACTTGGAAATCCTTCTCCATGAAGCGCTCTCCGGTTCAGGAACGGGTGACTTCGGCGTACTCAAACTGGCCCGATTCGGGCGCGGGGCCCGGACGGCGAGAAGCGGCGGCATCGCGGCGGGCTGCGGGAGCGGCGCGGCGCGAGCGAAGCTGGCCGTTCTGATCAACGACAAAACGATCCATGTTATCGAGCAGGTTGCGAGAGAGCTTGAGCATCTGCTCCGCGGCCGCGGACAGCTCAGTGGAGCTGGAGGCGGACTGTTGCACGAGTTCGCGCATCTTGTCCATGGCACGGACGACAGCCTGTGCGCCGGAAGCTTGTTCTTCGACGGCGGAGTTGATCTCCTGGGTGATTTCCGTAAGGCGGTTGGTGGCTTTGGCGATCTGCGAAGAGCCAACCGACTGCTCGTTGGTGGCGGCACCGATTTCCTGGGAGAACTTGTAGACTTCGGTGACGACGTCGGAGATTTTGTGCAGCGCGGAACCCAAGTCGTTGCCCAGGCTGAGACCTTCCTCGACGATGCGGGTGCTGTGCTCCATGTTTTCGACGGCCTGGCGCGCTTCGCGCTGGATGCTCTGGATGAGGTCGGCGATTTCCTTGGTGGACTGGGTGGACTTTTCGGCGAGCTTGCGGACTTCGTCGGCGACGACGGCGAAGCCGAGACCGTGCTCCCCGGCGCGCGCGGCTTCGATGGCGGCGTTGAGGGCGAGCAGGTTGGTCTGTTCGGCGAGATCGTCGATCACTTCAATGATCTTGCCGATGTCATCGGCGCGATGGCCAAGGATATTGATGATTTCGGCGGAGGATTGGATGGCGCGATTGGTGCGGTTAAGGCCATCGGTGGCCTTCTCCATGGTCTGGATACCGGAGACAACCTCTTCGCGGGAGCGGTTGGCGATGTCCAGGAGGACTTTGGCGGTATCGGCGACGCGCTGAATGGAGGTGACCATCTGATCGATAGAAGCGGAAGTTTCGGCGACGCTGGAGGCCTGCACCTGGGTGTTCTTGACGACGTTTTGCACGTTGATGCTCATCTCGTGCATGGTGCTGGTGACTTCCTCGATGGCCGAAGAGGCCTGGACGC
>Ga0209517_10007049_pt1 | contig 13626 bp, 13 predicted proteins | sample PeaSoiMetSII2010_FD_187695 | JGI IMG/M metagenome (GOLD analysis project Ga0209517, IMG submission 187695) | Peat soil microbial communities from Weissenstadt, Germany - SII-2010 (SPAdes) (version 2) | ecosystem: Environmental > Terrestrial > Soil > Wetlands > Peat | place: Germany...
TGCGAAGTGCGCAAATACCGACGTAAGGCCTGCAGCAAGACCTTCACCTTTCTGGGCAACTACGGGCGCTTCGCTGCCTGCCAATTGCGCCAACTCGTTTACGTCCGAGTCGGGGCACATGATGGCAACTTCCACATCGCTCAATGACCGCGCCAGTGCCAGCGTGTCTTCCAAGAGACAGCAATAGAAAGCAGCAACAGCCTCGGGAGAAAGGCTGGGAGCCAGGCGGGTCTTTACCGCGCCCGGCCTTGGTGCTTTCGCCATGATGACCAGCACACGGTCACTACCGGACGAACGCGCCACTGTCTCACTTGCGGATTTCATAAACTCTCGACTTAGCTGGTTGGCTCACGCTTCATTTTCTGCCTTCGCCATCAGCTGCCGCCGTTGCTCCCGCTGTTTCAATAGGCGACCAAAGCCTCCGCCGTCGGTGCTCTTAGAATCTCCGATCCATCTTCTTTGCAGATTTCCAACATGTGGAGCTTGCCGTTTTTGACATGAAGCATAACTACAATCACCCCACGGTCGATGTCTTCACATCTTCCTTCTGTTGGACTCCCGATTTCCGTATCCGCCTCTACAGCTTCGTCCGTTCTCAACTCAAGGCATCCGTGCTCGTCGGTTTGTCTTCCGGTCACTGAGGACAGCTGGGTTCTTAGAGCATCGCGGCCTTGGAAGTCGTGATCGAGAAGTTTTTTCAGTAGTGCAATCTCGCTCGCGTCAAGTGCTCGAAAATTCGTCTCCATAAATTTACCCACGCCCTGGTCTCCCGGCTCTTCGGTGTTGAAAATAATAGCGCACGATCAAGCTGAGAATGAACCAGCCGGCACCGACCGTGCCCTTCAGCGTACCGCTGATCTTCGATTTTCCGATGCGCGGGTAGTAGCTCACCGGGACTTCAACCACGCGGAATCCAGCCAGGGCGCCTTTGAGGATCATCTCAACCGCCCAGCCATAGGTGGTCTCTTCGAGCGCGAGCGCGCGTAGTACATCCGCGCGGCCAGCGCGAAACGGGCCGAGATCGGTGATTTCTAATCCATACAAAAGCCTGATCAGGCGGGCGGCGAGACGATTCCCAAACGCCTGATGCCAAGGCAACGCCCCAGCAGAGCTCTGCGAATGCAGGCGGGAACCGAGCGTGATGTCCGCACGCCCCTCCGCAGGTCCGTCAATGATTGGCGCTAAAAGAAGCGGCAGTTCAGAGGGCCGATCGCTGTAGTCGCCATCCAGGAACACAACCACGTCAGGGGAATTTGCCGTGGCCAGACCCGTGAGGCACGCTCGCCCATATCCTCGGCGAGGTTCCCGAACGACGCGGGCTCCCATTCTTGCGGCAATCTCGGGCGTCCCGTCATTCGAGTTGCTGTCGACAACGATAACCTCCGTCGTGAGATCGGACGGGAGATCCGCTAAAACGCGCTCAATCGCCTCTGCTTCATTGTGGGTAGGGATGATGACGGACACTCGCATGTGATCGTGATTCAAGAGATTCTGGCCCCGATCACCACCACGGAGAAGATGGCCACCGTTGCGCCAGCCACGCGTCAACGCCCCATCTGCGGCCGGCGCGCCCGATAGCGAGCCCAAGCGATGCGAGCACCGGAACCAGCAGTTCCCAGATCCACGCCGTGCCCCACTCCGACATCCAAAGGCTCCCGAGATACAGAAAAGCCACAAATGCGGCCGGTCGGGTAAGCAGACCGATGACGAGCAGGATGCCAAGAGAAATCTCCGTCAGGGCCTGCATAGGAGCCGCCATCGCGGCGTGGTTTGCCGCCAGGCCCATTACCGCCTTCCAGGCAGCCGGCGAGTGGCTCGCCTTGACGTAATAGTTGATTAGACCCGCATAGCCTGCCGGTGTGTAAAGGCCTTTCCCCAGATTCTCGAAAAAGACCCACACGAACATTGAGCCGATCGTCAGCCGCACGATTGCCAGACCGTTTGCTGCTTGCGGTTGGTGGGCCACTGTGGTTGCGTCACTTCGCGGTGAGGTTGCGATCGTTGTCATGGTGGAACCTCGTGGTTGGGATGCTATACCAGATTGGAAATATTCGAAAAGGCTTCAGATCTTGTCTCAGCGAGGTTATCGGTACAAATTGTCGCTAAAGGCCTTCCTCCGCGCCGCGACAACTCGCCTTGGCTGCTGGTAAAATCTCAATCCAAGTCCGCCGATTAAGGAGTTCTTCCGTGAAGCTGCAAGTTCTCTGGTCGTTGCTGCTGCTTTTTTTCCCGACATCCCAGTCGGCCGCCCAAGCCAGTTCGAATGCCCAGAAATTCAGCCCGCCAACCCGCACCTTCCGCTTAACCTACAACTTCACCGTGAAGGATATTCCCTCCGGAGCGAAGCGAGTGCGCGTTTGGATTCCAGTGCCGCAGACTGACCAGCATCAGACGGTGCGCGTTCTGGCGGTCAAGGCTCCGGTTAAAACGCGGATGACGCAGGAGCCCGAATACGGCAATCGGATGATGTATGCCGAGATCCAGAATTCCGCTGCGGGAAAGGCAGAGTTCACTCTCGAGTACAAGATCACGCGCCGCGAATACTCCCGGGGGGATTACGCGCAACTCGAGCGAACCGATCAGAAGCCTAGCATCGTGCCCGCGTCGATGAGCCGTTTGATTGCGCCTGACAATCTGATTCCCACGGACGGGAAGATCAAGGAGCTGGCGGTCGAGGTAACCGGATCCCAGAGCGGCACGGTCGCAAAAGCGAAGGCTGTCTATGATTACCTCTTCACGAACATGCGCTACGACAAGACGGGCTCAGGCTGGGGACGCGGGGACGCGGTTTGGGCCTGTGACGCCAAACGCGGCAACTGTACAGACTTCCACTCTCCGTTCATCGGCATGCTGCGGGCTGACGGAATTCCGGCCCGCTTCGACATCGGTCTTCCTCTCCCCGAAGACAAGGACAAAGGGGACATCGCCGGTTATCACTGCTGGGCTGAGTTCTACGCGCCGAAAACCGGCTGGATCCCCGTTGACATTTCAGAGGCGTGGAAAGCGAAGCAGAAGGAAGATTATTTCTTCGGCAGCGTTGACGCCAATCGCGTGCAGTTATCCACCGGCCGCGACATCGCACTGTCTCCCAAGCAGGATGGCCCAGCGCTCAATTACTTCGTCTACCCGTATGTCGAGGTCGACGGAAAACCGTACGATAAGCTCGACAAGCAGTTCAGCTTTGAGGAAGTAAAATCTTCGCAGTGAAGCCGCGAGTTCGACGCGCCGAGGGTTTCGCCTTGTCGAAGTAATCGCACTAGCGGATTACGGATCAGTAACGACAAACGCCCTTGTGGTGCAATCATGCGGCAGCATGGCCTTCAGGTAGAGCCTTTCGGCATCACGGCTTGTGCTTGGTTTTGGCCAGATCGATCCCACCTGACAGTAGGGACAGTTCCTCGTGACTCAGGACAACCTTGCCCTGGGCATCGCCGGATTGCGGCCATACCGCTGCTAACGAACTCAGACACCAACTGCTGAACTTCTGCACGCGTACGCCGTTTGGGCGCTGACAACCTATTTTCTACGGTCATCCAGCTACCTCAACACAGACAAGCCTCCGCGAACAGGTGTGTTGGTCAGACGCCTACAGTCAAGCAGGTCCCTGCCATCCATGTTCAACCTCCTTGCCGCAGCTCCGAGCTTAGAGCATGTGGAATCCCCCGGGCGTTATTGGAGAGTCTGATGGGCGCGATAAGAAATATGAATTGGACTCGGTCAGTGCCTGCCTTTATTGTCTGCGAATTGATTGAAACCGATTCCCGAGTTACCAAGTTACCAAGAATTGATTGATGAAGGAGTCTATTCCTTTATTGCCAACACGTTGGGCAGGCTTTGTTTTTGAAGCGACCCCGCTGCTCAGGCTTGGGGCGCAGCCGGCGCCATACAGTCCGGGTGGCGCGGATGGCTTCATCTTGTTTCAGCCAGTGGATACAGGCCAGGGCATCAGAAACAGAACCTTGTTGAGACGAGCAACCAGCCCGAGCTCATTCGGTTCGGGGTCGAGGCACAGACGGAATGGCTGCAACTTGGAGACTGGGGATCTATCTCGTTTCGTCGCTGAGTGCCTTCGTAATCTTGCTGGTGGGCCTGTTTGCGTTGCCGGTTTATCCGATCGTGGGCGCGTTGCTCACGCTCGGGGGGATGGCCTTGCAGCTCTATGCCGTCGCGGGTTTGTGCGGAGCGCCAGGATTCAAGAATGACTCTAGTGAAGAAAGTAGTTGGATGGGGGACCGCGAATGAACTTAAGCTCGCGCAACGGAGCGGACTCACGTTCCGGTGCCGGTTTTCGCCTGCGAGTGCATTCACAAGAAAAGTCCTATCGCTTGGTAGCGCTCGGTGCGAGCAGACCTTTGATGCGGTTCCGATTGTCTTGAGCGACAGGAGCAACCAAATATGAAGAAGAGAGCCGACAGGCGATTTCTGCGCTTATCGGTAGTTTCAGCCGGTATCACCATTGTTCTCATCGCAGGGTTGTTCACGGGGCTTTCAACTCCCTGTTTCGCCGACGATGGGCCGAAGCCCGATCCGTCTGGCACCGCGACCGGCGACAAGACGACTGCCGTGGACGCTGCCGGCAATCCTTTTGTCGTTCCCGAACCTACCGACAAGACAGCTCCGGACTACGCCGCGAACAAGAAGGCATTCGATGACTATCAGGCTCAGGCGACCAAAGAACCGCTTGCGGTGAAGCTTGCTGACAGCGTGGGGCATGTTCGCGTTGCGACAAATTTCGCCTGGACCTTGAACACCGGCTACCTTGTCTTGTTCATGCAAGCGGGTTTTGCATTGCTCACGTGCGGGCTGGTGCGAAAGAAGAACGCCGCGCACTTGATGATGCTGAATTTCGCGGCCTACGTGTTCGCCTTCCTTGCGTATTACGCAGTCGGATACGCATTCCAGTTTGGAGCGGTCGCCATTAATGCGGCGCCCACCAATCTGGGCGGCACTCCCACGCTCAATCACTTTCTAATCGGGAGCGGCCAGTGGGGATTTGTGGGCGGCAAAGGATTTTTTCTGACCGGCCCGGCCTATGACAGCGGCAGCAACTGCCTCACTCTGTTTGAAGTCGTATTCATGGAGACGGCCGGGTACATCATCGTCGGCGCCATCTGCGAGCGGATCACCTTCTGGGCATTCCTGCTTTGTGAGCTTTTCATCGGCGCGATCCTCTACCCCATCTCCGGCTGCTGGACGTGGGGCGGTGGTTGGATGTCGCAACTCGGAACCTCGATGAATCTCGGTCACGGTTATGTTGACTTTGCCGGCTCAACGGTCGTCCATGCCGTGGGAGGATTCTGCGCCATGGCGCTCGCGATCATTCTGGGCCCACGACTGGGCAAATATGGCCCCGGTGGGAGGATTCGCGTTTTCCCCGCTCACAACATCGTGTACGTGGTGACCGGGACGTTCCTTCTACTTTTCGGATGGATGGGATTCAATCCTGGTTCCACTCTGGGGGCGACCGACCTTCGCATTTCCGTAGTTGCTGTGAACACCAACCTGGCCGCGGTTGCGGGCTCAGCCGCAGCCATGGTTCTGTGGTACTTCTTGTTTGGGAAGCCTGATATCACGATGGCGTGCAATGGAATGCTGGCGGGGTTGGTCGCGATTACTGCTCCCTGCGCCTTTGTGTCCCCAACTTCCGCGGTCGTCATTGGCTTGCTGGCCGGCCTTCTGGTATGTGGCGGAGTTCTCTTCAACGATCGTGTGCTCAAGATCGATGACCCTTGCGGCGCGATTTCAGTGCACGGATACTGCGGATGGCTGGGCGCTGTTTCCGTGGGCATCTTTGCCGACGGCGCTTACGGGGCGGGATGGAATGGCGTGGGAGCGACGTCTTATCTGGGACGAGCCGGCCAAGGCGTCACAGGACTGATCCACGGCGACACCCGGCAGTTCCTGATTCAGCTCTTGGGAGCAACGCTGTACGCGGTGTGGGCGTTCGGCGCGACCTACGTTGTCTTCTGGTGCGTCAACAAAGTGAGAAGCATGCGAGTGGCGCCGGAGGTGGAAGAAGAGGGCCTCGACGTTCCCGAGTTTGGGATGCCGGGCTACCCCGAAGACGCGGTGGTTACACCGTACTAGTGGCGTAGCGCCGGCATCTTGCCGCTGTTTCGAGGGCGTCATCGCCCTCGGCGCGGCGGGCGAGGACGCCCGCCGGACAGCCGCCGGGACGGCGGCGTTACTCTTAGGCTCTATGTATACCCGTCTCGATCGGGCGCGGAGGGCTCTCCCCGTGGCCCTCGGTGTCATTACGCTCGCTAGCGTCGGATTGCTCTTCGCCCGGGAACTCTTTCCTGCGTCATTTCCTGCCGAAGCGCATGATTTTCTGGCAGCCTTCCCTCTGGCCATGATCGCCGTCGCTTATCTGGTCTACCAGGCAGCGCATCGTCCTGCGCCCCGGGAATTGCTCAAGGCGATCCTGCTTGCCATGGCTTTTCTGTTCTGGGCTGCGAATCAACTGTGGCCGGGTTCGCGTCAGGCTACGCTGTTCAACGACATAGCAATCGCCCTCTTCGTGCTCGATGTCTTCCTGGTCATGATTGGTTGGCCCGCAGCCTCCCCGGACGAATCTTTTGCTGAGACTTACCTCGAAAAAGCTGATCAGCGTGCACCGATGGACTAGCGTAACCGCCTCCCTCAGTATCTCTTCAAAGAAATCCTGATGGCGGAAAGAAGAATTATCTATTGGACTGCGCCGGAAGCCCGATTTAGCCTTTGGCACGCAGCCGCAATCGATCTATCCAACGTGGTGGAAACAAACGAGCTACCGTCAAAGAAAACGAGCAACGATGCGAAGAATCTATACAATCTGGCGCTTCGTCATTCGAACGGTGCCCGGCTGTCTTGTGATCGGGCTGATCACGTATATCTGCTATCGGCTTCGACTGAATCTCAGTATCACCGGCTTTCTCTACCTGATTGTGGTTGTGTTGCAGTCCCTTGTAGGCAACTTCGCTTCATCGGCGACTGTTTCGGCGGTTGCGGTTCTGTGTCTGGATTTTTTCTTCACGCCCCCTCTTTTTTCCTTTGAGGTCACCAACCCGCTGGATGTTCTGGCGCTCATTTCGTTCTTGACCACGGGTTTGGTCATTACTCGACTCACTACCAAGGTGCGCAACGAAGCAGCGATATCGGACCACCAACGGCGCCGGGTGGGCCGGCTGTACGAACTGGCGCAACGGTTGCTGGCCCTGGACCCGGAAGACACGCTGCCCGCAAGGGCGATCAAACTGTTTCAAGACGTTGTTGGTCTTCAGGCAGTCTGCTTGTTCGACGCGGCCAAAGCGGAAATACACTGCGCGGGTGATTCATTAAGCGGCCTCGCCGATCAAGCCAGGGAGGCATATTCCTCCGACCGAGATCGCGAGGATATTGGCTCCGGGATTTTAATTCGACGTTTACGCGCCGCGGGTAAGACGATCGGAGCCATCGGTTTCGAGGGGCTACAGGATCCGGAATTAATGGCCGGGCCTCTCTCCGCGCTAGCCGCCGCCACGCTGGAAAGAGCGCACACCTTTCGCAATGCCAGCCACGCCGCGGCCGCTGCCCAGGCGGAGTTGTTTCGGGGAGCTATTTTGGATGCCCTGGCCCACGAGTTCAAGACTCCTCTCGCGACCATTATGACCGCCGCCGGAGGTCTGCGTGAATTTGGGCCTCTGCGGCCAGAACAACTGGAACTTACAGAGACGATAGAAGTCGAGGCCGCCCGGCTGAGCTCGCTCACATCCCGGCTCCTTCGGGCGGCGCAGTTAGATCGAGAAGAAGTGAAGCCGGAACTGGAACTCACCGACATGGCCGACCTGGTTGCGACCCTGGCGGACCAGTACTCGCGACAGTGGACCGATCGCAAGGTCTCTATCACGAAGGAGGCAGCGGCGACCAGAGTGATGGCGGACCCCGAACTGCTCCAGCTTGCTATACGACAACTGCTGGACAATGCGTGCAAGTACTCCGCTCCTGGTTCCGCTGTCAAGGTCAGCATCAACGCGCAGGATAAGTGGGTAGCCATTCGGACATCGAATAGCGGTAGCTTCATCCGACCCGGTGAGCGTTCACGCATTTTTGAGCGGTTTTACCGGGGCGCAGAGGCGCGGCGCACGGCGCCTGGTTCGGGGTTAGGTTTATACGTTGCGCGGAAGATCGTTCATGCGCACGGCGGGAGCCTGGAACTCGACACGGGAATGAGCACCGGTCACACAGCCTTCCGTCTAGCATTGCCGCGGGCGGTAGCAGAGTCCTGAAGCTCTGTCGCGCGGCCAGGGATGGGGTTCTTCGATGAGGTTTCGAAATCCCAAGGACACCGACTCACTATGACCACCGCCCGACTCAATGCATTGGTTGTTGATGACGAACCTTCCTTTCGACGGGTGCTGCGGACCTCGTTGTCCGCAAGCGGCTTTTCGATCGAGGAAGCGCGAAGCGGCGAGGAGGCGGTGTCCATTCTTACCCGGTGCGCTTTCGACTTGGTCCTGCTCGACGTCAACATGCCCGGGATGGGCGGCGTGGAGGCCTGCCGCGAGATTCGTGCGCACCTGCCGAAGATCGGAATCGTGATGGTGACGGTGCAGGATGGTGAGAGCGAAATCGTGAGGGCGCTGGAGGCAGGCGCAGACGACTACATCACAAAGCCCATCCGCCTTCGAGAACTCGTCGCTCGCCTGAGAGCAGTATTGCGGCGGCTTCACGTTGAGGATGCTTTCGAATCGGGCGTTTTCCGGGTGGGCGATCTGGAACTCGACGTGAAACGGCGTTTGCTCTACCGCGATGGGGAATCCGTCCACCTCACTCCGACCGAATTCCATCTGCTGGCGCTCCTGATGCGCCATCAGGGTAGTCTGGTCACTCACGCCCAGCTGTTGCGCTCGATCTGGGGGCCGGAGTATGGCACCGAGCTTGACTATTTGCGCTCCTACGTGAAGGCGCTCCGAAAGAAAATTGAAGAAAATCCTTCGCAGCCGAAGTACCTCCTGACCGAGCCTTGGGTGGGATACAGGCTGTGTAATCCGCACAATCCGGAGTATCCTTCGGTACGATCGAACTAGAAGCAAATGTGATGAATGCTGGCTGGTGGAGCCGCCGCCCGCACATCGATTGCCCCGAAGAGACTTGCGAGGATTCTCGATTCCATGAAGAAAAGTGTCTGGAGAGCTGTGATTGAGATCGGCTTTATCATCTTCCTTTTCTACTCCAACCTTTTGATGGGAGAATTCGAACGCTCAGGGTTGGGCCAGAAAAGGGGTCTGGCCTGGGCCATTGTAGATGTTTTTACCTCTGCCAATTTTGCAATTGCCGCGTTTGCCGCAATCATCGGCTACCTTCTCTTTGAATTCCTTCGCAAGCGATTTTGAGCAAAAACGCCACCGGGGGCAAAACGGGAGTCCTCAGGCTATAGAAAACGGCGATCGAAGCTAGCCAAATTATGAATGCCCGTCTTCACGGATTCTTCATGCCCTGCACGGTATCGTTCTCCAACGAAGAAAGCGTTGGGTGTGTTCCCAGCCGGTTGGCTCGATAGGAGCGGCCTGAGCGCTCTTCACCTCGTGATTCTTCAACCTCATGCGGGTGTTGGGCTTCAGAACTTTATGTACTCTATACGATTGTTTTACGCGATCTTTATGACTTTCCGGATGTAATTGTCCCTAACCCGGAGGGCAGGGCGACGGACATACCAAGTTTTGCTCACGGATCTTCGGTTCGCGGTTCCGCGAGCGAGATGCTTACAACTCTAAATCAGCAGGAGATAGAGGCGTGGTGACCATGAGAACTCATTTCTACAAAACGTTGACAGCAACAGCTTTGCCTTTTGCCCTGGGGGCTATTCTTGGTATTGCTCCAGGACCGCGATGTAACGCGCAGACGCAGGCTCAGGCGCTGCCGGATGCTCCGTCAAAGGTGGCGGCCCTGCACCAGCCGTTGTCGAATGGAGTAGTCCGCGACGGAGGCGCGACCAGCAAATCCGCACCCGGCGGACCCGCAGCCGCGCCCGATCCGGAAATATCGCCAGCGGTCGCGAAACAGTTGGCCGCCATGCAGGCGGAAATCGACCAGCTCAAAGCCGAACTGAAGAGTCGCAGCGCGACTGCACCAGTACCGTCGTCTGCCGGAGCATCGGCCTCGACGTCTGCCGCGGCGCCGGCGACCACAGCGACAGGAGCCACACCCTCAGCGGTGGCAGTCGAGCCGCCAGCACAGTCCCCCACCGGTCTGCCCGAGAAGCCGGCGCCCACCGAACCCTTTGCGTATGCCGATTGGACATGGCTGAACGGGAATGCGCGCAACAAAGACGTGGTCTGGGACTCAAAATTCTTCACTCCGGAAATTCGCTTAGACGCCCATTACGTGATGGATCTCAACCATCCGAAGGACGATACCATGGGCGGTTCCACCGAGATTTTTCGGTCGAACGAAGTCCAGATCGAGCAGATCAGCTTTGGCGGCAACTTCCACTGGCAGAATGTGAACGCCCGCATCTTGACCATGAATGGGATGTTCGGCGTCACCACGCCACGCAATGACGCCAGCGCTGGGCGCGGTCAGTGGGACCTTCGCGGCGCCTACAAATACGTTTCGGAGGCCAACGCCGGTTATCACTTCAACGTAAATCACGGGCTGAACTTTGACGCAGGAATTTTCGTTTCCTACATCGGTCTCTTCAGTTATTACAATTTCGATAACTGGACCTACCAACCGTCCTACGTGTCATCCAATACCCCGTGGTTCTTCAACGGGGTTCGCATCCAGTGGTTTCCCACGGACAAACTGAAAATTGAGCCGTGGATCATCAACGGATGGCAATCCTACGGCAGAATGGGCAGCAAGCCTGGTCTGGGCGGCCAAATCTTATATCGCCCGAAGCCGTGGCTCTCTCTCGTCTTCAACAACTACGGCATGGGCGAAGATACGCTGGGTAATGGCGACGGCCACTTTGGCCGCTCCCGCATCCACACCGACGACAGCGTTGAGGTCAAGTATTACGATCACCCGGAAAAGTTCATGGACAAGATGGCCTTCTCTCTGACCGGCGATCTGGGCTGCGAATATGGCGGAAGCGGATCGTTCGTCAGCGCACAAGGTCGAACCATCAATAACAACGTGAATTGCCACCACAACACGGCTACGAGTAGCAAGCAGACCTTCGCCGGTTGGATGCTCTACAACCGGTGGTGGTTTAAGAAGGACACGTACGGCATCACTCTTGGCGGCGGTGCAATGGCCAATCCGGGGCGCTATCTGACCCTGCTTCCCCCGATCAATGGGGCCGATGCCATCACAGGATCGCCGTACTTCACGCAAAACCCAGGGGATCCCTACAAGGCCTGGGATGGTTCGCTCACGTTCGATTGGATGCCTAAGCAGTACATCACTTTCCGCGCAGAGTACGGATATCGCCATGCAAATGTGCCGTACTGGACTGGTCGTGGCGGGATAACGCCCGGCGACAACTTGACTCCCAGCACGGTTCCGAACCCCGGCGGCGGATCTGTCATACCCGGCACAAACTTCGTGCCAGGCCCGTTCCTTTCCGCCACGCCTGGTTTCACGTGCGTGGCTGGAACCACGGGGTTCTGCCCTGATTTGCGGAAGGATGAACCCAGCATCAGGTACGCGGTCATGGTGAAGTTCTAGTCCCGGCAACAAAGGAGACGAGACGACGAAATGCGCGACATGAACCGGAGCAGCAACCGGCAGTTGGTTCCAGCCGAGAGGCTGCTCCGTTTTTTCTCTGTGCTCCCTTTTGCTGCGCTCTTGGCCCTGGTTGGCTGCACGGCACATGCCGATCCGGCGGCCGAGGCGCCGCCGCCCGCAAAGATCGTGCCCGGCGCGGACCCCGGCCTGTTCACCGTGGATCATCCTGAGCAATTTCCGCTTGCGACTGCAGTCGCGCGTCCCGCGGCTTCCGAGTTAGTGGTCACTGGGACAGTCATGCCCGATGTCGCGCGCAACATTCCAGTGGTCTCGCTTGCTTCTGGGCGTGTCGTGGACATTCGCGCACGACTTGGCGACACCGTGAAGAAAGGCCAGGTCTTGCTGACCATTCGAAGCGACGATGTGGCCGGCGGCTTCGACGCTTATCGCAAGGCCGTCGCGGATGAACTCCTCGCGCGCAAGCAGCTAAATCGAGCCGTCGACCTGTATGCCCACGGCGCCATCGCCCAGCAAGACCTCGAGGTCGCGCAAGACGCCGAGGACGACGCCAAGACTACCCTCGATACCGCGACCGAGCATCTACGCCTCCTGGGCAACGATCCCGACAAGCCCATGGGCATCGTGGACATCCTTGCTCCCACCACCGGCGTGATCACCGATCAGGAAGTGACCAACGCAGCGACGGTGCAGGCCTACTCATCGCCCAGCCCGTTTACGATTTCGGATCTCTCCTCGGTCTGGATTGTCTGCGACGTATACGAGAATGACTTGGCTGACGTCAGACTCGGGGATACCGCGGAGATCACCCTGAACGCTTATCCCGATCGAGTTCTCAAAGGAAAGGTCAGCAACATTGGCGCCGTTCTCGATCCGAGTATTCGAGCTGCAAAGGTCCGAATTGAAGTCCTGAATCCCGGAATCATGCGGCTGGGCATGTTCGTGAGAGCCACCTTCCGCGGTCAAAAGAGCGAGATGCACACGATCGTTCCAGCATCGGCCGTTCTGCGGATGCACGACCGTGATTTTGTCTTCGTTCCCGCACCCGAAAGAAAGTTTCGCCGCGTGGAAGTCGTTGGTGGAGATGTGCTGCTGGAGAACACGAATCTGCAGGAAATCAAATCAGGGCTCAAGCCAGGGCAACAAGTGGTCACGAACGCGCTGGTTTTGGACCACGTGCTCGCTCAATAGCGGATGTCGAACGCACATCCGGCCTCGCGAGTACGGCTCATGGCGGACATTCCAGAGTTGCAGCCGTCAAGAGCGGTTGAGCCGGCGCATCGGCAAACAAGACAGGACAGGAAATGATTCGGGCCCTCGTAGACTTTGCGCTGAACAACAGATTTGTCGTGTTGGCCATTTCCGTCCTGCTGGCCGGCTGGGGAGCGATCTCGTTCCACGAACTGCCAGTCGAAGCCTATCCCGATATTGCCGACAACTACGTGACGATCATTACTCAATGGCCCGGACGCTCCGCGGAGGAGGTGGAACAGCAGGTCACGATCCCGATTGAGATTCAGATGTCGGGAATGCCACACATGACCTTTCTGCGTTCCGAATCGATCTTCGGGCTGTCGTTCGTGATCATGATCTTCGACGACAGCTCGGTCAACGACTGGAATCGCCAGAAAGTGCTCGAGAGGTTAACTCAGGTTAACCTCCCGCCGGGACAAAACCTCCAGCCGCAAATCGGGACGGACTGGAGCACCACCGGACAGATCTACTGGTACACGCTGAGAAGCACGAATCCACGGTACGACCTGATGGAGCTAAGGTCGATCGAAGACTGGGTGTTGCTCAAGCAGTTCAAATCGGTTCCGAATGTGGTGGACGTTTCCGATTTCGGGGGCACGGTGCGCGAGTACCAGGTACGCGTCGATCCCAACAAGCTCGTCTCCTACGGATTGAGCATCGGCCAGGTGGAGCAACAGCTCGCCAACAACAACATCAATGCCGGCGGCAGCTTTGTCGAAGTCG
>Ga0209517_10007052_pt1 | contig 13623 bp, 14 predicted proteins | sample PeaSoiMetSII2010_FD_187695 | JGI IMG/M metagenome (GOLD analysis project Ga0209517, IMG submission 187695) | Peat soil microbial communities from Weissenstadt, Germany - SII-2010 (SPAdes) (version 2) | ecosystem: Environmental > Terrestrial > Soil > Wetlands > Peat | place: Germany...
AAACTCAGGAACGGTCTCACTTCACCCAGAGCGAATACGGCCTTCTCCGTTCCACACCCACGAAGCCTATCCGATTTTCATCCACTTGGGTGGGCAACGATGCCCATGGACACTCAGGATGACGGCTTCTTAGGGAGGGGGAGAGAAGAGCAAAAGCAAGTGCAACTACAAAAGCAAATGCAGGTGCAAGAGCAAGTGCAACTGCAAGAGCAAGCCGCAGGTCCTTCGACTGCGCCCCTCGCGATAAGGCTGCGAGAGACTCCGCTCAGGATGACAAGTCTTATATTTATCTTGCGTTTACAGGAAAACCGAGATCCGATGCGACCTATTCAGATCGAGGCGGCGACAGGCTCGGCAGCTACGGCGGCTACCATCTCGCGGATCGACTGGATGACCAGGTCGGGCTCGTCGAGATGAATCCAATGCGCGCTGTCCGCGGCAATCACCTGCTGCACGTTGTCGCCGATTCGCAGCACGTCTTCGTCGGAGAGCGGGGTGGATTTGCCGGGCGTGAGTAGCAGGACGGGAATGTCGCGGATGGGCTCGGCGTCCTGCATCTCGCGGACGGTGTCGGGCACGGCCTCGACGTGGTCGCGCATGCCGACGTAATAGCCGGGGCGGGACCAGTGGGCGGCGATGATGGGCCAGACTTCGCGGGGCATCTTGCCGACTTCTTCGGTGACGCGGTCGAGCACGTGGCGTCCGCCTTTGCCGGCGGCACCGGCGAGCTGGCCGGAGATCTTTCCCGAGCGGCAGAGCAGCGACGTGACCGCCAGCCGGGCCAGCCCGAAGCGCGCAATGGGAACTGCGAAGCCGGTAAGCCTTTTGCCGCGGTCGACTTCGCGCTGGCGGCCTGGGTTCAGGGGCGGCCATTCTTCACAGCGCATGGGGTCGACGAGGACGATGCCGGTCACCTCTTCCGGGTAGCAGAGGGCGTAGCGGCGCATGACCAGGCCGCCGAAGGAGTGGCCGACGAGGACGAAGGGGGGGGTGATGTTGGCGCGCTGCAACAGATCGTGCAGCTCGGAGGCGCAGTTGCCGGGGGTGCGCGCGCTGCGGCTTGGGCCGCTCCAGCCGAGCCCGCCGCGATCGTAGGAGACGGTGTGGGTGAAGCGGGCGACGATTTCCTGGATGTGGAACCAGTTGAGGTTGGTGGCGGCGATGCCGGCCTCAAAGAGAACCGTGGGGCCCCCGGAGCCTTTCTCCAGCATGTAGAGGCGGTGACCCTGCCCAATCTCGACCCAGCGTCCGGCCGAGGCAAAGCGGCGGCGGTCGCGATGCGACCCGATCACTTGATAGAGGAATCCAGCGCCGATGAGCGCTGCGGCCACTGCGATGATCGAGAGAACGATATACATAGGCGATCCTGGCAACCAATGATCTGGTCAGAAATGGGTAATTCTAAAAACTTCCGAAGCCTGCCCCAAAGAATGCATGCCGGTCAGAAATGCGTCAGCCGTTCGGGGTTGAAGTCAGCGGGGCCCAGATTTGCCTTTGCGCTCCCGCGGTCGATGATAAGGAGTGTAGAGCCCGGCTGGCCATGATTTTTTTCTTCGATTTGGCTGGCCGACCAGACGCCGCCCTCGCGGCGAAGCCCGAAGTAGGTGTATTGCTTGACGGTGGAACTTGCTTTGACGGTCTTTTCCACGTAGACGGAGAAGGCAATGCCGCGGTCGAGCCAGGTGCGGACTTCGGCGTAGTGGGACTTATCGACCGGGCCGGGCGTGCTCATCACCAGGTCGCAGTCACGGGCGCCGTATTTGACGTGCTCGGTGACGGACTGGCCGGCCCAGAAGAGCTGCCCTTCCAGGAAGTCCTCGTAGCTGAAGCCGGTCGAGGCCACCCCGTCAGACCATTTGTCAACGGGGAGAACGGTGGGAGCTGCGTCGCCGGGATGAGCGATGCGGATGGAACTCGCGCCCCCGGGTCGCAGTTCGAGGAGTGCGTGCAGGGCCTGGGAGCGGCTTGCGGCGGAGTCCGAGGCAGGGGCGAGCTCGACAAAGACGCGCAGGACGCCGGGGAACCAATGGGCCTTGACGATGATGGGATAGCTCGAGCGGGCGCCGGAGGGATCGACGCGGACCAGATGGCCGGAGGCGCGGAAATCGGCTTTGCGGACCGCCAGGCGAGCCTGGTCGAGGGCGCCGTGCGCGTCCATCGCGAATGCCGGGGCCAGGGCCGCGCCGGCAGAGAGAAGGACCGCAAGCACGGCGGCGGCGGGAAGCCTCATGGTTCGATTCTCCCGTCGCGGATGCGAATGTGGCGCGGCGCCGCGTTGGCAATGTCGTTTTCGTGTGTGACGATGATCAGCGTCATGCCATGCGTTTTCTGAATTCCGGTGAGTATTTCCATGATACGCGCAGAATTGACGCTGTCCAGATTGCCGGTGGGCTCGTCGGCCAGCAGGATGGACGGCTGGTTGGCGAGAGCGCGGGCGATGGCGACGCGCTGACGTTCGCCGGCCGAGAGCTCATTCGGATACTGATAGAGCCGGTGCTCGAGTCCCAATTCGTGCAGCAGGGCCTTGGCGCGTTCGACCCGGTGATTCGCGTTTCCGGTGACTACGAGCATGGGTACCTGGACGTTTTCAATGGCGCGCAGGGTGGGAAGCAGGTAGAAGGCCTGGAAGATGAATCCGACGCGGTGGGCTCTGTATTCATCCAGGTGAATGGCGGTGCCGAGGGCTGCATTCTCGAACAGGACCTCACCCGACGTGGGCACGTCGAGGCCGCCGAGGAGTTGCAGCAGGGTGGATTTTCCGCTGCCGCTGGCGCCGCTGATGGCGATGAACTCGCCTGCTTCGATGGAGAGGCTGACCCCGCGCAGGGCTTCGATGCGGCCGCCGTCATAGCTCTTGCGCAGGTTTCTCACTTCAAGCTGGGGGCTAGTCATAGTGAAGCGCCTCCACCGGAGAAAGATGCGAGCCGCGCCAGGCAGGGTAGGCGCCGGCGATGAGCCCGGAGATGACGGAGATGACGAGGGCCTCAACCAGGTGAATCCAGGAAAAGGAACTGGAGACGACGCTGGCGGTCTGGGGCAGCGTGGCGAGCAGATGCAGTGCGCCGACCCCAATGCCGATGCCAAGGATGCCGCCGACCAAGCCGAGCACGGAGGCTTCTATCTGGATGAGCATCATCACGCGCCAGGTCTTCCAGCCGATGGCGCGCAGGATGCCGATCTCGCGGGTGCGCTCGAAGACGGACATGGCCATGGTGTTGGCGATGCCCAGAATGCCCATGAGCAAGGCGATGCAGGAGGTGCCCCAGGCCACCGCGTGGGCCAGGTCAACGAACTGATTGTTGGAGGCGCGGTCGGCGGCTGCCTGGGCATTCAGGCCGGGCAGGGCGGCTTCAATCTGGGCCTGGGCGCGTTTCATGTAGTGCTGCGGGGATTCGCCGGCCGGCGCGGGACGAAGCCGCACATGGAAGCCTGAGACCTTGCCCTGCAGGCTGGAAAGCTGCTGAAGTTGATCGATGGGCATGATCAGGGCGCCCGCTACCAGAGCCGTGCCGCCGTGGAAGATTCCAGCGATGGTGAAGGAGCTGCCCTGGAGCTCGACCGTGTCGCCAACCTTCTTGTTCAGGTTGCGGGCCAGCACTTCGCCGACGATGATCTCGGCCTTGCCGTCGTGGAAGCGGCCGCCGGAGTTGAAGGTGAGGGAATCGAACTCGAATGAATCCTGATGCCAGCCGAAGATGAGCGCGTTGACCTCGGGGGTAATGTCCATGATGTTGAAGATCATGGGATGAGCCTGGGCGACAGCCGGGACGGCGCGGAGTTTGTCAATGAGCGACTCATTGACGGAGGTGTTCATGAAGTTCTTGTCGACGACGGCGATGTCGATGCCGGAGGAGGAGTAGAGCCGTTGCCATTCGCGCTCAAAAGAGCGGGAAAAACCAACCAGCGTCACAAATGCACCGATAGCCATGCCGATGCCACAGAGCGTAAGCAGGGTCCTGAGGCGTCTACGCAATAGATTCTTGCAGGCAAATCGTGCGAAGGACAGTTGATGAACCATGATCCTGGAATAAGTCCTTAGGGGTTGAGCGCTGGAGTTAGCGCCAGTTTATCGGGCTGCGCCGTCCATGTCCATGGACGATCTGGAAACTGGAGAGAGTGCCTGCATTGGCAAACCAGCGCACAGGGCAGGACGGGCACAGCATAAAGGGCAGCCGCTACTGCGGTGGCTGCCCTTTTTGAGCGATCCCACAATTCACGTGCCATTTGTAGCCCTGAGACAGGCGGCTTTTTCTTAAGGAAAAACCACTTGATAGCAGAGGTTTCGGGGTACAGCAATTGTGGAACCGCTGGGAGGTCTCGTAAACACAGCTTGCATTTGCGGGAGATCGAAACGGGCCGACGCGCCACAGGAAATCTTCGGCGCAGAACCGATTCACTCGCCCGAGCGTTTTGCCTGAGGTCGCCTTGTAAGGCTCGAATCCGGTGCTTGAAGCGGGGATCGAACCCAGACAAATCCTAGAAACGGCCGCGGCCGCGCGAACTTCCTGCGCCGCTACCGCCGCTGCCTTTACGCGCCTGGTAGCAGTCCCGGCAAAAGACGGGGCGATCGCCACGCGGTTCAAAAGGCACTGTTGTAGGCTGGCCGCAACCCGAACAAATCACAGGTGTTCCCTGTGCCGGAGCAGAACGGTAGCCGGAGCCCCCCTGGTCGTTCTTCTTTGCCTGACGGCAAGTCTTGCAACGCTTCGGGGTCGAATAACCGCGTTCCTGAAAGAACGCCTGATCAGCAGCGGTGAAGGTGAAGTCCTGCCCGCAATCGCTGCACGTAAGTGAAATATCTCCGGCCATGGGTCTCCTCGTGGAGATTGTACAGCCCAATCTGTGTTTTTCGTACAAGGAATCTTTATGAATAAAAGAAACTTGCCAACTGGCCTGGAGATTGCATGCGCCTGGCGGGGGCCGGTTGGGCAGGACGCGGTATAGTTCTGAGGAGATAAGCTGGGGGGACCGGATAGGCGATGGCGGCCGCTCAAGGGCCGGTTTTTTCAAAGCGATGACAGCTCCCAATCCTCAATTCGAGGCAGATTGTATCCGCCGCATCCTGGCGGGCGAGAGGCACTTGTTTCACTCGCTCATCCGCCCCTGTGAGCGCGCCATCTACTTTCTGCTGCTGTCGCTGCTGCGCAATGAAACGGAGGCTGAGGACGCGGCGCAGGAGACGGCGATCAAGGTTTATTTAAATTTGAAGAATTTTCGCGGCGACGCGCAGTTTCGCACCTGGGTGCTGTCGATTGCGCGGAATGAGGGGCTGGGCCGGCTGCGGAAAGCGGGAACGCGGCGGGAGGATTCGCTGGATGCGGAGACGGATGAGCAGACCGGGGACTACACCCCGGCCGTGCTGACCTGCTGGCGCGAGGTGCCCTCGGAGGCCCTGGAACGGCAGGAACTGGGAGCGATGCTGCGCAAGGCGGTGGAAGGGCTGCCGGAGATTTACCGTAACGTTGTGCTGCTGAGAGACATCGAAGAGATGGACGTGCGTGAGACGGCCGCCGCGCTGGGGATTACCGAGGGGGCCGTCAAAGTGAGGCTGCACCGGGCGCGTGCCCTGTTGCAGGGGGAACTGGCGCCACGCCTGGAGGGGTTCGCGCCCAAACGGAAAGGGGTGTTTGGGTGGTTGCGATGAGGATTGACTGCAAACACGTGTGGGAGCACATCTCGGCCTATATCGACGGCGAGGTGGACGTTGGGTTGCGCGCCGAGATCGACAAGCATCTCGAGACCTGCGAGATCTGCTCGGCGGTTCTGGACTCCACGCGCAACCTGGTGGTTCTGGTGGCCGACGACCGGGTGTTTGAGCTGCCGGCGGGCTTCAGCCAGCGGCTGCACGCCCGCCTGGAAAAAGAGATGGAGACTGCCGGGCCGTAGAACGGTCGGAGTGCGTGCTCTGTTGCCTTTCCGGTTTCTTACCACCTTGCATTGCCGCGGTCGCGCGTTCAGAGAGGCGAGTGTCGTCCTGGCAGCCCATTGACACTTCCGGTGCTTCAGGGCGATGCTTTTGGAAGGCTGGTTCCGGACTTTCGACCGTGAATTGCAGCCTCGGGATGAAACGGAAGCCCCATCAGGATCACCATCCAGCCAAGACCGTAACTCACTTGCAGTCACACCCGGACCGGAATCAGATCAAGGAGCCAAATCATGCAGCGCCACACCCTCTCCCTGGCGATTGCGATCACGCTCGCCTGCCCGCTTGTTCACGCACAGGACTTCAAGAAACAGGTCATCTACCAGGTGGTCACCGACCGCTTCTACGACGGCGACACAAGCAACGACAACCCGGCTGAAAGCCCGGGCCTCTTTGACGGGACCCACACCAATTGGCAGGCTTACTGGGGCGGCGACCTGGCCGGCGTCCAGAAGAAGCTCTCCTACATCAAGGGCATGGGAGCCACGGCCATCTGGGTCTCGCCGGTGGTCAGCAACGAGAACCTGAACTGTGCATCGTCGAGCGTGTCGGCGCCCTATCACAGCTATTGGGCGCGCGATTTCATGAACGTCGAGGAGCACTTCGGCGATAACTCGAATTCCTTCACTGCCCTCAACAGCCTGATCTCCGCCATGCACGCGAAGGGGATGAAGATCATTGTGGACGAGGCCAACAACCACTCCAACCCCGATAACTGCGGCGAGATGGGATCGCTGTATAACAACGGGGTTTTCATGGCCGCGGCCAACAACGATCCCAACGGCTACTTTCACCACAACCCGGACATTGCCGACTTCAACGACCGCTACCAACTGCAGTACTACACGCTGAGCGACCTGGCGGACTTGAACCAGGAAAACCCGGCCATCGACGCCTATCTCAAAGGCGCGGCCCAGCAACTGCAGGCGCACAACGTGGATGCTTTTCGTCTGGATGCTATAAAGCATGTGACATGGGGCTGGGAGTACTCCTTCGCCAACGTGGTCTTCAACAATGCGCCCAGCTTTCTTTATGGTGAATGGATGCAGTCGAGCACCAGCGACCCGCTCTACGCGGACTCCTACAAGTTCGCCAACAATAGCGGCATCTCGCTGCTGGACTTCCCGCTCAACAACGCCATCCGCGATGTGTTCGCCCGCGACAATGCCTTCTCCGAGATCGACTCGACCATCAATACAGAGGATGCCAACTTCACCTATCCCAACGATCTGGTCACCTTCTTCGACAGCCAGGACGAGTCGCGCTTCCTGAGTGTGAACAATAACCAGAATCGCCTGCAGGAGGCCATGGCTTTCCTGATCACCGGGCGCGGCATTCCCATCGTCTTCTACGGCGACGAGCAATACCTGTTCAACAACACCCCGGGCGGAGACGGCGGCGCGGGCGACGACCCCTACAACCGCGTATGGATGTCTTCGTTCTCAACCACCACCAACGCCTACAAGATCATTGCCAAGCTGGCCGCGCTGCGCCAGGCCAACGATGCTATCGGCTATGGCACGTGGAAGCAGCGCTGGATTTCCAACGACGCTTATATCTACGAGCGGCAGTTTTTCAACGACGTGGTACTGGTTGCCATTAACAAGAACGACACCGCAAGCTATCCCATCAGCGGCCTCTTCACAGCGCTGCCTGCCGGAACGTACAAGGATGTTCTCGGTGGACTGCAGGGCGGGAACAGCCTCACGGTTACTGCCGGCAGCGGCGGCAACAACCCGGCCGGCAGCTACACCATTGCGCCGCATAGTGCATCGGTCTGGCAATACCAGGTAATAGCCACCACCCCCGAGGTGGGTTCCATCGGTCCACGCGTGGGCCAGCCGGGAATGACGGTGACTATCGCCGGAGACGGTTTCGGCGCGTCGGCGGGGTCGGTGCTTTTCGGCTCAACCGCGGCAACCATCCAGTCGTGGTCGAACACCTCGGTCACCTTTACCGTGCCGAGCGTGGCCAATGGAGTTTACAACGTGCAGTTGAAGTCCAGCGGCGGAGCGGCGGCCAACGCCATCGCCTTCACGGTGCTCGCCGCAAAACTCATTCCTGTAACCTTCACGGTGAACAACGCCAACCCAACCAACCCCGGCGACTATATCTTTGTTACCGGGAATACGGTCGAGCTGGGGAACTGGGGCACAACCTTCCAGACCGCCGTCGGTCCCATGCTCGCTCCCAATTATCCCAACTGGTTTCTGAACGTAGCCTTGCCTGCGGGGCAAACGGTGCAGTTCAAGTTCATCGACATTCAGGCGAACGGGAACGTGGTTTGGGAGAGCGGCTCCAACCACAGCTACACCGTGCCCGGCAGCGGCACGGCTGCGGTTACCGTGAATTGGCAGAATTGATGGGACCCGAGGGCGAGCGCCAGGCCGCCCCCGGGTGCAAAATCCGATGAAGCGCGCACCAGGACTACGCAGGCTTTCGAGCCAAGGCAAGCAGGTGTGCGCTGGCGGCGAGCATGGCGGGTTCAGACTCAAGGCTGCGCGCTACGCGGAGCAAGTCTGCGCGACGGCGGTCGTCGGCCAGCCGCTCGGCGACGTCGGGAAAAATCCATCCTGGGCCTTCAATTCCAAACACACCGGCCAGTTCCAGGCCTGCGTCCAGGACCTCTGCGCGCAGATCCTCGGGCCGATGGAAGTACGCAGTGGTGAAGTAGTCGGGCCTGCCGGAGGGGTTGCGGTGCTGTCCATCGCGCAGGTCGCGCTCGGCGATGGCGGCAAACTGGGGGTCCTCAAAGAGGTCGCGCGCCAGCCCATCCAGCGTGGAAGCAAAGCAGGAGATGGCGGCGGCGCATAGGAGACCGCCGGGCTTGAGGACGCGCGCCGCTTCGTCCAGCGCGCCGGCGCGATCCTGTGCGGAGGTCAGGTGATAGAGCGGTCCCAGCAGCAGAACCAGGTCCGCCGTTGCATCGGGGAACGGCAGGTTGCGCGCATCGCCCAACGTGCAGGAAGCGAGCGGCCGGGCGTTGGCAGCGCTGCGCCGTTCGGCTTCGGCAACGTGGCGCGGTATGGGATCGAGCAGATGGACCGAGTAGCCGAGTCCGGCGAGCCACAGCGCGTGGGCGCCGGCGCCCCCGCCGATGTCGAGGACAGTGGCCGGTGGTGCTGGAGCGTGGCGCAGGATGAGCTCGCGGGTGCGCAGGCCTTCAAGGAGAAATGGTCCCTGGATGAGCCGGTCATCTTCCGGGATTTGGCGGTAATAGTCAGCGACTGCGATGTCGATTTCAGGCAATTGTTCGTCCATGGGTAGCACACTCGTGGGAATAGCCGATGGATTTGGCTGGAGGCGGCGGCCCGGTGCGGTGAATCATGGGATGGGTCCAGGTTTCCAGGCCCACCAGGATCAGCGTCACGATCGCCAGCACTACTTGCAGGCGCTCGGAGCGTCTTTGTTTCGAGCTGAGTTCGCGGCGTCGCCACTGTGCCGAGCCTTGCGCTCGCAGCCGCCGGATCCAGGCCAGGACAGCCAGGTTCACAAGCGCGCCGGCGGCGGCAAAGATCAGCATCGGTATGCGAATGGCGTCCTGGTGAAAACCGCGCGCGGGAGCATAGATGCCGCTGACCGCGGCCAACGCGCCGAAGCCGATGGCCACGCGAATGCCGCTGACGGCAAAGACGGCGGTGCACAGGCTCTGCAGCAGGGCAAAAGCCAGACTCGTGCCGCCCAGCGCGCGCAGCCGCTTCGGAATTTCTTGAGATTCCTGCCCCACCGCGGGACCTCCCTGAGCCTGAACGCTGAAGAGCCGGGCGCTTCCGGCCTAATCAGGGTAGCGCACGGAGCGGACCAGGGCCAACCTCCAATCTTCCAGCTGAAACAAGTTCAGCAGGGACGGGAATCCAATCACCCGTCAGGCGCGTACCTCAAGCGGGTGAACAGCACGGCAGAGTTTTAACTTTCCAGTCGTGTGACTTCCCCTGTAACCTTTTAGACGTGCCTTGACTCCTAAGGTGCGTGACTCAAATGATGCGGGACCGGCAGACTGCCGGCTCGTGAATGAACAACTGGTGGAGAGCATCCGCCCCAACCCCCCAAACGAGGTCAAAAGGATCATGACAAAGAATCAAATCAATGCACTGCTTCTGACGGCGGCGCTCTCCGGTCTGGTCGGTGGAACCTCCGTAGCGGCCAAGGCGGCCACCAACGGCTCACTGAGGGTTTCCGGCATCACCGCCGGGATGCTGCTTGCCGCGCAGGACAAGACTCCGCCTGCCAAGCACTCCTGTAAAGGCAAGAACGACTGCAAGGGCACCGGCGGCTGCTCGACCGGCGACCAGGGCTGCAAGGGCAAGAACACCTGCAAGGGCAAGGGCGGCTGCGCCACCGACGGCTCCAAGCCACCCAAGGCCGTCTAAGATCAACTTCCCCCGAGGGCGCGGCAGGGCGACTGAAACCTGTCTTCCTGCCGCGCCCTCGACTTCGATATTCCCCAATTGATCCCATCGCCAGACCGCAGGGGCTAAAGCCCTCGTCAATATGATGGCGTTTTCGGCACGACTGAAGTCGTGCCCTGACACAAAGCGTTTTTTGAAACGCGCTCAACAGAAAAGCTGTCTCTGACAACTGTGAAGGAATTATGCCCGGCAATCGCTTCAACGCGTACCAGGATCACGGCGTCGGAATCGGACTGAGGATTCCGCACTACAACCACATCTTCGCGCGCAAGCCGGTGGTGGACTGGTTCGAAATCATCTCGGAAAACTTCATGTGCGATGCGGGGCGTCCGATGGCGATCCTCGACCAGATTCTGGAGCAGTACCGGGTGGTGCAGCACGGGGTCTCGATGTACTTCGGCTCCGTGACCGCTCCCGACCCCGAACACCTGAAGCGGCTCAAGCAACTGGTGCGGCGGACCAAAACGCCCTGGCTCAGCGACCATCTTTGCTGGGGCAGCGTGGACGGCACCTACACGCACGATCTGCTGCCGCTGCCGTATACCTGGGAGGCTGTGGAGCGCACAGTGGAGCGCGTGCGCATGGTGCAGGACTATCTGGAGATTCCCGTGGCCGTGGAGAACGTGAGCAGTTATGCGGCCTTTACCGGTTCGCAGATGACGGAGTGGGAGTTCTTGACGGAAGTGGTGGAGCGGGCGGACTGCGGCATTTTGCTCGACGTGAACAACGTCTACGTCTCGTCGGTGAATCACGAGTTCGATCCGATGGAATATGTGAATGCAGTGCCCGCCGAGCGCGTGGCGCAGATTCATATTGCCGGTCACTCGAAGTATGAGAAGTACATTCTGGACACGCACGACCATCCGGTCATCGATCCGGTGTGGGAGCTGTACGCGCGGGCAATCGAGCGCTGCGGGCCTACGCCCACCTTGCTGGAGTGGGACGACCGCATTCCCAGCTTCGACGAGGTTCATAACGAAGCGATGAAGGCCAGCCGCTATCTGCACGGCCAAGCGAATGAGTTGGCGGAGGCGGCGCGATGAGCACCCAGACAATGAGTCAGGAAACCATGAGTCTGGCCGAGCTGCAGCGCCAGATGGCCGCGGCCATCATGATGCCGCTCACGGAGGACGAGGACATGCGGGCGCAAGCTCCCGACGGGCGGCTGATGACCGCGGCGGCCGCGAGCTTTATTGCGCCCAACAGCCGGCTTACGCCGTTTGAACGTTTGGAAATTTACAATCGGCAATATTGGTATCGCGTGCTCGACGCGCTGGCTGAGGACTTTCCCGTGCTGCGGGCGGCGGTGGGCAGCCGCGCCTTTCATGGTCTCTCGATCGAGTACCTCACCGCGCATCCCAGCCGCTCGTTCACGCTACGCAACCTGGGATCGAAGCTGCCGGAGTGGCTTGCGGCGCATCCCGGGTGGGCCGGGCGGCGGCAGCGCCTGGCGCTGGATGTGGTGCGCATCGAGTGGGCTTTTGTGGAGGCCTTCGACAATGCGGAACGCACGCCGCTGACGCTTGATCAGATTGCCACGCTGGACGGCGGCTCGCGGCTCGGGCTTCAACCGCATCTGCAACTGCTGGCCCTCGACTACGCGGCAGACGACATTGTGCTCGCCTTGCACAAGGAGCAAAAGGGCAACGCCAGCGAGGCCGGGGTGAAGCACGAGGAGGGTTCGGCGCCGCCGGCCAAGCTGCCGCGGCTGCGGCGCAGGCCCACCTGGGTCGCGGCGCATCGGCTGGACAACGCGGTCTATTATCGAAGGCTGGAGCGGGAGGAGTTTCACACGCTTGCAGCACTGCGCGACGGGCTGCCACTCGGCGAGGCGTTGGAGGCGGGGTTTCGCGACTCCGCTAAGCCGGATGCACGTCGTCCTGCGCTGGTGCGAGCGTGGTTTGGGCACTGGGCCGAACTGGGCTGGATCTGCGCACCGGAACTGGATTCGTTGGTGGACGGTTAGGAAGGATGGAAATGTCGAAGATTGTCGATCTCGGAAGCAAGGCCTATCGCGGATTCGCATCGCTGCTGAACCTGGCGCAGAGCCCGCTGCTGCTGGCCATCCGGCTCTACTGGGGCTGGCAGTTTGCCCTGGATGGATGGGGCAAACTCACCCATCTCGACCGGGTGACGCAGTTTTTCGCCAGCCTGAACCTGCCGGCGCCGGGGTTGGCCGCGCTGCTGGTTGCGCTGGTGGAACTGCTCGGCGGCGTTCTCTTCGCATTCGGCATTGCCTCGCGGCTGACCTCGCTGGTTCTGTTCGTCAACATGACCATGGCCTACCTGAGCGTGCCCGACGACCGCACCAACTTTTTTCATATTCTCTCCAAGCCGGACGACTTCTATGGCGCCAGCCCTTATACCTATTGGTTTGCGGCGCTGGTAATCCTCATCTTCGGGCCGGGGCTGTTTGCGGTGGATTCGATCATCGGCCGCTGGTTCGCGCCAAAACAGAAGGCCTGACGTCCGGGTTATCATCGAGCCACAAAAACAATTGTGGAATCCGGGGCTTATGCGGATTGTGTATGTGCTTACGTCGCTCGGGGTGGGCGGAGCGGAACGGCAGGTTCTGGCCCTCGCGGCGCGGATGGCAGAGCGCGGGCACGCGGTCGCGCTGATGGTGCTGCGGCCGCGGCTCGCCGAAGAGTGGACGACTACGCTTCCTCTCGTTCATCTCGACATGCGCAGGTCTCCGCTGAGCTTTGTGAAAAGCCTTGTGCGCGGGCGGAGATTTCTTAAAGAATTTTGCCCTGATGTCGTGCACAGTCACAGTTTTCATGCCAACTTTGTGGCGCGGCTGCTGAGGATACTGGTTCCTGCACCAGTGGTTCTTTCGACAATTCACAACGTGTACGAGGGCGGCCGGGCACGCATGCTGGCTTACCGGCTGACCGATGGGCTGAGCTGGCGCACGGCTGCCGTGAGTGCGGCGGTTGCGGAACGGTTTGTGCGGCTGAAGGCGGTTCCGCAAAACAAAATCGTTGTTGTGACCAATGGGATCGACACGGCAGAGTTCGCTCCTCGGGCGGAGCGGCGTGCACAAACGCGAGCGGCCATGGCATTGGACGAAGAGTTCATCTGGCTGACGGCGGGACGGATTGCGCCCGCCAAGGACTACCCGAACCTGTTGCGGGCTTTTGCAAGCGTGAAGACGGCTTGCCCAACTGCGCGGCTTTGGATTGCGGGTGAGGGAGCGGGCGCGGAGTTCGAGCGGGTGAGGGCGCTGGCGGCGGAGTTGGGGCTCGGCCATGCGCTGCGGTGGCTGGGGCTGCGGCGAGACATGGCGGC
>Ga0209517_10007054_pt1 | contig 13621 bp, 11 predicted proteins | sample PeaSoiMetSII2010_FD_187695 | JGI IMG/M metagenome (GOLD analysis project Ga0209517, IMG submission 187695) | Peat soil microbial communities from Weissenstadt, Germany - SII-2010 (SPAdes) (version 2) | ecosystem: Environmental > Terrestrial > Soil > Wetlands > Peat | place: Germany...
TCCCTCCTGCCCTCTAACAAGACACGTGGCCTCAAAGCCGTCTCCAGCCAGGCGCGACTTGTCTCAACGGTGCACAAAATGACTCAACCTCACCTCTCATAGCCCGTTCACGAATAAAGCAGGCTAGTGATTGTGGGCATTGCGCTCTCCACGCTGCATCAGTCGTCTTTGGGATCGCTGTTCCTCATCATGCCCTACCGGCTGCACCCCTTGTGGTACTCACCCATCCTGCCCGTGCTGTTCTTTGTCTCGGCAGTGGCACTGGGGCTGATGATGGTCATCTTCGAGAACCACTTCACCGCATACCTATATCGGCGAAAGCCCGAGACCGAACAACTGGGACCACTGGGCGCCGCCGCGCGCTGGGTTTTGATCCTCTACCTCGCCCTGCGCTTTGGTGACTTAGCGGCGCGCGGCCAGTTGCACTACCTGGTCAGCGGCACATGGCAGGCGAAAACCTTCTGGGGCGAGATTATCCTGATGGCGATGGTCCCGCTCGTGCTGCTCTCAGTGCCGCAGTTCCAGCGCCAGAGGAACTGGCAATGGGCCACGGCTGCCACGGTGGTCTCGGGCATCGTGCTCAACCGCATCGATGTGGGCGGACTGGTGGACCTGAGTCGGGGAAGCCCGCTTTACCTGCCGCGCTGGACTGAGATCGCCGTTAGCCTGGGGATTGTGGCTGCGGCCACCCTGGTCTTTCTGTTTATGATCGAGCATTTCAAAGTTTGGCAGGAGCGGCCCGCTGATTCCGAAGCTGACCCGCGAAAGCTGGCGGAGTTTCAGAAGGTGGATACCACTTGGCTCGGCAGTCCCAGGGTAGCCGCCCGCACCAAATACTCCCTGACCTTTGTCTTGGCAGCAGCAGTCAGCTTTTCGTTCCTGGGCAATCCCCGGGCCGCCAGCCTGGGTGTTGCACCTACACCGGTTCACAAAGCCCGGGGTGGAGAGATCCTCGATATCGACGCAAACCTCGATGGCTATGGCGTGGCCTTTTATCACCAGAGGGAGATCGAGCGGAACGGCGGCAAACAATCGTGTGTGATTTGCCACCACATGAATTTGCCCCACGATAAGGGCTCGGGCTGCTACGAGTGCCACCGCGATATGTACCTGCCCGCGGATGCCTTCCGGCACGACTGGCACGCCTCGCCAACCGGGGCGCGCCTGGCCTGCCTGGAATGCCATCCCCGAGGACAGGTGCGAAGTGCTGTCGGGGCCAAGTCTTGCGCGGACTGCCACAAAGATCTGATTCCGGCGGGAGCCACCATTAAGATCAAGAGCTACACCGCGCCCGCTTACGTGGATGCGATGCATAGGCTCTGCATCGGCTGTCACGCCAAGGTAGCCGAGAGGGAAAACAAGCCGGATGTGGCCCGCTGTGCGGAATGCCACAAAGGGAATCTGAACTTTTCCGAAGCGGAGAACGTTCTCGACCACCGGCGTGCATTGATGGGGCGGGGTATGGTGCTTCCGCCCGTGGTTTCACAGCCATGAATGGCATACTCGACAAAGAACTTGAGAACTATCTGGGGCGAAGTCTGTTCGAGCTTGTGCCCTTTAACGTGTCGGTGATCGACCGGGAATTCCGAGTCCTCGCCGCCAACACTAACTTCGAGGAGTATTTTGGTGAATGGCGCGGCCGGTGCTGCTATGACGCCTGCAAAGGCGCTACGGGGCCGTGTCTTAACTGCCAGGCACTTGCCACCTTCGATGACGGGCGGGTGCGCGTTTCCGATGAGTCCGGCGTGGACCGGCACGGACGCACCTGCCACTATGTGGTCCACTTGGCGCCCGTAAAAGATGCGGACGGCCGGGTGCAGTACGTCATCGAGATGACCACTGACCTCACCGAAACGCGCCGCTGGCGGAGGGAATACGACCTGTTCTTCGAGCGCGTGCCGTGCTACGGTTCGGTCATCGATCGCAGCTTTCGCATCGTCAGGGGTAACGAAAAGTTCCGCCAAGCTTTTGGGGAGGCCGAAGGCGAGTTTTGCTATGAGGCTTACAAGCGCCGAAAGAAGCCGTGTTCTCATTGCCCTGCCGCCCTCACGTTTAGTGACGGGGCAGAGCACGTGTCCGACCAGGTCGGTGTCCATCAGGATGGAACGCCTGCCTACTACGTCGTCACGACTTCAGCGCTTTCTCGAAGCGGACGGAGCGTCGCGCACGTGATCGAGATGGCCTCTGACATCACCAAAGTCCACGAACTGGAAACAGAGTTGAAGAGGGCGCAGGATTTCTATGAGAGCCTGGTCCGTAATGCCGCGTCCGGCATCCTGGCTCTGGACGCGGCCGGCGAAATTCGCATCATGAACCCTGCCTCCCGCGCTCTGCTCAACTGGGAGCCGAGGCGGCCGCCAACAGCGGAGCGGCTTCGGACGATGCTCCCGCCGGATTTCTTCGGGGAGACAAAAGGCAACGAGATACTCATGAACCTCCCCGAAGTCTCGCTGCATGCGGTTGGCGGAGGGGACGTTCCGGTTCGATTCTCGGCCGTTGAACTGAGGAGTCACGGCGCGAGCCTGGGCCGGGCAGCGCTGATGGAAGACCTCCGCGAGGTGAAGAGGCTCGAGCACGAGAGGCTGGAAGCGGAGCGGTTGGTAGCGGTCGGGCAGACAGTTGCGGGACTGGCGCACACCATCAAGAACCTGCTCATGGGCCTCGAGGGCGGAATGTACATGGTAGACACCGGGATCCGGCGAAGCGATGCGGAGCGCATCGTGAATGGCTGGGAAATCCTGCAGCGCAACTTCGAGAAGACCACGGCCCTGGTGAAAGACTTCCTGAGCTTTGCCAAAGGCCGCTTGCCGGAACTGTCGCCCACCGAACCGAATACCTTGGTCCGGAACATCGTCGAACTGTACCACGATGCAGCGGCGAAACAAGGTGTCGAACTCGTGCTGGAAGCGCCTTCCGAAGTCAAGGAGGCCATGTTGGATCCTCGCGGTATCGAAACATGCCTCACCAACCTGGTTTCGAATGGAATCGACGCCGTAACGACGCTGGGCCACGGGGGAGGCAAGGTGGTGGTGCGCACTCGCGAGGAAGGCGACGACCTGGTTTTTGAGGTCGCCGACAATGGTTGCGGGATCGACCAGGAGGTCCAAAGCAAAGTCTTCACCACCTTCTTTACCACGAAGGGAGGGAAGGGGACTGGACTTGGCCTTCTCACCACGCGCAAAATTGTGCAGGAACACGGCGGGAAGATGGAGATTGAGTCCCTTCCCGGACAGGGATCCACATTTCGCATTCGCCTGCCGCGTAGCCGCCTCAAAGCGCTGGCCGCCTCCGCGGAGAGCCGGGCGGCGGATGAGAGGAAGCCATGAGTGTCGAACGGCCGCGCCGCGTGTTGGTTGTGGATGACGAGGCAGACGTGCGTGATTACTTAAAGAGCGCACTCACGGATGCGGGGTTCCTTGTGGAAACAGCCGTTGATGGCCTGGAAGCCTTGGAGATGGTTCAACGCCATGCGCCGGACCTGATCTCACTTGATCTTGTGATGCCCCGGCACTCCGGTGCGAAGTTTTATCGTGCCCTACAAAAGGACAAGCTATTTTGCAGGATTCCTGTCCTGGTTGTCACCGGTCACGCGCGCGACGAACTCGGCAGGGCGGACTTCGAAACGATGACCATGTCCGGCCCCGGCGTCTACTTGGAGAAGCCGGTTCACCCTGACAGTTATGTTGCCGCCGTGCGCAGACTCCTGGGCATGGAAGGCAAGGAATCGCCGAAACCGACCTCGGAGGATCTGCGGCGTGAGCTGTCGCGTGCGCTGTCTGGCGCGGGTAGCGATGCACTCCAGCGAGCGCTCGATGCCCTGAGAAAAAAAGAGAGGTAACAGCGTGAACGCACAAAAGAAAATTCTTGTCGTCGAAGACGAACCGGATCAGATCGCTTACCTTGAGACGTTGTTCAAGGATGAGGGTTACGCGGTCCTCACCGCCGCCAATGGGCGTGACGGTTTCGAAAAATCCAAGTCGGGCCATCCTGACCTGATCACGCTCGACATCTCCATGCCGGAAGAATCCGGAGTTCGCATGTTCCGCGATCTCCAGGCTGACTCGGCCACCTCCGATATCCCGGTCATCATCATCACCGGCGTCTCGCATGATTTTAAGCGTTTCATTGAGACGCGCAAGCAGGTGCATCCGCCCGAGGGATATTTTGATAAGCCGCTCGACCGCGAAAAGCTTCTGACCAGGATCAACGAGCTTCTGGTTAGTCACCGGCCTGGGATCCACGCACCGCGCTGAGAATTGCCCGGCGCCGGGTGATTACTCGTGGCAGATCCGGAAGTCTTTGCGAAGACAAGGTTCGGCCGATTGGGATCGGACGGTAGCAGGAAAAAATGATCCCGGCTCCTGGGGTAGAGAGCTCGCTTTTAATCTGCGATTTCCCAACCGCGGACGCGCAGGTATTCCAAGACCCTTTCGGCGCTTTGTTCGGGAGTCTCCTGATCCGTGTGCAGCACAAGTTCCGGCCGAACCGGTTCCTCGTAAGGGTCCGAGACACCAGTGAAGTTCTTCAGTTCCCCCGCCAAGGCCCGTTTGTACATGCCCTTGCAGTCCCTCTGCACGCAGACCTCCAGTGGGCAATGCACATGGATTTCCACAAAGCATCCAATTAAGTGGCGGAGTTCGTCGCGAATGGCACGGTAAGGTGAGATCGCGGCGCCGATGGCAACAACGCCGTTGCGAGACAAGAGGTGACACACATATCCAATGCGACGGATGTTCTCGTCCCGATCTTCTTTGCTGAAGCCTAATCCCTTGGTCAACTTTTGCCGCACCACGTCGCCATCCAGTAACTCGACCTTAAGCCGGGAGCGCTGCAACCGCTCGAACACGAGTTGTGAAATGGTGGACTTGCCGGAGCACGGCAAGCCGGTGAACCAGAGTGTAACACCGCCGACATCGCTCTTCAGGTTATTTGATATCATCCTCAGTAGTTATCTCCCATTGATTCGAGGAGGCATTTATCTCCTTCTGTCCACCCTGTGTTTGAGTGCACACGCGAGCGGAGTAGTCCACTAGCACCGTACACGGACTATCCCCCGCATGCCGGGCGGCGCTAAATGCATCTCCCTATTGTTTTTTAGCTGCTGGCGCTGTGGCTTCCTTGTGTGAGATCGCCGCGGAACTCCCCCGCTAACAAGCTCGCCAGTACCATGAGTCCATTTGGGAGCGAGCGCAGCAGCCCCATAATCTACATCTTTTTCCAGCCGTTGGCACCAAAATCCGGCTCGGGGCTGTGCGAGTAAGCAGGATGAGACCTGTTTCTGTGGGGCATTGCAGCTTCGGCCTGAATTACAGATTGGCCCGTGTTGTCTCAGGGCGCGGCTCCGCGGCCTCGCGCATAATGGCGACGAGTGTGCGTTCGACTTCCTCCAAAGCAAATAGCTCCAATCTTCAGAAATGTAAGGATGACCGTCCGCATCGGGGGGCGGCTCGCGGCTGAGGCGGCCCCAGGACCAAGGCCATCGGTGGGAAATTCATATGCCATCTGGACTCCACCGTCTGTCCACGAACCGCATGTGAAGCAACCTGAGTTTGCCGGGCCCATTCATACTTGCCCCGCAATCCTGTGCGTGAAACTTCGGCGATTTCCGTAACTCAGGGATGAGCTACAGGGCCGGCAGATTGTTCGGGATCGTCGGCCCCGAACGAGTAATTGCCTGCAAGAAACTGCTCGGTGTACCACTTCATGGCGTCATGACTGCTCATGTACATATCAAGCTGCGAACTGCACGCCATCAGCCGGCCGAGGATATCGAGATTCAATTCCGTCTCGTCGGCAGAAGCCCTCTTGCACCAGGCATTGACCAGGTCGCCGCGACGATCGACGACGAAGCCGTAGTGCGAGAGGCAGGCTTCGAGGAAACAGGCCCGCAAGCTTCTCCGTTGCCGTGTGGAACCTCCTCCCGTGAAGCGAAAGGAAATGTAATTGTTCGAGGGGTTATCGGAAAGGCAAGCGTCCACCAAGGAAAAGTGATAGGCGAGGCGCGAGTTCAAGTTCATGTAATCGTCGGCCACGAGCAGGTAGCTCCGGTCGCCGAGCGCACGGACAACACTGTCCTGCGAGGCCATCGAGCCGGTGATTATGGAAGCGAGATCGCCTAGGCTAGCTGGCATTTGCCGCCTCCAACTGACTGCCGGGTGGGTGATTCCTTTCCACAAGGCCTGAAAGGGCCTGGACGTGATCTGGGGGGGCGGAACTTCGTCAGCCTCTGCAACACTTTGGTCCAGCCCCCCGCCCAGGTCCAACACAAACAGGTTGACTGGCACAGAGGCGAGGAGCTTCTTGGAACGATGCGGTTGGTGCTTTAAATCTCGGTCCTGGAGCGCGAACATGACCTCGACCGCCCGCTCGTGACAATACCGGAGCACGTCATGAGCGGATCTGCAACCGCGGGGCCGGAAATTATACGCGCCGGGGTCGCGCAGATGCAGGGTGAGCAATCTACTGCTGAGGGTGTCGTTGTTTTTCTCGCGGTAGCGTTCCGTCAGTGGAATCAGAACGGGCGGAGCCGGCCAGAGGTTCCCTTTGTAGACCACCGACTGCGAGGCGTCCAGACTGATTACCTCCCCGGTTTTGATCAGATCAAAGGCGGCCCCCATCTGCAAGACCGACGGCACCTTGAATTCCCTCAACAGCGTGGCGGCGTGGCCGGCAAGGTTGCCGCGCTCGGCAACCAAGCCCGCGATACGCGGAAAAACCTCGACAATCTCCGGCGAGGCGCGCCGAATGACTGCGATGGCACCCTCGGGGGTCTTGAGTAGCGCCTGCGCGTCCTCCGCCAGGTAGGCTGGGCCAGAAACCTGGCCTGGACAGACTGTGGTCCCACCCGATAACAGGACCTCTCCTCCCGAGCGAGTCTTTAAACGAGCGCGCCCGGCGACGACCAGAGGTCGAGACTGAAGAATCCAGATGCCTCCGGACTGGTCAAGCACCCACTCGATATCCTGGGGAGCGCGGAAATATTCTTCAATGCGGCATCCGTATTCGGCTAGTATGCGCAGATGGTTGGGTTCAAGGCTGGGCGTGGCAGATTGGCCGGAAGCCAGCGGAGCGCGGCTCACGCCTCCACCCTCCTGAAGAACGAGTTCTTCCTCTTTTTGTGCTATCTGCGATTCAAGAATGGAGTGGGGCCACCGGCGGGACACGACGAATAAGTCGGGCGTCACCCGCCCGCTGGCAATGTCTAAGCCCAAACCCCGGATGGATGTCACCCACAAAACATCACGCTTAGCATCCTTGGGGTCGCGTGTATAGAGAATACCTGCGGCCCGGGCGTCGAGGACAGGTAGGATAAGCACAGCCATGGGGCTCTCGACTTCCGTCAGCCCCGTCGAGAGCCGATAAGATAGCGCCCTTTCGCTGAACCGCCCAGCCACGACACGCTTATAAGCCTCGATCATCTGGCCAGCAGGGACATTGATCAGGCTGAGAAATTGACCGGCATATGACCTCGCCCCTCCCTCGCCCACAGCGCTGGAGCGGACCGCAAAGCCTTGCGCCTCAGTTCCCAGTTTTCGGGCCCGCTCACCAATCGCAACCTCCACTGCTCTCGGAACGGGGCAGGCCATCACCAGCTTTGTAAGGTCGGCGGAAATCGCCTGGAGTCCTTCCAGGTCACCGAGATCGGCCTGACGAAGCGATTCGCGGATGGCCCTCCATAAAGGAATGCCGCAGAATTGGCGATAGGCCTCCGTCGTCAGGACATAGCCGTTCGGAACCGGTAAACCTACCTTGTTTTTGATCTCACCTAGTGCCGCGGCTTTGCCCCCAACTTCTCCGACCGCCTCCGAACCGATCTCCGATATCCAGACCGCCAGTCGAGACGGAGACGCTTCCTGTCTCAGGCTGAGATAACTCTCGATCTCTCCATGCTGTTTATCCAGAGCTTGGGTCAACACCGGATAAGCGGTCCCGCTCATTTTTTCCAGCTCTTCGACAATCGTTCGCCCTTTTTCGAAAATCGAGGCGACACGTCCGGCCAGCACGTCGCGAAGCGGAGGAACATACAGTAGGTCCTCTTGTAATTCGCCCATCAATTCGAGGCTTTCATTGTTGAGGGAGAGGAGCCTGCGAAAACTGGCGTACTTCTGCCGTAGCATGACCTCGGCAGACGTAGCACCGTCCTTTGAATCCACTTTTCGCCACGACCTGAACATAAACGCTCTGCCGTTCGATTGGGCCAGTGAGACCGGGCCCACGCGCACCGTTGAGCCCATCAGTGAGCAGCTACTTTCCGTTCGAAGACATGAGAGGCGACGAAGTCGATGCCGAACCCTGCCGCCATCGCAATGATAACAGAGATGAACCCGTAAAAAGACGAGTGCTCTCGAGCCATGCTGGCGATCAAAGCGGGGAAGCCGACTTCCACAACCGCCAACTCCACGTCCGCATGGTTGACAACCTCGCCATCTCGGCATTCGAGAACGCTCACTTGGTATTTCCCCGACGTAGCCGATCTGGGCATTTGAAAGTCCAGGCTGTAAGGAAGACCCTCTGGAGACGCCGCACCTAAATGAACGCTGACGGAGTTGAGCCGATAATCCCCCTGCTTCGCTTTGAAGGCCAGAAAGTCGTACGCGAGGCGATCTCGATCCTCCGCCTTGGCATCAGTCTGCACTTGCTTCTTAAGAGAGGCCAGGTCGAGTTGGTACTGGTCTAAGACCGCGGAGTTGAGGCAGGCGTTAAGGGGCGCTGAGCTGAAAATCATCAGCAAGGAAGGGGCGCCAGAGATGGTGACCTTGCCTGTGTTCACCCAGATCGGTCCAACCCGGCCAAGCTTGTTGAAGACTCGGGCGGCAGACGGTCCGCGCACCACAACAATGATCTTGTTGCCTGCGCTCGCCATCCCGGCGATGCGCATTTTGGCGCCGCCGTAAAAGGTCCCCGTTTTCACCGTCGAGGGGGTTACTTCAACCTTGGCAGGTTCGACTGCCGCAAGGGTCTGGGCCAAGAGTGAAAGCAGCAGGAATGGGAGAGTGAGGAGCAAGGGATTCCGGCGGCTCATGCTCACAACCCCCTCGCAGGCGTGATCTTCAAGCTGGGTGTCATAAGCAGGCCCACCGCCATCTTAATCATGACCAATAACACAATGGAAGCCAGCAGGATCTTCAGTTGGTCACCTCGCAAGAGTCGGCCAAGCCGAGCGCCGATCTGCGCACCAATCGTGGAACCCGCGGCCAGGAGGAGCGCCAGCATCAAGTCAACAGTATGGTTAGTAGTTGCCTGCAAAAACGTCACGCCGGCGGAAGTGAATAGAATTTGAAAAAGGCTGGTTCCAACCGCCTTGTGCATGGGCATGCGCAGAAGATAAACCATCATGGGAAGCATGATGAACCCGCCGCCCACACCCATGATGGCAGCCAGGATTCCCACAATTCCACCCAGCGCCAATGGGACAATCAAGGAATGACGAACCTGGGAACTGGGGAAGTCAACCTGGAAGGGCAGACGACTGAGCAGGCCTTCGCCGGATGAAGCCTGGTAGGATTTTGGAACCAACGTTCCACGTCGCAGATTCGAGAGGCTCTCAAAGAACATATAGCTTCCGATCCCCCCCAACATCAGGACGTATGTGACAGTGATCGCGAAGTCGGCAGTGCCAAGCGCCCGCAAGACCCTAATGATCTGAACGCCGATCCAACCCCCAGCCAAGCCTCCCACCAACATCGTGATTCCCAGCTTGACATCCACGTTTCCCAGTCGAAAGTGCGCCGCCGCCCCCGAGGACGCTCCCGCGACGATTTGGCAGGAATCCGACGCGGCGGCCACCGTGGGTGGGATACCGATCATCATTAAGATGGGCGTGAGCAAGAACCCTCCACTGACTCCAAACATGCCGGAAAGGAAACCGATCATGGCACCCACTCCCACCAAAAGCGGAAGTGCGATGCTCATTCTGGCTATCGGGAGAAGTATCCACATGATGGCCTCAGAATTTCTTCTGGCCAACGGAAGGCGGCAGACTCAACGGAGGGAGGGCACTCCCCGAACCGCATAGGCGAACTACAAGCGAGTGCCCAGGGTTAACTCGTCCAGGGACAGTACCGTCACGCCCGGAACTGCCATTGCCACCCGTCTGACCTCATCTAATTCACCGGTCTGCGTTACTTTGCCGCGAATAGAAACATGGCCGTCGCTCGCCCTCGCCTCCACCTCGAGATGCGCAGTACTGGGATTCATTGCCAGAACGGCGCGCACGCGGCTGGCGATTGCAAAGTCTTGCAACTCCGCCAGGCATGCGGGTGAGAGCTCGAAACACTTCCGAGCTCGCGTGAGGGCGCTAATGACCTCACATGCCTCGTCGATGTCCATGTGCTCCAGGTTGACAACCAAGTCATAAAGAGCGGGATCTTCCCAGTTGACGCCATAGAGAAACTGCGTCCATTTTCTCCTGCCCTCGTCCATTTTCTGGATATATTCGCGCGCGTCGTCGCCGGTGAGCTTCAGTCTCTCCTCAATCATGACGAGGCGCATTTCGATCGGAGCGATGATCCTGATCCTGAAGACGAGCGGCGCGCCTTTCAGCATCAGATGCCCGGCATTCCCATGGTAGACGACGTTCCCATTCTTCACCTCTTCGGCAAGTGCAGCCTGAAACAACGTCAGATATTGGTACCGCTTGTGGCTAAAGCGTTCCAGAAATCCCGGGGGCTTGAGCAAGGCGGCGAGAAGTTCATCGTGAGAAGCACCCTCAGCTGCGGCGCGCTCGACAATGGTTTCTCTTCCGACGCAACGATACCCCAACTTTACGGCCAGGCACGCCGCGAGGGTCTTGCCCCCGCTGAAGGAGCCACGCGAGATCGTGATCACGGACATACACCCTCCGTTCGGCCAGCAAAAATAACCTGATCGTCAGCACAATGTCAAACTCTTATTCTGTGCAGCAGGCTTCCAGGCCGTCCAGTAAGGTCACGGCGATGTTTGTCATGATATGATTGGGGTGCCATCGCCGGGACGCTGCGGAAGTGGGGTTGTGTCGATGCAAATGGGGAAAGTCTATCTAGTCGGCGCCGGACCAGGTCATCCTGAATTGCTGACGCTGAAAGCCGCCGAACTCCTCAAAGCGGCCGACGTCATCGTGTACGATCGCCTCATTCAGGAAGAAGTCCTCGCGCTTGCCAAGGTTTGCGCAGAGCGAATCTATATGGGCAAGCCGGTGGGGAAACACGAGTCGCGTCAGGCGGAAATTCACGACATGTTGGTTCGCAAAGCTCGCGAAGGGAAAATGGTGGTTCGGCTCAAGGGTGGAGATCCCTTCCTTTTTGGCCGAGGGGGAGAAGAAGCGGAGTTCCTCGCTGAACAAGGTGTTCCATTCGAGGTGATCCCGGGAGTCTCCTCGGCGCTGGCGGCGCCTTTATGCGCCGGCATCCCGGTGACGCACCGCGATGCCGCTTCCTCCGTGGCGATTGTGACGGGCCATGAAGCCACTAAAGACACTAGCCGTTTGGACTGGGATGCCTTGAGCCAACTGGATACGCTCGTCTTCTTGATGGGCGTGCATAACGTCGGACGAATCGCCCAGGAACTCGTGGCGCACGGGCGCGACCCCGGTACCCCCGCCGCCATGATTCAGACGGCTTTCTGTGCTGGGGAGAGGGTGGTGGTGGCGACTCTGGCCGACATTGCGGATGTGGTCGAACGGGCGGAGATCGGTCCTCCCGCCACCCTGGTGGTGGGAGAGGTGGTCCGGCTTCGGGAAAAACTGAAAGACTCGCAACGCGACCTCCTTCCCTCGGAGACAGGTCGATGGTTCGGTCTCGCGCCCATGCCCGATCAACTCTTGCGGATGGCCGCGGCTGGGCTGGGCAGTCAGGTCTTGGGATTTGCCCTCGCGCTTTCGTTGTTTGACGTGATGGAAGACTGGCAATCGGCGACAGCCATTGCGCAGCGATATGATCTGCACCTTGGTGCTGCGACGGAGATCCTCGATTGCCTCGTGGCGCTGGATTTGCTCGAACGCGCCTCGGGGAATTACCGAAACCTCGAGTTGGCGTCGGTTTACCTGAGAAGCGATACACCTAAGAGTCTGAGGCCGGTGCTTCTTCACCAACTCGCCCAGTTCAGCCGCTGGGAAGCGGTGGCGGCCTATGCGCGCAGCGGCCACAGGAGCCAAGTGTCGTCCGGCAAGGAAGCTTCAGACTTCGATTGCTGCGAATGCCTGGCGGTCTTCTCCGCTCCCGCGGTCGCGCAGAGACTCGATTTGGCCGACAAGAGCCCAGCACTCTTCCTAGGTTGGGGAGGTGAGGCTTACCACGAGGCTCTGACCCGACGCTGGCCTGGCCTTGCCTTGGAAGTCAGGAATCCCTTGCTGGGTTCCAACCCATCACCTGGGTTGCAGGCCGATGGGTATGGAGCCGTGATTCTGTCAGGACTGGTGGCGCGCTCGGCGGAGGAGGAAGAACTGATTTTACAAACTTCCGCCACCGCCTTACGAGACGACGGTGTATTGGTCCTCCACGACGCCTTCTTGCCCGCCGGATTGCTGCCCCCTGAGGTAGTGCTCGGGGCACTGGGCCGGCATCTTACCTGCCGGCCCGGCGATAATTGGTCCGTTGAACGGTTGGGCACGGCGTTGGAAAGCCTGGGACTTCACCAAATGCGCGCAGAGTGTCTCCCGAGCGGCACGATGATTGTGACAGCACGAAAAAGCGCCAAATCTAGCGATGGTCGCTGACGGCAACTCTTCAGATGCGTCCACACCACAATTCTGCTTGGGAAAGTGCCGAAATACGGCAGGAGCGCAGCACTCCTTGGACAAAGGGCACGCTTCCCGGGAGAAGGCCTTGGAAGCAAGACGTTCGTTGTTCACAGTCCGGCACGCTAATGAGTGCCGCACTTCTAACCAGCGGCATAGACGTTCACTAACTGCAGACGCGTCGCGTTTAGTCGGCCTGCAATCACTTCCGTCAGTGCGCGGTAGAGTTCGAATCCCAGTTCGGGATCCTTACGGCACTCTTCAATCAGGGTCACACCCTTGATCCCGAACGCTTCAGTGTCTACCCTGGCGCGTACTGCAGCGGTGGCCAGTCGCGGCTGCACCAGAGCCGACCAACAGATCATGTCACCCGCGCTCCCGGTCCGGATCGTACACCGTCCTTGGTGTGGCACGTAGATCTCCACCGCCACTTGGCCGCTCTTGACAATGTACAGACGTTCGGCGGGCTGATCGACGCCGATGATATCCTGTCCAGCCTTGAATCGAAAAGGCTCGGCAAGCGAAATAAGCTTCTCTCGCACCCGCGGCGAAAACTTGTCCAGGAATTCTCCACTCCAATGTGACTGTTCAGGCATATCGGTTGCTCCTCGGTGGCGTTAATATTCGCGTAGCAATCATTAGGCCAAGTTCGCAGGTGCCGAGTGCTGGTGAGAGATAAACGCAAGAAAAGGCTTAGGCGATCAACGAGCACAGCGGAGGTAAGCGAGAGGGCGCGGTCAGTCAATATGTCGTTGCCTCGGTGCGCGTTGCGACAAATGACCCAGTTAGCGATTGCACGCATGGGGTAATCCCGAATTCGTAAGTTGAACTGCGATTTGAAGGGCTAACTGCCGTCATCGAGCCGTTCGTTTACCCTGTCGCTGGCGGTTGAAATTCCAACTTGCGCGA
>Ga0209517_10007057_pt1 | contig 13617 bp, 15 predicted proteins | sample PeaSoiMetSII2010_FD_187695 | JGI IMG/M metagenome (GOLD analysis project Ga0209517, IMG submission 187695) | Peat soil microbial communities from Weissenstadt, Germany - SII-2010 (SPAdes) (version 2) | ecosystem: Environmental > Terrestrial > Soil > Wetlands > Peat | place: Germany...
CGGGATGATGCGTGGGTGTTTCCATCGGAACGGATGACGCCGCTCTCGAAGGACAATTGCTGGCGGCGGTCGATGCAACCCCGGCTTGCGAAAGTGGGCCTTGGGTGGGCGAATTTTCTGGTGATGCGCCGGACGCATGCAACCTTGATGAAGGCCCTCGGGGTCGATGGGAAGCTGGTCGCGGATCAGCTCGGCCACAGCCTCGATGTCAATCAGAACGTCTACACGCAATCGCCGGTCGAAAGCCGGTTGGCGATGGTGAACCAGTTAGAGAAAAGCTTGCTGGTGATGTAAACGGAGCACAAACGGAGCACAGGGTGAAACGGGTTTATGCAAGTCGTTGAAAAAGATGGAGCGGGAGACGGGGTTCGAACCCGCGACGTCCAGCTTGGGAAGCTGGCATTCTACCACTGAATTACTCCCGCTTGCCTCTACGACTCGAACATATCAAAACGCGGGCTTGGCGTCCAGTCCACTCACATAGGGTTCCAGCGGGAGGACTACCTGTCCGTCGACGAGGGGGACGCAGTCCGGCGGAAACTCCTGCACAAACTCGACGCCCTCATTTTCGAGCCGCGTGATGAACTCATCGAGATGCGCCATGGCGCCGTTGGGCAGATCATGGAGCACGATGAGCGTCCATTGTCGTGAACGGCAATCGGCGAGCGCGCGCTCCAGCCAGCCATCGGGATCGCGATAGTCGCCCGGCACCGAGTTCCAGAGCACGCACGTGTACGAGCCGGCGATCAGCTTCTCCACCACCGCGGGATGTAGCAAGTGGCGGCCGAGCACGCCGGATCCAGGCGGACGGAAGAGACGGCGCGGTTGCTCAGTCTGTTGGATCCAGGCCAAAGCCTTCTCAGCCTGTTCGAACTCCCGCAGCGCATCCACCCGATCCATACGGCCGAGCGGAGAGGAGTGATTGAACGTATGGTTGCCGATCCAGTGGCCTTCAGCAATGGAGCGACGGACGATTACCGAGCCCTCTGGCGTGACGGCTTTTCTGCCGAGCACGAAGAACGTGACCTTAATCCCGTGGCGAGCCAGGCAATCGAGCACCGCTGGTGTGACCTGCGCCTCCGGTCCGTTGTCGAACGTAAGGGTGAGTCTTCTAGCGCTTGGCAACGAGTACGTCTTCGACGATTTCCTTGAACTCGGCCGGACTCAGCAGCCCGCGCTTTTCGATGCCCTTGTCTTTGACGCGCCGCAGCATCTCACCCACCGCTTCGTCGTCGGTTCCGGTGATGCCCATCTGCTCGAGGTTGTAAGTGATGGACGCCTTGCCGCTCTTCTTCCCCAGTACCACTTCGCCGCGCCGGCCGGTGAGCGCCGGGTGAGTTCCGAACATCGCGAGCGGCTCCTTCACCACCAGGTCCACACCGATGCCCGATTCGCGCGTAAAGTTGCGATCGCCCAGGATTGGTTTGTTCGGCGCGATGTCGAATTGGCTGATGCGGCTGACCAGTTCGCCGAGTTCGGGGAGCTTGCCGAGATCGTAGTGGGTGTCGTAGCCGTAAAGCACGTGTAGCGCGACGATCAATTCCTCGAGCGCGGCGTTGCCGGTGCGCTCGCCCAGACCATTGGCGCAGCTATGCACCACTTCAGCGCCCGCCTCAACTCCGGCCAGTTCTGTCGCCACTGCCATGCCGAAATCGTTGTGGGTGTGCACTTCGACCGGAAGCTTGGTGATCGATTTGACCAGGCGGACCAGATACTTCATTGCCTCTGGTAGAACGCAGCCCATGGTGTCGACCACGCCGACCGAATCCGGAGGCGCCTCCTGCATGAGGCGAGTCAGCAGGTTGATGAGATCTTCCTCGCGGGCGCGCGTGGTGTCGTATGGAAAATAGACCGCGTAAAGGCCACGGGATTTCGCATAGTTGACCACTCCGATGCTCTTCTTCAAAACATCTTCCCAGGTCCACTTGAATTGGTACTTGAGCTTCGGATAACCGATGGGGATTTCGATAATCACGCCCTGACAACCGCATTCGACCGCCTTGTCGATGTCGGCGTTCATGGCGCGCGCAAAGGTGAAGATTTTCGATTTCAACCCCAGCTTCGAAATTTCCTTGATGGCCTGGAAATCCTGTTCAGACACGGCGGGCATGCCCGCTTCGATGCGGTCCACGCCAATTTCGGCCAGTTTCTCGGCGATCGCCACCTTATCAGCGACGCTGAACACGACTCCCGGGGTCTGCTCGCCGTCGCGCAGCGTGGCGTCGTGAATGCTCACTCGCGCGGGCAGTTGAAATGTCGACCGCACCTCCGGAACGAAATTGTAGGGACTAACCCACCATTCATTTTCTCTATAGTATTTGTCGTTCATGGCCTTGTACTGCCAACTATAACACTCAGGGGCGTTCATGATCGGTGATTAGTCCTATCCGAAACACGCCGGCGCCTCGGGCCACATCGATCACCGTTGCGACATCGGCAAACTCCAGTTCAGGAGCGCCGTCGAGGAAAAGAACACCGCCCGGCCGCGCGGCGAAGACCAGTCTTAAACGTGCGTCCAACTCGCGATCGACGGCTGATTTTCGGGTGCAGGTTCGGGCCGCTACGAGAGCATGCCCGAGGCCTGACTGGCCGGCCCCACGCGCAATCCGGACCACTCCTCGCACAGCAGGATCGAATTAGCGGGGTTCTGGGAGGAATATTTCAGCGAGGCCGGCCGTCCGACTAACCGCTGGGGATCGCCCGGAATCAACTCGCGCAGTTTCGAGATGTCTTGTGAAGCTGTGTAGGTAATGCCGCGCACCGAATATTCGTAGAAGATTGCGTCGTCGCTGATTTCGAGGATGGTGGCATCGCCCAAGCGTCCATTCGAGTTCACCTCCAGCCGCCGGCGCTGCTCTTTATCCTTCGGTGTGCGACGGATGCGCACCACGATGTAAATCGCAACGGCCAACAGCACAAGCGATACACCACCGACCATCAGTGCCTCTGTCATTGGAAATACCTGGAAAGACGCCCGGGCGCGATAGGCTAATCCTCTGGAGCGACGGTGTTCTCCAACACGCCGACCCCATCGATTTCAATTCGCACTCGCGAACCTGGCTGCAGCGAACCGACGCCGGCCGGAGTGCCTGTTGCGATCAAATCACCCGGCTCCAACGTCATAAATGCGCTTACGTAGGCGATTATATCATTCACGCTGAACATCATTTCCGTGATGGACGCGTCTTGTTTCTTCTCGCCGTCGACAAACGTCCGGACGCGCAAGCTGGCCAGTTCCACTTCATCGCGCGGGACGATGCAGGGCCCTACGGGACAGAACGTATCGTAGCCTTTGCCGCGGGTCCATTGACCATCTTTCCGTTGCAAGTCGCGCGCGGTGACGTCGTTGACGCAGGTGTAGCCCAGAATGTAGCCGGCCGCGTCCGAGCTTTTCACGTTGCGAGCGCGCCGGCCGATCACAACTCCCAATTCGCCTTCATAGTCGAGACGTTGCGACAGTCGCGGGTACAGGATCACGCCACCCGACCCAAGGATCGACGAGGGGGGCTTCAAAAAGATAGTGGGCTCGGCGGGCACTTCGTTCCCGAGTTCCTTGGCATGTTCGGCGTAATTGCGGCCGACGCACACGATCTTGGAGGGCACGCAGGGCGGCAAAAGCCGCGCACCCGCGGGCAGGCCAGCGAGATCACCGTGCAGTACGGCCGGATCGGCGTCCGTGGCCCAGGGGACGATGTCGTGGTTCAAACTATAACGGACTGTTTTCATGGGGAAGTCTTCAGGGAGCAATGATGTCCACGGGAGCACTGGCCGCGCTCTGGTTACCGACCTGATCGAGGGCCGACACTTGATAGCGATAATGTTTTCCGCTTTGGACGCCGTGATCCGAATACGCGGGGGCATCCAAATCGCGAGCGATCTCAACGAACGGCCCGCCACCTTCGGAACGAAAGACGCGATACTCCTTAAAATCGGGCTCTGTGTTCCGCGTCCACGCCAGTTCGACGGTCCCAAGACCCACCGACGCAGTGAGCCCGGAAGGGACATCGGGCGCGAAGGTGTCCATCGGAGTGATGGTTTCGGGACCGGCCATGTCGCTCTCCACTTTACCGCGCATGCTCTGGACGGAGTATTGATAGGTCTTGCCATACCCCGCGCTGATGTCGACGTAATTGCCCTCGGTCGCGGTGGCGAGCACCGTGGGCCGCTGGTCCTGGACAGCTTTTCGAAAAATACGGAACTCGCCGGCGCCGGCGGCACGCCAAGTCAACTGCACGCCTTTGACCGTGACGGCAACGTGAAAATCCGCGGGGGTTGGCAGCGGCTGCTCCACATGAATGGTCTTGAAATCCGACCAGCCCGCGTCCCGTCCTTTCGGATTCGTCACTCGCACGGCGACGATCACATCGCGGTCAACGAAGCTTGCCACGGGAAAACGGGCATGAACGGGGCCGGGATGATCCGGAGTAGGCACGTCCACGCGTGAGGAACTCTTCAGCCACTCGTCTACGCTCCATCCGTTGGCGGGGTTAGGGCCGGCGCGCAACTCCACGCCTCCGATATCCTCCAGTGGCATACCTTCGGTAGTGAGCGGCGCGATGCTGAAATCGAAATCAAGATTGGCGCCACGCTCCACCACCGCGAGATCGAGGACGCGCGAAGGAAGTCGCAGTGCGGGATACAGAGGTTCACCGATAGACCCGCATCCAGCAAGCAGCGCGCAGACTCCGGCGCAAAGAACCACCGCCATCATGCGCATCGGCTACAGGATGTACCGGCTCAGATCTTGGTCCTTGACGATGTCGGCCAGTTGCTTGCGAACGTATACGGCGTCGATGCGGACGTTCTTCTTCTTGAGGTCTGGCCCGGCGAAAGAAATCTCTTCGAGCAGCTTCTCCATGATGGTGTGCAGGCGCCGCGCCCCAATGTTTTCGGCCATTTGGTTGACGCGAGCAGCGAAGCCGGCAATCTGTTCGATGGCGTCGTCGGTGAACACCAGCTTGATGCCTTCGGTATCCAGCAGGGCGATGTACTGCTTCACCAGCGCGCCCTTGGGCTCCTTCAGAATGCGAATGAAATCCGCTTCCGTGAGCGATTTCAGCTCGACACGAATCGGGAACCGGCCCTGGAGCTCGGGGATCAAATCGCTCGGCTTGGAAACGTGGAACGCGCCCGCGGCAATGAACAGAATGTGATCCGTCCGCACGAAGCCATGACGGGTATTGACCGTCGTTCCTTCCACGATGGGCAGAATATCGCGCTGAACGCCTTCACGGCTCACGTCGGGACCGTGGCCCGATTCACGGCCGGCGATCTTGTCGATTTCGTCCAGGAAGATGATGCCGCTGCGCTCCACGCGGTCGAGCGCGACGCGCGTGACCTGATCAATATCGATGAGCTTTTGCTCTTCTTCCTGAACCAGGTACTCGGCGGCTTCGGCAACGCGCATCTTTCGCTTACGGGTGCGCTGGCCAAACAGACCCGGCAGGACGTCCTTCAGGTTCACGTCCATTTCTTCCAGGCCGGTATTGGTGCTGATCTCGAACGTGGGACCACGCTCGCGCACATCGATCTCCACCATGCGATCATCCAGCTTGCCCGCGCGCAATTTCTCGCGGAGTTTCTCGCGCGTGCGGTCGGCGCTTTCGGAAACTTCCGGCTGCGGTGGCATCAACAGATCCAGCAGCCGCTCTTCGGCATTTTTCTCCGCGCGTTCGGCTACTTCTTCGAGGCGCTCCTCGCGCACCATATCGATGGAGATGTCCACCAGGTCCCGAATCATGGCTTCCACGTCGCGTCCGACGTACCCGACTTCTGTGAACTTGCTTGCCTCTACTTTCAAGAACGGGGAGTTGGCCAACTTAGCGAGCCGCCGCGCAATCTCTGTTTTGCCCACGCCGGTAGGCCCGATCATGAGGATGTTCTTGGGCATCACTTCCTCAGCGAGCTCTGGCTCCAATTTTTGGCGGCGGATGCGGTTACGCAACGCGATGGCGACGGCGCGCTTAGCGTCGGCCTGTCCAATTACATATTTGTCGAGCTCTTGAACGATCTCGCGAGGCGTTAACTCATCGAGCAGCGGCGTTTCATCGAGCGCTTGGCCTGGCAAGTAGATCACCATCTAACCCAATTCCTCGAAGATTATTATCTCGTTGGTATAGATGCAAATTTGTCCGGCGATCTTCATGGCCTTGTCGGCTATTTCTTTCGCTCCCAGTTTAGTATTTTCGATCAGCGCCGTGGCGGCGGCCTTCGCGAATGGTCCGCCGGAGCCTATGGACGCTACCTCGTTGTCGGGTTCAATCACGTCGCCATTTCCGCTCACGATGTAGGTGTTGTTCACGTCGGCCACCAGCAGCAGCGCCTCCAGGTGCCGCAATACCCGATCGGTTCGCCACTCTTTGGCAAGCTCGACCACCGAGCGCGCCAGATTGCCGTTGAACTGCTCCAGCTTGGCTTCAAAACGCGCGAACAGCGCGAACGCATCGGCGGTGGACCCGGCAAAGCCGGCGATGATCTTGTCGTTATAGAGCCGGCGGAGTTTTTTCGCGGTGGCTTTCAGCACTTCCTGGCCAAGCGTCACCTGCCCGTCTCCCGCCATCACCACTTTCCCACCGCGACGCACGCAGAGGATGGTTGTGGAGCGTATTCGTTCTCTCATTGTAGGATTGATTTCTCGATTTTCTGGACTGCGCCAGTACGCGCAACCAGAAATACTATTCTACCGCACGTTGGCAATTTATCCGCATGGTACAACGATTGTATGCCGTCGTATTTCGTCGATACGCCCGCGCGTCGCTACCCGGTGCTAGTAGAACGCGGCGGGCTCGGGAACGTGCGCTCCTACATCCCGGAGCGCGCCGGCAAGGTGTTTGTGATCTCGACGGAAGACGTCTGGCAGCTTCACGGCAGTGCGATCGAGCGCGCCATCGGCGATCATCCGCATGAGGTTCTGTTCTTCCCCGGAGGCGAGCCGCGCAAGCGCCTGATGGAAGTAGAAAAACTCGCCGAGCAGATGGTCGCGCGCGGTGGCGATCGCGCCAGCGTCATCATCGCTTTCGGCGGCGGTATTCTGACGGACGTCGCGGGCTTTCTGGCCGCCATCTTCATGCGGGGCATTCCCGTGATTCAAATCCCGACCACATTGCTTGCGCAAGTGGACGCGGCGGTTGGCGGCAAGACGGGTGTCAACTTAACGGGCGGCAAGAACCTGATCGGGAGTTTTCATCAACCCTTGGCTGTGATCATCGACCCTGGTGTGCTGGATACATTACCGGAGCGCGAATACCGCGCGGGCCTGTTCGAAATCATCAAACACGGCGTGATCGCCGATGCGGATCTGTTTTGGCTGATGAACCGCGAGCCGCAGCGCGTTCTTTCGCACGCGCCCGACGTTGTGGATCGCATGATTTGCGATTCCGTCCGCATCAAGGCTGAAGTGGTTTCGGGCGACGAAAAGGAACAAGACCGACGCCGGATTCTAAACTTCGGCCATACGTTCGGCCACGCATTGGAAGCCGAGACCGGCTATTCGCAATTTCTGCACGGCGAAGCAGTGGCGTGGGGCATGAAGGCCGCTACGTTGCTAGGTGAAATGGAAAGCCTGTTGTCCAGCGAGGACAAGCGGGAGATTCTGCGTTGCGTAAACTCGTACGGTCCGCTGCCGCCGGTGAAGGGCATCGATCCGGCGCGCATCGCCGCACGGCTGAAGAGCGACAAGAAAACCGTGAAGGGTAAAATCCATTTCGTGCTGCCGGAGCGCATCGGCGCGGTAAAGATCACCGCCGACGTTCAGGAGCGATTCGTTGCCGCGGCCATCGAGGAAGCGCTCGCTTGCTAGGTCAGGGCACGACACCGGCAAGGGCTGAGACAGAGCAGCAAGCCTCGGCGTGGGTGCGGGGGATGTTCGGACGCATCGCACCGCACTACGATCTGCTCAATCATTTGCTGTCGATGAATATCGACCGCTGGTGGCGGGCACGCACCGTATCGCGGGTCTCGCAGATTCTCAAACGGCCCGGCGCGCGAGTTTTGGATGTGTGTTGCGGCACCGGCGATTTGACGCTGGCACTCCAATCGCGCGGTGGATCGATAGAAGTCTACGGCAGCGATTTTTCCCATCCGATGCTTATGGCGGCGCGGCGCAAGTGTCGCTCGGCCCTGTTTGAAGCGGACGCCCTGCAACTTCCCACGCGCGACGCTTCGTTCGATCTTGTCACCATCGCATTCGGATTTCGCAATCTCACCAACTACCGCGGCGGCCTCATCGAACTGGGACGCATCCTGAAACCGGGCGGCACACTCGCGATCCTGGAATTCTCCACGCCGCCGAATGCGGCGCTGGCGGGACTCTACAGCTTCTACTCGCGAGCCATCTTACCCACTATCGGAGGAATGATTTCAGGCTCGAGGGACGCCTACACGTACTTGCCGGAATCAGTCCGCAAATTTCCGGATGCCGAGGGTCTGGCGGATCAAATGCGCGATGCGGGATTCGCCAACGTCCGCTTTGAGCGCATGACGGCCGGAATCGTAGCCTTGCATCTTGGGGAAGTGCTCCGATTGGGCGACCGGCGCTGAACGAGCCGGCGTAGCCTGGGCTTGCATCAGTTGTTTTACCGTGATGGACGCCAGCGCGAGCGTCAAGCCGATCATGATCGCCACCGACACCCACGCCACCGTGTTGTAAGCCGCCGAATTCGTCCATTCCTTCATGAGGCCTTTTTTATTGATCAGCAGCACCATGTAGATCAGCACGAACGGAAGCAAGATCCCGTTGAGCACCTGCGACGCCAGGATCATCTTGATCAGCGGAAAATTCGGCCACAAGATCACTCCCCCGCCCAATACGATCAGCAGAGTGTACAGCCAATAAAACTCCGGCGCTTCGTTGAATCGCTTATCCACGCCCGATTCAAAGCCCAGACCCTCGCACACCGTAAACACAGTGGAGAGCGGCAAAATGCAAGCCGCGAAGAATGAGGCGTTGAACAGACCCGCGCTAAACAGCAAGTAGGCATATCGGCCGAACGGCTTCAGAGCGACCGCGGCGTCAGCAGCGTCGTTGATGTCCTTGGGCCCGTGCGCCCAGATCGCCGTGGCGCAAGAAACAATGATGAAGAACGCCACTACATCCGTTAGAATGCAGCCGACCACCACTTCCACGCGCGACTGAACGTATTCCTTGGCTGTGATTCCCTTTTCGACGATGGCCGACTGCAAATAGAACTGCATCCACGGCGCAATGGATGTGCCCACCATCGCGATCAGCATGGTGATGTAGTCGGTGTCGAACATCAGAATCGGCTTGACGCTGTAGATCGCGGCTTCCTTCCAATCCGGCTTCAGTAGAAAGGCGGAAACGATATAGGTCACATACAAGCAGCACGCGACCAGGAAGATCTTTTCGGCGCTGCGATAATTGCCGCGCACTACCAGGAACCACACCGCGACCGCGCAAATTGGCACCGAAATGTAGCGGCTGATGTGAAACAGTTCAAGCGAGCTGGCGATGCCGGCGAACTCCGCGATCACATTGGTGAAATTGGTGAGCACCAGCGCGATCATCATGAAGAAGGTGGTACGCAGGCCAAACTCTTCGCGGATCAGATCGGACAGGCCCTTGCCGGTCACGGCCCCCATGCGCGAGCACATCTCTTGCGTGACGATCAGGAGCAGCGTAATGGGGATCAGCGTCCACAGCGGCAGGTAGCCATATTTCGCGCCGGCCTGCGAATAGGTGAGGATGCCGCCCGAGTCGTTATCGACGTTGGCGGTGATAATGCCCGGGCCGATGACCGATAGAAAGATGGCAATTTGATAGCGGAACCGTTTGATCATTTTTCACGCAACAGCGAGATGATTTCGTCGGCCGTGATCACGCCCGCGAGCTTGCCCTCGTCATCGATCACGGGCAGCGTCAGCAAGTTGTATTTGTCGAACAGTTCGGTGATTCTATCCTGCCGCTCTTTCACGTCCACCTGCAGTAGAAGCTCGGAGGCCAACTCCCGCAAGGGCGTCGCACCGGCCGCGGTGAACAATCGGGCCAGCGGAATGGAAGCCTTCAGCTGGTCGCCCGAATCCACCAGAAACAGGGTATTGAGATTTTCGAGAATCTCTTCGTGCGCTCTCAGCGCGTCCATCGCGCCGGCCACGGTGGTGTTCTCCGGCAAGGCAACGAATTCCGTGTTCATCAATCCGCCGGCCGAATGCTCGTGATACTCGAGCAGTTCCTCCACCTCCTCCTTGGGCTCTTGTTCCATCTCTTCGAGGATCTCTTCGGAGGTCTTTTCCTCCAGTTCGGCCAGCGCGTCGGCCGCGTCGTGCGGCGACATCTCTTCCACGATATCGGCCGCCTTTTCGGTCTCGAGCGACTCCAAGATGCTGGCTTGCACATCGGGCTCCATCTCGGATAGAGTCTCGGCCGCCACTTCGCTGTCGATGGTTTCAAAGATGGCTTCGCGATCGTCCGGGCTCAAATCCTCCACGATGTCCGCCAGATCGGCCGGGTGCATCCTCTCCAGGATCTTATTGCTGATGTTCAGCCGCAGCCGGCGCTGCGGATCCGACTCGAGAATGCTGCAATGCTCCCAGCGGATGGAATGGGGCGGAATGATGGTCTGGACGCGGCGAATCCAGCGTGGCGGCGCCACTCCCTGCGCCAGACGCCGCAACATGCTGCGCAATCCGATGTCAATATCCAGGATGCTGAGCACGTCACTTCCGTCTTCGTGCTGGAGTTTAAACGTGACGTCGGTCACGCGCACCACCTTGCGGCCTTGCCCATCGATGATCTGCTGGTCAAGAAGATCGCGGACCAGCCGCAGCATGTATTCGTCGGAATGGTAGGGAGTGAGCTGCTCGTCCTTCAGATAGATTCCGTCCAGGGAAATGGAGCGAATCTGGTCGTGCCGGACGGTCAGCCAAGCCCAGCCGCCGCCTACCAGAAACCGGTCTACCCGCGAGGGATGAATGAGCGGGACCAGGACGGCGTCTTTGATCAGACCGAGACGGCGGCCCTTGAGGTCATAGACCTTGAGGCCAAGCAGTTCGGTGAGAAAGAAGATTTCGTCCGCCATCGAGAATCGCCCGCGCCCATAAAAATGACCCATGGAGCGCGCGAAGTCTCGGTTATTGCGGATTCGTTCGGCTGCGCCCTACATGGTCGTTCAGTTCTACTATGGCGCAAGCGGAGCGGACGCCGCAACAGGAAAGTTCGGTCCTTTGTGCGGCGGCTGCATGTGGAAACGCACATGTTCGATGTGGCGCGACTCGTTGAGACGGATCAGGCGTTGGGCGAACGCTTCGACTTGGTCTTTGGAAAAAACGAAGCCATGGTCGGCGGGCTCCCAGGGAACTCCTTTGTGTTTGTGGAGTTCGAGGAGGGCGGCGGCGTCCCTGAGGTCGCGGGCGCGGTCGGCTTGAATCTCGCGGAGCTTGTCGAGGCACTTTTGGAACTGCCGGGAAAGGCGCTGGCCCTGGATTCCGAGGTTGGCCAGGAGGCGATGGGCGTCGACGATGTCGAAGGTGATTTCCTCATCCATTTCTCGATGGGGCGGGACGGGAGCGGCGGCGCGCGCCAGTACCTCGGCTTCCAGGAGCGGGATGCGGTTGAGGCGCCAGGAAGTGTCGGCGACTTCCATGACGAGATGCGATTCGGTTGGAGTGGCGGGTTGGTATTCGTCGAAAAAGCGGCGGCGATGGGCGTCGTAGGCGGACCGGTCTTCGGAGGGGAGGACGGCGGAGGCGGCCGTCAGGCCATGGCGCAGGGCGTTGAGCGACGAACGCTGCTTGCCGGCTGGGGTGCGAGGACCGGTGGAGCGCAGCGCATTCGCGCGGTTCGCGCGTGTGCGAGGCTCCGGGATTAGGGGTTGGGGGTTTCGGATTGGCGTCGCGATCGGATTTGTCACTGAGGGCCTCCTATCCGGTTCTGGCATGGGCGGATGGCGTTTTGGAGTGCCTGGCGGTGGATGTTGTTGGAAGGGGCGGGGATTGAGTGGAAGGAGACGGGTGACTGGTGGACCTTTAGTAGGCAGACTTCTAAGAAAGTGCAGGCTTCACTTCGCTGCCGACAGCAATGAGAAAGATCAAGAGGGAGTGTCGGTCGTTCTCTCTTTGAAGCGGAGCTCTATTTTCCGCCGCTGGTTGTCTAGTATCCAGTCGCCGAATCGCTCGTAGAGAGGTAGAAGCGTAGAGGCGCTGTGAGCAATTACGTCAAGCCCTCGGTCGTCGTACATGTGCATGATTACCTTCGTGCGGTCAGCGATGGTATACACGCGGCCAGCGATCGACGGAATACGGCCATGATCAGCATACGCAATCGCTTGAAACATTTGAGCCGCATTGAAGGAATTGAGCGATAACCGGGTCCAGGTCAGGCGATACGGTGTTTCCTCGAAGGGTAAAACCTCTACCGTTTCGAACTGGGACGGAGGAGCGTTAGGAAAGACGCTGGGCGTTGAAAATAAAGGAGTAGCTCGCTGTGCGCGGATGTCAGTGTCATCTGACAACCAGTCCTGAGAAACAAGAATGCATTCGCCCGCTCCGCCAAAGATGAACTCATGGAGCGTCGTCGCCCGCGAAACCTGCTCCAATCCAATCTCAAACCGAATGCCAACCGGCCATTGACCAAACAGATTCCCTCCAAAGTCCACGCATGGAAAGTGAGAGAACATAAACTGCGGCAGGTCAAACGATCTTAGAATTTCCATCCTACGCCGGTTTCTCTATAGGGTATCGAATGCACCGGGTGAAACAAAAGACAGAAAGATTCTCGTATTCCAAAACTTACACTTTGTGCGACTTAAGTCTTGCCACTTGGTCCGCGCTTCCCGGAGAGCATCCATCGTGGATCAAATCCTCTGAGCCAACGCGATCCTCTATCCGCAGTCCAGTTGTTCGCGGAGCTCGCTGGGGTATAGAGATTTCAGCTCGGGATAGGCCTCGGCGAGCCGGATCAGGTCCAGTTCGTCCTTTTTGCGTTTGCTTAGCCGTCGCTGGGGATCACCATAGGCCCAGAGCTTGCCCTGCGTCACATCCTCGCGACAAGCCACTTTCGCTCGGATTCCCAAGACGTTGGCATCCACCGATCGGGCCGGGAATGCCTGGTACCTTTCATCGGTGGTGAACTGAATCCGAAGTTGGCTGCCGGGCCCTTGCGCTTCGAGGTGCGCCGTCAGCAGTCACAACTCCACTCTATCCACAGGATGCACCGCCGGCAAGCTTGCACGTGCCGAGGCTGCGGCGCCAGGGGCGCACGGATCATGTTAAGCTTCCCGCAGAGTCCCAATTCCAGTAGGAGGAAATATGAAATCGATTTCGGCGCTACTGGCGGGCATGACCCTGGCTGCGGCTCTTTCGGCCCAGCCCCCGGGTTTTAACCCGCCCAAGACAACTCTCAAAGTCGGCGACATGGCTCCCGACTTCACTCTTCCCGATACGGACAACAAGCCCGTGAAGCTGTCCGATTTTCGCGGCAAGAAGACCGTCGTTCTGGCGTTCTTCGTGGCTGCGTTCACTGGTGGTTGAACGAAAGAACTAAACGGATACCAGTCTGGTATCGCAAAGTTCGATGCAAATAATGCGCAGGTTTTGGCGATCAGCACCGATTTCACGCCGACCTTGGCGCACTGGAAAAAGGAACTCAACGTCACCTACCCT
>Ga0209517_10007058_pt1 | contig 13615 bp, 10 predicted proteins | sample PeaSoiMetSII2010_FD_187695 | JGI IMG/M metagenome (GOLD analysis project Ga0209517, IMG submission 187695) | Peat soil microbial communities from Weissenstadt, Germany - SII-2010 (SPAdes) (version 2) | ecosystem: Environmental > Terrestrial > Soil > Wetlands > Peat | place: Germany...
GAGCAGACTCATTCGGGCTCGCCGGCAAAAAGGGAGGCAGGAGCCTGCTCTCCGGCGGAGACGGCATGGGCAAGATTTCTCTTCTGAGCAGATTCACCGATTACACCCAAATGGTATCGGCGCAGATCAAGAAAAAGGTCATGAAGCATCTGGATGAAGAGGGCGGGATCCCAAAAGGGAAGTTGCAGGCGGTGGTTCAAATCAGCGTGGACGGCGAAGGCAGCATTGTCGACTACAAGATCGTTGGTTCCTCGGGAAATCACAGAATGGACGATGCGGTGAAGCAGTCGCTTCCCCACATCAAGCTCTCGGATCCGCCGCCAGACGGGATGCCGAGAACGATGAGGATAAAAATCAGTTCGCAGGGGTAATGGATCGAGAATTGTTTTTTGCGTAAAGACACAAAGACGCGAAGACAGGATAATTGCGATTCGAATGCGTGTTTCACTTCGCGACCTCTGTGGTCATGAGTGGGATGACTTGCGCTTTAGAGTGGTTCTTGCCTCATTGGTCTTAGGTTAAGCCTCGCTGATTCTCCAGAAAAATCCCTTACAAGAAAGAGCAGCCAGAAAGATGACTACGAACTTCCAGCACAAACGAGAAGCGGGAACCACATTCAGGAGTGCCTTGAGAGTACTGCGTGCAACGGCAATATATGCGGTCACGCTGGTCTTTTTCGGATGCGTGTCCACTCCGAAAGTTATGCCGATCAATCATGAAATTAAAGCGTCGCCAGCAGGGACGGTCGAGCAATCGCAGAGCGGAGCGCGGGACAACGCTCCTACGGGAAATGATTCTGAGTTGATGAAAAATGCGGCCTCCGCGGACACGGCGGCCTCACCTGTACCGTCCTTGGCTTCACCGGTCTCTCAGTCGCCGGTTACGAAGAACGATGCCGTGGAGCCGGATGTCAAGAAAAACGGGCAAGATGAAAAAGTCGAAACATCCCCATCCTCCGGCTCAGCATCGAGCGCACAGGAGCAAGCCGACAAGGAACTGAGGACCAAGGCACTTCAGGAACTTAAGGCAGCCTTAATGGAAAGTATCAAGAGCGACCTGACGCCCAGTCTCTTGTCCGAGGAACTCAAGGGGTTTGGAGAAGAGTTATCTAGCAGTATTCGAGATGACTTGCTCAGGGAAATCTGGCTTGCGAAGGAGGAGATGAAGAACAACCTCAAGGACCAGATTCGGAGCGAGGTTACTGCAAGTATTCAGGAGCTCGAAGAGCAGATGAAGACCGAAATGCATGAAGATACGCTGCGGGAGATCTGGGGAGTGAGGCAGGACATGGGGATGTTCCGTTTCAGCGGCGACATCCGCCTGCGGTATGAGGATGATCGCTACGGCAGTGGTAACTATAATCAGATTACCAAGATCAGTCAAGGCGTAGACACGCAAACGCTTCTGAATACCTGGGCGGACGAGGAATATTTAAAGTACCGGGTCCGTTTCAACGTCACTGCGAAAGTAAACGAGAAACTCGACGCAATCATCGGGATTACAACAGGCAGCCCGTCGAATCCCGTTTCATCGAATACGACCGAGGATAATTACATGACCAGTGACAGTGTTCTGTTCGGCCTGGCGTATCTTTCCTGGAGGCCCCAGGAGAACGCTACAATACTTGCTGGACGCTTTCCAAACCCCTTTTTTCATACGGATCTTGTCTGGTCACCCAATCTGAATTTCGATGGCCTTGCCGTGAAATCAAACACGCCCATCATGGATCTGACATCATTTTATCTGACTATAGGCGCATTTCCGCTGCAGCAGTCGGACCCGGTCAGCGTTTTTGATTACTCACAGCACGCAAAGTGGCTTTACGGCGGACAGGTCGGATTGGAAAGGAAAGACAGGACCGGGATCTCTGCGAATATCGGCACAGCATATTATTATTTTGATAACATCTCCGGCATATTGAACAACGATGCAAGCACGCCCGATGCCACCGACTGGTCGTCCCCTCTTTTTACGCAGAAAGGGAACTCTATTTTTTACATCGACCCGTTTAACAGCAGCAATAACAGGATAGGGCTTGCTGCAAAATTTAAAGAACTGAACGTTACGGGGAACCTCGATATCGGCTTATGGGACCCTATTCACATTGTTTTTCTCGGTGACTACGTGACGAACCTGGGATTTAATAAAGGGGAAGTCTTTAATCTTGTGGGTGCTTCCAATTACGTTATGAGCATCGACGGCTATCAAGTCGGGTTGTCCGTAGGGTATCCAGAGACTGTTAAGGCCGGTGCCTGGAAAACATATTTCTATGCCAAACGTCTGGGCAATGACGCCGTCGTCGATGCTTATACGGATTCGGATTTCCATCTCGGAGGCACCAATGCTCAAGGCTGGATCGCAGGCCTTGACGTCGGACTTGCGACGAACTGCTGGCTTGAGACGCGTTGGTTGTCCGCGGATCAGATAAATGGCCCTCCACTGGCAATCGATGTGTTGCTGGTGGACCTCAATGCCAAATTTTAAAGAAGAGGCAGCGACTAAATTTATTTTTCGCAGAGACGGTAAGACGCAGAGGAAAGCCGATTTCGGAGAGCAAATATGCAAATACTATCATTGCTCCAAAAAAACAAGATTCTTTTAGTTACACTGGCAACGGGTTTGCTTCTCGGTTCGGGTGTGGTTTATATGAAACTGAACACGGAGCGAAGTATCTTTCAGGAAAAGATGAAGGAAGCGAACAAGAAGATTGCCTTTATTCAGAAAATGTCGGCGGAGGAAAAAAGCGAAACAACGGCAGCGCTGGAAGAGCGTTTTCAGGGAGAGCTTGAAAAACTCCAGAAAGAGTTGAGCCACGAGAAGAAAATGAAGGCCGAGCAGGCGGCAATGCTGACTGAGCAGCAGCACAAACTGGAGAAACAGGCCAAAGATGCAAAAGATATGGATGAAGCGCTGACGAAAACCAAAAAAGACCTTCAGGATACAGCTAAGGTCAACAGAGAACTCGATCATGACCTGAATAAAATGAAGTCGGAAAATCAAGCGCTTCAGGCAGACCTGAAGAAAACGGCCAAGGATCTCAGCCAGTGCAGCACGAACAATGCCGACCTTGTCATCATATCAGAGGAACTCGTGACGAAATACAAGGAGAAAGGTCTGGGCGCCGTCATTATGGAAAAGGAGCCCATAACGCAGCTCAAAAAAGTGGAGTTGGAGCGCATCGCGCAGCAATATCGCGATGAAATTGAACAACGAAAATTATTAAAGAAAAAAGAAGCTCGGAGGGGAAATGATGCTAATGAATAGAAGAATGCATATTTGTTGTCTTGCAGTAGTTTTAGGATTGGTTATAGCTGTCTCGTCCGCCAGGGGCGAGGACACTTCGAAAGCGGCTGATACGGCGGTTTTGGTAAACGGCACGCCAATCAGTAAGCGCGAGTTGGACGGTGAAATACTGAAACTCCAGAAGACATATCTGGGGTTAGGCAAACCCCTGACCTGCAAACAAGTCGCCTCTTTTCAGTCAGAATTGCTTGAAAGCTTTATCCAAAGGGAACTCCTATATCAGGAAGGCAAAAAATCAGGAATCGAGGCGGATCAGGCCGTGGTATCCAAGGAATTGGAAAGTTTAAGAAAACAATTTTTTTCGGATGCTGATTACAAGAATGAACTGACTCGAAGAGGGCTCACCGAGGAAGCGCTTCGTTCCAGGATTGAGGATAATCTTATTATTCAGCAACTTGTAGACCGCAGGTTTGCGTCGAAAATAACTATCGCAGACAACGATATGGTTGCTTTTTATGAAAGCCGTGTGGAGCTTTTTAAGCAGCCGTTGCAGGTGGCCGTAAGCCATATTCTCATTCAAATCGACCCCAAATGGGACGCTTCGCGCAAACAGGCGGCGAAGAAGAAAGCCGAGCAGATCCTGCAGGACCTGAAAAAAGGTGGGGATTTCAGGAGCTTGGCGCGGGAGCATTCGGACGGGCCGACGCGAACGAGCGGCGGTGACCTCGGGTATATCAAGAAGGGACAACTGGACAAACAGCTTGAGGATGTCGTTTTCAGCATGAAGACGGGAGAACTCAGCGAGCTTGTGGAGACCGGCTATGGGTATCATATTTTCAAAGTGACCGATCGCAAACCGGAAACGGTGCTGCCCTATGACAGCGTGAAGGCGCAGATCCGGCAACAGTTGATTCAGGAGAAGGAAAAACAGGAGGCCGAACAGTTCGCAAAGAGCCTACGCGAAAAAGCATCCGTTGAAATTCTTCTGAACGATGATGTCGTTTCGGCGAAGCAGTTACGTGAAATCCGGAAGTAACCTATGGGCGACCATGGATAAACCGGGAAACCGAATAGCGGAATTAATCGGGCGTTACCCAAAACAGCTTTTGTGTTTCGACAGGCCCAGCACGAACGGACGATGTAAACGTTTACTATAGCCATATCGTTTGCCCTGAGCTTGTTGAACGATGAACGATGTCTGGGTAACAGTCTAGAAATTTTTATATATCCGTCTGCGTCTTTCCGAACAATAATCCAATCGAGAATCAGGGGAAATAACATGAAGATCCTTGTTACAGGCGGCGCCGGATACATCGGCAGCCACGTAGTCCGGCAGCTAGCCGAAGCTGGGCACGATACGGTCGTGTTCGATAATCTTTCGACCGGATCAGCGGCTTCGGTGCCCCGGGGCGTTGAATTGATTGTGGGGGATTTGGCCGACACAGAAGCTGTGCGCGAAGTTTTCTCGCGCCGCGAGATCCGGGCGGTCATGCATTTTGCCGCTTCGATTGTGGCCCCGGAGTCGGTAGAACGCCCCCTTCAATACTACGGCAATAACACGCGTAACACCCTGAACCTGCTGACAAGCTGCGTCGACTTCGGCGTGCCCTATTTTATTTTTTCCAGCACAGCCGCGGTATATGGGCTGCCCGCGCAGGGCACGGCATCCGAGGAGACCCCGACACACCCGATCAATCCCTACGGGACCTCGAAGTTGATGAGCGAGTGGATGCTGCGTGACGCGTCAGCGGCGAACGGCATGAAATATGTAGCCCTGCGCTACTTCAACGTGGCCGGCGCGGACCCGCAGGCGCGGATTGGTCAGCGGACGCCCAACGCGACCCATCTCATCAAAGTGAGCTGTCAGGCTGCGCTCGGAATGCGGGAGTCTGTCTCGATTTTCGGGACCGATTATGCTACGCCGGACGGCACGGGGATACGCGATTACATCCACGTCGAAGACCTGGCCGCGTCCCACCTCGCCGCCCTCGATTACCTGGAGCGCGGCTGCGATTCAGTCGTGCTGAACGTCGGCTACGGCCAAGGGAGCAGTGTCCGCGACGTGATCGGGACGGTTAAGGAAGTAACGGGTATCGACTTTCCGGTCATCGAAGCGCCGCGCCGGCAAGGCGATCCCCCCATACTCATTGCGAAAGCTGAACGCATTCGCGGAGTCCTCGGATGGCGGCCTCGATACAACGATCTTCGAACGATTGTTTCCGACGCTTGGAGATGGGAGCAGCGGCTTTTGAAAAAGGACGGGAACTGAGCATGTGTGGAAGTGTCGGATAAGACGGGCTCAACAGTCTCAGGCCGTAAATCCCTCCCGGGACCAGGAGGCGTCAAGGCTGGGCCAGGAATGGCTTTGGCGCAGGTATGAGTTGCCGCCGCTTCAGTCTCTCAAACAGCAGAAAAGGGCGGTCAGAATTAAAAAAATCGTTCAACAGATCGGTATCATGTGGATTAGGCGGAAGAAGACTCTTGTACTCGTATGCTTGGCGTCAGTTCTCCCGTTAGGAATGTTTGTATATCAAGCACCGCGCTTCCTTGTTTATGCGGACAGGCCGCTTAAGTCCGACGCCGTGATTCTTTTCGTGGGAGAAAACCTTGCGGCGAGGAAGAAAGAAGCCCAGCGGCTTCTTGACGAAGGCTACGCCCGGTTCCTCATCGTCCCGGCATATCATCAGGCATATGCGCGCAACGGCGTTTTTTCTCACACGGAAGCTTACGGAAATCGCGACCCGCACGGCCCAGGGTGGTATCCGAGATTCTATGAAGACACTCACATCGAGGCCCTCTATGCGAAACAGATTATGGACGCCATGGGATTGAAGTCCGCGGTCATGTGCAGCTCTCCCTATCATATGAGAAGGATACGAATTATTTCCCGGAAGGTTTTCGGAGAGCAGGCCTATCATTTGTCATACGACCCCACCCCGTATGAGCGGAATCCAGTCGTGTTGTGGGAACTGAACCGAGCCGACTGGATTTTCGTGATGCAGGAATACGTCAAGATCTGCTGGTTTCGTCTTTATTCTCCCTTTATCGACAATACAGTAAATTCGACATCAGCTTGAACAGGAGCGTTCCCAGCCATGTCGCTTATCGAAAAAATCAAAATGAAAGAGGCCCGAATCGGCATCATCGGTCTGGGGTACGTGGGACTTCCCCTGAGATATCTGATAGCGGAGAGACTTAAAGGCACTCATTGCGTGTCACCCTTCGGATTTCCGGAAGCGGAACAACGCGCTCTATCCAACTTCATCCTGCTGGACGGGTCCGGAGCAGGAGAAGCGCCCAGCGGCGAACCCGCGTTCGGGAAGGTTTGATCATGGACGCCGCGGTTTCCCAGAGAAACACTCTTACCGGCCTCAAAAACCGTTGGTATGCCGTGGCCAGCGCAGGCATGATGAGCCTGGCGAGCCAAGGTATCAACAGCGCAAATAATTTCGTGACTGGAATCATCATGGGTCGGCTCTGTCCTAAAGAGGAATACGGGCTCTACGCTCTGGGCCTCAGTCTCGTTCTGCTGATTATCGACTTTCAGACAACACTTATCTCCACGCCTTATATCGTTTATGGCCCTCGCCTGGAGCTCGAAGACAGGCGCCGGTACGCAGGCAGCACCTTCCTTCATCAAATAGCATTTTCGGCGATTGCCGCGTTCCTGCTGTTGTGCGGGCTGGGCGCAGTATCTGCAGGCTTGGCACCGGAGGGATTCACACAGGTCCTGAGAGCGCTGGCTGCGGTCATTGTCTTCATCATGCTGAAGGACTTTATCCGGCAGATGTGTTTTGCATCATTGAACGCAAAAGCAGCATTCCTGCTTGATTTCGTGTCAGCTCTGATTCAGGTTTGTTGCCTGTCCCTGTTGGCATACCGCGGAGCATTGTCCGCTGACAGAACTTTTCTCATTGCAGGTCTCGCCTGCGGGTCGGCTTCCGCAGGATGGCTGTTCATGAACAGAGGCCTGTTCGTCGTGAAACTGCAACAGGTGCTGCCCGATTTGCATCAGAAATGGTCGCTCGTCAAATGGCTACTGGCGAGCCAACTTCTCTGGATATCGGCAATGGGCCTGTATCCCTGGCTTATTGCAGCTTTTCAAGGGGTCCGGGCTAACGGCATTTGGGCGGCCTGCCAGAGCGTAATTATGATCGGCAACCTTGTCGCCATTGCCGCGCAAAATCTTCTCGGTCCGAAGCTCATTCATGTTCTGGCGCGGGGTGGCGTTATTGAGATGCGCGCTATGATTTTCAAGTCCGTGTTCCTGATGGGTCTCATCATGTCCCTGCTCTGCATTGTATGCTTTCTGTTCGGGAACAGTTTGGTAGTACTTTTCTTCGGACGCGGTTATAGCGGTTACGGTCTGGTCGTTTCAGTCCTCGCTGTCAATCTGGCGGTCTCTTCCATGAATTTCCCGTTTTCCCGGGGGCTCTTTGCCCTTGAGCGGGCGGATATGGATTTCCTGATCAATGTAGCGGTCGTTCTATCGCTGCTCCCCGGTGTCTGGCTGGTCCGCGCCTTCGGCGTGGCTGGAGCTGCCTTCGGATTGCTCGCTGCGAATGCTCTGTCGGTCCTGTTGCGGGGCATCGCATTTAACCGCATCTCACTGGCGGGCACTGCTCCGACAACAGCATGATAAAGCTATTCAATATAATAGCCTTGCACAACAATAGCATCAGTGCGAGGAGCTGAACGACAAAAAACTTTATCATTTCCTGTGCAATAAACGGAGATAGCTTCGCTCGTAATGACATTCAACCTTATTTGCGCAGTAATGTAAATGTATAGACTCATGCAGGGATCGTGATCGTGCTCTTTTCAGTTGTCATGCCGCTTTATAATAAAGCCCGTTTCATCAAGCGGTCACTCGACTCCGTTTTACTCCAAACGCGGGGCGCTTATGAAATTATCGTTGTGGACGACGGTTCGACGGATGAAGGCCCGGAGATAGTCGCCCGATACAGTGATAGCCGCATAAAACTCATTAGACAAAAAAACAGCGGCGTGTCCGCTGCACGAAACAGGGGAATTGAGTCAGCTGAAGGAAGCCATATAGCATTTCTGGACGCCGATGACGTCTGGAGACCTAATTACCTGGAGGTCATTACGGCGCTCATTGAACGATATCCCGGGGCCGGCGCTTACGCGACTGCTTATGAGATTATTATGCCTGATAAAACAGTAATCAACCCTAAATATCATGCAATACCTCCACTGCCCTGGGAAGGCCTCTTGCCAAGTTATTTCCGCTCGGTCATGGGTATTCCGCCTGTCTGGACATGCGCAATAGCCGTACCCAAGGAGGTCTTTCAACGGGTAGGTGGTTTTCCCGTAGGCATCCCGATCGGTGAAGATCTGGACATGTGGGGACGAATAGCCTTGGCATATCCGATTGCTTTTAGCACAAGGATTGGAGCATTGTACTTCAAGGAAGATGATCAGTATGTAAAGAGGGCTCAATATTATTTCACGAACCCGGAGCCCGCGTTCGCGGGCACGGCCCGTGCTGCTATCGAGCGCGGCAGCGTCAGAGTGGCCGATCGGGCTGATCTGCTTGAATATATTGCGAAACTCCAGATCGGGGCAGGTTGCGAGTGCCTTCTCGACGGCCGCAATCCTGCCGCAGCACGGCGGATACTTGCCGCGGCTTCGCCCCGAACAATGCGCCTGAAATTGAAAAAGTACAGGGCGATTCTGCAAACTCACCTTCCGGATCCATTCGTCCGATTCAGCATTAGGATAAAGACGCTGATTTTCGGCCAATATTGACTTCATCCGCCGATAGGTATGAAAGCCATGCCATGAGAAGAACACTTTGGTGCTTGTTGCTGGCTGTCATCATGATTGGTCTGTTCCAGACGAACGTGATAGAAGGCAGCGAATCCGTGAAAGAGATCGACATCCTGCCGACGCCGAAAAAAATGGAACCGACCGGAAAAAGATTTATGCTGAATGACAATGAAGAACCCGCGGCAGTGATCGTTATGGATAAGGACGACCGAACAGCGATCATCGCTGCACAGGAGATCAACGACCGGATTAGGACACTGGGAGGACAACCGTTGCCAACGATCACGAGGAGCGGCAACGCTGCGAGAAACGCTCCCGGAATGAACGCAATCAGGCTCATGGCGCCGGCAGAAGTACCGTCAGGCGATATCCCTGGCGAAGTATGGGATGCCATGAATACTGCGTCTTCAAAAGGGGAGCAAGGGTATGCAATACAGTTTTGTAAAGGACAGGAGAACGGCGAGACCGCGATCCTCGTCGGCGCCGGATGGCAGGGACTGCTGCACGCAAGCAGTACGTTTCGCCTGCTGATTGATAAAGAAGGCGGAACGATCTTTGCAACAGAGGAGCAGATTGCGGACTGGCCCGATTTTAAGTACCGGGGACTGCCAGTCTGGCCGCTTCCCGGATCTTTTGACGATTTTAAAAAATATGTCGATTGGGCCTTCCGATACAAGTTCAACAGGATCTATACATATGCGACTCGAATAAATGCGGCCGACGGATTCAATCTGCCGACATCTGAAGAGCGTCACTATCTGAGGAAGATCAACGTGTATGCGAAAGAGCGGGGGATCAGGATCAATTATGCCCTGACGTGGGCGGTAGCAACTGCATCCCCGGGCGGGAATAAAGATGAGTATCAGGAGGCGATCCTGTTTGACAATCAATACTATACCTGGGGCGATGATGGTTTATTAAGAGAGCGCGCCGCCGAAATAGCGCAGTTTGCGAGAGAGACTGAAGCCGGATCACTGCTATTCCATTGCATCGACACCTATAAAGAAGGCTGGGACAAACGGCGGAAGAACGACCTTGCGCGCTTCGGAGACGACCGCGCGGCGGCCGACGCGAACGTCATTAATATATTCACAACGGAAATACGCAGGACAAATCCCGGCATCGAGCTCCAGTTCGTTGTTTACCCGTATCACGCCAACTTCGACCTTCCGGGTAACGAGCGCTACAAAGCGTGGATCACCAAATTAAGCGCTTCGATTCCGCATGACGTTTATCTTATTGTCGCCGAACTCAATAGGGATCAGTCGGATTCCTGGATATCCGCCATCAAGCAGCCACTAGTCCACTGGATCAACGGCAACGCCTTTCAATGGGGCAGGTACTTTTCGACTCTCCCCGCGTTTACCAAAACAGCATACTATGATGGCAGAGACCGGGATGTCATAATCCATTGGGAACCGATAGGTTATTTCAACGAAGAAGTGATGCAACTGGTCGCAGCCGAGTACGAATGGAATATTAATGCGCCGGGGAGCGGCCGGATCGTTGAAGAGCGAGCGGGCAAGATCAGCGTAGGCGGCGCGGGTCTTCAATATCGGAAAGAAATAGTCAACGGGCAGGATGTCCGTTCGTGGGCATGGTTTGACGGGACAAACGATCCGGAACCTACATCTGGAGATCTTCTGCGAAAAGCCTGCCGGCTAGAATTCGGTAAAAGTGCGGCGCCTTTTCTCGCGGATTTCTTTAAAAATAATGTCATTGGCTGGCGCAGTCCTGAACTTTTCAGTCGCGTTCTTCATGAGACCATGGCCGGAGAGGAATGGAAAGCTTGTTCGGACCAGCTTACAAAAACGCAGAATGCATTGACGAGCCTCGAAAAAGCGTTGCAGGCGGATATCGAGGGCGCGACGAGAGCGCGATTGTCGGTCTTGCTGAAAAATACCTATCACCAGAGCCTCGTGATAACCGGTTTGACCGCCTACTACAAGGCAATGGAATTATCGGCAAGAAATTTAAACGTTGAAGCCTCGCAGGAACTAAAAAACGGCCTCCAGCGTTTGGGGGACATTAAACGGGAGTTGGAGAGGCAAGGCATTTGGACCGATGAGACGCGTGAGTGGTTTGAAGCAGGCGGCAGCGGACTGAAGATTGCCGAGGCCGGGTTGAACAAGGGCCATTCGATAAATCGCGTAAAAAATCCCGGCTTTGAAGAGCCGAGGACTGTTTCGGCCCATGCGGCAATTCCCAGCTGGTCGTCTGTCGGCGCGTGGGATCTGATCAAGGACAGTCACCGCGGGAACTATGCCGCACGCGTGTCATTGACCCCATCGGATAGCTCCGTGTACCTGGAGCAGTTGATCCGTTTGCCTGCGAACTGCAACGGATTTGTCGAATTCTGGATGAAAAAAGACGGTAATTTCCGAGTCATTCCTATAATTCAGATCTGGGATAAGGACCACACGAAAAAAATGGAAGATGCGGCCGTTGACGGGTTCCCTTACACCAGCCCGGTTGCGGATTATATGATTTATCAGGGGAGGTTTCACTTGCCGTCGCATGTTACTGAGGCGGTATTTAAGATTTACGCAGATTGGCAGGGGTTCACGCCGAGTAACGTAAAATATATTTACATCGATGATGTCTTCGTCGGCTGCGACATATAAGAATAACACTAACGCGTCTGTAGACGGGGTTGTGAAAAAACTCTCATCGTCAAAACGGCTGCGTGTCTTGATAAGCGCCCATGAGTTCTCTCCCGACCGGGGTTCGGAATGCGCCGTCGGTTGGAATATCGCTACGCGTCTGGCTCTGTATCATGATGTGACCGTGTTGTGCGCGGACGGACCTGCGCTCTCTGCACATTCATACCGGGAAGAAGTGACCACTTACTTCAATCGACATGGGCAAATTCCCGGGCTAAGCGTGGTCTTCATCGAACAACCACCGGTCACGCTTCGTTATGCGCGCATGAACCGCGGGCTAATGGGATTAACCCACGGCACCGGCTGGCAGCCTCTGTATTACCTGGGCTTGGACGGATGGCACAGGGCCGTTTTTCAGCGTGCCAGAGATTTGGATCTGCAACATTTCGATATTGTGCATCAATTAACCCCCATCAGCTTCAGAGAGCCCGGCTACCTATGGGCAACAGGCCTGCCTTTTTTCTGGGGACCCATAGGGGGAATGTACAAGGTCCCCTGGGTTTTTGCGCAAACGGGGGGGATGAGTTCATTGCTGTTTGAAGCGATTCGATCCGGCAATATTGAATGGCAGACTCGGGCATCCGGCCAGTTCCTATCGGCTGTGCGAAGAGCGAAACGCATTTGGACCATTTCGGAGGACGAGACGCAAATTATCCGATCCCTGACGAGCAATGAGATATCGCCGATGATCGACGCAGCGCCTCCCACGGAAGTTAAGGGCTCAGTTCGCAGATATGACGGCACGAGGCCGTTGCAGCTCTGCTGGTCGGGCAGGCACGAGGCGATAAAAGCTTTGCCGTTGGTATTTCGCGCCCTTGACGCGCTTCCCGGACGGGAAAGGGTCAAACTCGATATACTGGGGGAAGGATCTGAGACGCTGCGATGGCGTCTTCTTGCACAGAAGTTGACTTTGTCCCAGAACATCACATGGCATGGCAGGTTGCCGTATCACGAGGCGCTGCAGATGATGGGGCAATCGGATATCTTGATCCATTCCAGTTTTCGTGAAGCTGCTTCTATGGCAGTTCTGGAAGCATTGGGCTGGGGAATGCCTGTGATCTGCCACGATGCATGCGGTATGTCGGCAGCCGTAAATGAAACATGCGGCATAAAGATCCCGCTTGTTAATCCGCAACAAAGCATCAGGGGCTTTCGTGACGCCATCGTGCGGCTATTGGATAATCCCGGATTGATTGAACGGTTGTCCAAGGGAGCACTGCTCCGCGCTGCCGAGCTGAGCTGGGACGCCAAGGTCCGGGAGATAGCGGAAGCATATTCGCAGGCGTGATCAAGGACAATAAGAAATGCGCATACTGAAACAGAAGGTGGAAAAGGTGCTGGCCAGGAAACACCCGGTCAAATACATCGCCATGAGGGCATTGAAAAGCTCCCGTTTGTGCAGTCTTTTCTACATAGATCGGAACACCTATCGATTGAGATTTTATCCGTCAGTACTATCCGGAGAATTATGGTACAATCCGGAACTGCGAATCGAAGATGAGCTCTTCTTTCAGAAATATCTGCGACCCGGAGACATGGTAATCGATGTTGGGGCGAACATCGGCGCCTTGACTTTGCAGGCGTCCATTATTGCCGGGCAGTCTGGCACAGTGATTGCTGTCGAACCGCATCCGCGGATATTCCAATACCTCATGAAGAATGTGAATCTAAACGGTGCGGCGAACGTGCGAGTGTATAATTGCGCCCTTGGTAATACCGAAGGAACGATCCGTTTTTCAGATGGCGCGATGGACGATACGAATGCAGTGGCCAAGAACGAGAATGGCCTGACTGTCCCTCTTTGCCGACTCGACAACCTGCCCATCGAAACAGCATCAATAGCTCTGCTGAAAGTGGATGTTGAGGGGTTTGAAAAGTTTGTATTCGAAGGAGCCGAGAGAGTGTTGAAGGCAACA
>Ga0209517_10007059_pt1 | contig 13614 bp, 8 predicted proteins | sample PeaSoiMetSII2010_FD_187695 | JGI IMG/M metagenome (GOLD analysis project Ga0209517, IMG submission 187695) | Peat soil microbial communities from Weissenstadt, Germany - SII-2010 (SPAdes) (version 2) | ecosystem: Environmental > Terrestrial > Soil > Wetlands > Peat | place: Germany: Weissenstadt...
GAAGGTGAGAGGCAAACTCGGGGTTATAATGCTCGCACTTGCGTTCATATTCGCTTCGGCTTACATCGCAAATGCCGCCATTGTCGGCAGTGCGGATCAGCCAACGGTACTGGGATGGAATAAGGAAGTCTACAGCGACAACCACATTCTCAAGGTAGTCCCTGTTGCTTCGTGGTCGGAGCCGGGTCAGCCCTCAGCGTCCAGCCATGGCGCAATACGCGTTGACAGAGATTTCGGGTTTGACCATGAAGACGATATGAACCAGTTCGGCGATGACCGGGCCTACGATTCGTCAGGTCGAGACCCCGACAGGGAAACCGATCGCCAGGAGCATCAATGGACGCCGGAGACTTACGGGTTGATGGGTGATTACGGGCGAGATGAAAGATAGCCTCTCTATAGTGCCATCGGGGAAATAAGGCGGCGCTCCGGGGGCGCCGCCGCCTCCTGCAAAACAATAAAGCAAAATCAACAGCATTGGTAGATGAGGCCGCCTGTGTAAAGGCTGGGGAAGTTTTTCTTCTTCCGGCGGGAGGCCGGGTATGTATATTGACTCAACTATTAAAAATTGTCTAGAATAGGAACTTTCCTTTGTTTTTTTAATTTTTTTTGCCGGGAGGTTCCATGTCGATTGTTGCCTATGCTCTCCGGCGGCCCTATACAATTGTGGCCGCACTGATTCTCATTTGCCTGCTGGGTATAGGCGCCGCCACGCGAATGCCCGTTGATATTTTTCCCGAAATCAATATTCCTGTCGTTAGTGTCGTATGGACGTATAACGGCATGAACGCGCAGGATGTTCAGAACCGCATTCTCACGATTCACCAGCGGGAATTGGCCTCGCTTGTCGATGATATTTCGCGCATCGAGGCGACCAGCTACGACGGCGTTGGTGTTGAGAAAGTATATTTGCACGAAGGCGCAGATGTAAACCGCGCAATTTCGCAGGTTGCGAGCAGCGCTTTGGCTCAACTGAAACGTATGCCGCCCAACATTATGCCGCCGCTGGTTCTTCGCTACGGCGCAACGGATGTTCCGATCATCCAGTTGAGCCTGTCGAGCGATCGTCTGCCGGATACCGCGCTGAACGATTTAGGACAGCATATTATCCGCCCTGATCTCGCCGTCGTTCACGGCGCGGATGTGCCTTACCCCTATGGTGGAAAACCACGCGTCATTATGGTGGACCTCGACCAGCAGGCCCTGAAGTCGCGCGGCATGTCGCCCTCGGATGTCAGCGAGGCCCTGCGGCGTCAGAACGTGATCCTTCCTGCCGGCGATGTCAAGATAGGGTCCAATGACTACACGGTTACGATGAACAGCAGCCCCGATCTTATCAAGGAAATCGATTCGTTCCCGATCAAGCAAGTGGGCGGCAAAACTGTGTTCATCCGCGATGTGGCGCATGTGCATGACGGTTTTCAGGTGCAAACCAACTCGGTTTCCGTCAATGGAAAGCCGGGCGCTCTTATGACGATCCGCAAGACCGGCGGCGTATCGACACTGGCTGTCATTAACGGCATTCGCAAAGCCCTGCCGGATATCGAAAAGGTACTGCCTAAAAGCGTTATCGTTAAGGCGATCTTCGACCAATCGCTTTTCGTCAAAGCCGCCCTCAACAGTGTCTTTATGGGCGGGGCGATGGCTGCCGGCCTTACGGCCATGATGATCATGCTGTTTCTTGGCAATTGGCGGCTGACCCTCATTATACTTGCCTCAATTCCGCTGTCGATAATCACAGCCGTCCTGGTGATGTATATCGGCGGGCAGACGCTCAATACCATGACGCTGGGAGGCTTTGCGCTTGCGGTCGGAATTCTGGTCGATAACGGCACGGTAGTAATCGAAAATATTGAACGTCATCTGCGTTCGGGCGGCCCGCTGGAATCGGCCGTTATCGGCGGGGCCGGCGAAGTCGGCACTCCCACTTTCCTGTCGACCCTGTGCATATGCATTGTCTTTGTGCCGGTTTTCCTGCTTGAGGGTACGGCAAAGTACCTGTTCTCGCCGCTCTCATTGTCGGTTTGTATATCACTGATAGCCAGCCTGGCGCTCTCTTTCACTCTTGTGCCCCTGCTGTTCAAATACCTGATGCGCTCCTCGGTTGCAGTCCATGATCAGTCCGATCTGTCTTCCGCGCCTCGGGATCCCGAGCTGGACCTTTTCCCCACCATGCATCAAAAATTCGAGCCTGCGTTCGGTCAAACCCTGGTTGCCGCCGGTAGTCAGTCCAATAGCCTTTCCGCGCATTTGGGCCACAAACGGGGCCTTTTGCCCGCCATTTATCAAAAATTCGAGCGTGGCTTCGAAGCGTTGCGTGAAATGTTCAGCCTGGATGGGTCTTTCAATCCTGTGCCCATGCTGTTTAAGCGCAGGATGCGTTCTTCGGGTGCGGCCAATAATAAGCCCAATATGTTTTCCAGACCGCCGGGACGCAAGCGGGGCTTTTTCCCCGCCATTCATCAAAGATTCGAGCATGGTTTCGATGCATTCCGTGAAACTTATCGCCGATCCCTCAGGTGGACGTTAGGGCATGCGAAACAAACCATAGCCTTTTTCGTTGTGCTGATGGCATTGTCGCTGCTTCTGTTTCCATTTTTGGGACGCGACTTTTTCCCGCTGGTCGATGCGGGGCAGATGCGCCTGCATGTCCGGGCCCCTGCTGGAACGAGGATAGAGCGGACACAGGAAGATTTTGCCAGGGTTGAAGCCGCCGTTCGCAAGATCATCGGAAACTATCAGATCGACGTCATACTCGACAATATCGGACTTCCTTACAGCGGCATCAACATTGCCTTGAGCGATTCGGCCACGGTAGGGCCAATGGACGGTGAAATCCTTATTTCCCTCAAACGAAAGCATTCACCGACAGAGGCCCTGATGGCCAAGCTCCGTGGTGAGTTGCCCAAACGTTTTCCCCAAATGCAGTTTTTCTTTCAGCCTGCCGATATTGTCAATCAGGTGCTTAATTTTGGTCAACCGTCTCCGATCGATCTTCGTGTTTCCGGCCCGAAGGACAAGGAGGTCTACAGGGTGGCCTCAAAACTGGCGCGTGATCTCCGATTCGTGCCGGGAGTGGTGGATTCGCATGTCTTTCAGGTCCCTGATGCGCCCTCGATCTCTATTGACATCGACCGGACGCTTGCCACCGAATTCGGGATCGACCAGCAGAATATAGCGAGCAATGTTTTGGTAGCGACCAATTCCAGCGCTCAAACAATGCCGAACTTTTGGGTCGATCCACACAGTGGCATAAGTTATCAGTTGGTCGTTCAGATGCCCACCTACCGTATCAGCTCATCCCAGGATTTATGGAGTTTGCCGGTGGCCGTCGGCAGTGGCAATCCGGGGGCCGGCTCCGAAGACCATGCGGCCCACGGCGGCCTCGATAGTTCGCAGGGCCAGCTTTTAGGCAATATCGCCAAATTCGGCCGCAGCACGGTGCCTATGGTATTGTCGCAACATGACATCAGGCCGGTCTTCGACGTGCACGCCAACGTGCAGGGGCGTGATCTCAATTCGGTCGCAAACGATATAGACAAAGTGATGGCTGCCGACCGCCCCGATCCCTCAACAGCTATGGACGTCGTTTTATCCGGACAAATCGAAACGATGCGCGACAGTTATGCCGGGTTGTTCGGGGGCATGGCTCTTGCCGTAATCCTGGTTTACCTGTTTTTGGTGATGAATTTCCAGAACTGGCTCGATCCCCTGATCGTTCTGATGGCCGTGCCGTTCGCCCTGGGCGGAGTCATGTGGATGCTCTATTTGACGCAGACGCACCTTAGCGTCCCTGCTCTCATGGGAACGCTGATGTGCATCGGCCTTACTACGGCAAACAGCATTCTAGTCGTGACTTTTGCCAATCAGCGTATGAAAGCTGGAGACAACGCATGGGCGGCCGCGGAAACAGCGGGATTTACTCGCTTGCGACCCGTACTTATGACCGCCGGTGCGATGATCCTCGGCATGGTTCCCATGGCGTTTGGCGTCGGTGAGGGTGGCGAGCAAAATGCCCCGCTTGCCCGTGCGGTCATCGGCGGGTTGGTATTCGCCACTTTTGCTACGCTTGTGTTCGTTCCGATAATGTATTCTCTTCTGCGCCGAGGGGCGGTTTCTTCTCTTGAAACTGTATGCCCTGACGGAGGCAGCGCTTATGAATAGCCTGGTCTTCGATTTGATCGAAGACCGCGCCGGTTACAGATACAAAGCAAAGAGGACGGCGGCCCCTGTTCGTACGCATCCCTCTGCGCTCTTTAATTTGGAGATTTCATGTCGGTTGTCAGCAATGTTCTCAGACGACCCTATACCATAATCGCATCACTTATACTGATATGCTTATTGGGCATAGGCGCCGCCTTGCGTATGCCGGTGGATATTTTTCCTGAAATCAATATTCCGGTCGTTAGTGTCGTTTGGACCTATAATGGCATGAATGCACTGGATATTCAGAACCGGATCCTCACGCTTCACGAACAGCAGATGGCCTCGCTTGTAGATGATATTTCACGCATCGAGGCGACCAGCTACGACGGCGTTGGTGTCGAGAAAGTCTATTTACACGAAGGCGCAGATGTGAACCGCGCCATCTCGCAAGTTTCGAGCAGCGCTTTGGCTCAACTTAAATATATGCCGCCCAACATCATGCCGCCGCTGGTTCTGCGCTATGGCGCAACTGATGTTCCGATCATCCAGTTGAGCCTGTCGAGCAATTCCCTGCCGGATACCAAGCTCAACGATTTAGGGCAGCATATTATCCGCCCCGATCTCGCCGTGGTTCACGGCGCGGACGTGCCTTATCCCTATGGGGGCAAGCCACGGGTCATTATGGTCGACCTCGACCAGCAGGCCCTGGAATCGCACGGCATGTCCCCCTCGGATGTCAGCGGGGCACTGCGGCGCCAGAACGTGATTCTACCTGCCGGCGATGTCAAAATGGGTTCGAGGGATTACACGCTTACGATGAACAGCAGCCCCGATCTTATCAAGGAAATCGATACCTTCCCGATCAGGGAAGTGGGCGGCAAAACTGTGTTCATACGCGATGTGGCCCATGTGCATGACGGATTTCAGGTGCAAACCAACTCGGTTTCCGTCAATGGAAAGCCGGGCGCTCTTATGACGATCCGCAAGACTGGCGGCGTATCGACATTGGCCGTCATTAACGGAGTTCGCAAAGCTCTGCCGGACATCGAGAAGATGATGCCCAAAGACCTTTCCATTAAAGCGATCTTCGATCAATCGATTTTCGTCAAAGCCGCGCTCAACAGCGTCATGATAGGCGGCGCAATGGCGGCAGGCCTTACGGGTCTGATGATCCTGCTGTTTCTCGGCAATTGGCGGCTGACGCTTATTATTCTTGTTTCCATTCCGATGTCGATCATTACTGCCGTTCTGGTGATGTATCTGTGCGGCCAAACCCTCAATACCATGACTCTTGGAGGTTTTGCGCTTGCTGTGGGCATTCTGGTCGATGACGCCACGGTCGTGATTGAAAATATCGAACGTCATGTGGAATTCGGCGGACCACTGGAAGCGGCCATTGTCGGCGGGGTCACTGAAGTTCTGCTTGCTACTTTTCTGTCGACCCTGTGCATATGCATTGTCTTTGTGCCGGTTTTCCTGCTTAAAGGCACGGCAAAATTCCTCTTTTCGCCGCTTTCATTATCGGTTTGTCTGTCGCTGCTGGCCAGTATGGTGCTATCCCGCACGCTTGTGCCGGTACTGTTCAAATACCTGATGCGTTCGTCGGTGGAGGCCCATAATAAAGCCTTGTCTTCCAGGCCCCAGGGCCATACGTCGAATCCATTCAGTATTATCCATCGAAAATTTGAGGACGGCTTCCAGAGTTTCCGCCAGACATATCTGCAAATTATTAGGTGGGCATTCTCACAGCCCAAAAAAACAGTCGTTTTTTTCGTTGTGCTGATGGCATTTTCACTGCTTCTGTTTCCTCGGTTGGGACGTGATTTTTTCCCTCAGGTCGATGCCGGCCAGATGCGTCTCCATGTCCGGGCGCCGTCTGGAACAAGGATAGAGCGGACACAGGAGGATTTTGCCAACGTTGAAGCCGCCATTCGACAGATTGTAGGAGATGACCAGATCGACGTCATTCTCGACAATATCGGGCTTCCCTACAGCGGCATCAACATTGCCTTGAGCGATTCGGCCACAGTCGGCCCGATGGATGGTGAAATCCTTATTTCTCTTAAACCGGAACATACACCAACAGCGGATCTAATGGCCAGACTCCGGCAAGTGTTGCCACAGCGTTTTGCCGGGATGCAATTTTTCTTTCAGCCTGCCGATATTGTCAATCAGGTGCTCAACTTCGGTCAACCGTCTCCGATCGATATACGGGTTTCGGGCCCCGATGACAAGGAGGCTTACAAGGTGGCCGAAAAGCTGATGCGTGATCTCCGGGTGGTGCCGGGGTTGGTGGATTCGCATGTCTTTCAGGTCCCGGATGCGCCCTCGATCTCTATTGACATTGACCGGACGCTTGCCGGCGAGTTGGGGACCAATCAGCGGGATATAGCGAGCAATGTTTTGGTGGATACCAATTCCAGCGCTCAAACAATGCCCAACTTTTGGGTAGATCCACGCAGTGGCATCAGTTACCAGTTGGTCGTTCAGATGCCGACCTATCATATCAATTCAACGCAAGCTTTACGGACGTTGCCGGTGACCTTTGGAAAAGATAAACAGGCAACCGGCGGACAAAATAATTCGGCAACCGCCAAAGGAGGTAATCAGGCCAACGGCACAGGGAGTAATCGGGCAAATATCGGGGCCGACAATTCGGAGCTTTTATCTAATGTCGCCAAATTCGGCCGAGGCACGGTGCCTATGGTTTTGTCGCAACATGACATCAGACCGGTGTTCGATGTCGATGCCGACGTGCAGGGGCGTGATCTTAATTCGGTCGCAAACGATATAGACAAAGTGATTGCCGCAGACCGCCCGGATCCGTCAAAAGCCATTTCGGTCGAATTGGGCGGACAAGCCGAAACAATGAGGGAAAGCTACTCCGGGTTATTCGGTGGCATGGCCCTTGCCGTAGTGCTTGTTTACCTGTTTTTGGTGATGAATTTCCAGAGCTGGCTCGATCCCCTGATTGTCCTGATGGCCGTGCCGTTTGCCCTGGGAGGAGTCATGTGGATACTCTTTTTGACGCGGACGCATCTTAGCGTACCTGCCCTCATGGGAACGCTGATGTGCATCGGTCTGACCACGGCAAACAGCATTCTTGTCGTGACTTTTGCCAACCAGCGCATGGAAGCTGGAGACGAGGCATGGATTGCCGCGGAAACAGCGGGATTTACGCGCCTGCGCCCAGTACTGATGACCGCCGGCGCCATGGTCCTCGGTATGATTCCGATGGCGCTGGGCGTTGGTGAGGGCGGCGAACAAAACGCTCCCCTAGCCCGTGCCGTAATCGGGGGGTTGATATTCGCCACTTTTGCGACGCTTGTCTTCGTTCCGACAATGTACTATCTTCTTCGTAAAATGCCGGTTTCATCCTCTCAACCAGTAAACCCCGAAAAGGGATTATCGTCATGAATAAAGCAAATCCTGATAAAGAATCGGTTTTGGCCGATCACAGCAGCACGAAGCCGGATACCGGGCGAAAAGTGAAAGTGTTCGCACTGATAGTATCCGTAACGCTCATCATAGGTTTTCTGGTCGTCCGGCACATGAAATCCGTCTACCAGATCGATTTGGCCGACGCGGCATTCAAAGAAGCTTCTGCCCCGCCCGCGGTCGATGTGATTACGGTTCAAAACGCGCCGACATCTTTTTCATTGACTTTACCGGGTGAAACAGCCGCATGGTATGAGAGCACAATCTATTCGAGGGTCGACGGCTACGTAGCAAACTGGAAGGTTGATATCGGGGACCATGTGAAGAAGGGGCAGGTCCTTGCGACTATCGAAACTCCCGATCTGGACGCCAGGTTAATGGCGGCCATGGCCAAAGTGAAAGCTTCCCAGGCCGTTGTCGTGGCTCGGCAGGCCGATGCCGACTTTGCAAAAACCACTTATGCCAGATGGAAAGATTCCCCGAAGGGTGTGGTGTCCGAACAGGAACGTGACGCCAAAAAAGCCGGCTATGACTACGCCGTTGCCCATCTAAACCAGGCGAAAGCACAAGTCGGCCTCGATCAGGCGGTTGTTGACCAATACAGCGCCCTGACGCAATTCAAGCAGGTCGTGGCGCCTTATACCGGCACGATTACCGAGCGCCATATCGATATAGGAAACCTGGTCAGCAGCGCCAATACGACGCCGCTCTACCGCATGGTCAAAGACGATCCCATCCGCGTTGTGGTCTTTGTGCCTCAGAGCGCCGCAGGAGATATCAAGCTTGGTTCCACGGTCCGAATTGAACCCGGCAATGGCCAGGATCGCGAATTCACAGGGAAGATATCCCGCACCGCCAATTCCATTAGTCCGCAGACACGCACTTTGCGGGTAGAGGCCGATATTGCCAATCCCGATCATTCGCTGGTCCCTGGAATGTATGTAAATGTCAATTTCCAGGTCCCCACCGAAGGATTGGTGGAAGTTCCCGCTGCCGCTCTGGTATTTCGCTCAGGAGGCCCCGAGGTCTGTTCGGTAGGCAAGGACGGCCGCATAACATTTCGCAAGGTGACGATCGGTCGTGACAATGGAAACATAGTGGAGCTTGCATCGGGTATTTCAAAGGGCGAAACAGTCGCCTTGAACATCAGCAATCAGATTATCGATGGCGATGCTGTCGATGCGCACGAAATAGGAGAGATCCCTGCGGATGGCCACAAAGCCGAAAAATAAGCATCGAAAGGTTGGCCGGCTTCCAATTTGCGGCTTTTTGCCCGGCGCGGTGGCCTGTTTTTGCCTTGCTGCCTGTACGGTGGGTCCGAATTATCATCCGCCGGTCACGAAAGTGCTTGATGGTTTCATTGCCGTATCGGCTGAACAGAAGCCGGCGGAAGATACTGTCAACAACAAGCCCGTGGTCGATGCCGCCAACTGGTGGAAGACGCTTGACGATAAGGAACTGGATTCTCTGATCGACCGCGCGATTCAGAACAACCCCGATCTCGAGATTGCCCTTGACCGGCTGCAGGAAGCGCGGACCTCGGAAATTGTCGTCCTGGGACAGGCCCTGCCTGTTGCAGGCGTCGGCGCCGGCGGGGGCGGCGGCACCGGCAGCGATGTGGCGCGCGGCCGCGTAGCACCGCCGCTGGCAGCGGCAGACAACACCAAAGGAACCAGCGAGATTACCGATGTGTATGGTTTCGATTTCGGATGGGAGATCGATCTTTTCGGCAAAATCCGGCGTGGAATGGAGGCTGCCGCATATGATACCCAAGCCACTGTCGCCGCCCGCAATGTAGTGTTGATTTCGGTAATTGCCGATGTTGCGCGTGCTTATATCGATATGCGCGCTTTGCAGATGCAATTAGCTGTTCTACAAAAAAATACCGATGTTGCGATGGATTACTTTAACTTGACCAGGGAGCGGTTTGAACGCGGCATTACCAATGAATTGGACTTGACTCTGGCCAAACGGCAATTGGCGTCCCTGGAGGCTGAAAAAGCGCCTTTGATCGCGCAGGTCCATGCAACTCAATACATAATTGCCGTCCTGGTTGGAGTATTTCCTGAAGACCTCGCCAAAGAACTTGAAAAGCCGGAAATGGTCCCACAATTGCCTGAAAAAATCGATGCCGGCATACCACTCGATCTTTTGCGCCGCCGGCCCGACATACAGCAGGCGGAACGTCAACTGGCCGGCGCAACGGCCCGGATTGGCGTGGCAACGGCTGATTTGTTTCCGCATCTGTTGCTTACCGGTGCTACCGGGTATCAGGCGCAGGGGTTTGGCGTTCGTCCGGAATTAGTAAAATCGATATGGTCGATCGGGCCGTCGATAGAGATGCCTTTACTGGATTTTGGCACCCTGGATGCCGTGGTCGATGTCGCCGATCTTCGTTCTCGCGAGCTGCTGGTAAATTATAGGCGAACAGTGCTCAATGCCGTTCGTGAAGTCGATACGTCCGTCGACACTTATACGGGCCAACTGGATCGGCTGCGTAATCTGAGCGATGCCCTGGCCGCGAGCCAACGCTCCGTAAGTCTTGCAACCGAGCGCTATGACCGGGGTCTCACCGATTCACTCAATGTCATCGATGCCGAACGGCAGGAATATGTCCTGGAACAACAATATGTTTCTTCACAGCAATCGGCTGCGGAGCAATTCGTTGCGCTCTATAAGGCCCTCGGAGGAGGATGGGAACAGTACCAGTCATTGCCGCCCATAAGAGTGCCTGAACCGGCCGTTCTGGCGGCGTTCACACGCCTGCTCAGACCTACTAATCCTCCACAAGATATGCCTAACTAGAAATCTCCGGCCGGAAACTGTGGATAATAGACCGGCAGTTTCCGGCTCGGCACCCCTCCGGCAAATTCCTAAATTACGAATAAGTTTCTATTAAAATTCATGCTGACTGTGTGCAATTTGTGACCCTTTGGCGCGCTGATGTGTAGATTGTTACGATGGTATATCATTCTTCCACATGCAAATTCGGACTCTGGAACTTAGTGCTGGTTAAATGCTCGATTTCTTGGGGGAAAATCAAAATGGAAAAGAAACAACCTGAAGAGACTTGTCTGAAAACAGCCTTTTGCGCCCGCGAAAATACAATCGGGTTGGAAAAAATTGATCGAATTAAATCCATGATGCGGAAAATTCCGCGTATCGAGCCGCCGGCCGGATTGCTTTCTTCCGTGATGGAAGCGGTCAGGACGAGAAGGGTCCCGCTGTGGTTGCGTACTTATCGATGGGCAACCTCATTGAGGTCATTTACGTTCACTCCCTTGCGCCTGGCAACTTCGACTGCGTTCTCGGTACTCCTGGTGTTCTCAGCTCTTTTATTGCATGATGGGGGAAATCACAAAATAGCTCTGGACAATTCAAAGGAGTTGATCCCCGTCGAATTCGCACTGGATATGCCCGATGCCCATTCGGTCCAGGTGGTCGGCTCATTTAATAATTGGGTCCCCCAACCCTGTGAGTTGCATCAGGAGGAAGGTTCGGCCCGGTGGATGCTGACCTTGCGGCTCCAGCCCGGCCGCTATGAATACGCCTTCCTTATAGATGGAAAACATGTGCCGCATCCTGGCGCGGAATTCAATAAGGATGACGGGTTTGGGAATCAAAATACGGTGCTGGCTTTGGGACCGGAAGATGACATTTAGGAAGTCGTCGCTTTGCCTGTTAGCGCTTATTGCAGTTTCGGCAGTTCCATTAGATGTTGGCGCACAAAACAATCAGGCTGGCGTAACACATGGCGTAACACAAGCTGTCCAAGAGGCCAAAAAAGCCGGGGTCCCCGATGAAACCATAAACAGGTTGCTCTCGCTCGGCTACGATAACGGAGTGGAAGCGGCATCCATGGCCAACCTGGTTAGCATTGTGGTTGAGGTTAAAAATGAGGACCTGCCTCAGGAACCTTTCCTTAATAAGATAGAGGAGGGGGTAGCCAAACACGTGCCGGCAGCATCAATCGAGCAGGTGTTGAAGCAAAAAAAGCAGGATTATCTGTTTGCCCGCTCGCTTACGTCAGATTATCTGAAAAAGCATGGTCTTAAGCAACAAGTTGCGCCCAAGGATCTGGTAGGAATAACGGAAAGTCTTTTCAGCGGCCTGTCCCGTGAGGATTTGGCCCTTATAATGGAACAGGCACCGCCAGTTTCTCCCACCACACTGAGAAGGGCAATCCACATCCAGGCTTCTCTCAAACAGGTCGGGTTCGACCCGAAACTGTCTGACCAGATTGTCTCCACAGGATTTAAACATAATTTCTTCACACACCAACAGCGCGGTTTTGGCCGTGCGATCGTGGCCGGCAAACGCAACGGGGTTTCCGACGCTAAAATAGCCGAGGCGGCCATGTCAACAATGCAGAGCGGAGGTACAGTGGCCGGATTCTGTTCACAAATCGGGGTTTCATTTTCCGATGTGGATCGACCCAGAGACGATGTTCCCCGGCCCCTGTTCCATGGGCGGAAGTAACCATGAAGATGAGAAGAAAATTCTGTGCTGTCATACTTGCACTTTCTTTAGTGCTTGCTTCGGCTTATATTGCCGCAGCTCAAGACAAGGGCAGTACGGACAGGCAAACAGCACAGAGTGCAGACAGGGGAGCATCCGGCGACGACCGGGATGTCAACTCCAGCGGCGCGATGCGCGTTGACCGGGATTTGTATCCATCCCACTACGACGATGTCAATCAGTTCGGCGATGACGAGGCTTACAATAAAACAACCGGGCACAGCGTAGTCCGGTATCCCTTTCACAGAATCGATCCATAGAAGCTCATCCCCTTTTCGATTTAATTGGCAAGCCTACTAAAAACTTTCCCCGGACGAAGATGAAAAATAGCGGGTACGAGTATCGCGAGCAAATAGATATCCGGGGTAGCGGTGTTACCGTTCTGGCTCACCTGACCCGGAAGTATCGCCATTCTTCGGAGACTGTCTGGCGCGACCGGATCCAGAGAGGCGAAATTTTTCTTGATGGCCGTCAGATCCAGTGGGATACAGTCCTCAAATCGGGGCGGAGCCTTCTTTGGCGCCGTCCTTCCTGGGATGAGCCGGATGTTCCGCTTACATATTCCATACTCTATGAAGACGATGACCTGCTCGCGGTGGCAAAGCCTTCCGGACTCCCGACCTTGCCGGGCGGTGGTTTCCTCGATCACACTCTCCTTACTCTCGTGCGAAAAAGCCGGCCTGAGGCTTCACCCATCCATCGACTGGGGCGTGGCACCTCAGGGGTAGTGCTGTTTGCCCGCACTGCTCGTGCCCGGTCGATACTCGGTGCGGCCTTGCGAAAAAATGAAATAACCAAAATTTACCGCGCGTTAGCTACCGGTGTGCCTGCTGCGCAAAAGTTTTTCATAGATACGCCCATCGGACTTATTCCGCATTCGAAGCTGGGGACCCTCCACTCGGCCTGCGCCGGAGGAAAGTATGCCCTTAGCCGGGTCAGTGTCCTGGAGCAAAGAGGGGATACTTCACTGCTGGAGGTAGGGATCGAAACGGGAAGGCCCCACCAAATCCGCATTCATCTCGCGTTCGCCGGGCACCCGTTGGTAGGCGACCCACTTTATGCAGCCGGAGGGACCATAAGGAACCAGGATGCGCTCCCCGGAGACTGTGGTTACCTGCTTCATGCGGAGCGTCTTTATTTTTGCCATCCGGCAACAAAATCAGATTTCGAGATTCGGTGCTCCCCGCCGCCCGAGCTTGAGACGAAGTAGCATTAGCCACTGAGGCACAGATGGCACAAAGGAAAAGCAAAATGAATTCACGCGAAGACGCGAAGACGCGAAGAAACGCCAAGAGTGGGGTTCTCTGTGTAACTAACATCGAGTACCTTGAAATCTTGTCAAGATTTTCAGTTTTCGGTCCAAGCTATTGCTTTTTCTCAGCGTTCTCTGTGCCTGGTTTATTGTTGTCAACACTTTCTAGCCTTAAATTAGTTCTGCCCACCCGGAGGATAGGGCTACGCTGGGGAGCGACCCGAGCGCCGAGGTGGGGGGATAGAAGGTGAGGCGGGGCT
>Ga0209517_10007060_pt1 | contig 13613 bp, 12 predicted proteins | sample PeaSoiMetSII2010_FD_187695 | JGI IMG/M metagenome (GOLD analysis project Ga0209517, IMG submission 187695) | Peat soil microbial communities from Weissenstadt, Germany - SII-2010 (SPAdes) (version 2) | ecosystem: Environmental > Terrestrial > Soil > Wetlands > Peat | place: Germany...
GAGTGAAAGCGCGGTTCGTGACAAACCGCTCTTGCTTTATGGTTTGGCGCGAAACCGGCGCAGTCCGAAACGCCCGTCCGAGCCGCGGCCAAGCGGCGTCCACCCGGAAGAGGACGAAGTGGGTAAGATGGCGCAGCCTTCCGTCTGAGGTTACTAGAGCGTTGGACTATGGACGGCCTTGAAGGAGGAAGAGGAATATTGGGAGTGGTGAATTGTGACGTCCGAAGTGGCTTGAAATCAGTGGATGTGACTGGCGGGTAAGACTTTAGGGTGGGTCGATTTAGGATAGCTTAGGATGGTTTGGACTTGTTTTCGCGCTTTTGATGTTGGCAATATAGTTCGCGATGGTACCTTTCCCCTTGATTTGTGCCCCTAGGGAGAATTGACAAAAGGGCCAGTTTAGCTGATTATAGAGGTGATTCCGGTGATGTGCTTATCTGCACTCACGCGGAAGGGATCGAGTGGGGGTGGGGTTCCAATTCGTGACTCGCTAGCGAATTGATGATCTCACAGAGTCGAAAACCCTGCAAAGATCAAGGCGAGCATATAAGTTTCTCAGGCTGATTGAGAACATAATCAATCACCGAAGGGGCCGCGAATAGCGGCCCTTTTTAGTTTAAGATTGCCTCGTGTCCCTTCTAAATCTTGCCGACTCACAGGCGTTGCTTGTTCGCGTTGTGGAAAGGCTGTACGCCGAGCGCCATAGCCCCGTGCCAGGAGCTTTGGTGAAAGCGCAACTCTTAGCCGAAGCCGCCTCCAATGATGCAACCTTTAGTGAGCACGAGCTGGGGTCCAGGAATTTCCTAGAGTTTGTTAAGGGAGTTCCTGACGTTGCAGTGCAGATTCGCATTGGCAGCGATATGCTGCTGGCCCCGGCTACAGCTACGGATACGCTTTCTGCGTATGCGCGGCCTTTGCCTCGACTGCGCCGTGATTTCTGGCGAGCATTCATAGAGTTTCCAGTCCCGAACACCATCCGGCTTTATGATCCCCTCGAAGACAAAATCTTTTATGAGAACATCCCGCCCACACGTAAGGGGATCACTGTTGAGCCTGTCTCACGCGAGACGCAAATTTCGTGGCGACGGACCTTCTCTGAGGAGCAGCCTGAAAACGTCAAAGGTTCCCTATTAGCTTCTCTTGAAGGAATCGGCACCTCGATTTTCAATGAATTTGCGCGGAGGCTCCGGGAGAATCCATTCGTCATGCACGCATGGAACCGTTATCTCCAAAAGCAAATAACGGATTACGTCGCAACATGGGCGGCGGCCAATGGCGTTTCTGAAGATCGTTGGTGCAGCGGAACCTCCCGAAGCGATGATCGTGTTTCAAGAGCGGTAGCGCCGGCGAAAGGTCATAGCATCGGCCAGCGGTCGGAACTCTATAATTTTCTCGATAACCTCCCGATTGAAGACCTTCTCCAGCTTCGCGTGCCGCTAGAGTGGGTGCTGAAAGTCATGCGAGAAAAGAAATGAAGCTTCACCTGTTCGGCTTGCCTGTAAGCGTCCATCGCAGGCTCAAGGAAGAATCATCCAACTGGCAGGAGGCTTTACCGGCTGGCCACACATTTAGAGCGACCCCAATTACTTCAAATTCGATGGGGCAATTTTCGGAGCCCGAAGTGCGCGAGCTAATTGATGCTGTCGGTGACGGCTTCACGCACATTGTTATCCCCGCGAGCCGCGATTGGGCAGAAATCAGAAGGCGCCTGGAGTTTGATTGCCGTATCCATCTCGCGCGGCTCCGCCAACCGCTTAAAGACCTCACATGGCTGATTCTTCAGGAAAATCTTCACAGTATCGCAAAGATGGACGAGGTGTGGCTTGAGAAACTGTCTCCAAAGGATGTGAGACATGCCCTGCTGTTGCCGCCTACCGTGTTCGCCACCAACGCAAGGACTTCAGAGTATTGGCGCCACTGCGATGTTTACTCCACCGCGCGTTTTGCGAGTGCTGAGGAATTATTGTCGGAAGTTGAACGGCAGCACAGGCGTCCTGATGGAGAGGGCAACCGATCATGGCTGGATAATCGCAACCGACGTTTTCGAATCGACCCTTCCAAGCACGGGCGCTCCCAGTCGGACCGCGCCCAGCGTAAGTCTTTTCGGTTCTGTTGGGAGGTACCGCCCGGCTTTCACTACGACGTTATGGATGATTCGAAAAGGGCCTTTAAAATCGAGATCAATGGCCGATCTGAAACGGTCCTGCATTGCAACATTACGCCTTGGGGACACGTACGCCGAGGGTGACTGAAACCGGCTGGCTCCTGACCCGCAAGCGTAACGGAGACGTGCGCGGGCAGGATTTCAGAGGATTGACGAAATTGGGAAAGCTAACAGAATCGAAGCACTGGGAAGCAGCGAATACTCTGTTAATGTTCCACCAAGAGCAAGCCAAGAAACTGGAGGCGGGTGGGTTTTACTTCATGGCCGCAGTGGCCCTTGGAGCAGCGCTAGAAACGGCATTGTTAAGCTTCTTTCTGATTGAATGGGATGAGGCTCACGGCGAAGCGGAGATTCCCGACAAAGTGACGCTGGATGACCTTATATTGGCTGCTAAGCAACTCGACTTGCTTAACGCGGTCAAGTTTCAGGAGGCGTCGAACACCCACTCCGTCGAAACGGTGATACGGGAAATCCAGTGGATGCGAAACAATCTCCACCCAGCAAAGGCGCTCAGACAATCTTTTGATCCCTCATCGTTCGATGCGGCGCAATATGGCAGGCTCCGGGACATCTACGGTGCAGTCATGGATAACCTACTCCACCACATCTGAAATGCCCTCAGACTTCGGAGGGTTGGATTACCTCGCCCGGCTTCGGTCGCACATTGGATGCACCTCTGCGCACCCAGACATCGTTGGTGCCCAGCAAATAGTGCTGCGCGTTGTCCGTTTCGATTGTGATCGCGACCATTGGCTCGCCGAAGGCGCGAATCTCTTCAACTGAAAACCTTGGTGTTGGTGCAACCTTGTTGCTGACTAGCCATCGAAGGCACTCAGCTTGCTTTTTCAAGGCGGTATCGACACCCTCCCCCTTGAAGGTCTGCAACAAGCCACGGATACCTTGCGGGCTAGCGTCGCGGTCAGCGACTCCGACATAAATGCGACCGCCCGCAGTGTTCGCGAAAGCAATCACGGTATCGACGACTTCTCCTTCCTTCGGGTCTCTCGGCGATATGAATGGCTTGAATTCGATCTGGTCGCCTTCGCCCTTCTCCAGATCGCGCTCGGCCCGGGTCTTTGTAATCAGGTCTTCGGGGACGTGACCGAACGAGTCGTACACGGATCGCAGATGCACATGCATGATGCATTCACCCGATTTGTGGACAAGGTAGATCAGCAGTTCACGGGTGTCATCTGGGATTTCTAGCTCGAATGCTCCGCTCGTCGCTAGTCTCGCTTGGGGCGAGCGAGCGCTTTCAACATGAATGATTTGAAGCTCTATCTGTTCGGGAGGAACGTTGATCTCCAGTTCGAGACTGAGTTTTCCCGGTGTCCAAAGCGCACTGACGACTCTGGCGCGTGTGTCCGGCAGGAAAGTAACAAGTGCATTGAGATCCGGTACTGCGCCGCCGACGTTGTCGGTCACAAGGTCGAAGACCCAGTCGTTTATTGCTTGGTTCCCGCCTCGATAGGGCCTGAGTCCGAAACCGAGAATCGAGTCTTGGAGGAGCGGCGGCTGCTCATGGCCGTGAGGGTCGGAGGGATCGGAATAGCTTCGCATCTCCCAGCCGGACCACATTCGATTTGTGAAAGTGTAAGGTCGATGTTCAAGGTCGGACTGTTGAAAACCAGAACCCACTTTCTGCCCGGCAATCTCCGCCTGGCCCGACAAGAGCTTTGAAAGCAGGGTGAGCGCTTCTCCTTGATGGGGTTGCCACTGTTCGACAAGAACAAGTGAGCCGTAATCGGCAATCGGTCGAGACGGGACTTCGTCGGGACAGAACATGACCGAACCTGTGAGAAAGCCCGAAAAGCCTTGCTTCAGAAAGGCGGCTCTGAATCGCGCACCGGCGTAGGGCTTATGAACTTTCCGCAGCCGTTCGGCCAAAGCGTTCACAGCAGCCATAGCTGTTCCGAATCTAGTCAAAGCAGGCCATCCTTTACCTAGAAAGCATAACCTCTTCCAAGAGCGCCCAGTCCGCTTTAGCGGACTTTCTGCGCCACTGTCAGGTGCGAATCGCCATCACCAACATACTGGGTGCGGGCGCCAATTCCCGCGTTAGTTCACGCCGTGGTCCAGTTAGCCGAAAGCACCTCAGCCTGCTCCAGAACGGTGATCGTGGCCTTCTCTTGCGTGTCGGGTGGGTACCATTCGCCACTCAGATCACCGTCCTCTAGTCAATTAGCGGTTGTCGAAATCAGCCATTCGTCCCCGCGCAAGATCCTTTTGCCGGGCAGACCATTGTAGGTCCAGAGTGTTTACTTGCGGAGTTCGCTCAGCCTCACCCAGTCGCCCGGTGCCCGCTCATATTTCCAGAAATGCCAACCGTCACAAGCGTGTTTCACGGCTGCAAATGCTGCGGCCGAAGGAGACTTGTACACATTCCTACTAAAACGGATGCGACCATCCCGGCGCACATGCGCTCTCAGAGTCCTACCCTTGTAATATGCGCGCAGCCGGGTCGGGGCGCTGAAGTAAGCTGCCAAGACAGGGGCGCGACGGCCACTATCTGATGGCTCTTCCTCGCCCTCCACTTCACGCACTCGGCCCATGAGCTGGTCGAGTTCTTGCCGCTGAATCAAACGGATGTCGCGAGCAAATTTGCGGCGTAGGTCTTGGGACCTAGCGAACTTCCCCTTCACTTCGTTGCCTTTGGGTTTCACGATCCGGAGCACAAGCGATTCCAGCTCTTTGAGGTGTTGGTCGCCGATAGTGAGATAGACGCTGAACCTGTCCCATGACTGGCCGTGATGGTCTTTAAGGTGCGCATTCAACCGCCAGCGCAAGTCCTTAGCCAGACCGACATAGTACAACTTGCTCTTTCGGTAGAGAGCGTAGACGCCTTGGCGATGCCGGACGTAATCGCGGATCACATCCAGGTACGTTTCCAGTGCATCGCGGCTGATGTTTTCAAGGTGTTGGCAGACGAGGGGCAGACGCTTACGAGTACGAGGCATTTTTCGACCTCAGAAGATCTTGCGGTGAAACACCAGTTTAGGGGAAGGGTGAACGAAGAAGATTAACAGAGCTGCGCGACAATGGCTATCTCGCCAAACACGTATTGCTCAGGATCGGAGTATGTACGGTGGTCGATATCAGTCATCGCGCTCTGTTCCTGGGGTGAAGGCTAGGCAATTCTCGCTGAGCTCGGCTGACAGACGCCCGTTTCTCCAGCTCCCGCCGGGAGCGTTCAAGTTCCTGGGCAATGAGCTTTTCGTCCGGGAGGACTGTCTGGTACTCAGCGGCGAGCACCTTGTTGGGGAGATTGTCGAGTGCGTAGTGGGCCTCTGATGCTCCCTTCTCGGCGCACAGGATGAGTCCGACCGGCGGGTTCTCGCCCGGCTTCATCCAGTGCTCGGTGGCGTAGTTCAGATAGAGGTGCATCTGTCCAGCGTCCGCGTAACTGAACTTGCCTACCTTCAAATCGATGACGACCAAGCAGCGCAAGCGGCGGTGAAAGAAGACGAGGTCGATACGAAACCAGGTATCGTCGATACGAAGCCTGCGCTGGCGGCCGAGGAGAGCAAAATCATCGCCCAACTCCAAGAGGAAGTCCATGAGGTGCTGGATTAGCGCTTCCTCCAAATCTGACTCGGAGTATTCGTCTTTGAGGTCGAGGAATTCGAGAACGAACGGGTCCCTGATGGCCTCTTCAGGCGTCATCAAATCGCTGGGTTCGGAGTTTTCTGCTTTCTCCAGCATGGCGGCTTTGTTCTTTGAGAGCGCGAGTCGTTCATAAAATTGACTGCCGATCTGACGGTCCAATTGCCGGATGGACCAGCCCGAACGTAGAGCTTCGGTCTCGTAGAAAATTCGCGCCTCCTGACTCTTTACAGAAAGCAGCCGGACATAGGCGGACCAGGGTAATGGAAACCGGTTGGCGAGATCTTGAACTGGTTGAGATTGTCCTTGTATCTCATTGAGCTGTATAGGCGTTGAAGATTGTGCAGACGGTGTCTGCAAAATCTTGCTCTGAGGCCAAGAGAGATAAAAGCTCCTCATCTGGGCGAGATTGCGCGGTCCAAAGCCTCGCCCAAATGAGGCGGATAAGTCTTTGGCCAATCGCTTGATGAGTAATTCGCCGTACTCAGCCCTCTTCTGTCCAGCTTGCTCGGACTGGACGATCCTGCGCCCGATCTCCCAGTACGTGGCCGTCATCAGGGCATTCACGTTCCGGGCGGCAGCCGAGCGGGCTGTTTTGAGCAATTCGACGATTCCGGCGCGGATGCTCTTGTAATTCTCGGGTATGGTTGTCATCTTCGTCATCGCGATTCCTTCATCTTAGTGGTTCGCATTTTCAGAGCCCTATCCCAATTCCCTGGGCGATGGATAAAGCTTGATTGATTTCCAGAGCGGATGTCTTCGAGACGTCGGCTCCCAATTGGGGCGCGAGTTTTGCTATGTCGTCGGTGAACAGCGTGGCTTCGTGACTGGCGCGAGAGATGGAGACATAGGCGAAGCGAGAGTTGAGCAGGTCTGGGTGAACGCTGGTATCGGCGTGAATGAGGACGCGTTCGGCAGTGAGACCTTGGGAGCTGTGACTGGTGACGGCGTAGCCGTGGTCGAAATGGCGATGGTGGCCGGCGTTGAGTTCGATCTGGCGGTTATTGTCGAGGCGCGCGGTCACGCGGCCATCCGGGGCAATTGACTCGATCACTGCGAGGTCGCGATTGGCAACGCCCAGCGATTTGTCGGGCGCGGTGAACTGCACGCGGTCGCCTACGGAAAACTCGCGTTGGATTTCTTGGTAGACGCTGACGCCTGTAAGGCGGCGGGGATCGTAGGTCGCGAGCTCTCCGTTCTCTTTTTCGACCGTGAGTTCGTTTGCGGATGGGTTGATCGCGACAACTGATGCATAAGCGGCAGCTTCAATTCCAATCGCTTTGCTGCCCCGAGCGTAGCGAACTATGTCGTCCATCTCGTAGTGGCTGGCCCAGGATCTTTCAGCTCCGGTCATGTCCTGACGCTGAACCAAGACACGGAAAGTATGCTCCTCTGGGGCAAGGGCTCCGGTGGCCTTCAACTCCTGGCGAACAGCGACATTCAGCTCGCGGCGGGAAGCATTGTCCGGTGAGACGATGAGAGTGTTCTGGGGCGCTTCGACGTAGCTCTTGGCGATGGCGCGCACGCGTTGTTCTCCGTTGGGAATTTCCTTCACATGGCCCTGCTGCTGGAGTAGGTCGAGCGCGGCCGAGGCCTGGCCCGTGGCCAGCAGTTCGACGGCAGATTTCAGAGCCGGGTTCTGCTGGCGAACGATCTCATCCAGTCTGGCTGTGCGCATTCCAGCTTCCTGCAGTTGCTCGAAGGGGCGCCCTGCCTCGACGCCCTGGTGCTGGCGGATATCACCGATCAGAAGCACACGGTCATGGGGAGCAAGCCGCGTAAGAAACTCGCGCATCTGGTTCGTGCTGGCTAGGCTCGATTCATCGACAAAGTAGAAGTGCTTTTGCTCTCGTAGATCTGAATTCGCAGTACGGGCGAGGAACCCTTGCAGGGTTCCCGCCTCGATGCCTGCCTCATTTAGTTGCCGCGCAGCACGGGAGGTCGGGGCGAAGCCTTCAACCTTGTAGCTCTGCCTTTCCGCCGCACAGCGGATGACTGTCAGCGTGGTCGTTTTACCTGAACCGGCGAACCCTTGGATTCCCTGGATACGGTCTTGCGAGCTTAGAACATCTTCGACCACGCCCTTCTGTGCTTGATTCAAATGCAAGTTCTGGTCGGCAAGGGCGATGGCCTGCGCACGCGAAAGAACTGGCTCGATACGGTTCTGGCCCTCACGCATCCGGAGAAGAATGTCATGTTCTGCTTCGATGGTCTTGGCGGTGGTGAACTGACGGCCCGGCACACCCTCAGTGCGCTCGACGAGCTGAAATTCCCCAGAAGCCAAGCGGGCGTCGAGATTGGCACGGACCTGGGCATGGGTGATCTCGCCCATGCCGCGCCGGAGCCCGTCGCGGATCAGTGCACGTTCATCGACAACCGCCTCGCGCTCGAAGTTCTTGTCACGGGAGAAGGTGAGAGATTCGCGAACCCGGTCCCACGAATTGATGGGTTTCTGCTGATGTTGAGACCGTTCACGGGCCGCACGTACAACAGCGTCGGCTTGGTGTCCAAAGTCTGCCGCCAGCTTGCGGTGCGCGGCCATCACCTCTCGCGGCGAGTGAATCTCCTTGCGGTCACGCGTCGAGTGCGCAGCGATCTCGGCAGCTTCCTTCCCCGAGCGGCCTGTGCGTTCGAGGTATTCACGAATCTGCTGGCTTCGGGGGCTGGATGCGTCCAGATATTCCTGCGTGTAGCCTTTGATCTCCGGGGCACCGCTCCGGCCTGTCGTAATTTCGTAACCGAGTTGGCGGAGACGGTAGGTCAACTCGGATTGATAGATGGCCGTAGCGAACTGTTGCGAGGCGAAGAGGCTCTGCGGCTGGATGGCGCGAGGCTGGCCGTTGTCGCGCTCGGTGATGTTGAAAACGACTGCGTGTGTGTGGAGTTGTGGCGCGACGTAGCCATCGACGGGGCGGGCTGTATCGTGCTCAAACTTAGCGGCAATAAACCTGCCCGTGGTCTCAGGCGGATGATTCCCCCCTATGCGGGCTTGTGTGTAGCGTTCGAGTTGGTCAAGGGCAATGCTGACACTCTGCCTGTGGGCTTCGCGAACACGCTGATCGCCGCCGACTAGCGCGGTGAGCGAGACAGACTTGGGAGCCGAGAATGTCGCATCCCACCCGGCACGGTGCTCCATCGTCTTGACAGTCTTGCCGTCTGGATCCTGATACTCATACGACGCTCGTTGTCGAACAAGCTGCTCGCCGGTCTGTGGATGCTGCCCCTGGCTGAGTTTCGCGAAGTCCTCGGCAGAGACAGCACCAGCAAGGCCGAACTGGCCTGCTATACGGCCTTGCCATTCGCCCGCGATGACGCCGCGTTGCGACCAATAGTTCTGCTCCTTTGCAGTGAACTCCTTCTGGTGGTAGGTCTGCGCCTGGCCAGCAGAGAGCGGCTTGGAAATGGTCAGCATCGCAGTTAACTATCCCCGAAGATTGAGGCTTTGTTGGGCGTTGACGTTCGTCTCCAGGTCGGTCTCCCGCTGCGGTATCTCAGTCGCCGTCCCTGGCGATTTTCGCCGGAGCGGCGTGGGCACATTTGCCTCCGGCTTCAACTCAAGCGGGCACGGCTGGGGCTTAGCCGACCCGATGTTTTTTGGATCGTAGGGGAGCTTGTCGTCGGGCGTGTCGCGGAGGTCGAAGTCACTGGCGACAGCGGGCATATCGAAGTACGGGAATGAGAAGCGCGTCACATAGTTCTCATACTTCATATAGGCGTGGAGGTCCGGCAGTCCGGAGATTTCGGATTCCATTACCAGCGGTTCAATCTGCCGATCCAGCGCGAAGTTTCTCCCAGCGCGGGAACCGTCGAAGTGGGTCTCTCGTAGCCGTTCGATCTCGACCTTTCCGATGAACTTGCTGACCCACTCGCCAGCGGTCGGCTCTTTCGTCTTCAGCCAAATGCTGGTTGCCGGTTGGGACAGCATAACCTCAGCCAGGTGGCCGTATAGGTATTCCAGTTGGGCTTTGCCCTGGAAACCCAGAATCACCGGATTGTTGCTCTTTCGATTTTCTGTGATGGCGGTATGGAGCTGTGGGAGCTTTTGCAAACTCGCCAACTCGTCGATCACGAACCATGCTCGCTTCTGCCCTTCCTTCGGCTCGTTTAGCAGACGCAAGACGAGCAGGTCGATCCACAGACTTTGGAGCGGTCGAAGCGCCTCACGTTCTGCCGGGAGCGATGTAATGAAGATCCAGCCCTGCCGCGTCTCGGCCCACTCTGTGGCCGACCACTCGCCATTCCCGTCGCCCTTGTTCGGCAAGAGGCGGAGGCTGTCGGCAACGAGTCCAAGCGAGCCAAGAACTCCAGCACGCTGTTGGTGCGCCCTCGGGTCAATTAGGTGAGCATGCTCTGTTCCTTTCAGCCTTCGGTCGATCTCCTGCGGGTCCGACATCCACTTGACCAACTCCTCTGGCGTCGGGCCGTAGGCCATCAGGAAGGCAAAGATTTTCTGGGGGGACTCGATGAAAAATTCACCCTTCTTGTCTTGCGGCGGCTGGAAGAGCGACACCGCCAGAGCCTTCGCCTCGGAGCGTCGGCGGAGTTCTTCAGAGGGCCCCCAGTAGGGACACCGCCGATCGAGCGGATTCAGGATAACGTCGCCGTTCTTCGGGTCGTAAAAGCGTTTGACGAACTCCCGTGCTGGGTCGTAGACGATGGCGGAATCGCCTCGATGTTTTATCTGCCGAAGAATTTGGAGCATGATCATAGTCTTGCCCGCTCCGGTATCTCCGATGATCTGCATGTGCTGGGCCTCCGCCCGCTGCGGTATGCGGATCATTGTCTTCATTTCGTTGGTCTTAATGCCTATGCCATTCCCTGCGACCCTATCGTTGAACTCCCTTGGAGTCATCATCTCGGGGCCTTTCAGTCGTCGTCCGTATCTCAACGCCTTGCGTCGTCGAATGTCCTTGGCGATGGAAAACGGGAGCTGGATGACCAGTGATAGCAGACCGAAAAGCAGCGGGAGCTTGTAGAGATCGAAAAGAGCATCGCCACCGTAAACCGCACTTCTGAGATAGGAACTCAAGGACGCGTCGATATAGCTCTGCTCCGGTCCTAGGTAAAGGAGCGTGTAGCCGCGCTGCAAGGCTGGCTGCGAGAGCGTGAGCGGGACGGGCTTGCCGCCCGGTTGGGGCGTAGTGCCGTCTGTCACGTCGGTGTTCGTCGCCAGACGCGGTTGAATTCCGCGAGCGCCCACCATGAGCATCCGGTAGTTGTCTCGGCGGCTCGTTGCGATTGCTCCTGCAACGCTCGATCGGATGTAGGTGGGCGTGTAGAACCTCTGTAGGGGGCTGTTGCCGAATGTGAACCGACAGTAAAGAAAAAGTCCGGTAAGAACGAGCCCCATGAATACCGCCCCATACGTATAAATCGGGCTGTGCGGCGGCCAGATGATGGATTCCTTGCGTCCCCACTTTGTCATTGCCATCGCTATTTCCTTCCTGCGGAAGCGGCCAGCTTTCCAGCGAGGGCGTGCTTGGCCTCGCTGATTTCGTCGAGCAGTTTGTCGAACGCCTCCGGCGTGAGTCTCTGGCCTGCGGCCAGAGGTCGCAGCACGTTTACGAGGAGCAAGCGAACCCCAAGAATCTCCGCGAGAGATGGATCGTTGGCCGAGTCTCCGCGCATCTCCCGGAGGATTACATCCCGCATCCATTCGCTCCGTGCCATGCCTTTTGCAGTCGCGATCTGATCGAGGAGCTGAACCTCTTGTTGAGTCAACTTGAGGCATACCGTTGCATTCCGGAAAACAGTCTTCCTCTGTGTTCTTTGCGAGTCGTTATGTTGGGCAAGTAAGGGCATCTGGAGTGCCTGGAGTGTGGTATACCGACGTATACCCGCATTTCAGAAGTGTTCCGTTATGTGCACGTTTACCGTGGTATACCTGCACGACCCTATCAGGGGTGGAGTGTCAAAATTCTTCCGGTGCGAAGCACCGTTTTGGCACCACCACGAAATTGACGGCAGGATCACGCCTTCACCGCTCGCACAGAAGGCGTGGATTCCACGCCAGCTATAAGCTTCTTTCCAGGCTGCTCCGCCCCACCATTGCTCGGGCCTTTACGGACACGCAAAGTCGACGCAACCTGTTTGGCTTGCGGCGTCTTGAGGAAGTCCTGGAAATCACGATCCTTTGAGAAGACATAGTTCAACGCTTTGTCCACAACATCGTCCGCGGACGCGTGGATGAAGGCGGCGTACTGATCGACCTGCGTGGCGGTGACCTCATCGAGTCGGACAGAAGCACAAATGTGGCGGCTCTGGTTGATCTCAAGCAGTGGCATGTTGGTTCTCCTTTATAGGTAGTGGAATCAGGGAATCTTCGTGCGCAGAATGGGTTAGCAAGCTAGCATCAATAGGCGGCGCATTCCGTGCCGATGCTGTGGCATGTTGTGCTTCGAAGATGCGCTCAACAAGGAAGCGTTTCGCGTCGCGGTCATAGCCGCGAAGCGCAAGCACCTCGCGGACAATGCGGCGTCCTGGCTGACGTTCAACATGGACGACAAAATCGACAGCTTCTGCGATCTCGGCTTCGGTATCGGAGAAGGTGCTTTGCGCGTGACTGCGCATCACGAGATTGGCGAAACGGTGGAGGGCTTTCTCCGCCGAGTTGGCGTGGATCGTAGCCATTGAACCCGCATGGCCCGTGTTGAAGGAATCGAGCAGCGTTCGTGCCTCGATTCCGCGGACTTCCCCGAGAATGATGCGGTCCGGTCGCCAGCGGAGAGCGGACTTTAGAAGGTCGTCGAAAGTTATCTTGGCCTTGAACGTATCGGTCTGGCATTCCGTCGGCAGGATGTTCGGCTTCTGGATCTGAAGTTCGGAGGTGTCCTCGATGACAACGAGGCGATCCTGTTCGGGAATAAAGTCGGCCAGTATCCGCAGTAGCGTGGTCTTGCCGGTACCGGTTCCGCCACTGATAAGGAGCGTCTTACCGCTCCGAATCTGCTCGGCTAAGAAGTCCGCAAGCGCTCGCGTCAGCGTGCCGCGAGCGACCAGATCATCAACTGTGTAATGGCGGCTGGTGAATTTCCTGATGATGAGCGCAGGTGTGCAACGCACGACGGGCGGGATGACTGCCGCCAACCGACTTCCGTCCGGGAGTTGTGCGTGCAGGAGTGGGTTGTCCTCGTCGAGCTTCTTGCCGAGTTGATTGGCGATGACTTCGAGGCCGGTTTGTAGCTTGCCGGCGTCGAACGAAATGTTCTGCTCTTGTAACATAATGCCGTCGCGTTCGTACCACCACGAGGCGTCGGGATTGCCCATGATTTCGCTGATGCTTTCGTCGAGCAGCAGCGGCTCGATTGGCCGAAGGAATGGCAGGATCAATTCGAAGCTCATAGCGGGAACCTCAAAGCCATGGAAGCCCAGCGCCAAGCTGAGCTTCCGAGAGTGAAGAGCAAGGGTCTATGCGGCCGTTTCCTCCTGGGGCGTTTCTTCGTGCTCCTGATCCTCCGGGGCGGCCTTTTCGGCGCGGTCCAGCTTCAGGATCGAAGCGACCCGAATTTCCCAGACGCGCTGCTTCGTGTCCGTCTTCTTGCTCTCGTATTCCCGGCTGCGCAGTTCGCCTTCCACCTGGATATGTGCGCCCTTGGTGAGCGTCTTGGCGAACTCCGAGAGCTTGCCGAAGATTACGCAACGGTGCCATTCGGTGTGCGAGATGTACTTGTCGTCCTTCTTGTAGGAGGACTTGGTTGCCAGCGAGAGTGTCGTGAAGCTGCCGTTGTTGGCGGTGCGAACTTCTGGGTTGCTGCCGAGAAAGCCGATGAGGGTTACTTTGTTCTGGTACATGAGAGTGTCTCCGTTTGTTGAATTCGCCCGTTGTTGCTCGGGTCACACTGGGCGG